>Ga0134126_10012210_pt1 | contig 10846 bp, 7 predicted proteins | sample KB31752_FD_96881 | JGI IMG/M metagenome (GOLD analysis project Ga0134126, IMG submission 96881) | Terrestrial soil microbial communities with excess Nitrogen fertilizer from Kellogg Biological Station, Michigan, USA - KB3-175-2 | ecosystem: Environmental > Terrestrial > Soil > Unclassified ...
GGCAGCCGCTGGCCGAGACCCGCACGCTGCTGATGAACCGCGAGCAGATTCTCGAGGCGATGGATTCGGCGCATGGCTTGTGGTCAGGTGCATTGGATCAATCGCCTTTACAGCGTCGCTGCGCATCTTCAGGTCTTCGGCAAGCTTCTCGCCATAGAAAATGCGCCAGTCCATGAAATCCGTATAGGTCAGGATCGTTCCATAACGCGGCGGATCCACCTGGTTCCAGTCGGTGAATGTGCGGTGCCACGCCTCGTTCAAGGCTTCGAGCGTTCCGTACTTTTGCCTGAGCCAGGTGCGAAACCGCGCCCTGCTGCTGGGGCAATAGCAGAACATCGGCTCGGCCTTGTACCCGATCCGCGCCCAGTTCAGCGCCGCTGGTTCGCTCCACAGATCCCACGCATAAAACGCGGGATTCGCTTTCGCATGCAGCGCCACTCGCTGGTAGAAGGCCAGAACCGCGCGCTGCACACCCGGATGGTCGAAGCAGTATCCCGGCGCCGCCTGCGACGGAATCGGCTGTCCATCCTGAGCTGCGTAACGCCCGTCAGGGTATTTCTCACCGACCCACTCCGGCGCGGAGTCAACGTATACCTGCACCAGAACCTTCAGGCCCACCTCATTGGCCAGGTGCAGCAACAGATCCAGGTTCTCAAGATGATATTCGCCTTCGTGCGGTTCGCCGGTGTTCCACTCCACCCACGTGCGGACGGAGTTGAAGCCGAGCGCCTTGACCTTGATCAGGTCTTGTTTCCATTGCGCGGCCGAGGCCGGAGACACCGGCTCGAGCATCGGCGGCCGGGCCTTTCCTCCGCTGTACCAGACCGCGACCGGAAAGAACGCCGGCGCCCTTCCGCTCGCGTCTTCGGCGGCCTTCCGCGGCGGTGAAACCAGCATCGCCGTCAGCACTGCGACAACCGCCAACACCCAGATCCGCTTCACCGCACTCACGCCCTCGAGGTAGAGATAATGTGCCGAACGGAAGTCTACCGCAGTTACTCGGGTGGCACAGGTGTCGAATCTGAAACTCGGAATCCGGGCCCCATGGCCTCAATGTCCGTTAACGTCCGCCTTGCCGCGGAATCGGCTGTACACGAACACCACGTAGCCGATCGCCAGCGCCATGCCGAACACCCACCACGCCAGCCCGACCCTCAGCGTGTGCGGCCCGCTCAACGCGCGGTCCATTGTGATATCCAGACCTGAGTTTGTCGACGCCGGCAGCAGCGTGGGATACAGCCCCCAGCACGCCCCTGCCAGCATGAAGAACAGGAATACGCAGGACGACAAAAACGCCTTCAACGCCTGACCTTTTGCATTCCAAATCCAGATGCCCGCCAGCGAAGCCAGCACGGCCGCAGGTACCACAAACGTGAACGGATAGCGGTAATAGTTATCCAGCGTCTGCGGCCGCACCGCAATTGTCGCCGCCAGGCTCACCAGCGTCAGCTCGCACAGCCCCATCCAAAGCGGCCGCACCACGCGCCGCGCTCTCTCCTCCAGTTCGCCTGACACCTTGATCGTGAGCCAGAGCGCACCATGCAGCGTGAGTGCCACCAGCGCCAACACTCCGCCGATGACCGTGTACCAGTCCAGGATTCCCGGCATCGCTCCCGGTTTCCAGTTCGTCCACAACGGCAGGAAAAAGTACCCGTCGGCCTTGAGCGGTACTCCGCGAATCACATTCGCCAGTGCCGCCCCGAAGAAGACCGCCAGCAGCGCGCTGGCAATCCCAAACAGCCGGTCCAGGAGCGTCTGCCATACGCCCATGTCGAGATGATTCCGCAACTCCAAGCTCACTCCGCGCACAATCAGCAGCCACAGCACGATCATCAGCGGCAGATAAAACCCGCTGAAAGCCGACGCATAGAGGAGCGGAAACGCGAAGTAGAGCGTGCCTCCGCCCGCCAGCAGCCACACCTCGTTGCCATCCCAAACCGGTCCGATCGATCGCAATGTCGCGCGCCGCTCCGCTTCGTCGCGCGCCAGAAACAGATGCAGCACGCCCACGCCCAGATCGAAGCCGTCCAGCACCACGTATCCGACGATCATGACCGCCACCAGCCAGAACCAGATGAAACCCATCGCACCGCTCCTCTTCTCGCCCTTACATTCCCGCCGTGTGCACCGGCTCCGACTTGACCGCGTCCAATCCGTGGCTGATCTCGCGATAAATCAGCACCGTGAACAACAGCCCCAGCAACGCATACAATCCCATAAAGCCAATCAGCGTGAATAGACCGTTTCCTGCCGACACCATGCTCGAATAGCCTTCGCTCGTGCGCATCAGCCCGTAGATCAGCCACGGCTGACGCCCAATCTCCGCCGTCATCCATCCCGCCGTGTTGGCGATATACGGCAGCGGAAAGCTCAATAGCAGCGCCCACAGCGCCCATCGCGCTCCATACAATTTCCCACGCCACAGCAGAAAGGCGCACACCACCATCAGCAGCACGAACCATGTCCCCAGCCCCGCCATGATGTGGTAGGCGTAATAGAGCAACGGCAGCGTCGTGGGCCACTGATCGCGAGGGATCTGGTCTAGCCCGGTGACTTCTGCGGTTGTCGTTCCATAAATCAAAAAGCTCAGCACATTGCCGATGCGGATTGGGTTATCGATTTGCCCGGTCTCGGGATTCGGCTGCCCGATCAGCACAATCGCCGCGCCCTTCTCCGTGTGGTACAGTCCCTCCATCCCCGCCATCGCTGCCGGCTGGTGCTTTGCTACGTACCTGCCGTGCAGATCTCCCGTCGGAAAAATGATCACAATCGACGCAATCAGTCCCGTCACCACGCCCACCTTCAGGAAGATTCTTCCGAAATCGGGGTTCCGTCCTTCCAACAGGTAGAACGCGCCCACAGCCGACATCACAAAGCACCCTGTCACCGTCGCGCCGGTCATGTTGTGGACGTATTGCAGCAACCCCCACGGATTCAGCAGCAGCTTCCAGAAACTCGCTACCTCGTAATGCCCGTTCACGAAGTTGTAGGCCACCGGGTGCTGCATCCACGCGTCGGTCACGATGATGAAGAAGCCAGAGATCCATGACCCGAGCCACACCATCACCGCCGAGAACCAGTGCATCTTCTTTGACAAACGGCTGCCGCCATAGAGAAAGAGCCCCAGGAACGCCGACTCCAGAAAGAAGCTGAAGACGCCCTCCATCGCCAGCGGCTGTCCGATCACCCCGCCCGACACGCGCGAGAATTGCGCCCAGTTCGTGCCGAACTCGAATTCCATCGGGATGCCGGTCACCACGCCGAACACAAAGTTGATCCCGAAAATCCTCCCCCAGAACTGCGCGGCGCGGTCCCACATCGGGCTGCCATTGCGCAGCGCAACCGTCTTCAGCACCACGATGAGCAGACCCAGGCCCATGGTGAGTTGCGGAAACAGGTAATGAAACGTGACGGTAAAGGCAAAATGCAGCCGGTGAATCAACTCAGCAGTCATCTGGATTCCTGAATGTTGGCTATGGGGAAACGCGCGCACCGTCCAAGCGCAAAGGGGATGGCGCAGAAGGCGCAGGAAGTTCCGCATTCGTTATACGGGCTCGACGATGCTAGCCGCTGTGATCTTAGTCACGGCGCAATCGCGCCGGGGGCGCTGCTTAAAGGGGAAGGGCCCGGCGGAACAGGCATCCGAGTTAGGGCTCAGCCCGTCGCGCGTCACTGACAGTGGGGTGTAAGGACGCGACTTGCAGTCGTACCGCTGTGCCCCGCTATGAATAACCTGGGATTTGAAGTCTCTGCAGAGACAAGCCAAAGGCTACCCACGACTTGCGCTCATCCGAAAATGCAACCGTGCCCCTTGCGCCAGCGCCGCGTGCTCGACCACCGATGACCGATGCTCCGCCTCATTCAACGCTACGCCCTTCACATACGGCGTCTCGGCCCCATTTCCCGGCGCTTCGATCGTGAGCGTCTTTCCACTACTCAGATGAAGCGAAGCACTCGCAAATAACGGGCTTCCCAGCGTGTACTCCGGCTTTCCAGGGCACAGCGGATAAAACCCCAGCGCGCTGAGAATGTACCACGCTGCCATCGATCCGGTGTCCTCGTCTCCGCAGAAGTTCGACGGAGAATACGCTTCATTCAGCACTCGCCGCACCCAGTACTGCGTGCGATCCGGCCGTCCTGCCGCCGCATATAGATACAGCACGTGGTGCACCGGCTGATTGTTGTGCATGTACTGGCCGAAGGGAAGTGCCGCCATCTCCGACATTTCGTGGATCTCCTGCCCATACACGCCTGCGTGAAACGTCGGCGGCAACGAGAGCATCTTGTCCAACTCCGCAACGAATGCCCCTTCTCCGCCCATCGCCGCAATCAGCCCCAGCACATCGTGCGGCACATTCCAGCGGTGCTGCCACGCCGCGCCCTCCTCGTACGGACTGCCCCACGTGAACGGATCGAACGGCTCCAGCCACGAACCATCCTCCTTTCGTCCACGGAAGAACCGCGTCTGCGGATCGAAGATGCTGCGCCAGTTCTCTGATCGCTTGCGGAACATCGCGGCGTCCTCCTGCTTGCCCAGTTTGGCCGCAATCTGCGCAATGCAGAAATCGCCATACGCCGCATCCGCGGTCTCGGCCACCGACTGCTCCACGCGATCCGCCGGGAGGTAGTTCATTTTTAGGTAGTACTCGATGCCCTGCCGCCCATAGCCCTTATCCGGATCGCCCGGCTCCGTCGCATGCTTGCGCAGCCCTTCGAACGCCGCCTCCCGGTCGAACCCGCTTATGTCCTTCATGACCGCATCGGCAAACACCGCGTCGATCAAACTGCCTGACATGCAGGCGCGATATCCAGGCGCAGGAAACTGCGGCATCCACCCGCCCTCGCGATACGCGTTCACCCAGCCCTGCAAGATCTCCCCCAGCCGCTCTGGAAACACTAGGGTCATGAATGGATACCACGCACGATACACGTCCCAGTAGCCGTGATCGGCATACATCACGCCGGGCTCGACTTTGCCGTTCCATGCACTGTAGTGACGCGGCCGCCCGTGCTCATCCGGCTCGTGGAACGTTCGCGGAAACAGCATCGCGCGATACATGGACGAGTAGAAGGTTCGCCGCTGCTCGTCTGTCGCACCCCCGATCACAATCCGGCCCAGGTGCGTGTTCCACGCCTCCGCTGCCTGCGCGCGCAGTTCCTCCAAACTGCGCTGCCCAATCTCGTTGCGCAGATTCCGCTCTGCCTGCTCGAACGAGATAAACGACGTCCCAATCCTCGCCTCAATCGGACCATTGCCCCTGAAGCGCACGATCGCGACGCGCCCGCTCTTCATCTCGCGCACCTGGAAGCTCTGTAATGGCTGCGCAAACCGCACCACGTAATACGCCGCGAAGTTCTCCGGGACTCCTCCCGCGTTCGCCTTCGACGTAAAGCGCAGCGTGCGCCCAGGCGCATCCGGCTCAAACGCGCCGTCTTTGCCCGGAATTTCGATGAACATCCCGGTATTGCCCGCGCCAGTGAATCGCGCCGAAAGCACGCAGCAGCGCTCCGTCGGCACCAGTTCAACGTCGGCCTCGTAACGCATCAGCTTCACCGCCAACGAATGCGGCCCAAGGCGTGCTTCCTCCGGCCGGTACGATGACGAGCGCTCATCCGCTCCCGGGTCTGCATTGCCCGCGAACGGCAGGAACACCGCGTGTCCATAATCCGAAAGCCAGGGACTCAACTGGTGCGTACAGCGAAATCCCTGGACCCGCCGGTCGGCCGGCTGAAACATCCACGCCGTCCCGCTGCGCGACTGCAGCGTCCAGTGCGCCATCCCGAACGGCATCGCTGCAATGGGCAGCGTGTTGCCGCGCGAGAAGTTATAGTTCGAATCCGTGCCCTGCAGAATGTTCACCAACTCCACAAGGCTGCCGGTCGCCTTCTGTTGCCCGCCCGCCCTCTCGCGCTCACCCTGCAGCGCCTCTGCATCCGACACCACGGCATCTGCAATCGCGGCCCCTGCCGCTGCTAATCCCGACGCCTTAAGAAAACTCCGCCTGCTCTGCTCGAACATGGTTCTCCCGCTCCCCACCTATGCCACCTGACCGCCTTGCTTGAGCCGGCTGGACAGGATAGATTCAGCCGGCTCCTTGTGGATACCGGACCAACCGCCCGGGCGTGCCTTCACAGCTTGCTGAAAAGCACCCGTTCGACGATCCAACTCTATCGCCTGGTCGCAGAAGCCCGTTGCAAGCAGCGAATCCGCGCATTCCTAAAAGTACCTGCTCACAAGGTTTCTGCACACCCCGCAACGCTGTCCCCAGTGTCGGAACCGCTTCCCCCGGGAGCCTGGACAGCCTGAAAAAGCCGTCCCTCTTTAGATATTTGTGGTATCGCCCAAGTGCTCTGCTTCTGCGATGCTCGCGGAGTGTGTACCCTCAAAATGAGTGTCACAGGAAATGCCCATGCGCTCTCTCTCGCTGTCTGCCGAAGAATTTCGAACGCTCGCGCACCGGCTGAGCGATTTTCTGGCCGAGTACCTCAATAAGCTGCCTGACTTGCCGTCGTATCCGCCGGGGATTACGGGGGCGCAGACAGAACGGCTATTTACCGGCGAAATCCCATGGAACGGGGTCGGAGACACGGCCTTCGATGACGTGGCGCGCGTATTCGAATATGCGCGGCCGTCTTCTCCGCGATTCTTTGGCTATGTATTCGGTTCAGGCGAGCCGGTCGCGGCGCTCGGCGATTTTGCCGCCGCGGTGTTGAACCAGAATGCGACGGCATGGCGGTCGGCGCCGGCGGGAGTGACGCTGGAACGCACCGTGGTGCGCTGGCTGGGAGAGGCCGTGGGCTGCGCCGGATTCAGCGGAAGCCTGACGCTGGGCGGATCGTCGGCCAATCTGATGGCCCTGTGTATGGCTCGCGAAGCGATGGCGCCGGCCAACCAGACGGGGGTGCGCGGCGGCGTGGTGTACTGCTCCGCCGAGGCGCACATGTCGATTGCCAAGGCGGCGGCACTGCTGGGGTTGGGGCACGATGCGGTGCGGCTCATTCCGGTGGATGAGGCGTTCCGCATGCACGTCGATGGGTTGCGGGATGCGATTGAAGAGGACCGGCGCGCGGGAAAGAAGCCCGTCGCGGTGGTGGGTAGCGCTGGAACGACCGCGACGGGCAGCATCGATCCCTTGAACGCGATTGCGGATGTCTGCGATGAGTTCGGCCTGTGGATGCATGTGGACGGGGCTTACGGAGCGCTGGCGGCGCTGGCGATTCCGGAGGCATTCGCCGGGATAGGGCGCGCGCACTCGCTCTCGCTCGATCCCCACAAATGGCTGTACCAGCCGGCGGGTGTGGGATGCCTTCTCTACCGCGACCCATCGGATGCGCGGCGGGCCTTCTCGCATAGCGGGGACTATGCGCGCTCGCTGACAGACGATCCGATCGAAGGGTTTGCGATCTTCGAGGAATCGATGGAACTGTCGCGGCCGCTTCGCGCTCTGAAGCTGTGGCTCTCGCTGCGGTATTTCGGCGTGAAGGCGTTTCAGGAGTCGATTGCGGAAGATTTGCGATTGGCACGGGTGTTGGCGGGGGCGATCGACGGCGAGCCTCGGCTGGAGCGGCTTGCGCCGGTGGCACTGAGCGCGGTGTGTTTCCGGTTCTGCGACGCGCAGGGGGATCTGGACGCGCTGAATCGGGCCATTCTCAACCGGGTGACGCAGCGGGGGCGCGTGTACCTGTCGAATGCGGCGATCCGCGGGCAGTTTGCGCTGAGGGCGTGCATCGTGAACCACCGGACGACGGAGGTTGACGTGGGGGAGATTGTGAGCGAGGTGCTGGCCGCGGCCGATGCGGTGCGGGGGTAAACCGGCCGCGGGCCGGGGACGGGCTACAACATCGAGATGGATTGCACGTGGAGAGTGCTTCCGTCGGTGGTTCCGGTGACATTCACGCGGAGATGATCCTTCTTCGTGCTGGTCTGCAGCAGCTTAGTCGCCTCTTGATTGCCCTTCGCGTCGAAGCGGAGGAAGTTGCCGCTTTTGTCGAGAATGCCGAAGCCGCTCTTGGCGCACATCAGCCCGCATTCGCGGGTGTGAGCGTCGGGATTTGCCTTGGCCTTGGCGGAGCACTGGGTATCGACTATGGAAACGTTGCTCCAGTCCTGGGCGGCGGCGAACGTGGGGAGCAGAAGTGCGCAAGCGGCAACGAGAACAAGTCGTTTCATGATGATCTCCTTTTGGGTAACGGTTGCTGAGATTGTTGGAACGGAAGGCTCAGGTACGATGCATCAGGCCAGACGTTCGAGAGTGGGTGATCTTTCGGCGGTGGGGCCCAGTTCGAGCGCGGACTCGCGAGCCTCGGTGAGTTTGGCCAGGGCAAAGGCCCCGAGCGACACCTCGATGTCGCGTACCGCGATATCCAGGAACTGACCCTGGACGACCAGGCTGAGCGCGATGGCCCACAGCCACAGCATGACAATGTAAGCCGCGTAGCGGGTGAATCGGGTGAGCACGAGGATGCCGGCGGCGATCTCAATGACTCCTACGATGTGCATGAAGGCCGGGGCAGAGATGTGGAGCAGGCTGGGAATGGCGGGATGCAGATACATCTCCCAATTTGTCAGACGGTCGAAGAACTTGTCGATGCCCGCGAAGATGGGTCCCAGGGCGAGCCCGATGCGGAGCGTCCACCACGCCGAGCGAAGTTGTGGATTGAGTGCCATGACGACCTCCTGCACAATGGAGCGCCGAGGGGACATTCCGTTACAGGGGTACAGCGGTACGTTGCACGGTTTTAGCCATCGCGGGTCGTGGAGTGTTTACTGAAAGGTAAACTCAGCTATGAAATGTGGTTCTCCACAGGAGGGCGCTGTTTTCGCTATTTATGTCGTTAAATTCTCGCGTTCAGGCCAAAGTGTAAGAAACAAACGCTTTTCGGACTGCGAACCTGGCAAGGGTGAAGAGGCTGTGGAAAGACTCGCGAGTCGCGATGGTTGGAAAACCATCCCTCCGCCGCCAAGGCCGGGCCAATTCAGAGCATTTATCGGCACGACTGGAGGCCGTGCCCCATCAAAACGGAGGCGATTTCCTCCGCCGCCTGTGTAACCCTTGCGAAGGTGGAGACTCAATGGAGTGGAGGCGCGGATGAGCGGCCTGGGGATGCTCGAACGAGCGAGCGCGGAGGGGTGGACCGACATTGAACTGGTGCGGCGTGTTCTGGACGGCGATCTGGCGCTATACGAACTGCTGATGCGCCGCCACAACCAGCGGGTGTACCGTGCGGTGCGCAGCATTCTGCGCGAAGACGGCGAGTGCGAGGATGTGATGCAGGAAGCCTATGTCCGCGCCTACGAGCATCTGGGGCAGTTTGAAGGACGCGCGCAGTTTTCCACATGGCTGACGAGGATCGCGGTGAACGAGGCGTTGCGCCGGCTCTCGGCACGGGGGCGGCTGGAACCCATGGACGAAAACGCTGACGCTGAGGGAGAGATTGCAGGGGGCCTGGTCTCGGCAGGCGCGACGCCGGAGACGCAGGCGGCCCGGAAGGAAGGGACTGTAATGCTCGAAGAGGCGATCCTGGCGCTGCCCGCGGGCTATCGCACGGTGCTGATGTTGCGCGACATCGAGGAGATGAGCACCGCAGAGACGGCCGAGGCGCTGTCGCTGACCGAATCGAACGTGAAGGTGCGGCTGCATCGCGCCCACGAATTGTTACGCGAGGAGTTGTATACGCGCGCCGGCGCGTCGTCGCCTCAGGCATTCGGGTTTCCCGCGACCCGGTGCGACCGCGTGGTGAACGCGGTGCTCGAGCGGCTGAAGACCCTCGGCGATGGCGAGCCGATGAACTAGTCTGGTCCGCCACCCTTCCTTGACCAATGCGCGCGGAAGGCATAGTTTCGCCCATTCTCATGCAGGACGGGAAGCCCCGCGGCGGGAACCTACATCTCACGTCGGTGGCGCCGCTTCCAGATTCGAGCTGAGGATGCTCTTCTTGCGGGACGGTACCATGGTCTTGGCGGTGTACTCCCTTCCGGTCCCCCTGGAGCATGATGATCAAGATACCCCTGAGAGTGCGATCTCCATTTCATGTTCAACCGGAGATCGTGACTCTTGCCCTTCTAACGGGGCTTGCGGCGGTCCTGCTGATCGGCGTCACCGCGCTTTCGCGGGTTTTTCATGCCCAACAGGATGCGCTCGCGCAACGCTGGTTAGGGCGGGGAGAAGCTGACCTGAAAGCGAATGAATTCGACGCCGCCGTCAACGATTTTCGCGCTTCTCTGCGCTACGGCGAAGATAGCTTTTCCAGCCAGCTGGGCCTGGCGGAGGCGTTGATCGGCTTGAAGCGCACCGGCGAGGCGTCGGCGTACCTGGCAAACTTGTGGGGCGCGCACCCGGAAAACGGCATCGTAAATCGGGAGCTGGCGCGTATTGCAGCCGGGAACGGCGACATGTCCGGCGCGCTCCGCTACTACCACAACGCGATTTATGCCATCTGGCCGGGCCAGGCCGAGGTGGAACGGCGCAACACACGCTGGGAGCTGATCAAATACCTTCTGAGCATCAAGGCACGGGCGCAGGCGCAATCGGAATTGATCGCGCTGAGCGCCGAAATCGGCCCCGAAGTTTCGCAGCAGGTGAGCATGGGCCAGTACTTCCTGAAGGTGCAGGACGATACGCATGCGCTGGCCGCTTTCCGGCTCGCCCTGAGAGCGGAGCCGCACCAGCACGCAGCAATGGCGGGGGCGGGGGCCGCCGCTTTTGGCATGGGCGACTATTCCCTGGCACAACATTACCTGCGCATCGCGGTGGCGCAGCAGGCCTGGGATCGCGACAGCGCCTCACTGCTCGACGTGGTCGACCAGGTCCCGGTGGGCATGGTGGTGACGTACGGCGACATCGCC
>Ga0134126_10012212_pt1 | contig 10845 bp, 8 predicted proteins | sample KB31752_FD_96881 | JGI IMG/M metagenome (GOLD analysis project Ga0134126, IMG submission 96881) | Terrestrial soil microbial communities with excess Nitrogen fertilizer from Kellogg Biological Station, Michigan, USA - KB3-175-2 | ecosystem: Environmental > Terrestrial > Soil > Unclassified ...
GAGAAGTACTTGTAGTAGCCGGGGAAATCGTTGATCAGCCGGCGCGCCAGCACCGCCATGTCGCGCGCCGTTGTCCATTGGTCAGGCGCGGGCAGGCCGGATGCGTTCGTGAATGTGGAGTGGTTCATCCCCAATGCCCGGGCGCGCAAGGTCATCATCTGCGCGAAACGGTCCTCGCTGCCGCCCAGATACTCGCCCATCGCCGCTGCTGCGTCGTTCGCTGACTTGGTGACCAGGCCCAGGATGACCTGCTCCACCGTGATGCGGCTGCCGGGCAGAAGGCCGAGCTTGGTGGGTTCCATGGAGGCTGCGTGGGCGGAGACGGGAACGAGGTCGCTGAGGCCGATACGCCGGTCGCGCAGTGCCTCGAACGCCATATACAGCGTCATCAGCTTGGCCAGGCTGGCGGGATGGCGCAGCGCGTCGGGATTGGCCGCTTCCAGCACGTCGCCGCTTGTGGCGTCCACGACGATGGAGCTGTACCGGGCGGACCCGACTTGCGCAAAGGCAGATACCGGGATGACCGCGATCAGGAATGCGAGCACCGGCGCGATCCGGAGCAGCAAATAGTTTCCCGGATGGCACCCACGCGCTGCCATTCCTGTCCCTTTCGTAGCGGTCGGCGCAACTGTATGGGCGCCGGCGGGGGCGTGTAAAGCCGAAAAATCCGAGAAAAGCGTAAAACCTGAACGGGTTACAGTCCAACGTTGGCACCGTTCGGCCTTGCTGGCGGCCAGACAGAATTTTTGTGCGCCGCACAAAAATCACTTGATAGCCCCTGAGCGGGCTTCTATATCCCGCTTGTGTTGCGGTGCAGCATAAACCGAGTCACCGCAGCGGGACAGTTTTCGGGCAGGCATCGCCGGCACCGGTTCTGCCGAACCTGCCCGACCTTTAGGAGAGATATGAATGAGCATGAAGCCGAAGACACTGGAGGCCGCGGTAACCACTGAGGAGCCCGCCGTGACCGCCAATCAGACTGCCAACAAGGGTATGGACACTGCCGTGAACAGCCTCAATGACGGCATGGCGCAGGCGGCCGCCGGGTTCGAGACGACCCAGGCCAAGGTAAAGGAAGGAATGGAGAAGGCGATGAAAACGGCGGAAGAGCTGGTGGCGTTTGGCCAGGGCAATGTCGAGGCTGTCGTGAAGTCCAGCCAGATTTGGGCGTCAGGCATGCAGGATCTGTCGAAGCAGATCGCGGCGAGCGCGCAGGCGTCGCTCGACGAGACACTGTCCACCTTCAAGGCGCTGACGTCTGTCCGTTCGCTGAAGGATGCGGTCGATCTGCAGGCGGCGTTCGCCCGCGCGACCCTCGAGAAGACCCTCGCCGAGTCCGGCAAGCTGACCGACGCGTCGTTCAAGCTGACCGAGCAGGCGTTGGCCCCCATCACCGCCCGCGTGACCCTGGCGGTGGAGAAGTTCGCGAAGGCCGCCTGATTGCGGCCTGCGCGCGGACGAGGCCGCTCCATCGTTCCTCCCCCCAAGGGAGCGCCTCGTCCGATCGGCAAAAGCCCCGGGATCATTCCCGGGGCTTTTTTGTTGGCGATGGTTCGGCAAGCGGCGGTTGATCAGGCCGATGCCTGGCGCCGCCGCTGGCCTTCCTGCATCTCGGCGATGATCTTCCTGGCCCGCGCGCCCGGATCAGCGTGCGCAATGATCGGCCGGCCGACAACGAGGTAGTCGGCGCCCCGTTCGATCGCACTCGCCGCGTCGGCTGCCCGCCGGTGGTCATCGACAGGATCATCGGCGCCGCGAATGCCGGGGGTCGCAATCAGCAGGTTTTCGCTGCCGCCGACCTTGCGCATGGTGTCGGGATGGTCGTGGGCGGAGGCAATGACACCGTCGCAGCCGCAGGCCAGTGCCTGGCTCACCCGCAGGCGAATGAGCTGTTCCGCGGTCATCGCATAGCCCATCGCCTTTAGCGCGGCGTCGTCCAGGCTGGTGAGGACGGTGATCGCGAATATCTTGATGTCGCGGCCCCGCTTGCCTTTCACGGCGGCTTCCATGATCTGCCGGTCGCCGTGCACGGTGACGAAGCTCACCCCACGATCGGCGGCGCGGGCGACGCCTTCCTCCACCGTCTTGCCGATGTCGTACATCTTGGTGTCGAGGAACACCTTCTTCCCGGCGCCGATGATGCTCTTCAGCAGCCCGTCAATGCCTTCGGCAAAGGCGAGCCACAGGCCGATCTTGAAGAAGGACACCGTCCCGTCAAGCGTGGCAACGATGTCCGCCGCCTGACGCAGCGTGGGAACGTCCAGGGCGACGATCAGCCGATCCGCCATGGCTGACGGCAGTCCACGCGGATTGCCGGTCTCGGGCAGAGTCGTTTTCCCCGGCATGCTTCCCCCTGCCAAATGCGCTGATCATCGACGAACCGGATTCCGTGGCGGCAGCAGGTTCCGCGCCGCACCCACCGATCGCCAAGCAATCGAAACCGGCGGAGCGCGTCAAGACGGAACTGCGCATGACCGTACACGACGCTTCGGGGCGATACCGGCAGATTCGGGCAATGCGGTGCAGGCGGTTCATGCCGCCGATTCGCGCGGCGCGTCGGGGCAGCGCACCGCGGCCGCTCGGACAGCGTCAGTGCGCGTTTGCGGCGGCATCCAGCGGCCAGAGTTCGGCGTGCCAGCGCAGCCCGATCAACGCCGTCACCGCAAGGCCGAACAGGCAGTATCCGGATGCGGTGGCGGTGTAGCCGATCCGCTCGATCAGCGTGCCGGCCACCAGCAGGCCAAGGGGCAAGCCGTAGATCGCCAGCATGCGGACGCCCATGATCCGCCCCCGGAAGCGCGCGCCGGCGGTGTGCAGCAGCATAGCCGCCATCGGCACCATACTGAGGCTCTGCGCGAAACCGGCGAGCACCAGCATGACCCGGGCGCTGCCGGGGCCGGGCATCCAGACGAACAGCAGCAGGGCGCAGTACCAGGCGACGGCGAAAACCAGCATCATGCGGGCGGGCCGGATCGCCTGCCCGGCCATGCTGACCGCGATTGAGCCGATCAGGGCGCCGATGGCGAAACTGGCGACCAGCAGGCCCAGTCCGGTCTGATCAACGTGATAGATGTCACGCGCCACATAGGGCATCAGACCGAGGGTCAACGGAAAGGCCGTCATATTCACCAGGAAGGCGAGCCACATCGCGGCCATGGAGCTAGGGGAATCCCAGACGAACGCCAGCCCCTCACGCAGGTCGCGCCAGAAGGACACCCGAGCCACGGTTCCCTGCCGGAGGCGGCGCGCACCGACATTGAGCGTGAGCGTGAAGCCGGTGCCGTAGCAGCAGGCGACCACCAGATAGGCTGGCCCAATGCCCAGCGTGGCGAACAGGGCGGCGCCGGCGAGCGAGCCGAAGATGCGGGCGGAATCGGCGGTGGTGCGGGCGACACCCATCGCCCCCATCAGCCGGCTGGGCGGGATGGTTTCGGCGACCAGGGCATTGCGCATGGCGAGGTCGGACGGGCGGATCAGCCCGGAGACGGTGGCGATGCAGAAGACCGCCAATGGACTCAGGGCGTGGGAGAACGACAGCACGGTCATCAGCACCGCCAATGTCGTGTAGACCACACGCATGCTGCACAGGACATTGCGATGTCCCAGCCGGTCGCCCGCCAGTCCGAACAGCGGGGCAATCAGCGTGCCGACATATTGCAGCGCGCCGAACACGGTCAGCAGCAGGACCGAGCCGGTCTGCACGAGGATGTACCAGCCAAGGATCAGCAGTTCCATCTCGCTGCCCCAGGAGGTGAGCAGGTCGGCCGGCCATTGGAAGCGGAAGCTGCGAACCTGAAACGGAGCGAGGAAGTCCAGGCGGCGTTGGCCGCGGCCGCTTTTCACCGGACCGGCAACGGACGGGTCAGGGCGTCGGGTCGCGGGGGTCTGGACATGTCGGCAAATTCCTGGGCGCGGCGGGGGACGTTCGCCCGCATGTTTGCCCAATGGAAGGCCGAAACCAAGCCGGCGGAACCTGGCCGGCCAGGGACCCTGCCCGGCGGGCGGCGCATACGCCGTCCGACGTACCCCTGGTAAGCCGCGCGAGATTGGCATGGCATTGCGCGCGGCATCGCTCTTAGATGGTGCGCGAGTGGCCCCCGGACCGCTCGCCTCAGAGGGTGACACCGAGGGCCGGCAGGGCCGACGCGATCGCCGCGCCGCCGATCACCACCAGCCAGGGCGGCACCGACCACGCCGCCAGCGCCAGCAAAGCGGCCAGCGCCAGCGCGAAATCCGCCGGACCGTGCACCGCGCTGGTCCAGACCGGCGTGAACAGCGCGGCCAGCAGCACGCCGACGACGGCGGCGTTCACGCCGCGCAGCGCCGCCTGCACCCCGGGCCGATGGCGCAGCGATTCCCAGAACGGCAACAGCCCGCCGATCAGCAGGAAGGACGGGAAGAAGATTGCCACCACACCGATCAGGCCGCCGATCCAGCCGTGCGGAACCGGAGCCTCGACCGCGCCCAGGTAGGCGGCAAAGGTGAACAGCGGGCCCGGCATCGCCTGCGCCGCTCCATAGCCCGCCAGGAAGGCATCGTTGCTCACCCAGCCCGGCGGCACCACCGCGGATTGCAGCAGCGGCAACACGACATGGCCGCCACCGAACACCAGCGACCCCGCGCGGTACAGCGCGCTGAACAGGCGCACCGCGTGGCTGCCGGTTCCGTCAGCCAGTAACGGCAGCAGGACCAGCAGGACCGCGAACAGGGTCAGCAGCACCGCCGCGACGGCACGCGGCACGCGGACGCCCAGCGCCGCCCGCTGTCCATCCGCCATGTCCGGTCGAGGCAGAACGGTGATGCCCGCCAGCCCACCCAGCACGATGGCGGAGACCTGACCCAGCGAGGAGGGCATCGCCAAGGTCACCAGGGTCGCGGCCACCGCAACCGTCGCACGGGCGCGATCGGGCGCTAGGCTGCGCGCCATGGACCAGACTGCCTGCGCCACCACCGCGACCGCGACCAGCTTCAGTCCTTTGAGCCAGGCGGCATGGGAGACGTCCCCCAGCGCCGTCACCCCGTAGGCGAACGCCGTCATCGCGACAGCCGCGGGAAGCGTGAATCCGATCCAAGCCGCCAGCATCCCAAGCGGCCCGGCGCGCAGCAATCCGATCGACATGCCGGTCTGTGATGAGGCAGGGCCCGGGATGAACTGGCACAGCGCCAGGAGGTCAGCGAACGTCGCCTCATCCAGCCAGCGGCGACGCCCCACCAATTCGGCCCGGTAATAGCCGATATGTGCCACCGGCCCGCCGAAACTCGTCAGGCCGAGGCGCAGGAAGACCAGGAAGACCTCAAGCGGCGTGCGCTCCATCGGATTTCGCGCTCGCTTATTATCGTTGCGTAGACGGCATTGTGCCAACGGCCATGGACAGTCGCTGCCGGCGTGCATCTTTCACGGGCACGCCGCCACCGGCCGACACGGCATGCGATTTCAGCGGGGCGATTGCCGGAAGGCAAGTCAGAACCACTGGTCGCCCCTACGACATGCCCGAATGTGCGCGGAAATCCGAGCAGGATCGGCCCGGCGGCGTCACGCCGATCAGGGACTCTCGCGCGTGATGAGCCTCGGAATTGCCGAGCAAGGCCGCGAATTGATCGTTCCATTGCAGGTTTTTCAGGCCAATTGATTTGCAAACCACGCCCGACCCATGAAACCTGAGTGGGGCATCGCATCAGGAGTCCGGGATGGCGCTCTCCGCCGCGGCGCCGGGTCAATCCGACCTCGACGCCTTGAACGACTACCTTATGTCAAGCAGGTCGCCACAGGACTGCATGGACCTGTCCGAGCTGGATGGTTTCATGGCAGGCATTGTCGCCGGACCGGAACCGGTGGCGACAAGCGAGTGGCTGCCCATGGTCTGGGACGGCGAGGAGCCGGTGTTCGACAGCGACTCAGAGGCGGCCACGATTCTTGGCGCCATCCTGCGCCGGTTCAGCGACATTGCCTCCGGCCTCGACAGCGAACCGGCGACGTTCGCGCCGGTCTTCTGGGAAGGAGCGGACGGCAAGCCTGTCGTCGAGGACTGGGCGCATGGCTTCATGCAGGCAGTCTCCATGCGGACCGAGGCATGGGCCCCGGTCCTGCGGGATGAGGACCTTTCGATCCTGCTGATCCCGATCGGCATCATCGCCACGCGCGCGGTCGCCGGGCTGACCGCCGAGGTCCGCTTTCCGGAGGATGCGATGGAGGACCTGATGGAGGACGCGGACACCATGCTGGCCGCCTGTGCGGTCGGCCTGCGAGCCTTCTGGCGGGATCGGGCGTCGCCTTCCCGGCTGCGCCATTAACCCACCGGTCGGCGCAGGCAGAAGCACCGAACCGGCTGCATTGCTTTGTCTGGTTACGTAATGACGCCTCCTGCAATCCCGCCTCCGACGACCGTGCTCCGGCGTTGGGCCGCGCGATTAACGCCTCCCGCAATCCTGCCTCCGACGACCGCGCTCCTAAGCGTGAACGCCTGGGCGGCTTGCCGATGCGATCGGCCCCGAATCGCGGCTTGCCAGGCCACAGGCGGATCGGCTTGATCGGGGCATGGAATTTGGACGTAGCCCACCGGCGAGGCCGGACGAAAGATTTGGGGCCGCGATCTCTTTCCCGGCGCGCAATTCACACTGCCCGCGCGCTGGCCTCAGGCGAGCACGCTTGGAAAGCACGGCGTGGTCCCTGAACGAAAAATCAATCTCCGGGACATAAGATCGGCGCCGTGAAGTTCCTTACCGATTTTGCAGACCAGGCAGTCATCCTGCCGCTCGTGCTGATGATTGCCGCGGCGCTGGCGCTGCAAGGCTGGCGGCGCGGCGCGATCGTCTGGCTCGCCGTCACGGGAGTCACCTTTGGCACGCTGCTCGCCCTCAAGCTGGTCTTCGTGGCGTGCTGGCCGTTCTTCGGCCCGATGGACATCCGCAGCCCCAGCGGACACGTCGCCGCGGCAACCGTGGTGGCGGGCGGCCTGGCCGCGCTGCTTACCCGCTCGAAAGCCATGATCCTTCCCGCCGCCGCCATCGCCGCCATCGTCATCGGCGTCTCCCGCCTCCTGCTCGGCATGCATTCCCTGCCGGAGGTCGTGCTCGGCGCATCGGTCGGCCTGGCCGGGGCCGCGACACTGCTCTACCTCGCGGGGCACCCGCCGGCGCTGAGAGCCACCCCGCTGGTCACCGTCATCGTGCTGGTGGTCGTGCTGTTCCACGGCATGCACCTGCCGGCGGAGGCGGCAATCCGTCACACCGCCTTCCGCGCCGCCCGCTTCTTCTCGGTCTGCCAGCCGCAGCCGGGCCAGATCGAGCATCTGCGCATGGAGCGGCGCGCCCGCGCATCCTGATCCCGCGTGCGCCGCGCCAGCCGTTCCCGTGGACAGCGTCCCGTGCGCCGCAGCCCGCCAACGACCGGGCGCGCGGACCGTCATACCCGGCCGTAGGTATCCTCGAGCCGCACGATGTCGTCCTCACCCAGGTAGGCGCCGGACTGTACCTCGATCAGGGTCAACGGGATCTTGCCGGGGTTCTCCAGCCGGTGCAGGCAGCCGAGGGGCAGATAGACGCTCTCGTTCTCCCGCACGATCAGCGTTTCCTGATCGCGCGTGACCCGCGCGGTACCTTTCACCACCACCCAGTGTTCGGCCCGGTGGAAATGGCTTTGCAGCGATAGCTGCCGGTTAGGCTCGACCACCAGGCGCTTCACCTGAAACCGGTCGCCATGGATCAGGCTCTCGTAGAAGCCCCACGGCCGGTAGCAGCGGTTATGCGCCACCGCTTCCTGCCGGCCGGCGGCCTTCAACTGCTCGACGACCTTTTTCACGTCCTGCGCCTGGTCACGGTGCATGGCGAGCACGACATCCTCGGTCACCACCACCACCGCATCCTTGAGGCCGACCACCGCGGCCAGCATGCCGCTGCTGCGCACGTAGCAGTCCGTGGCCGCTTCCAGCACCACATCGCCGACGGCGACGTTGCCGTTGGCGTCCTTCTCCCCCAGCTCCCACAGTGCGCTCCAGCTTCCGACATCGGACCAGCCGAGGTCGGCCGGCACCACGGCGGCACGGGTGGTCCGTTCCGCAACGGCGTAGTCGAGGCTGATGGAGGGGCAGGCGGTGAACGGCGCCACCCCAAGGCGGATGAAGTCCAAGTCGGACCGGCGCTCCGCCACCGCTTGGCGGACCAGGGGCAGCACCTCCGGCGCGTGCGCCTCAAGCTCCTGCAGCAAGGTGCCGGCGGTGAAGACGAACATCCCGGAGTTCCACAGGTGCCGCCCGTCCGAGGCCAGGCGCGCGGCGGCGGCGGGATCGGGCTTCTCGATGAACCGGGCGACGGCATGGACCCCCGGGATGCCCGGCAGTTCAGCGCCGGCCTCGATGTAGCCATAGCCAGTTTCGGCCGCCGTGGGCTTCATGCCGAAGGTGACTATCCGGCCGGCACGCGCAGCGGATGCAGCCGCCTCCAGCGCGCGGTGCAGCGCGGGCACGTCGGCGATCGCGGCGTCCGCCGCCATCATCCACAGCACCGCGTCGGGATTTTCCTCCGCCACCAGCACGGCGGCGGCAGCGATGGCCGGCGCGCTGTTGCGGCCGACGGGTTCCAGCACGATGCGCGACTCGCCGATTCCCGCTTCACGGAGCTGTTCGGCGATCAGGAAGCGATGCTCGTGATTGCAGACGACAATCGGCGGCGCGAAGCCGGGGCCGTTGGCGCGCAGTGCCGTTTCCTGCATCAGGGTCCGCTCCGACATCAGCGGCCAGAGCTGCTTCGGGAAGCTTTCCCGCGACACCGGCCAGAGGCGCGTGCCGGAGCCGCCGGACAGGATCACAGGGACGATGCGGAGGTCGGTCATGGGGGGACTTTTGCCGAAAGGTGCCATTTCGCACAAATCCAAAGCGCGTGTTTCTGGATCGTATCGTGCGGAGGTGCGGGGTCATATCGTGCGGCGTTGCGGGGTCATACCGTGAAGGTGCGAAATCGTATCGTGCGAGAGTTGAGGTTTCCCCGCCGCTTCACGCTTTGCGCGCCGGAGCCACCGGACTAGCATGCCCATCGCCTGGGAGGTGCCGGATCGGCGCCGTTCGTGGGAAAGATCAGGAGATTGGCTCCATGCGGATCGAAATCGAATACTGCGGGCAATGAAACTATGAGCCGCGCGCCCGCGCGGCGCGGGACCTGATCGTGAAGACCGACCCCTCGGCGCAGGTGAGCCTGCGCAGGTCCGGAGGCGGGGTCTTCGAGATCACGGTGGACGGCAGGCTTGCCTGGTCGAAGAAGGCAACCGGCCGGTTCCCGACAGACGAGGAAGTGCGCGCCACCCTCGGCTGATCGTCCGCCCCTCGGGCAGCGGCGCCTGCCGCGTGACGGTGGCACCGACGAACGATCCGGCATCCAGGCGGGATACGGTCGAGCCGATCCTGCCGCCGAAGGCATTTGTGCCATGCGATCCTGCGGGAGCGCCGCTAACCTTGTGCGGGTCTGTGCCGGTTCGCATGATGCAGCGGTAATTCCAACCGACACAGGTCAGCATGTCCCACTCACGCGCGAACGATCCGGCCACAGCGATCCGGGACATCGTCCGGTCCATCGAACCCGGGCTGGTCGAGACCCGCCGCGATATCCACGCCCATCCCGAACTGGGCTTCGAGGAAGTGCGCACCGCCGGCGTCGTCGCCGCCGAACTGTCCCGCCTCGGCATCCCGCACCGGACGGGTATCGGCAAGACCGGTGTCGTCGGGCTGATCGAGGGCGGCCGCCCCGGCCCCGTGCTGGCGATCCGCGCCGACATGGACGCCCTGCCGATCCAGGAGACCAGCGGCCTGCCCTTCGCCAGCACCGTTCCCGGGCGGATGCACGCCTGCGGCCACGACATCCACACGACCACGCTGCTGGGCGTCGCTGCCGTGCTGCGCGAGGTCGCGCCGCAACTTGCCGGCACGGTGAAGCTGGTGTTCCAGCCCGCCGAAGAAGGGCTGGGCGGCATGCAGGCGATGATCGACGACGGCGTCATGAACGGGCCGAAGATCGACATGGCCCTGGCGTTCCACAATCACCCCGACATGCCGGCCGGCACGTTCGGGTTCGTGCGCGGGTCGGCGCTGGCCGCGTCGGACAGGTTCGACATCACCGTGCGGGGCAAATCCGGCCACGCGGCCTATCCGCACACCGCCGTCGATCCACTGGTGGCCGCGGCGATGCTGGTTGCCCAGTTGCAGACCGTGGTGACGCGGGAAGTGCGCCCGACGCATCCCGCCGTGGTGACCGTGGGGGCGATCCAGGGCGGAACGACCTACAACATCATTCCGGACTCCTGTTTGATCAAAGGCACCGTGCGCACGTTGCATGCGCAGGCGCGCGACGTGGCGGAGGCGGCGATCAGGCGTCTGGCCGCGGGCATGCATGAAGGCATGCGCGTGCAGTGCGAGGTGGACTACCGGCGCGGCGTGCCCTGCCTGGTCAACCACGACACGGTGCTGGATGCCACGGTCGCGGCGGTGCGCCGGCAATTCGGCGACGATGCGATCGCCGAGGGCGAGGCATCCCTCGGCGGTGAGGATTTCGCACTGATGGCGGAACTTGTGCCCAGCTTTCAGTTGCGCGTCGGCTCCTCGCAGCCGGGGCGGCAGGACAAGCTGCACAATTCCGCCTACCAGCCCGACGAACGCTGCATCGGCTTCGGCGTGCAGGCGCTGGCACGCGCGGCGGTCGAAATACTGGCGTGAACCGGCCGGTGGGCCGGCTGCCTGGCTTCGGCGATGGGGGAGAGCGGGCATGTATCTGCTGTGGATGATCATCATCGGCGGTGTCGCTGGGGTCATCGCCAAGCTCCTCTCTCCATCCCCGCACAACCCGCGCGGATTCATCCTCACC
>Ga0134126_10012216_pt1 | contig 10842 bp, 10 predicted proteins | sample KB31752_FD_96881 | JGI IMG/M metagenome (GOLD analysis project Ga0134126, IMG submission 96881) | Terrestrial soil microbial communities with excess Nitrogen fertilizer from Kellogg Biological Station, Michigan, USA - KB3-175-2 | ecosystem: Environmental > Terrestrial > Soil > Unclassified ...
CGCCGCCTCGCGCTCCTTGGCATCAATGCCGGCTTGCGCAAGCAAAACCTTGGCGTCGATGCCCGCTTGTTCCAGCAACACGCGAAGGCTGTCGTTCTCAGCGGTCAAATCTTCCTGCGTGGCGGGGCGAAGCTGGATCGCCTCGGGCTTTGGTTTCATCATCCCGTCGACCGCATCCGAAATGATTGCATCCGGAACGATCTTCAGCGCGCCCGCTCCCACCATCTCCTGCAGTTCGGCGATCATATGCTTCACTTCCAAGGGCTTGCCAAAGAAGCGGCTGTTGGCCGGTTTATCTGTATCCAGCAGGTTCACCTGGCCGGAAACTAAAATGATCTTTATCGCGGGCCAACGTTTGTGCACCGCGTGGGCAAGCTTTAAGCCATCGATGCTTCCTGGCATTTGAATGTCGGTGAACAAAAGGGAGATGTCCGAGCGCGATTCCAGAATTGAAAGCGCCTCGTCGGCGTTGACAGCCTCCACCGGAGTGAATCCGGCATCTTCAACGATGTCGACTGCACGCAGGCGCAGTACCAGCTCATCTTCGACGACAAGGACGGTCGTCGGCGGCACGGCTGATCCGGATGACATGAAATCTCAGCACTTTTCCCCTTCATGGGGTCTGACAACATTGCTGCGCCTATTGTCGACAAATGGCGAGAGAAATAATGATAAATCAACGTGGAACTATCCGCTAACCGGCAAATGGTCGACTTTGACCTCAAGAGAGCGCATATTAACGTCGACTGAGACGCCAGCTCAAAGCGCCCAGGCTTTCACTCCAACTTGTCGGACGGAACCCATGCGGGTGTCCGTAACCTCGCTCCGAAAATGTCGGGCGAAAGGAATATCTCATGGAAATGCCTGCAATGCTAAAAGGTGCTTCGCTCACGCGTCTCGGTCAAGGCGCCTTCATTGGCGCCGTCGCCACAATGATCATTGGCTTCAATTGGGGCGGATGGGTCCTCGGGAAAACCGCCGAAGATAACGCCACGCAGCGCGTAAATGTTGCTTTGGTGAAAGCTTATGGGCCTGTGTGTATCGAAAGGTTCAAACATCAGGTCAACGTGGAAGCGAAGTGGGTCGAGCTAACAAAGATCGATACGTGGCGCCGCGACGACTACATCAAGGAAAGCGGTTTTGCGACACCGCCAGGCTCGGCATTGCCGAATACGGCAGTCGCTAATGCTTGTGCGGACGCGCTTAGCAAGATCATCTCAATGCAGACACCGGCCGCTAAGTAGCGCCCGTGATCTCCTCTTGAGTATTCCCTGCCGCACTGGCAGGGATTTTTTTGTCACAATATTTTTAGAGCAATGGCGATCGTCGTCCGTTGTGGACGCACTGCATCTGATGATGTGAAGGCAAAATAAGGAAGGTTCGATGACTGCCGCCGAATCGAAAGGCCTAAAAAAGGGTAGCCGCGTTTATTGGCGAGGCGATGCCGCTGACCGCGGCAGTATCACCGAAATGAGCTGGGATGCAGTCACGATCGCTTGGGATAATGGTCAGGTGGCCAGAGTACACCATGGGGATATGCGCGAAATCCAGCAAGCACCAGCAAAGCCGGTTACTGTGTAGATATTTGTTCGGTCGATTGAGATTTATGTTTCTGGCACTTACCGTCATTCGTCGCGCCGCAAAAATCGGCCGCTATTGGGGCAATAGCGGACATCGTCCGACCGCTGCTCGCCTGTGTTTGAGCACTAGGCGTTTACGGTCAACAATAGGATGCCTTTGATAACGGCTCCGGTTGCGCTCGAGATAAGATGCGACACAAAACTAAGGTCAACGCCCAACTGCGAACCCAACAGCGGTAGGACAATTAGAAGCCCGATGAGGATCATCATTCCGTAAGGCTCAAGCCGTGCGAGCTGATTGCCGAGTACATTGGGCAGTAAACCTACGGCAATACGCCCTCCATCAAGCGGCGGTAGGGGAAACAGATTGAAGACCGCCAGAACGACATTGATGACGATAGCGTTTTGCAGATTTAGGGCCGTCCACCGGCCGGCGACTACCGGCAGATAGACCACAAGGTGAAAACTCAGGGCAGCGATAATCGCCAAGCCGATGTTCATTGCCGGACCGGCCGCTGCGACCAGGACCATGCCAATACGGGGATTGCGAAGTGCCCGAAAGTTTACCGGTACTGGTTTGGCATATCCAAACAAGAATGGTGAGTGCGCAAGCAATAGGAGCCCCGGCAAAAGAATTGTGCCAAACGAGTCGATGTGCCGGAGCGGATTGAGGCTGACACGGCCAAGTCGCGACGCCGTTTCATCACCAAGAGAGCGGGCAACATATCCGTGAGCCGCTTCATGAAACGTTACGGCAATAAGAACCGGCAGTAGCCAAATTGAAATACCGTATATCATGCCACTGTCTATCACGGCCTTCTTCCCTATTAAGGGCGCGACGGAAAATCGTTGTTAGTGCTGGTTAAATGTCCGCATCTGGAAAGCGCAGCTAACGTAACTTGTAGAGCGCATGTCGCCTGTTGCGGGTGAACGGCCTCACCTCGCTGGGCCAGCGTCCCGTTTCGACAGCCTTCGCCCACTCGCGGCTCACCAAAACATGAGGACCGTCGATCTCATAGAGTGCGCTATGGCGCGGGCCGTCCTGTGCGATCCGCTTTTCTTCGCCGCCGATGCTCATGACGAACGGCTCACCCTCCATGCGCATGACGGCGTGCACCCCCGGCACCTTCAAAAGATTGGGCACGTGCTCAACGTCGTAGACCTCATTAAAGAGCGTCTCCTTTTCAGGGTCCACATCCATGCTGGCGACGAAAAGATATTTGGACTTGATCGGCATCAAACCTTCCCCTTGCTACGGTTATTGCACTTCGGAGCACGACGGTAGCACAGCGGCGCAGATGATCCTTGTAACAGCTTTCCCGGACGGGGATGTCGGCTTTAACATTTACCGTCACTCGCGGCACTGCGGCATTTTGGTTGCCAACGGCGCATAGCGGGCATTGGTCGGCACCGGCGCTTGCCTCTCCCGACGGCGCAGTTACGATCTCCCACTACGAGTGCAGCTCGGCGATGCAGTCTGTGGCGGCAAAGGAAAGCAAGGAACTGAACGGGTCTTTGCTGGTTTTCTGGGAAAGCACTCAGTCCTGAGGCCTTCGTGGACCATAGGTGAATCGATGAAAAAGATGTCTCCCGTACTCGCTATCGGCTTTGCCGCCTCGATAGCATTCACAGTTTCTGTGGCGCAGGCGCAGAACAATCAGGCTGCTCCAGCCCAAGTCCCAACATCGGCTACAACCCAGAACGGAACGCCCGCGACTGAGCTGGTCACAGAAAAAAAGACCGCCAGCAGTAACAAGCCTGCTCATCATCCAAGAGTGGCTGCGCACTACCGTCATCATCACCGTTACGGTGCGAGTTACGGAGCGTATGCTTATTTCGGATCGAGGTACCGCTACCGAAGCAGCGCCGACAACGAGCGCCGATGTATGCTGTCTCCTGGCTCGCTTAATTATGTTCCCTGCACGAATAAATGGTGAGCCCTGCATGAATCGTGAATGGTGCCGATACGCAGCGATCGCGCCGAGTTGAAAAGCCGCGTTCACTTCGACGAAACGCGGCCTTTTCTTTCGGGGGAAACGCACTGATTACACAGTCGTCAAAAGTTCCAAACAGATGAAGCGACCGACGTGACAAACAATATTCGCCCCATAATTACCGGAATGGGTCCTGAGTGCTACTCTTTGCTTTGCTGACATTGCGTCGCGTGGGGCAAACGGTAGAGGTGAGCCAACACTAAACTTCCATTCAATCACTCGATCGCCGCTCCCAAGCATACCGATGTCGGCCGCAAGCAGGAACGCACCAATCACAGGCATGCGACAGCGCGCACACCAATCACAGGCATAAGACGGCGCACGTTATTCATAAGCGGTCGCATGAGATGCCGACCGCCGTTGAAGGCCACGAGGCATAAAGGTCGCCTCAATCGGCGGCGTCTTTCATTTCAAACAAACTCTGCGATGCCGCCTTTTGGCACTTAGCCGACTTGGCGGTCAGGTCCGCGAATGTCCGCTATTGAATCAATAGCGGACATTCGTCGGCATTGGTGCTCAATGGCTTGTGGGCCAATGACCCGGAGCGGACATATCGCTCATGGCCACAAAATCGCAATACCAACTAATTATGATATAATTGGACCACACGCGTGTCTGCTAGACGTTATGAACACGCCGCTTCGATTTGCCGGGGAGAGCCTAATGACAGGGTCGTCCGAAATAGTCTCGAGCCCAATCAGCGAGCAAATGGTCAATGCCGCGCAGCAGGCTTGGTGTGACGGCTTGGTACATATCGGCGCTGTGGCTGCGGAAGGGGGTGATGTCCGCGCCGCCGCCGGCGATTTGGTCGACGCGCTTTATGATTATGTCGAGGGCACGGTTTTCTTCAAACCGACACAGGCTTTTGGCAAGAACACTTTCCGCAGTACCAGACAAGGCGCGATCTCCTATTTCGTAGCCGGCGATTCGGAATTCCCGGAGGACACGGGATTTGCACTTAAGCGCTGGGTCAAAGTCTGGTACGATAACAACGCTGCTGAGAACGGCATCCAGATCCATGGTGAAATCGCGATCACCATGGGCAACGTCTATCTACAGAACACCGCTGGTGATGAAGTTATGGTGGACAAGACTTTTGTGTTCCGCTTCTGCCGTGATGGCAAACTGCGTCTTTGCGTGCACAAGTCGGCTCTGCCGTACTCGCCGGACCGCTGACACGGCCAGATGTAAAAGCGAAGGCTGCACCCATGCTTGGCTCTCTGATACCCTCCCGCGGTGACGTGTTCGGAGGGATATCAGCGGGGATCGTGGCGCTGCCGCTCTGCCTCGCCTTCGGCGCCATTTCCGGGCTCGGTCCCGAAGCAGGCCTTTACGGCGCCATCGCCGCTGGGATCCTGGCCGCCATATTCGGCGGCACTCCGCTGTTGGTGACCGGCCCCACCAACCCCATGACGCTGGTCGCAGCGACGGTCGTCGCGGCGACCATGTTGCCGACCGGCAAGGTAAACCTCGCGGTCGTTGCGACTGCTTTCCTCTTGGCTGGCGTCCTACAGGTGCTGTTGGGCGTGCTACGCCTCGGCGGCTTTATCCGCTATGTGCCCTATCCGGTGATCTCCGGTTTCATGAGTGGAATTGGTATCATCATCATAATTCAGCAACTGTATCCCATTGTGGGCGCTGAGGCACCTTCCTCTGACGCCGTCAAAATCCTGCGCAGCTTGCCCATGCTACCGGGCGGCATCGTGTGGCCCGTGGCATTATTGGGCGTGATCACGCTCGCGATTATTCAAATCCTGCCGCGATTCACGCGCAAAGTACCAGCCTCGCTAATAGCGCTCGTTGTTGTAACCGCGGCCTCTGTTGTGTTCGGCGTAAACGCGCCACGGATCGGTGCCATTCCCGCTGGCTTGCCGGCATTGGTCATTCCGGAGCTGACGTTCGACCAAGCCGGCCTCGTCGTGGCGGCCGCAATTCAGCTCGCCGCGCTTGGCGCAATCGACACGCTGCTCAGCGCGCTGCTCGCGGACAGCCTCACCAAGTCCCATCACGACAGCAACCGAGAACTGATCGGTCAGGGGATAGGCAACATAGGGGCGGCCTTGGTCGGGGGCCTTCCGGGCGCCGGCGCCAGCATTCGGAGCATCGTAAACATCGAAGCCGGCGGCAAAACTCGGCTTTCTGGCGTGATCCATGGACTGTTCTTGCTTGCCGTGCTGCTTGGGCTCTCTGGGCTTGTAAAGTATATCCCGCACGCTGTGCTGGCCGGCATACTTGTCAGTGCCGGCCTGGGCTGCATCGACTTTCGAGGACTTTCGCATATCGGCAAGGTGCCGCGCTCAGACGCAGCCGTGCTTCTTATTGTGCTAGGGCTTACGATCTTCTCGGGCCTGATCGTCGCGGTCGCCGTGGGCCTCGTCATCGCTTCCTTCATTTTCATGAAGAAAGTGGCTGACATTTCTGAACGCGAGACCGCAATCTCGCCGCTAGCCGACGAACCCTGGGCCGACGAGATCGACATTCCCGCCGAATATCGCGATCGCCTGCTCGTCAAACATGTCGAAGGGCCGCTGTTCTTTGGCTTCGCGCGCGGCTTTCTCAATATCGCCGCGCGTGCGGCTGGCGGACGATTGCTTATTCTTCGAATGGACCGCGTGTCGCTAATGGACCAGTCCGGAGCCTACGCCCTGCAGGACGTGCTCGTGGATCTCAAGTCGTCAGGGATGCACATTGTCCTGGTTGGGCTGCCAGTTGCACAGCGCGACATTCTCGAGGCAATTCACGTTATCCCCGATCTGGTTTCCACAAAGGACCTGTTCGCAAATTTCGCTGAGCTCAAGGCGGTGCTGCCGAAAATGCTGGCAGAGATCGGAGCGACGAAGCAAAGCCTCGCGTCAAAAAAATGAGGCTGTCGAGAGACAGAGGTTATTCATCGGAATCGAAGCCACACCACTGGGAGAGAGACCGTGAGAGCTTATAAACTGGTGTTAGGGCTGTTGATCTGTTCGCTACTCCTATTTGGACTAGAAAACTGCAGCGAAAAAAAGGAAGCAGCAAACGAACATTTAGTTCGAGGCCTGCGCGCCTACAGGGTGGCTGCGCGAGCCGAAAGTCGCGTTCGCCGTTTCCCGAGTATTCTTCAACCCGCTGACGTCAGTCTATTGTCGTTTGAGATTTCCGGACAACTCAAAGCGGTCAATCTGCAGGTTGGTCAAAAGGTTCAATTGGGAGATATGTTGGCGGAAATAGATCCGCGCTCACTGCAGAGTCAAGTCGATCAGGCAAACGCCGGCGTGCAACAGGCTCAAGCGACGGCTGATAACGCGGAGGCCGACTTCCAACGCAGGCAAGAGCTTTTGAAGAGGGGCGTTACCACGCAAGCCGCGTTCGATCAGTCGAAAGCCAATCTTACCACTGCTCAAGCGCAACTCGATCAAGCGCGTCGGCAGCTCGAACTGGCCAATCACAACCTCGATCGCAGCAAGCTTCTCGCCCCATTCTCGGGAACCATCGCCCGCATCGAGGTCAAATCATTCGCACAGGTAGCGGCGGGACAACCGATTGTGACGCTGTACAGCGACGACCGTTTTGAAACTTCGTTTTTGGTACCGGCAGTGACCTTCCAGAGTCTAAAAATTGGACAGCAAGTTGATATTACGGTCGCCGACCTCCCAAATCTGTCGCTCAAAGGCGCCATCAATGAGCTTGGCTCGAAGGCCGAACAAGTGTCGGCATTTCCGGTCGTAGTCAGGCTCGAAAAAAACGCCGCCGGATTGAATGCCGGCATGTCGGTCGAAGTCGCGATCGAGGAGCCGCTGATCGGCGGCGGCAACGGGTTCTTGTTGCCGCTCACCGTGCTGGTGCCGGAAGGCGGCAAGGAGTTGCAGCGGGTCGCCACGGTGTTTGTCTACGATGGCGCCAACTCGACCGTTAAAAAACGCGAGATTACGGTCGGCGGCATCCGCGGCAATGACTTGGTCGTCACCAGCGGCCTTGAAGCGGGCGATCTAGTTGCATCAGCCGGCGTGTCTTATCTGGTCGATGGTCAGAAGGTCAAGCTTCTGCCGGTGCAGGAGTAAGCCCCGGTGAATTTTCTGACGCGGTTCGGTCTCGAACGCTCGCGATCCACTGTTACGGTCATGGCGGGGCTGATTGTTTTCGGCATCGCGCTATATCCGAATTTTCCCAAGCGCGAAGATCCGGTTGTTGTGATTCGTACTGCCGTCGTATCGGCGCAGTTTCCGGGATTGGCGCCCGAACGGATGGAGAATCTCGTCGCGGTCCCGATCGAGCGAAGGATCCGGGAGCTTGCCGAAGTCAAGGACGTTCGCACCTTAGCCACGGAGGGATCGCTCGTTGTTTACGTCGACTTGAAAGACGATGTCAGCAATGTCAACGCAACGTGGCAGCGACTGCGTGACAAGATGGACGACGTCAAGGTCGAATTGCCCGACGGCACCCTCGGCCCATTTGTCAACAGCGACTTCGGCGACGTTGCGATTGCCACCATTGCAATTACAGCGGAAGGGTTTTCGTTCCGCGACATGAAGGATGTGGCCGAAGACTTCCGCAAAAAGCTTTACCAACTTCCAGGGGTCGCCAAGGTAGACCTCCTGGGGGTCCAGGACGAACGAGTTTGGTTAGAGGTCGATACCCGAAAGCTTGCCTCGGTGGGAGTTCAGCTGAATGCGCTGATCAAAGACCTTCAGGCGCAAAATGTTGTGTTGCCGTCCGGCAACATCGATGCGGACGGGACGCGTGTATTGCTGGAAACATCCGGCGATTTTCCGAACGTGCGGGCTATCGAGACGATGCTGACGCGGGTCGGAACGACCGATAGCCTCGTTCGGCTCGCCGACCTGGTGACGGTTCGACGCGGCTATGTCTCACCCAAGGTCAAGCCTATTTATTTCAACGGGCGCCCGGCCGTCGTCCTTAGCGTCGTAATGCAGCCGGACCAGGACGTCACGCAACTTGGTGAACGGCTTCGCGCGGCGGCGCGCAATTACGACGCAAGCCTGCCTATCGGCTACGTGATCGACTTCGCGACCTATCAGGCGGAACAGGTGCGAACCTCTGTCAATTCTGCGCTTTCAAATGTAGCGCAAACCTTCGTCGTAGTCGGTGCCCTGGTTGTTGTGTTCCTCGGGCTGCGCGCTGGGCTCGTTGCGGCGACGATTGTTCCGTTTGCCACAATGTTCGCAGTCATCGGCATGCGCGTGCTCGGCATAGCGATCGAGCAAGTGTCAATCGCCGCAATTATCATTGCACTCGGTCTTTTGGTCGACAACGGCGTCGTCTTGGTGGAAGACATAATGAGCCGGGTCGATAACGGTGTGCCGGCCAATGACGCCGCGGTAGCAGCCGGAGAACAATACGCTTTTCCGCTGTTGGTATCTTCGGTCACGACTGTCGCTGCTTTCCTGCCGCTATTCTTATTGTCGGGGGCCTCCGGCGAATATGCATTTTCGCTTGCCGCCGTGGTTGCTCTTACACTCACCGGTTCGTTGATTGCCGCACTTTACATCCTCCCCGCCTTAACGGTCTGGTTCCTTGGCCGAAGCCGTCGGCCACAACAGGGGACCAGTTCGAGCACGCCTGCACAAGTGCTCTATGCTTCCATATTGGACGTTACAATTCGTTTCGCGGTAGTCGTGGCCTGCATATGCTTCGCACTTGTGGCGATTGCGGTGACGCAGTTCAAATGGCTGCCCAAGCAGATGTTTCCGCTCAGTGAACGCAATCAGTTCCTGATCTACATGAATATGCCGGATGGGACCGATATCTCGCAAACCGAGACAAGAGCGTTGAAAATTTCCAGGTGGCTTTCCGATCCAAAACAAAATCCGGAGATCGTCAGCAATATTCTCTACATCGGAGATGGCGGCCCCCGATTTTATCTGACGCTGACGCCAGTTCCGCCCGATCCGGCCGCAGCATTCTTCCTGGTCAATACAAAGGACTATCATGGCGCAATTCGTGTCGCCGAACGCGCATGGAAATACCTTTATGAAAATCATCCCGAAGCGCGCTTTAAAATCAAGCGGCTCGCAATGGGCTCCGTGGAAGCCGGAATCGTCGATGTCGAAATCTCGGGGCCTGATGCAGATCGCCTTCTTGCGCTGAGCGCACAAGTCCGATCGTTGTTTCAGGCTGCGCCGGGCATCCGCGACAATGACGATGACTGGGGAAACAAAGTTCTCAAGGTCGTCGTAGATATCAATCAGGATCGGGTCCGTCAGCTGGGAATAACATCGGAAGAGATTACCCAGATGCTTAGGACCTATTTCAGCGGATCCGCAGTCTCGGTCTACCGCGAAGGCGACAATACCATTCCTATTACGCTCCGCGCCGGAGCGGCCACCTATCAGAGCCTCGAAGGCCTCACCAGCACAACCTTCGCTAAAAACGGCGCGCTGATCCCGCTTGCGCAGATCGCCACGTTGAGAACAGGTTACGATTTCTCGCGGATACGTCGGAAAAATCAGGAGAGGACTATTACTGTCAGTGGCCGAAGCGCCACTTTGACCGCGGGCGATTTGCTGAGTTTTATTCAAGGCAGGTTGCAGGCATTAGATCTATCCGGAGGATTTCACATCGACATCGGCGGAGAGATTCAAAAAAGCGCGGAGACCAACGGCAAACTTGCCGCGGGCATTCCGACTGCCCTTGCTGTGATGGTGATTGCAATTATCCTCCAGTTCAATTCGTTCCGTCGAACTTTACTGACCTTCATGACCATACCGCTGATTCTCGTCGGCATCCCTTTTGGCCTGATGGCAACCGGGCAGCCCCTGTCGTTCTTTGGCACGCTCGGCATCATCAGTCTTGCGGGTATCATCATCAACAATGCCATAGTACTTATCGATCAGATCGATATCGAAAGGTCGCGCTTGGCGATGCGCGAGGCGATTGTCGCCGCTTCGCAGAAGCGCTTGCGTCCGATCTTGCTGACTTCGGCGACTACGGTTCTTGGCTTGGCGCCAATGGCGATCACCGGTGGCGCGCTCTGGCAGCCCATGGCGGTGCTTATGATGTCGGGTCTTGCTGTTGCATCCTTGTTGACTTTGCTCTTCGTCCCGGCCGGTTATTTTTTGTTGTTCTGCTTTGATAGGGCCTCGGCACGTACTTAGCACGTTGGATTTGGCCTGTTCCGGCGCTGTCACCCTTCGATGGGCTCCTCGAGGAGGTGAGGTTGCAGCGATACCCCGGCGTCCTCTTGCTCATAAGGGCGAGATACCTTTTCGATGAAGGTCGCAATCGTTTTCTTGGCCAATTTTAGTCCTGCGCGGCTGAATGGTTGCCGAGAA
>Ga0134126_10012217_pt1 | contig 10842 bp, 9 predicted proteins | sample KB31752_FD_96881 | JGI IMG/M metagenome (GOLD analysis project Ga0134126, IMG submission 96881) | Terrestrial soil microbial communities with excess Nitrogen fertilizer from Kellogg Biological Station, Michigan, USA - KB3-175-2 | ecosystem: Environmental > Terrestrial > Soil > Unclassified ...
GCGAAGGCGAGCTTGCGCCGGCCGGTCTCGGACACGAGGCCTTTGCGGTTCCATCCGTTCTGATAGACCGGATGCTGGCGCCGCGGAGAACGGAAGTCCTTCAGTATCCAGGGCGACATGCCGCGCAGGAAGGGAATCTTGTCGGCCATCGCCAGCGTCTGGCGATAATACTCGGCCTGAAATTCTTCCGAAAATTTGTGCATGCCTGCGGGGTCGTGGAAGCCTGCCAGCGCGCCAGCACCGAACTCCGAGAGGATCAGCGGCTTGTCGTATTCCGAGCGCCACTCGATCGAAGGCAGACTCGCCAGCGGATCGGATGAATACCAGCCGTCATAGGTATTCGCCGCCATCACATCCAAATGAGCGATCAGCGGATCGTCGATTGTCATCAATGTGTGGCCGGCCCGCACTTGCCTGTTCGCAAGCACCGCAGCGGAAACCAGCCGCGTATCGTCGAGCGTACGGGCATCGTCGGCGAGACGTGCCAGGAATGCATTGCGCGCATCGCCCGGTGGCGTCTCGTTGCCGACGCTCCAGACGATGACCGAGGCACGGTTGCGGTCGCGCAGGATGTTTTCCGCCAGCATGCGACGGGCGAGCGAGAGGGTCTGCGGGTTGTCGAATTTTACCAGCCAGTAGACGGGGATTTCGCTCCACACCAGGAGACCCATCTCGTCAGCCATCCGCGTCGTGATCCCGGAATGCGGGTAGTGGGCGAGCCGCACAAAATTCGCGTTCAGCGCCTTGGCGGTGACGAGCAGGGCTCGCACGGCCTGGGGTGTCAGGCGCCGCGACGGCTCGGCGCCGAATTCCTCGCCGTGCAGGCTGATGCCACGCAGGAAGATCGGCCTGCCGTTCAGCAGGATGTCCCGGCCATGCACCCCGATCGTCCGGAATCCGACGCGGTCGTGCAGAGCATCCTCTCCCGCAGCCGCTTCGACGTCGTAGAGCGTTGGCGCCTCGGGCGTCCAACGCTTCAGCGACGGCGGCGCCGCAACGCTTGCGGTCCACATGCCGGCCGCATCGGTCTTTCCGGCAATCGAAAGCGCCAGGGCGGCGATCCTGACAACCACGGCCGCGCCACCGGCATGGGGTCCATCGAGCTGTACCGTGACGGCGATGTGTCCGTCCTTCGTCAGGCGTATCCAGAAGTCGTCGACATAGGTGTCCGGCGTGAGGATCAACCGAACCGGCCGTGTAATCCCGCCGTAATTGTCCCAGTCCGTTACCGGCGGCGGAATGCTGTCGGGCGTGCGGGTCGAATCGACGGCCACGGTGAGCTGATTGTCGCCGTTGCGCAGAAGCCCCGTCACCTCGAAGGCGAAGGGCGTGAATCCGCCTTCATGGCTGCCGATGAATGTGCCGTTCAGATAGACGCGGCTCGCGTAGTCCGTGGCGCCGAAGCGCAGGAAGGCACGCTGACCGGAAGGCCGCTTCGCCGCGAAAATCTTCTGATACCAGACAAGGCCGTCGTAATAGCGCAGCGCCGGTTGGTAGCCGACCCACGAACCCGGCACCTGCGCCGTCGGCGAACGCCGCATGTCATATTCGAACAGCGCATTTGGGTCCCGTCGCATGGTCGTCCCGACATCGAGATCGTCGTAGCGCCGATGGCCTGGTCCCGCGCTGCCGCCGTGGAATCCGGTGAGACCGTCGCGATAGGGATCGATCGAGTAGTGCCAGGTCCCCGATAAGTCGAGGCCCGGCCTTGAGTCGGCGTCGGCCAGAAGCGGCTTTGGCGCAGGCGGCAGGACTTCGGCCGCCGCCGGCGCGATCGCCGACAGCAAGATCGCGAGGCCCAGCCCGTACATGCACTTCATGGCCATGTCGCCCTCACGTCCACTCGCCGTTCGACATCATACGGCATATCTCGCGCGGCACGCAGCGAAGCGTCTATAGTGCGCCGCTTTTCAACCCGGGCGCGCAATGCCGGACGACCGTCTGAGATACCTGGCTGAACTGGAACGAAAGATCCTCTGGCTTGCGAGCTGGACGGTGCACAACGCCAACCATCGCCGCGAGAGCCGAGACGGCATGAAGGTCGGCGGGCATCAGGCCTCGTGCGCCTCGCTGGCGACGATCCTGACCGCGCTGTACTTCGCCGTGCTCAAGCCGGAGGACCGCGTCGCGGTGAAGCCGCATGCCAGTCCGGTGTTTCATGCCATTCAGTATCTCCTGGGCAAGCAGAGCCGTGAAAAGCTCGAAAACTTCCGCGGCTATGGCGGCGCGCAGTCTTACCCGTCGCGCACCAAGGACATCGACGACGTCGACTTTTCGACCGGATCGGTCGGTCTCGGCGTCGCCATCACCGCGTTTGCCAGCATGGTTCAGGACTATGTCCACGCCCATGGCTGGGCTGCAGACCGCCCCAAGGGGCGGATGATCGCGCTCGTCGGCGATGCCGAACTGGACGAAGGCAACATCTACGAGGCCCTGCTCGAAGGCTGGAAGTTCGGCCTGCGCAATACCTGGTGGATCATCGACTACAACCGGCAAAGCCTCGATGCCGTGGTGCACGAAGACCTGCACACGAGGTTCGAGCAGCTGTTCGCCGCCATGGGCTGGGAGCTGAAGGTCCTCAAATACGGCAAATTGCAGGAGGCCGCCTTCGCCGAGCCGGGCGGCGACGTTCTGAAAGGCTGGATCGATACCGCGCCCAATCAGCTCTATTCGGCCCTGACGTTCCAGGGCGGCGCGGCCTGGCGAAAACGCTTGCTCGACGACCTGGGCGACCAGGGCGACGTCTCAAGGCTGCTCGAACGGCGCAGCGACGACGAACTGGCCGCGCTCATGTCGAACCTGGGCGGCCACGACCTGGCGAGCATTCTCGAGGCCTTCGAAAGCATCGATCACGATCGGCCGGTGTGTTTCCTCTGCTACACGGTCAAGGGCTTCGGCCTGCCATTGGCCGGCCACAAGGACAATCATGCCGGACTGATGAACGAGGCGCAGATCGCCAAGCTTCGCAGCGCCATGGCGATCCGCGATGGCCGGGAGTGGGAGAAGTTCGAAGGGTTGGGCGTCCCACCCGTCGAACTGGACGCTTTTCTGCGCCAGGTGCCCTTTGCGCAAGGTGGCGAACGCCGGCTTCACGCCGGGCGGATTGCCGTGCCCGAAGAACTGGCATGGCCAGCGCAGAAGGAGACCTCGACACAGGCCGCGTTCGGCAATCTGCTCAACGAGATCGCGCGCGGTCAGTCCGAATTTTCCGCGCACATCGTCACGACATCGCCCGACGTCACGGTCTCGACCAATCTCGGTGCCTGGGTCAACCGGCGCGGCCTGTTCGCGCGCGACGCGGTGCGGGATCTTTTCCGCGACCACAAGATCCCATAGGCGCAGCGCTGGGAAATGGCGACGACCGGGCAACACGTCGAGCTCGGCATCGCCGAGATGAATCTCTTTCTGCTGCTCGGCGCCATGGGATTGTCGCACAGCCTGTTCGGTGCGCGTCTCCTGCCGGTGGGCACGCTCTACGATCCGTTCATCGCGCGCGGCCTCGATGCGCTGAACTATGCCTGCTATCAGGACGCGCGATTCATCCTCGTGGCGACGCCCAGCGGCATGGCCCTGGCGCCCGAAGGCGGCGCGCATCAATCGATCGGCACGCCGCTCATCGGGATGGCGCAACCCGGCCTGACATCCTTCGAACCCGCCTATGCCGACGAGCTTGCCGTCATTCTGCGCTGGGCCTTCGAGCACATCCAGAGCGACGGCGGCACAGGCGAAGAGCCGGGCGGCTCGGTCTATCTTCGCCTTTCGACGCGCGCGATCGAACAGCCGCACCGCGCGCTCTCTCCCGAGCTGCGTCGCGACATCATCGCGGGCGGCTACTGGCTGTCCGAGCCGGTCGGCAGCCCGCGCATCGTGCTCGCCTATCAGAGCGCGGTCGCCCCCGAAATCGTCTCCGCCGCCGGACTGATGGCGGAGGACCGCCGCGGCGTCGGTGTTTTGGCGATCACCTCCACGGCCCGTCTCTATTCCGACTGGCGGCGAGCCCAGCGACACCGGCAAGAGGGCCGGCTGGCGCAGCCCTCCCATGTCGAGCGGCTGCTTGCGCATGTTCCGCGCGATGCGGTCATCGTCACGGTCATCGACGGTCATCCGGCCAGTTTGAGCTGGCTGGGCGGCGTCGCCGGCCACCGCGTGGAAAGCCTCGGCGTCGACGCATTCGGCCAGACCGGTACGGTCGCCGATCTCTACCGCCATTTCGGCTTCGACTCCGAAAGCATCATCCGCACCGTGGAGTCGGTGTCACCGGGCCGCCCGATCCGTTTTCGCGCCGGCTGAGACGCGCGACGACCGATCGACTGCGCGGATCGCCGCATCCCTTCCCGCTGGGACGTTGATTCCGATCAAGGCCAAACCCCCGGGGTTCAGGCGAAACACTGCCGAACCTAGGGGAGCCTCGCATGCCGCCCGAAGTATTTCCGTGCGATCCGGTTGCGACCGGATGGGAGGCCTATTGCGCCGCCGCCCGCGCCCTCGCGCAGCCGCAGGAGCGCGCCGCAACTGAAACGCCCCGCCAGCCAGAGGGTCCAGATGCCGCCCGTCACTGACCGTGCCTATCGCTACGACTTGGCCGTCCTGCCTGCCCTGGTGGGCGCGGGACTTATCGCCGCCCTCGTCGAGGCGGCGCGTTCGCCCGATCCGGCAATGATCGTCCAGGCCTGGACCTTTGCCGCGTGCATGCTGGGCATCGGAATCTTCTATCTCGTCAACTACGGCGGCGGCGTGCCCAGCGAGGAGACGTCCGGCTACCGCAACAACGTGGTCAAGGCCGGCGTGATCGCGGCGATGTTATGGGGTATTGCCGGCATGCTGGTCGGCCTCATCATCGCGCTTCAGCTCTCCTTTCCGAATTTGTTCTACTTTCCCGACCTTCCCTGGACGAATTTCGGCCGGTTGAGACCGCTGCATACCTCCGCCGTGATCTTCGCTTTCGGCGGCAATGTGCTCATCGCCACGTCCTTCTATGTCGTTCAGCGCACGACGCGGGCCTCGTTGTTCGGCGGATCGCTGCCCTGGTTCGTGTTCTGGGGCTACAACGCCTTCATCGTGCTGGCGGGCACGGGCTATCTGCTAGGCATCACCGAGTCACGCGAATATGCGGAACCGGAATGGTATGCCGACATCTGGCTGACCGTTGTCTGGGTCGGCTATCTGCTCGTCTTCCTCGGAACGCTCATCAAGCGCAAAGAGCCGCACATCTATGTGGCGAACTGGTTCTATCTCGCCTTCATCGTCACCATCGCGCTGCTGCACCTCGTCAACAACCTGTCGATGCCGGTGTCGCTGCTGTCGACCAAGAGCGTTTCGGTGTTCTCCGGCGTGCAGGACGCGCTGATCCAGTGGTGGTACGGCCACAACGCGGTCGGCTTCTTCCTCACCGCCGGCTTCCTCGGGATCATGTACTACTTCATCCCGAAGCGCGCCGAACGGCCGATCTACTCCTACCGCCTGTCCATCGTGCATTTCTGGACGCTGATCTTCATCTACATCTGGGCCGGCCCGCACCATCTGCTCTACACCGCGCTGCCCGACTGGGCCCAGACGCTGGGCATGACGTTTTCGGTCATCCTGTGGATGCCGAGCTGGGGCGGCATGATCAACGGCCTGATGACGCTGTCGGGTGCCTGGGACAAGCTGCGCACCGATCCGGTCCTGCGCATGCTCGTCGTCTCGGTCGCGTTCTACGGCATGTCGACCTTTGAAGGTCCGGTGATGAGCGTGCGCACCGTCAACGCTCTGTCGCACTACACCAACTGGACCATCGGCCACGTCCATTCGGGTGCGCTCGGCTGGGTCGGCTATGTCAGCTTCGGCGCGCTCTACTGCCTCGTGCCCTGGCTGTGGAAGAAGAAGCAGCTCTACTCGAATGCCCTGGTCGAGTGGCATTTCTGGATCTCGACGCTCGGCATCGTTCTCTACATCACCTCGATGTGGGTGGCTGGCATCATGCAGGGCCTGATGTGGCGCGCCTATAACGATTACGGCTTCCTCGAATACTCCTTCGTCGAGACCGTCCAGGCCATGCATCCCTACTACATCATCCGTGCGCTGGGCGGGGCGCTCTACCTCGCCGGCGTGATCGTGATGGCCTACAACCTCTGGCGCACGGTCAGGAGCGGCGTCGCCGCCAGTGCAGAAACCGCGCCTCTTTTCGTCGCGGAGGCCGTGTCGTGAACCACCAGGTCCTTGAAAAGAACTCGATCTTTCTGCTGATCGGCATCCTCCTTGTCGTCGCAATCGGCGGCGCCGTGGAGATCGCGCCGCTGTTCTGGGTGAACGGCACGATCGAGAAGGTGGACGGCATGCGGCCTTACACGCCGCTCGAACTCGCCGGACGCGACATCTACGTCCGCGAGGGCTGCTATGTGTGCCACAGCCAGATGATCCGCTCGCTGCGCGACGAGGTCGAGCGCTACGGCCACTACAGCTTGGCCGCGGAAAGCATGTACGACCATCCGTTCCAGTGGGGATCGGAGCGCACCGGTCCCGATCTCGCGCGCGTTGGCGGCAAGTATTCCGACGAATGGCAGCGCGCCCATCTCGCCGATCCGCGTTCCGTCGTTCCGGAATCGGTCATGCCGCCCTATGTCTTCCTGGAGAAGACGCCGCTCGACTATCGCGACATCGCCGACGTGATGCGCGCCAATCGCACGGTCGGCGTTTCCTACACCGATGCGGACATTGCCAACGCGACCGCCGATCTCGAGGCACAGGCCAATCCCGACAGCGACGGAGTCGACGCGTTCAAGAAGCGCTATCCCAAGGCGCAGGCGCGCGACTTCGACGGCAATCCGAAAGAGGTCACCGAAGCCGACGCGCTGATCGCCTATCTGCAGATGCTGGGCACGCTGGTGGACTTCAAGACCTACCATGCCAACACACGCGAGAACCGGAGATAGAGATGGAAGCCTGGGCTTATCAGGACGTTCTCGCCTTCGCGCAAAGCTGGGGCGTCGTCTATTTCAGCGCGATGTTCGTGGTCGCATTGGCCTATGCGTTGTGGCCGTCAAACAAGAAGCGTTTCGAGGAAGCCGCGCAGATCCCCCTGCAAAAGGCGAACGACTGATGGCCGACAAACCCAGGGAGGTCGATCAGGTCTCCGGCACCGAAACCACGGGTCATGAGTGGGACGGCATCAAGGAACTCAACACGCCGCTGCCGCGCTGGTGGCTGGGGCTGTTCTATCTCTGCATCATCTGGGCGATCGGCTACTGGATCGTCATGCCGGCCTGGCCAGGGATCAGCGGCTACACGCACGGCATTCTCGACCATTCGCAGCGCGATGAAGTCACCGCCGAAGTGGCGGCGCTCAAGGCGGCCCGGCACGACAAGGAGCACGCGCTTGGCGCTGCGACGCTGCAGCAGATCCAGGCCAATCCGGACCTGCAGCAATTCGCGCTTGCCGAGGGCCGCACCCTGTTCGGCGACAATTGCGCGGCCTGTCACGGATCGGGCGGGCAGGGCGCGCATGGCTATCCCAATCTCAACGACGACGTCTGGCTGTGGGGCGGCAAGCTCGAGGACATCCAGCACACGATCACCGTCGGCGTGCGGTCGACCGGCGTCGAAACGCGGCAATCCCAGATGCCCGCCTTCGGACGGGACGGCATCCTGAAGCCTGCCGAGATCGACGATCTCACTGAATATGTCGTCCATCTGTCCGGCCGCGCCGCGGACCTGCGGGCCGTACAGCGCGCGGGCAAGCTCTTCGCCGACAATTGCGCGATGTGCCACGGGCCCGGGGGCAAGGGCAATCGCAGCATGGGTGCGCCGAACCTGACCGACAACGAGTGGCTCTACGGCCCGACGCGCGACGATATCCACGACCAGATCTGGAACGGCCATGGCGGCGTGATGCCGACCTGGGGTGGGCGCCTCTCGCCGGAAGAGATCAAGGCACTGGCTGTCTACGTCCACAGCCTGGGTGGCGGAGAGTAGGTTGGCGATGAACGCGCGCACTGTCATCGCGATGCGCAATGCCGCGACCGTCGTCACGCACGCGGCGGAAGGCGTGGAGCGTTCCGACGCGCTGGCGAGCAACAGCGCCGCCAACCGGAAGTTCTATCAGGCGCGCATCCCGATCTATCCCAAGCTCGTCCATGGCACATATCGCAAATACAAATGGGCGGTGATGATCGTGACGCTCGCGATCTACTATCTCGTGCCGTGGATCCGCTGGGATCGCGGTCCGTCGGCACCGAGCCAGGCGGTGCTGGTCGATCTCGCCCATGAGCGCTTCTACTTCTTCTTCATCGAGATTTGGCCGCAGGAGGTCTACTACATCACCGGCCTGCTGGTCCTGGCCGCGGTCTCGCTCTTCCTCGTCAACGCGTTGTTCGGCCGGCTGTGGTGCGGTTATGCCTGCCCGCAGACCGTGTGGACCGATCTCTTCATCTATGTCGAGAACCTGATCGAAGGAGACCGCTCCAGCCGCATCCGTCTCGCCGCCGCACCGTGGACCGGCGCCAAGATTGCCAAGCGGGTGGGCAAGCACGCGATCTGGATCGCGATCGCGGTCGCGACCGGCGGGGCCTGGGTCTTCTACTTCACCGACGCGCCGACACTGGCAGCGCAGCTCGTCGAGGGCGAGGGTTCGATCGTCATCTATACATCCATTGCCGCCCTCGCTTTCACCACCTACACGCTCGGCGGGTTCATGCGCGAGCAGGTTTGCACCTATATGTGTCCCTGGCCGCGCATCCAGGGCGCGATGACCGACGCCGATGCGCTCGGCGTGACCTATCGCGCCGATCGCGGCGAGCCGCGCGGGCCGCACAAGAAGGGCCAGCCCTGGGACGGGCGCGGCCATTGCGTCGACTGCAATCAGTGCGTCGCCGCCTGCCCCATGGGGATCGACATCCGCGACGGCACCCAGCTCGAATGCATCAATTGCGGCCTCTGCATCGACGCCTGCGACGACGTGATGGTGCGCGTCGGCCTGCCCAAACGTCTCATCGCCTATGACACCGATGCCAACGTCAAGCGGCGCAGCGCGGGCGAACCGGCGCGTTTCCGCTTCCTGCGGCCGCGGACAATACTTTATGGCGCCGTGCTCGTCATCGTATCGGCAATCATGGTGGTCAGCCTCGTCACCCGGCACTCCATCGGGCTGGACGTGCTGCGCGACCGCAATCCCGATTTCGTCATGCTGGCCGATGGTTCGGTGCGCAACGGCTACACGCTCAAGCTGATGAACCACGCCGACACGGCGCGAGATTTCTATCTGTCAGTCGAAGACATCGCACCCGCCAAGGTCAACGTGATCGGACTCGGCATCGTGACCCTGCCGGTGAAGCTTTCCGTCGAACCCGACAAGGTGCGCGCCGTCCGCGTCCTGCTGACCGTGCCGAAGCCGAAGGATCGGGGCGTCCAGGACATCGAATTTGTCCTGCGCGACGGTAAAAGCGGCGAGACGCGCGAAACGAACGCCGTTTTCGTGTTCGGAGGCCAGCCATGATCCGGCCCCTGACCGGCCGCGGCGTTCTCGCCTGGCTCTTGGTCTTTTTCGGCTTCATCGTCGCGGTGAACGTCACCTTTATCGTGATGTCGGTCGACACCTTTCGCGGTGAGGACGAGCAGAAACCCTATCTGCAGGGCATCGAATACAACCGGACACTGGCGCGCCGCGCCGAGCAGTCGCGCTTGGGATGGACGGCCGATGTGTCGGCGACGCGTCAATCGAACGGCCATGTCCGCATCGCGCTTGCGCTCAAGGACCGGGCCGGTGCGCCCGAGGCCGGTGCGCGGTTGTCGGCGGAACTTCGGCATCCGGCCGACGAGAACCGGGACGAGGCGCTGAGCCTCGTCGCGGTCGGTGGCGGCCGCTACGAGGCCGATGCCGGCCCGGTGTCCGCCGGCATGTGGGACCTTATGCTGGGCAGCACAGACGCGAAATTGCCCTTCGAATCGACGACGCGACTATGGGTGCCGTAAACGCCATCACGCAGCTGGACGACTATTCGGCCTTTCTCCGGCCGGAGCCGGATGGTGGCGCAAGCATGGACATCGCAGTGCGCGGCGCGCATTGCGCCAATTGCCTCGGCAAGATCGAGGGCGGTGTCCGCGCCATCGACGGCGTGACGGATGCCAGGCTCAATCTCTCCACCGGCAAGCTGCACGTGTCCTGGCATGGTCAGGACGTCGCGCCGGCGGCGGTGCTGCACCGGGTGCGAGCGCTCGGCTACGACGCCGCGCCCTACGACGCCGCCCAGTCGCTCGAAGCCGGCCACGAGGAGGGACGTCGACTCCTGCGCTGCCTCGCTATCGCGGGCTTCGGCACCGTGTTCGTCATGGGCCTGACCGATGCTGTCTGGTATGGCGCCGCCGACATGAATGCGGCGACGCGGCAGCTGTTCTTCTGGCTCGCGGCCGCGGTCTCGGTTCCGGTCACGCTCTTCGCGGCCCAGCCTTTCTTCCAGTCCGCGCTGACAAGCCTCGCCAAGCGCCAGACGAATATGGATGTGCCGATCAGTCTCGCCATCCTACTTTCGCTCGCGCTCAGCCTCTATCAGGTCGCAAGCCGTGCCGAGCACACCTATTTCGACGCGGCGGTGATGCTGGCCTTCCTGCTGCTAATCGGCCGCTATCTCGACTATCTGCTGCGCGACCGGGCCCGCGGCGCGGCGCAGCATCTCGTGGCGCTGCAATCCGCGACCGCGCGTCGATTGAAGGCCGGCGGCGAGATGGAGACGGTCGCGGCCCGCGAACTTGCGGCTGGCGACCGCGTCCTGCTGGCGAGCGGCGAGCGCGCGCCGGCCGACGGCCTGGCGGAAGACGCGACCGACGCGGACATCTCTCTGGTCACCGGCGAAAGCGCGCCGGTGACGATCA
>Ga0134126_10012218_pt1 | contig 10841 bp, 9 predicted proteins | sample KB31752_FD_96881 | JGI IMG/M metagenome (GOLD analysis project Ga0134126, IMG submission 96881) | Terrestrial soil microbial communities with excess Nitrogen fertilizer from Kellogg Biological Station, Michigan, USA - KB3-175-2 | ecosystem: Environmental > Terrestrial > Soil > Unclassified ...
TCGGCCTCGACGTCACGCGTCACGGCAATGCGCTTTCGATCAAGACTTTCGGTCACGAGCACCGTTGGGGTTCGGTGGTGGAAGGCAAGACCAAGGCGCTGCATCATCTGTCGTTCGGCTGCTACGCCGAAGACCTGCCGCGGCTCAAGGCGCGCATCGAAGGCGGCGGCGTCGAACTCACCGATCCGCCGCCCGGCTTCGAGAGCAACGGATTCTGGTTCCGGAATCCCGAAGGTGTTTTGATCGAGGTGAAGGTCGGACCGAAAGTTTCGCCCGACCACAAGTCCGACAGTATCTGGTCGCCGGTAGCCGCCGGTGCCGCCGGCGCCGGTGTCCGCGCCAAGGCGCCCGCCGTGCAGCCGCGCCGCCTGTCGCACGTGCTGATTTTCACCAGCGATGTCGATGCGTCGATCAAGTTTTATGAGCGCACGCTCGGCTTGCGTTTGTCCGACCGCGCGTCCGATCTCGTTGCGTTCATGCACGGCATCCACGGCAGCGATCATCATATGCTCGCGTTGGTGAAATCGAGCGCGCCCGGCTTCCATCACTGCAGTTGGGACGTCGCCAGCATCAACGACATCGGCCTCGGCGCCATGCGCATGGCAGACAAGGGCTACACCAAGGGGTGGGGTCTCGGCCGCCACGTGCTCGGCTCGAATTATTTCCACTACGTGCGCGATCCGTGGGGCAGCTTCTCGGAATATTCCTGCGACATCGACTACATCCCCTCCGACCAGCGCTGGCCGTCGGCCGATCACAAGCCGGAAGATTCGTTCTATCTCTGGGGTCCGGAAGTGCCGCGCGAATTCACGCTCAATTGCGAGGCGGGGGAGATCTGAGGCGGTTGTTGAATGTCATCATCCCGCTGCGTGTTTAGTGTCGGGGGAGGCAGCGTTGAATCGTCATCGCCCACGAAAGCGGGCGATCCAGTAAATACCGCGCGCTCAGTGATTACTGGATTCCCCGCTTGCGCGGGGAATGACAGAAAAACCGGCTGGAAACTCATCGCAAGCCGGCTCTAAAGCGGGGATTGCTTTAGGTTGTATCGTCATGGCCGGGCTTGTCCCGGCCATTCACGTTTTTTTGCTCCATCATTGCAAAGACGTGGATGCCCGGCACGAGGCCGGGCATGACAGCGGAATGAGGAAGTGCGTAGCTCGCTTCACTCCGCCACGATCTTCACTTTCTCGCCGGGTTTCACCGTGTCGTGCGGCCCAAGGCCGTTGAGCACGAGGAAACGCTCGCGCCGCTTGCTGCCGACCGCCATGCGGCTTGCCAACCGGTCGATCGTATCGTTTGCACCGACAGTAACGATTTTGATGTGCAGCGGCTTGATCTGCTGACTCTCCGCTAAGCTCATGCGGCGGAAAGTGTTGACCGACTCGCGGAACGAGCGATCGACGCTTTCATTCATCTGTCTCGCCGCGAAGATGAAGCGGTAGACGTCGCTGCCGAAGCGCACGGCATAGAGCCGGAACGTCCAGTCATTGCCCTTGGCGCTGGCGGTCGCCGCCGGGAATCCGTTGACGGTAAAATCGGCGACACTGCCGGCGTCCACGTTTTCGATCCAGCCCGATTTCAGGTAGTCCGCGAGCGTCTGCTCCGCCGGTACCTGCACGACGTCGAGACGAAGCGCTTCGCCGCCGCCGTCCTTGAGGCCGAGGACGGCCTGCGCGGTATTGTCGAGCGTGAAGCCGGGCGGCGCGAGAAACGTGAAGCCGAGCTTCGAATGCAGGAAGCGGCGGCCGCGGACGAAACCCTCGCTCGGATCTTCGCCGTAGACCATTCCGTTCAGATCGGCGAGGTATTCGGCCCGGTCGCGCTTGCCGACGCCGGGTGCTGTGTATTGCCGCGCGTTCGCGCGCACGTTTCGAACGCGATCGGGCGTGGCGGGGTGGGCTGCGAGGAAGTCGAGCGTGCCCTGGTCCCGGCGGCTGCCGCTCTTGAGGTCCGCGCTGCGCTGCATGTCGGTCAGGAAGCGCGCGGCGCCGTAAGGATCGAAACCGGCGCGCGCCGAAATGCCGACGCCGATGGCATCCGCCTCGAATTCCTGGGCGCGCGAGAAGCTCGCCAGCGCGAGCTTTGATTTCGCCAGCGCGAGCGCTCCGGCCTGCGGATCGGTCAAAACGTCGGTGACGACGTGGTTGATAAGCGCAACCTGCCGCGCCTTGTCTTCGCGGATTTCGGCATGGTGCGCGATAACGTGTCCCATTTCGTGCGACAGAACCGACGAAAGCTCGGAAGTGTCGTTGGCGAGCGCGATGAGCCCGCGCGTCACGAATAATTCGCCGTCAGGCAATGCAAAGGCATTGATCGCCGGCGAGTTGAGAACGGTGACCTCGTATTTCAGGTCGGGCCGTTCCGATGCCGCAACCAGGCGGTCGACGGTCTTCCTGATGAGCGCTTGCAGGCGCGCGTTCTCGTAGACGCCGCCATAGGAGGCGAGAATGCGCAGGCGTTCGCGCGACGATGCCGTTTGCGTCTCGGTGCGCGCCGGCGGCTTCGCGTCCGGCAGCGAAACCTGATGCGTTTCGGGCGTTCCGGCGCAGCCGGCGACGAGCAGCAAAGCGAACATGGCGGCGCCGATCTGCGCGCGCGCTCGAACCGATGTTTGACGTGCGGATATCACGGACGTTACTCGCATTCACTCAATCGATGACTTCGATCTGCTCCGGATGCGCGGCTTCGATAATCGGGCCGCCGCGTCTTTCAATTATACCCCGTACGCGAATGCGGTGACCGTTGAGGGCCTTCGGCTCGATGCCGGCCGCCGTAAACATCCGCCGATTACGTTTCAGGATAGTAACAGTAAAATCGCGCGACCACCGCCGCCCGAAGTTCACATATATAGTGGCGCCGGCTTCACGTACCGACAACACTTGGCCTTCTACCAGTGTAAAGCTGCCCTTCGCCGCCGAAATTTGTTCCGGAACATCGGCCTGCAAAGGGGCAAAGCGCGGGTCCGCCCAGAGGCCCAGCCCGGCCGCACGGGCTCGGGTTTCGGCTGCAAACAGAGGCGCGGCGCAGCCTCTGCCCACGTTATCCGGCATTGCCCGGCCATAGCCGGCGGCCAATATCGCCGAATTCACCGATTGGTCGTCCTTGCTCTGCCGAAAAGCAAAGGCGAGCAGGCGGCCATAGCGGTCTTCGCCAGCGCCGGCACGCTTGAGCGTAATCGTTCCGGCCGAAACCAGCGTCGCGAGCGCGGCCTTCGCCTCATTTCCGGACGCGGCCGGGACCTCGATGCCGGCAAGGCGCACCGTGCGGCCGTCGTCGAGGGCAAAGGTGCGGCCGTCTATGACCGTTGCGATCCGTGCGCTGCCGATCGTTTCGGGCCGGCAGGTCTCCTGCGCGCCGGCGCTCCTGAATGTGAGCGCGAGCGCTGCGGAAGCGACAATAAAAGGCCAGCCGGGTGTCATGCGCCGATAGTCCGGGCAAGCCGGCCGCGCGGTCAACCCGGATATGCGGACTCGCGGCAACCCGTTACAGTAGCCATAAGTCATTGTGACAATCGGGGGAGGAAGCAATGTCGTTGCGCCGTCTGTCGCCGAACCGCCGGGCATTCCTGCAATCGGCCGCCGCCGTGAGTGTCATCGCAGCGAGCGGCGCACGCGCGCAAGAAAACTGGCCAAGCCGCGCCGTCAAAGTGATCGTGCCTTATCCCGCCGGCGGGTCGACCGACGTGCTCACGCGCATCCTCGCCGAAAGGATGCAGCAAATGACCGGGCAGTCTTTCGTCGTCGAAAACCGGCCCGGCGCCGGCGGCAACATCGGCACCGCCGCGATGGCTGCCAGCCCGCCGGACGGTTACACCATCGGCTCCATTCCGATCAACATTCAGGTGATCAATCAATTTCTCTACGCCAAGATGCCGCTCGACCCGGAAAAGGATGTCGTTGAGGCGTCGCTGACCTGGGAACTGCCGGATGTGTTCGTCGTTGCGTCCGATCACGTGCCGGCAAAAACGTTGCAGGAATTTCTCGCATGGGCAAAGGAGAGGCCGCGTCTTAACTACGGCAGCCCCGGAGTCGGCACCACGCCGCATCTGGCCGGCGCGTATTTCGTGAAAAGAACCGGAATAAGTGCCGCGCACGTGCCGTTCCACGGCGCGGCACAGACGATTCCGGCAATGCTCGCCGGCGACGTAACATTCGCCATCGATAATCTTGCGTCCTACGTCGGGATAATCGAATCCGGCAAGATGCGCGCGCTGGCGGTGACCTCGCAAGAGCGCTGGCCGACGATGAAAGACGTGCCGACGATGGCGGAAGCCGGCATTCCGGATTTCGTCGTCACGTCCTGGGCCTCGCTGGAGGTCCCCGCTCGCACGCCGCGTTCGATCATCGACAAGCTTTCGGCCATGATGCAAAAGATCGCCGCCGATCCGGCGCTCCAACAGCGCTTCCTGAAGGCCGGCGGCCGTTGCATTGCCTCGACGCCGGAAGCGGCCACCGCTTACGCCGCCAGAGAACGCGTGAAGTGGAAGGAGATGGTGCAGATCTCCGGAGCCAAGCCGCAGTAGCCAAGCCGCAGTGATCTTTTTCGCGCGGCGCGCGGACCGCCGTTGGAATCCTTTTCAATCTGGCATCAAGGTTCCCGTCGCCACATTTGCGGGGGCGAGTGTTGCATTGTTGCGCGCGGCGGCAATTTCCGAACGCGCCACGGTTCAATCGGCTTGCGTGAATTTCGCGAATCAGAATTGATTGCCGTCATCAACAAGAGCCGTAATCCAGTCACCCCGCACATCGGAGGGCTCGCATGTCGTTTGAAAGAACAGCGGAGACGCAGTCGGCACGCGTGATTGTTGTAGGCAACGAAAAGGGCGGATCGGGCAAGTCTACCGTCGCTATGCACATTGCGGTCGCGCTGATCAAGGCAGGGCACCGCGTCGCCAGTCTCGATCTCGACGTGCGGCAGCGCACATTCACGCGCTATATCGAGAACAGGCGCGCCTGGGCGCAGCGCGTCGGCCGCGACCTCGGAATCCCGAACCATTTTGCTTTCGACGAAACCGTTTCGGCTGAAGATGAGGACGCGCTGGAGAAAGCTCTCGCCGGCGTCATCGAAGAACTGGCGCAAGACTGCAGCTTTATCGTGATCGATACGCCCGGCCACAATAATTATCTGATGCAGTTGGCGCATTCGATGGCCGATACACTGGTCACGCCGATCAACGACAGCTTTGTGGATTTCGACGTGCTCGCTATCGTCGATCCCGAAACCTTCGCCGTCACCGGCAGCAGCCATTACGCCAAGATGGTCGAGGAAACACGCCGCCAGCGCCAATTGGCCGGCGCCACCACCGACTGGATTGTGCTGCGAAACCGCCTGTCGATGCTGGCCTCGCGCAACAAGCGTTTCGTGGGTGACGCGCTGCTGGAGCTTTCGCAACGGCTCGATTTCCGTTGCGTCGAAGGTCTGGCGGAGCGGGTGGTCTTCCGCGAATATTTCCCGCGCGGGCTGACCGCCGTCGACGATCTCGATGCGGCCACGCTGGGCACGCGCCCGACCATGTCGCACGCGACCGCTCGCATGGAGATGGAAAATCTTCTCTATGCCCTGGGGCTGGACGTCTCGCCGGCGGATGAGGAGGCGATGGGCCCTAAGCGCGACGCGGCTTGAATCTTCCAGGCCGCGTCTCAACCTTCATGCGCACCGCTGCCCGGCGCCGGCGACAGGCGCCGGCAGGCGCAAAATGCTCAACAGCCATAAGCCTTTTACCGGCCGCCGGACGTGATTCACAGGCACGCCTGTGCTAATTGCTGTCCAGCCGGTCCCGTAGCTCAGCAGGATAGAGCAGCGGTTTCCTAAACCGAAGGTCGGAGGTTCGACTCCTCTCGGGACCGCCATTTTCAGATATTATTCTTCTTTGATCGAGCAAGGCTCACGCCTGCAGCCGGTGCGGGCCCTTATCGCAACGGCACTGTTGCAAGAGGACGACCGCTTTCACCGGCGGAGCGGTGCTTTATGCTTACTCGGACCAGGCGAGATAGCGGCTCTGGAATTTCACCATGGCCGCGTCGAGCACAAGGCCGACGCACAACATGATCACGATATAGGCATACACCGTGGGGCTTTCGAAAAAGCGCTGCGAGTAAATCAGCGTTGCGCCCATGCCGCCGCCGCCCGCGACCATTTCGGCGGTAAAGGTGGTGATCAGCGCGACCGGCAGCGCGATGCGCAAGGTCGCGAAAATGCGGGGATAGCAGGCTGGCAATATGACACGGCCAAGCAGCGCGGTTTTGCTCGTTCCGAGCGAGAAAGCCGACCACAGGAAAATACGATTGACCGAGCGCGCCGCACTGTAGGTGCCGATGATGACCGGAAATACGCAGGCAAAGGCAACCAGCAATATTTTCGACAGGCTTTCGATGCCGAACCAAAGAATGAAGACCGGGATGAAGGCGATCTTGGGCGCGGGGAATGCGAGCGCCACAATCGGGTCGATCATCCAATGCACGAAGCGGCTCTGTGCCATCAACATGCCAATGAGCACACCGGCGGCAGCCGCGAGCGCCAGACCGGCGAAGGTGCGATAAAGGCTCAATGCAAGATCGGCGACGAGCGTGCCGTCGGCCAACGAGCGTCCAAGCTGCATGGCAACGACCGAAAACGGCGGCAGGAATAGTGGCGGCGTTAAATGCATGCGCGCCGCAAGCTCCCATGCCGACAACAGAAGCAGCACCGACACCAGCGAGCGTAGCCGCAGGGAATAGATGCTGACGCGTTGCTCGGCCATGTGCTTGCTCAGGCCGTTTCCGCGCGCGCAGCGGATTCGTGCCAGCGCAGGCAATACGCCGTGACGGCCAGCATGGCGCGATCGGCCAGGAATGCGACGATGACGATGCAGGAGAGCGCGCCGAACATGTAATCGTAGGTGCCGTTCTCGCCGTACATGAATACGAGTTTTCCGATGCCGCTGGTGGAGGCGATCATTTCGGAGGAAATCGCCAGGACAAAGGAAAAGCCAAGCGCGATCCGCAAGCCTGTGAAGATATCCGGCAAAGCGTGGCGCAGGTAAATGCGCGAGAGCATTTCCCGGTCCCCGGTACCGAGCGCCTCGGCGCTCCAGGTCAGAACCTTCGGCGTGGCCGTAACGCCATGGAAGGTGTTGACGATCATCGGCAGCAGGCATGCGAGATAGACCGCGCAGATCGCGGTGACGTTGCCGATACCGAACCACAGGGCGAACAGCGGGATGAGCGCGGATTTGGGCAGCGAATAAGTGCCGCCGACGATCGGCGCGACATAGGCGCGGAAAATCTGCGAGCGCGCCATCATCAACCCAATCCAAACGCCGGAGACTGCGCCAAGCACGAGGCCGACGGCGGCGCGGAACAATGTGATCAGCAGATTGCGCGCGATCTCGCCGCCCGAGAGGAGATCGCTGAACGCCGCCAGCACGGCTAGGGGCGACGGCAGAAACGCCGGATCGGCGAGCTTCGTCGCGCTCACAAACGCCCACACACCCACGAGCAGCAGCAGCGGAACGACGCGAAGGAGCCAGCCTTTGAAGTAGGGGCGGGGCATCATTTCTGCTCCACCGCCAGCGCCTGCCGGCGTACCGACAGCCAGACCTCGTTGCGCACTTTGTTGAAGGCATCCGAAAGAAAAGTTTCCTCGCGTGTCTTCGTGCGGTCGAGATCGACGGTGAATTCCTCGACGATCTGGCCCGGACGCGCCGACATCACGCAAATGCGGTTCGACAGATAGACCGCCTCGGTAACATCATGCGTCACCATCAATACGGTCTTGCGCGTATTGAGCCAGATGCGCAGCAATTCATCCTGCATGATCTCGCGGGTCTGCGCGTCAAGCGCGCCCAAAGGCTCGTCGAGCAGCAGGATCGCGGGATCGCAGGCAAGCGTGCGGGCGATCGCGACGCGCTGCTTCATTCCGCCGGAAAGCTCGCGCGGATAGCGGTCTTCGAAGCCTTTGAGGCCGATAAGCGCGATCAGCCGCTCGACGATTGGCATGCGCTCGGCCGTTGCCATGCCTTGCCGCTCAAGCCCGTAGGAAATATTGCCGCGCACGGTGAGCCAGGGAAAAAGCGCGTATTCCTGAAACACCACGCCGCGGTCGGTGCCCGGCCCGGTGACAGCTTGGCCGTCGATCAACACCTCGCCGTCGGCGGAAAGAAAGCCGCCGACGATATAGAGGAGCGTGCTCTTGCCGCATCCGGAGGGCCCGACGATCGACACGAACTCGCCTTCCGCAATGGCAAGGTCGGTGCCGCGCAGCGCCAGCACGGCGCCGCGATCGGTGACGTAAGATTTCGATAAACGTGAGACGTCGATTTTCGGCCGGGTCACATCGCGCACGGTTTCGGTAGGAAGCCCAGATTGAGATATTTCGACGCGTCCACTTTTGCAGGGATCAGTTTTTCCTGCACCATCGCGTCGATCGGCTTCTGGATCGCAACCGCCGATACGCAGCCGCTTTGGTCACGATAATAATCGCGGCTGGTCGCGAAATAGCCGTCGAGCACTTCCTTCGGCGACTTGGTCAGACCGGCAACCAGCTCGATGGCCTTCGTGCGGTTGGCTTTATCGTAATACCAATTAAGCCCGGCAACGTAGTCAGCGAGGAAACCGCGTACCGCGTCGGGATGATCCTTGATGAACTTATTGGTCGCGACCTGGAAGATGACGGATGACGGTCCGAAGGCATCGCCGCCGGTAAACAGTGCGCGCAGATCGCCCTTGGGGCTTTCGACCGCGAGGAATGGAATCACCAGGATGCCGCAATCGACGCGCTTCTCGCGAATGGCGGAGGCCATGTTCGGGAAATTGACTTCGACGATCTGCACATCGCGCTTGGGATCGAGATTATTTTTCTTCAGGACGACGCGCAGCACGAGATCGACGGCAGAACCGTAGGCATTGATGCCGACCTTCTTGCCCTTGAGATCCGTGACCTTCTTGATCGGCGAATCCTTGAGCACGAAGAACGTGTTCGACGCGTTGCCGGGATGGCCGTCCTGATAGTTATCGGAGATGATCGAAAGTCCGCCCGGAACGGCGTTCTTGGAAACCACGGTGGCGAAGGTCGAAAACGCAAGCGTGCCGAGATCGGCTTGGCCGGAGGCGAGCAAGGTGGCGGCTTCCGGCGTGCCGCGCGTGAACGTCATGTCCAGCGTATACGACTTGCCGTAGTTCTTCAGCACGTTTTTCTTCATGTAATCGAGGTAGATGATGGTTTCCATCTCGTTGGGGCCGATGCCGCCACCGGTCGCGTAGCGGATCGCAACCGGCGCTGCGGACGCTGCGCGAGGCCACGCCAAGGCAGTGCCGGCCGCGCCCGCCGCGCTTATCTGAAGCAATTTGCGCCGTGATATTTGTAAGTTGTGCGTGCGGGCCATGGTTCTCCCCCGGTTGGCTGAAATTTTTTAACTGAGCAATCTTATTGCTAAAAGCCGGGCGCGTCGATGACAATGACGATTGATAAGCAATTAAGGGAATTCAGTTCATGACGACGACAAAAATTCAGCCGCAATCGCTTTTTCAGCGCGCGCTCGACGGCCGCGTGCTCTATTCGCACGTCGTGGTTGCATCGGGACAAAAACTCATTTTCATTTCCGGCCAGCTCGCTCGTGATAAATCGGGCACGATCGTAGGTCCGCGCGATATGCGCGCGCAAATCAGGCAAGTTGGCGAAAACCTGCGTGCCGGGTTGGAAGCGGCGGGCGCCACGCTTGCCGATCTGGTGAAGACGACAACCTTCGTCACCGATATCGACGAATTCTTTCGTCATGTCGACGTGCGGCACAATTATCTGGGCGTCGGTTTGCCGGCCAGCACGACAGTCGAAGTCCGCCGCCTTTCGCACCCGGATCTGATGGTGGAGATCGAGGCAATCGCGATGCTTGAAAGCTGATCAAACGATCATGGCCGAAGGGGCAACTGCGGTCCGCTCGACGCGCGCTGGAGGATAAGCAAGGCAACTACAAATCTGCCGGAGGACTCCATACACGCTCGGCGATCTTTTCGCGGGCCATTTCATGCAGCAGGTCGCAAAAGCGATCTGCCGCGAAACTAAGCGATCGTGATTTTGGCCTCGCGATCAGCCAAGTAATATTGAAGCCCGAAATACGCCGGAAGCTGAGCTTCCTTTCCTTGACCAAGGCTCGCACACCGCAAGACGGTAGTACAGTGTAACCGAGCCCGGCCAAGACGAGATCGGTCATCAGCGGCAATGTATTAGCCTCGATCCGGATATTCGGACGTTTGCCGAATTGATTGAGCCGCGATTCCACGGTGAGGCGCAGGCTATTTGGTCTCGTCGTCAGGATCAGCGGAAGTTCTGCGAGTTGTTCGATCGATATTTCGTATCTTGACGCGTAGGCGGCGTCCGGTGGCCCGACAAGGAGCATCGGCTCGGTCCCGAGCGGCTCCGCTGTGACGCTGCGCATCGGCTCATGAATATTCGTCACGGCTAAATCGAGAATGCCGGCTGCGATCAAGTCGCGCAATTCGCCGCTCGTCTCTTCGCTCACCCGAACACTAACGCGCGGATACATTTTGCAAAAGCGTTCGATCAGCGGGACTGCGAGCAAAGTGCGCGGCGAGGGCGGGATGCCGAAGGCGATCTCTCCAGTCGGCTCGGCGGATGCCGCCGACACGTCGCTTTTCAGCGAACGGAGCTGGCGTTCCAGCCCGCGCAGGCCTTCGTGCAAGCGTTTGGCGGCTTCGGTCGGCGATACGCCGCGGCCATAGCGAACGAACAACGGCGTCTCGAATTCCTGCTCCAGTGCTTGTACCTGCCGGGTAAGGGTCGGTTGTGACACGCGCAACGCCTGCGCCGCGGCGCTCAGGTTGCGGTGTTCCATGACGGCGAAAAAA
>Ga0134126_10012219_pt1 | contig 10841 bp, 8 predicted proteins | sample KB31752_FD_96881 | JGI IMG/M metagenome (GOLD analysis project Ga0134126, IMG submission 96881) | Terrestrial soil microbial communities with excess Nitrogen fertilizer from Kellogg Biological Station, Michigan, USA - KB3-175-2 | ecosystem: Environmental > Terrestrial > Soil > Unclassified ...
CAATCGCTGCATTTTGCAGGGTTTCTAACAGGGCAGTTATTCACAAAAACTGGCGGAACCGATCATTTTGCCGGTCGCAAAAACGCCCGAAATGGACATTTTTTATTTTTTTTTGAAAAAAAATTGCGCGATTTTCCAAAAAATTTCGCCGTTTAAATCGAGCTGCAGGACCTATTTAATACTAAAACTTGTTAATCCTAAAGATTTCCTTTAAATATGTACATCCGTCATAAGCCGCCCTTAAACCAATTTTATGAAACGCAACTACTACATCGTAACACTTATTATGCTTACGTTTTTCGTGATCTCGTTTATCACGAATATTATCGGGCCGCTGTCGCCGGAGTTTATAAAAGATTTTAAGCTGAGCGACCTGCTCGCAGGCGTACTGCCCTTCGCGTTTTTTATCGCTTATGGCGTGATGTCGATCCCCTCGAGCATGCTGGTGCAAAAATATAACGAGAAGGTGATTATGGTGGTCGCCTTTGTCGTGGCCTTTTTAGGTTCGCTGCTTTTGGCGACAGCGCCTAACTATCTCACCGCCCTTTTATCTTTATTCCTGATAGGCTGCGGCATGGCGATGCTGCAGGTGGTGATCAACCCTTTGTTACGTACTGCGGGTGGTGAGAAGAATTATGCGTTCACCTCGGTTTTGGCCCAGCTTATATTTGGCGGCGCATCTTTTTTAAGTCCGCTGGTGTATACGTATATGGTTAAGCACCTGGATAGCAATGATCACTCGGGTATTTTTTCGGTTTTACAACGATTGGTGCCGAACGATTTGCATTGGATATCGCTGTACTGGCTTTTTACAGCAATTTGCTTAGGCATGTTCGTTATTATGCTGGTCTCGAGGTTCCCGAAAGTAGAATTGAACCAGGATGAGAAGGCCGGCCCATGGGCAACACATGTTATGCTTTTCAAAAAGCCGGTCGTCATCCTTTTCTTTATCGCCTTATTTTGCTATGTGGGTACCGAGCAGGGCGTATCTTACTGGATGTCACAATTTCTTTATCAATACCACCAGTTCGATCCGCAAACAACCGGTGCAAAAGCCGTAGCTTATTTTTGGGGATTAATGACTGCCGGCGGTATCCTTGGTCTGTTCCTGTTAAAGTTGATGGATAGTCGTAAATTGCTGGTCTTATTTACCATACCTGCGCTTATTGCCTTAACCTGCGGGTTGTTTGGCAGCGCCCATATTTCATTATATGCATTCCCTATCGTAGGTTTCTTCATGTCGGTAATGTATCCCATCGTCTTTTCTCTCGCGCTAAGCTCGGTCGACGAGCATCATGGATCGTTTGCGGGCATTTTAGTTACCGGGATCATCGGCGGTGCGGTGGTGCAGCTGCTCATCGGCGGGCTGGGGAATCTGTTCGGACTACGGGCCGGCATGTTTTTCCTGTATATCACGATGGGTTATATATTAAGCATCGGTTTTTGGGCAAAGCCATTGGTAACAAACGCGACTATTTTCGACAAAAAGAATTAGCCATTAAATGGATCAAATAAAAATTATAGGGATAGACCTGGGCGCCACAAACATCCGCGGCGCAATTGTACACAAGGAGGAAATATCAGCCATTACTTCGCGTCGTATCCATACCAAAGGGACGGAGCAGCAGGTACTTGAAGACGTATATTCCTTAATCGATGCGCTGATCGATAAAGATGTTAAAGCCATCGGCATCGGTGTGCCCAGCGTGGTCGACGTTAAGCTGGGGATTGTTTACGATGTGGTGCACATCCCATCGTGGAAGGAAGTTCATTTAAAGAAGTTGCTCGAAAACCGGTACCATATCCCTGTTTTTGTAAATAATGACGCCAATTGCTTTGCTTTAGGCGAGCACCATTTTGGAAAGGGTAAGGGTATCGATAATATGATCGGCCTCACCATCGGCACGGGCGTTGGCGCAGGCATCATCGTGAATAACCAGTTATATGCAGGCGCCAATTGCGGGGCGGGCGAATTCGGCATGGTCGATTATCTCGACCGCGATTATGAATATTATTGCTCGGGCTCGTTTTTTAAAAATGTTTATGGCCTTAACGGCGAAGATGTTTTTAAGGATGCGCAAAAAGGCGATGCACATGCCTTAAAGCTATACCGCGAAATGGGCATCCACCTGGGCAACGCCATCAAGATGATCATGTATACCTGCGACCCGGAGCTGATCATCCTCGGCGGCTCGGTTCACCTCGCTTATGAATATTTCCAGGAGACGATGTGGCAGCGCATCAAAACATTTGCCTTTACCAAAAGCATCGACAAGTTAAAGATCGACACATCGGCTTTGGAGAACAGCGGCATATTCGGAGCGGCCGCCTTATATTATGATGCACAACATTAACACCAATATAAAACTATCCTTATGAAGAAGATCAGCCTCTGCGCATTACTGGCTTTAATTTTCCAGTGTGCATTCAGTCAAAACGAGGAAACAGAAAATTACCGGGTTATATTAAAAGAAAACTGGCAGATGCAGTCGGCCGTTACCGATGCCACGCCCGGGGGCCAGCTATCGAAGCCGGGCGCTCATACCGCCGGCTGGTACACGGTTAGCGTGCCCACCACCATTATCGCGGGCCTGCTGGCTAACCACGTCTACAATTTCGACCCGTTTTATGGCCGGAATTTTGAAAAACTGGCCGATCCAAAATTAGATAAGCCCTGGTGGTTCCGCAGGGAGTTTGAATTACCCGCGTCCGAAAACGGCAAAAATGTGGTGCTCAAGTTGCATGGCATTAATTATAAGGCCAATGTTTGGCTCAACGGGATATTGATCGCCGATTCGGCCCAGATCGTGGGACCGTTTCGGATCATCGAGTTGGATGTCACCAAACAGATAAAATACGCCGGTCCGAATGTACTGGCGATAGAAGTAAGAAGACCATTTAACCCGCAAAAGCGCGGCGGCGACCTGGCCATCGATTATGCCGACTGGATTCATTACCCGCCCGATTTTAACGGCGGTATCGTCAACGATGTTGAAATTAAAACCTATCGTAAAGTAGGGATCGAGTACCCGCTTGTGACTACGAAATTCGACCTTCCTTCACTTGCCATCGCCCATTTACAGGTGGACGCCATGGTGGTTAATTATACCGGAAAACCGCAGGAAGCTCTTGTTAAAGGCAAAATAAACACCGATATAGCCTTCGAGCAAAAAGTGAATTTAAAGCCCTGGGAGAAAAAGCAGGTTACCTTTATGCCATCGGCATATCCCAAGCTTAATGTTAAAAACCCGCGCATTTGGTGGCCATGGGAATATGGCAAGCCCGAGATGAACCGGGTGCACCTTTCAATTGTTACGGGCAATGAGGTTAGCAACCAGATAGCCGAAGACTTTGGCATACGCCAGATCACTTCCTTTTTGTTTAACAACAACAAATCGCGGGAGTTTGTGATCAATGGCAAACCGATCATGCTGCGGGGCGCGGCCTGGTCGCCGGATATTTTTCAGCGCCGGTCAAAGGAGCGGCAGGAGCAGGAAATTAAATTGGTGCGCGATATGCACATGAACATTGTCCGCTCGGAAGGAAAAATGGAGGACGATAATTTTTATGCTCTATGCGATAAATATGGCCTGGTGGTAATGAGCGGCTGGATGTGCTGCGGCGCCTGGCAATACCCCGAAAAATGGGACGCCGCCAAACGGAGCGTCGCCATGGCGTCAGACAGCAGCGTGATGTACTGGCTCCGCGATAAACCGTCCATGCTCACCTGGCTCAACGGCAGCGATATGGTGCCGAGGGATAAAACCGTCGAGGAGGATTGGCTGTCGATCGAATCATACCTCAAATGGCCCAACCCCACCATTGGCAGCGCGGCCGAAAATATCTCCAAAGTTTCGGGCAGCACCGGCGTAAAAATGGCCGGGCCGTATGATTGGGTGCCGCCATCCTACTGGGAAGCCGATACCAGTAAATACGGCGGTACGTGGAGCTTTGCCACCGAAATATCGCCAGGGCCGTCCATCCCGCCGTATGAAAGCCTGATCAAATTTATACCCAAAGATTCGTTAAGTGTCAACAGCCCCGACTGGCTGTACCATTGCGGCACCACCCAGTTTGGCAATACCCATATTTTTGATGATGCTTTAAATAACAGGTACGGCAAGTCGGCAAATATTAAAGAATATGTAGCCAAAGCGCAGGTGATGAACTACGAGGGACACCGCGCCATGATGGAAGCTTACGGACTAAAAAAATATCATACGGCTACCGGCGTGGTCCAGTGGATGCTGAGCAACCCCTGGCCGGGGCTGATATGGCATACGTATGATTACTACCTGTATCCGGCGGGTACCTATTTCGGGATGAAAAAATCCCTGGAGCCGCTGCATGTGATGTATTCCTACAAGTCAAACAGCATAAACCTTGTTAACTCGTTACTCGAAAATTTCTCAGGATTAAAAGTTACTGCTCAGGTATACAACCTCGACGGAGCGCTAAAATATTCAAAAACCGCAACCGCAACTGTTGCGGGCGATGGCGTAAAAGAGTGTTTTGTATTGCCAGCTATCGCCGGCCTTAGTCCCGTTTATTTTTTACGGCTGGAATTAACAAACGCTGCCGGGAAAGTGGAAAGCATTAACTGGTACTGGCTGTCCGCCAAAAACGATGAGCTGAACTGGGCAAAATCAAAATGGTATTATACCCCCCAGTCGTCCTTTGCCGATTTTACCGCGCTGAACGATCTTCCAAAAACGACGCTCGACGTACACCACACCACAGCCAAAGCCGGAAACAGCACCACCCACAAGATCACGGTGACCAATACCGGCAAATCGGTGGCATTTTTTGTGCACCTGCGGGCGTTAAAAGAGAAAGGCGGAGACGATGTGCTGCCGGTTATTTTCAGCGATAATTACCTCCTGCTCGCCCCCGGCGAAACCAGGACGATCGATTGCACCTACGAAAATAAGGATGCCGGCAAAGGCACACCTTTTATTTTGGTGGAAAGCTGGAATACCGACGTGGCCCATAGTAAAATAGGTCAGAACGCTGGGTTTGCAGTGAGTGATTAGCGGGTGTGTCCGCCGACACACCTGAACACACTTAATTACAGACTTACGAAGTTTCTAAACTTCGTAAGTCTTTCTATCCCGCCCACTGCAAACTGCCAACTGCAACCACCTACTGCTCCTGTTCGCTTAAAACCGGTTCAGGCTGCTCCCACCATCTTAAAGGAAGGTCGATTTCATCCACCGAGCCGACAACCATATCGGGTTTAAAGGCATAATGACCCAGATCCTCTTTCCTCGAAATACCCGAGAGTACCAGGATAGTTTTATAGCCCATTTGCACCCCGCCTTGTATATCGGTTTCCATGGTATCGCCGATCACGGTCGTTTCGGCCGTTTCCAAACCAAGAAATTTCCGCGCCGACCGCATCATCACCGGGCCCGGCTTGCCCACCACAAACGCCTTCCGGCCCGTGGCCTCTTCGATCATCGCCGTAGTCGCCGCGATCCCGAGGTTGTTCCAGCCCGGTTTCTTAGGCGACGGGTCCCGGTTGGTGGTGATAAACTTAGCACCGCCCAGGATCATATCCACGGCACGCTGAACACTTTCTAAAGTAAAATTTCTGCCTTCGCCCAATACCACAAATTCAGGGTCAGTATCAACCAGGGTAATGCCGTTCTCATGCAAGCTGGTCAACAAGCCACCCTCGCCCAATACAAATGCAGTTCCGCCCGGCCCCTGCGCGCCCAGGAATTTTCCTGTAGCCATGGCGCTGGTGTAAACATGCTCTTCCATTACATCGATACCCAGCTTCTTTAGCTTGCGTACTACTTCAAGACTGGTACGCTGGCTGTTATTCGTCATAAAAGCAAAGGGTATATTATCTTCGAGCAGGCGGTTAATAAAAGTATCGGCGCCCTCGATCAGTGTGTCGCCGCTGTATATAACCCCATCCATATCAATTAAAAATCCGTGTTTCATAGGTAATTTTTTTTAGTAGTAAAAACGGCAAATGCTGCTGTTTATCTATTCAAAGATACCCAACTATCCTTAAAAATGAAAATATATTAACACAAATGATGTTATATTAACAATATGATAGGTTATTATTAATTTAGTTAAATTTATGTTAATATGGCTGGACCCGGGCATGAAAGCGATAAAGGAAGATACAGAAGTGGTTTACGCTTAAGTTGCCAATGTCCTGAATTCGTTAGTTGCCGGGCTTGCCGCCCGGTAGCATAACCCGGCCGTTGTGCCGCAGGTCACGTCGACGGTAACGCCCGTTATCGAAGCGCCCATGTCCGAAGCCAGGAACACGGCCGTTTGGGCTATATCCGCCATTAACGGGAGCTTTTTCAGCATGGTATCGGCTTCCATCCCGGCAAGGACGCCTTTCATCACCTCGGGGTATTTTTCAATCGCGTCCTTAAACACAAGCGAATCCGGCGAACCTGCCGATCGTATATTAACCACGCGTACGCCGTAGGCCCCAACTTCTGAAGCCAGGTTTCTTGAAAACGCCTCCATGGCCGAACATGCCGGGCCAAACCCCGCAACACCGGGGTAGGCAACCCCGCCCGGCGTAGCGGTCAGCGATAAAATGACGCCCGAGCCCTGTTTCATCATCACTTTAGCCGCGGCAGTATCGGTCAAAAAATGACTTTGCATAGCAATGGCAGCGGGGCGCGTAAAATCGGGCAGGGTCATTTCCGTTAACGGCATATTTTGTACCACCTGCAGATCGATCAGGTTAAAGGAAATATCCATCGTGCCGGCCTGCTTCACAATCTTTTCAACATAAGCGTTAACCGCCTGTTCATCCATCGCGTCCACGCTGGCTGCTTCGCCTTTGCCGCCCATCGCCGCAATCTCATCCGCAACCATTTGAACCTTATTTAAATCGCGTCCGGCCAGGAACACCCGCGCGCCCGCTTCGGCAAATGCTTTGGCAACCGTGCTGCCGATCGATCCGCCGGCGCCGTAGATGATTGCGTTTTTGTTTTTAAGCAACATAGAGGGTTGATTTTTTCTCGTCTTCGCAGGGCTGTGGGACAAAATGAATTCTATTTATCCATAGCCCTTTTCAACGTCGTATGCGTCGACCGCGTACCCACCCGCAGACTTATGGAATCGCCGTCGGCGTAATACCTGCCTTTGTTTTTGATCCGCATGGTATTGATGTTGGCTGTAAACCATAAGCTGTCGCCTTTCACTATGCCATCTGAAATACCGAAGCTGCCTATCGACGAGGTCACCGTACCCGTAAGCGTCGTGCCTGCGGTTTTAAATGTATAGGTTATCGGGAATTCATTGCCATCCGGCCCTTTTAGCATAGCGGACCATTTGCCGTCTATGCCGGCAAACCAGGCAAATGCGGCGCTAAAGGAAATAAGCAAAACCACTGTTATCAGTATCTTTTTTTTCATGATATGGGAGTTTAAATGGTTGTTAAAAGTAAGCATTAATTCTAAAAAGCACCGTAAGGTATTTCAGACTTCAGGTCCCTCATAAGTGTTCAATTATTCTAAAATTTGAAATGTGAGCATTCTCTTTTTGATTTTGTTAAAATTGTTGGAAATAACTGACTTTGAAAATAATATGATCTTCCACTTGTGTAACCGCCTGTGGCGCCGGTAATTGGCTGTTCACCCCCCTGTTATAAATGAAATAAACATAGCTAAGCGGCGAAAACTCCCACGCCAGTCGCAAATTGTAAGCATTCGAATTATTAACCGTGTTCTTTTGATAAAGGCCGGTAAATTGCAGCCGGGGATTAAGTGCCAGCCGGGTTTGAAGGATCAGCAGGTTAACCGTCTTTGTCGTATTGCCGATGCCGACCTTACTGAAGTAATTCTGATTATATTCTCCCAAAAACGAAACATGAGGACTTGGTGCAAATTGAATTTTGTAATCACCGGTAGTGAGTTTACCGTTAAAATAGGTGCCTGTGGTGAGCACTACATTCGCATTAATGATCTTTGATGGATCCGTCTGAAGAAGTAATTGCTGATTAAAATAATGGTAGTCGCCGGGCGCAATGATTACGTTCAATGGAGAAAAGTTCGAAGTAAGGTGTTGCCAGTAAGATCCTAATCCATAACCAAAGAAGCCGCCATCTTTAAAGTTGAGCCATACCGGGTAGAGCGGCAGGTCAGCTTCCGCAAATTTTCCGGTTGAGCTTGTAAAATAAACCTCCGGGAGGATACCGGGACCGTAGGACAATAAAAAGCTTTTGAAAGGCAAAAGCTTTCCCCTGTAAAAGTAATTTATGCCGGGTGTAGTCGCGATCACATCTGTACGTGAAATAAAACCCATCTGCGGGTCGAAGTTTTTTGTGATAACAGACTCGGTCCACCAGATTTCGTGATCATTTGTATTGTTGAAATATTGAACCACCCCGGCAAAACCCCGGGCGCCTGTGTTTGTCGTGGTCGATTCGGTAAACAGCGCATTGATAGAGTTGGATTCGTTCAAACGAAAAAAACCATCGATGGTCGATTCAATGTTCGCCGCGCCAGGTTGTTCCTTAAGCGATACCAGTCCCCCTACACGGCTTTGACCGCCGAAATTCTGCGAAAATCTTCCTACAAAAAAATTGGTGGGAGCTCCCCCGTCGTACCCCTGCTGACGGATTGCAATTGCTCCGTAATTTATGGCCGACGACCTGTATACAAACCGGCCCCCACCCACTATTGGGATGGGGTTTCCGCTGGTATCGAGTCCGATATTCCGGCTGTTGAAGGGCTGATAATGGATCGATCCTCCTGCGGCGTCGCCATTGATGGTAATCTGGACGCCAAAAAGCGACGCATTTTCCAGAAAGAATTGCCGTTTTTCAGGGAAAAATACATTAAACCGGGTCGTATTGTTCACCTCCTGGTCAGCATCGGCCTGGGCAAAGTCGGTGTTTGCCGTGAGGTCAAGGACGGAATTTGGATTTATCGCCCATTTCAGATCGCCGCCAAATTTAACGCCGGATGAATGTGCCGGTTGCGATGCTCCGAAGTTGGTATAACGGTCGTTCGATATCAGTACGTAAGGGTCAACAATGATATTAGTTGATGGAGGCGGCGGCTGCAAATTTGTGATTAACCCTGCATAATTCATGTGACTTGCCGTAAATATGCGCGGATAAGGTGAAAAGGCGCTGATCTCATTTGACAGCCGCCTGTTGCGGTAAGCATTAAAGCCCCAGCTTTGGGTGCTGTCAGTGCTTCCTGGATATCTTAACGTTTTCCAGGGAATAGCCATCTCCGCAACCCAGCCACTATCGCCTCGTGTTGTTCTTACATTCCATAGGCCATTCCAATCGATGTCGTAATAAATATCATCGAAAGAGAGCAGGTCGCGTTGTACGCCGTAAGCATTGGTTGCAAAAACCATTGCGTTTCGCTGATCATTAAATGTATCGAAAGCCAGATCGACAAGGTCATGCTTCATTATATCAAAATCACGGGCAAAATCAGTCGCCATGATTGCCTTTTTACCTTTAGGGTCTTTGCAGATAACGCCGACATACAAGAATTTCTGATTGTATAGAACCTTTATAATGGTCACAAATTGCGATGGTTTGCCCTGCATGGGCTCAACCTGTATAAAATCCGAAGCGCCTTTAGTAAGGCTCCATTCCGGTTCGGTGAGCTGCCCGTCAACTTTCAAATTATTGATGATTTTAACCGCCTTCAATTTCCGTCGTACCGGGTTGGGTTTAAAAAAATCAGCATCCTGGCAAAAAGCCGGGGATGCGATTGATAATATTAAGATTAGAATATAAAATTTAATCATTAGGGCAGGGAATCGCTTGGTAGTTTAGAGCAAGGCTGCCATCGGCGCCGTGCTGTTATAACGATTATATTTTCACGTTTTTTAAATGCAACGCCTGAATATACAAAAAAAGCTCTTAGCTGTTCGCTAAAAGCTTTTGGGTAAATGATGGGGCTCGAACCCACGACCCTCGGTACCACAAACCGATGCTCTAACCAACTGAGCTACATCTACCGTTTGGAGATTGCAAAAATAGAAATCTCTGCCCGATTTGCAAAGTCTTTTTGGGGTTTAGTTTAAAAGGTTGTAAGAGTTGTAAAGGTTAATGAGGTTAGGAATTACCCGCCGGTACAACCCTTACAACTTCTACAACCCTTACAACCTCTACAACCCACAACAACTAAAATTACAATCTACTTACCCGCTGCACCCTAAGGATAGGTACATTTGTACATGGCCGAACAACTGACCGAGTTAAATGTACAGGGGATGCATTGTAATAATTGCGCCATGTCGGTGCATAAGCTGCTCGAAAAAAGAGGTTTGCAAAACATCCTGGTCGATTTTGCCGGTGAAGAGGTTAAATTTTCAAACAGCAACCCGGCTAGCCTACCCGAAATCATCAAAGACATCGAGGGATTAGGTTATAAAGTGGTTGACGACCCGGCGCTTGAGGTCAACCCGTTTTATCAAAAGCTGGAGAATAAGTTTATCTTCTGCGCCATCTTAACCGCACCGCTCCTGCTCCACATGGTGCTGCCCTGGCATTTTTTGCAGGAGCCTGTCGTTCAATTACTGCTTTGCCTGCCGGTGTTCTTGATAGGATGCCTGCATTTTGGTAAAAGTGCTATTAATTCCATCCGTGGCGGTGTGCCCAATATGGATGTGCTGATATTCGTTGGATCGTCGGCGGCTTTTATTTATAGTCTGATCGGCACCATCGAAAACCTGGGCGAACATTTCCAGTTTTACGAAACCTGCGCCACCATTATCACGCTGGTACTGCTGGGTAACGTTTTCGAAAAGCGGTCGGTTACCCAAACCACCTCGGCGGTAAAGGACCTGGTAAAATTTCAGCAGGTAACAGCCAACAGGATCGTCGA
>Ga0134126_10012220_pt1 | contig 10840 bp, 9 predicted proteins | sample KB31752_FD_96881 | JGI IMG/M metagenome (GOLD analysis project Ga0134126, IMG submission 96881) | Terrestrial soil microbial communities with excess Nitrogen fertilizer from Kellogg Biological Station, Michigan, USA - KB3-175-2 | ecosystem: Environmental > Terrestrial > Soil > Unclassified ...
ATCGTCTTCACGGGATGGAACGAGAACACGCTCATGTCGGCGTATGCACCGCAGCCGACCGGCTTACCGCAAGCATATGTGCCGCCGACAGCATGCGCCGCATCCTCAATGACGATGCGCCCTGTTGCAATTTTCCGGATGTCTGCGGCCGCGGGCGCGTAGCCCGCGAGATGCACCGGAATGATCGCCTTGACCTGCGGGGTGCGTGCAAGAGCCTGATCGAGCGCAGCCGGCTTCATGGCGAGCGTGTCGCCGTCGATGTCGACGAAAGCGGCCTCGGCGCCGGCGTAAAGCAGGCAATTCGACGAGGCGGCGAATGTAATCGCTGCGGTGAGACCGAGATCGCCCGGCCCGATGCCCGCGGCAAGACAAGCGATATGCAGCCCTGCCGTCCCGTTGCTCACCGCGACCGCGTGGCGGGCGCCCACTCGCTCCGCCAATGCCGCTTCGAAGCGCTCGATCGCGGGTCCTTGCGTGAGATAGTCGCTGCGTAGAACGCCGACGACGGCATCGACGTCGACATCGTCGATGCTTTGTCGTCCATAGCCGAGAAAACGCATTATTCGACGACAGATTTCAATTGCTGCGCGTCCAGCCACTGCGTGTTGTCGTTGCTGGAATACTCGAAGTCGGCAGGCACGAGACGACCCTGCTCGCCGCCATAATTTTCCGTCTCCACGTAGTCCCACTCGTGGGTCGAAGGCTGGATGACATAGAAATCGCCAAATTCCAGGGTGTGCCGCGAATCGTCGCGAGTGAGCAGCAATTCGTGCAGCTTCTCGCCCGGGCGGATGCCGACCGTCTCCTGTTTGCAATCCGGGCCTATGGCGGTCGCCAGATCCGTGATGCGCATCGAAGGGATTTTTGGGATGAATATCTCCCCACCCCGCATCAGGTCCAGGCAGCGCTCGACGAAACGCGCCCCGTCCTCAAGCCTGATCCAGAAGCGTGTCATGCGCGGATCGGTGATGGGCAGCTTTCCGGACTTCACGCGCGCCTTGAAGAAGGGCACAACACTGCCGCGCGAACCGATCACGTTGCCGTAACGCACCACCGAGAAGCGTGGCCCGCCGGCGCCGGCAAGGTGATTTCCGGCAACGAAAAGTTTGTCGGAGCATAGCTTGGTCGCGCCGTAGAGATTGACCGGGTTGACCGCCTTGTCGGTCGACAACGCAATGACTTTCTTCACTTTCCGGTCGATGCTGGCGTTTATAACGTTCTCGGCGCCCATCACGTTGGTCTTGATGCATTCGATCGGATTGTACTCGGCCGCGGGCACCTGCTTGAGCGCCGCCGCGTGCACAACGATATCGATGCCGTGCAGCGCGCGATTCAACCGCTCCGCATCGCGCACGTCGCCGATGAAATAGCGCAGCGCGCCGGCGGAGAATTTCTGCTGCATCTCGAATTGCTTGAGCTCGTCGCGCGAATAGATGACCAGCCGCGAGGGCCGGTGGCGCGAGAGAATTTGCTGGACAAAAGCCTGCCCGAACGATCCGGTACCCCCGGTTACGAGAATTGCAGCGCCATCCAATGAAAAAAATCCGTCTTTCATAGCGTTCCGTTTCGATTGAAAACTGAATTTACGTGTTGGCGGGCAGCATGACACTGAACCGCGCCGCCCGGAATTTACCGCACTCAAGCTACCGCAGTCCGGGTGAAGCGCCCCAGACCCGGATTCGAAAACGCCGCGGCACCGCAATCAAGCCGCAGTTATGGCCTCTGCATCGAGAAAAACCCGAACCTGCCGGCCGAGGAGATCGAGCAGAATCGAAACGCGCTCCCGGTCCGACATGCCGTCATAAAGTCCGAAGCAATCGCAAAATGCACCTTCCAAAACACGAACCTTGTCGCCGAGCTTGAAATTCGGCCGGCCGTCCAACTGAATGAACCCGTCCGTATTTTCACGAGTCTTCAGCAAGCTGACCACCCGTTCGGAAACGGGTACGGGAAATTCTCCGTTGCCAACAAGGCGCGAGACACCGACAGTTGAGTAAACCGAGCGCCAGCGCTGGGCCGTGATGTCGATTTCGACAAAGAGGTAGCGCGGAAATAACGGCGCGGCGACGACATCAATGCGTCGCGCATGTCGCCGGCGCTTGAGGTACCTGGGCAAATAAGTCGCAAACCGCTGCCGGGCGAGATGCATCATCGCCTTGTTTTCGGCATTGGGATGCGTTTGAACGACGTACCACTGCGATTGAGAGGACGTCATTTTTTGCCCCCGTTCGCTTGCTTTATTCGGATGCGCAATAAATCAGGAATAAGGACGCGCTCCAGCCCGAAACGCGAAATTGCCTCATCGGAGGTCTCGCGTGGTCTGATGACGTCGGTGATCATGACCGCATCGAACGATTGCGGTATGTCGTCGAAGTCAGCAAAGCTCGGAACGCCGAGGAATTCACGCCTCTCGGTTCCTTTTTGAACGGTGCCGAGAATTTCGATTCCGCGTTCAATGGCGCAAAGCGCCGCGATTTCGGCGAGATCCGTTTGACCGGCGAGCACGACGTTTTTGATCCCGCGCGCGCGCGCGGCATCGAAAAGTCCCAGGCAATCCTTTTTGGCCTGGCGGAAAAAGTCGAACGAATACGAAAGATATTCGACCGTCAGCCGAGACTTTTCGGCAAATCCTTGCGGAGTCAGATAATAGGCATAGCGCCGCGCAGGCGCTCCCCGGACCTTGACCAGACCCTTTTTTACGCAGCGTTTGAGATAGGCGTTGACCAGGCCGAGCGCGATGCCGAGCTCGGAGGCCAGCAATCTCTGCGATTGTGCACGGTCCTGCTCCACCGCGTCGAGCAGCCCGAGCATGATTCGCGAGCTTTCAGGACCTTCGCTGCCCGGTCGCGGCATGCGGCAAACTCCCATCGGGAGGCAATTGGTACGTTGTTCATTGCATGAACGTCAAGACGTCACGTTCAGTTCGTGAACATAAATTCCTTGCGACGATTAACGAAAGTATGTATTAAAAATCAAAAGCTTAACAGATATGGAGAATGGCGGTCGGCCGGACGATGGGCCCTTCTGCACAGATGATCTGACGTATGTCCTGCCCAGTCCGGTCGCTTTTGCCATCGGAGCCGAGCTTGGATTATGTGCAACACAAAGCGCGCGACCGCACTTTGCGGCGAAGGGCCGATAGAATGCTTTCTTTGTGGCACTTCCTCACCTTCGAAATTCCACCTGCGGGACAGCCGGACATATGAGCGAATATGGTGGCGTCCTGGCCCGGCTGGAATTCGACTTGATCTCATTGCTTACGGCAACGGCGATCAGCTTTTGCCTGCTGCATTGCCTCAAGCCAATACTCGAGCGCTATGCGCTGGCGAAACCGAACGCCCGTTCGTCACATAAAAAGCCGACCGCGCAGGGCGGCGGCAGCGCGGTTATTGTCGCCACGACCATGGTACTCGCCGGGATCGCGATATTCTTTTCCGGTCAGGTCGACGATCTGTTTCGGCTTGGATGCATTTTCGTCGCAGTCGTTGCGCTTGCTCTGGTCGGCGTTACCGACGACATCCGTCCTCTCGAAGCGACGCCTCGTTTGATCTTGCAGGCCATTGCCGTCGCTGTCGTCCTGGCGACGCTTCCGGCCGAACTGCGTATCATGCCGATCGCTCCCTGGTGGATTGAGCGGGCGTTGCTGTTCGTCGCGATGCTCTGGTTCGTGAACCTCGTTAACTTCATGGACGGCATCGATTGGATGACGGTTGCCGAAATAATTCCCGTTACTGCCGCTCTTGCCGCTTTTGGCTTTATGGGTGCCCTCCCCTGGACTGCCACATTGGTAGCTTTCGCGTTGTGCGGCGCGATGATTGGCTTCGCACCGTTCAATCGTCCGGTCGCGCAACTATTTCTCGGCGATGTCGGCAGCTTGCCGATCGGTCTGTTATTGGGATGGATACTCGTCCTGCTCGCCGGCGAAGGGCATCTCGCAGCCGCGCTATTGTTGCCGCTCTACTATCTTGCCGATGCGACCCTTACCTTGCTGAGACGGCTCGCGAATGGCGAGCAGGTCACGCAGGCGCACCGATCCCATTTCTATCAGCGAGCCATTGACAATAATTGTTCGGTCTATCAGGTCGTAGGAAGCGTTTTCACCGTCAATATCGTCCTTATCGGCCTCGCGGCAATAACGCTTTTGAATCGATCGGCGGTCGTTCAGGTTGTTGCCGTTCTCGCTGGCTTTGCTTTTGTTGGTTTACTACTTTGGCGTTTCGAGCATCCGCGGCGGCAACCAACCTGATAAGGCTCTCGCGTCAGGACCTCGATCGGCAAACGGCGTTCGCGTAACGGAACGGGATACAGAACATGCACCTGCAACGGCGGATTTTGGTGACCGGCGGTTCCGGCTTCCTGGGTTCGCATGTGTGCGAACAACTGCTGGCGCAAGGCGCCAACGTCATTTGCGTCGACAATTTTTTCACCGGCAGCCGGCCGAATATCGAGCACCTGCTGGATCACAAGCATTTCGAGCTGATGCGTCACGACGTGACGTTCCCGCTCTATGTCGAGGTCGACGAGATCTACAATCTCGCATGCCCGGCCTCCCCCATTCATTATCAGCACGATCCCGTGCAGACGACCAAGACGAGCGTGCATGGCGCGATCAATATGCTTGGCCTCGCCAAGCGCGTGAAAGCAAAGATCCTTCAGGCCTCTACATCCGAAGTTTATGGCGATCCCTCGGTCCACCCGCAGACGGAAGACTATTGGGGCCACGTCAATCCGATCGGCCTCCGGTCCTGCTACGATGAAGGCAAGCGCTGCGCCGAAACGTTGTTTTTCGATTACTGGCGGCAGCACAGACTGCGCATCAAGGTCGCGCGTATTTTCAATACATACGGGCCGCGCATGCACCCCAATGACGGCCGGGTCGTTTCAAATTTTATCGTGCAGGCGCTTCTGGGACGCGACATCACCATTTATGGAGATGGATTGCAGACACGCTCTTTCTGCTATGTCGACGACCTCATCGACGGGCTTATCAAACTAATGGGGACCGACGATTCGATAACCGGCCCTCTTAATATCGGAAATCCGACTGAATTCACGATCGGCGAACTTGCGGCGCTCGTCATCGAATTGACGGGCTCAAAATCACAGATCGTCCGCCGCCCTTTGCCTGAAGACGATCCGCGTCAGCGCCGGCCGGACATTTCGCGAGCGCAAAAAGATTTGTCCTGGAAGCCACATACCCCGCTCAAGGAAGGACTCGAAAAGACGGTCGCCTATTTTGAGAAGCTGCTTGGCGAACGCGGCATCAAAGAGATGCTGTTGGATAAATATAATTCCTAGTCCAACACCATTATATTTTTGAATCCGGCGTTCGTTAAAGACGGCTGGTTAGGGTCGCCGGGCTACTGTAGAATTCCGGTCTGACTTTTAACGCGCGGATCGCTCTTTCGGAATGGCATAAACGATAGCGCCGGTACCGCACCACGAATCAAGGCGAAACAGGAATCGATAATCCATCAATGTTTCCATAAGCCATAGCGGCGTCGCCCAGATGCCATCGGCGTTGTGATAAACGGTCGCGGCGACGATCGGTCTGTTTGCCAGCAATGTTTGCCAGGCCCCCTTCAATGCGCCAAGCTCGGCGCCCTCAAGATGCAATTTGACGAATGTTGGTCTGAACCCAAGCACATCGACGGGGCGCGTCGTAATGCTCATCCGGCCAGTATCGGAAATCTGGGACGCATAACCCAGACCGGCGTGGAATAGCGCCTCACCTTCATTTTCCGCGATGGCAAAATCGCAAATAATGACGCGTTGGCTGTCAGGAACCCATGATCGCAGATTACGATCGAGCACCGCGCGATTGGACGAATCCGGCTCGATGGTGACGATTTGGCGGAATGCACCCTTTGTTTGCTTGATGAAGTTCTCCGACACGTTGCCATAATGAGCGCCTGCGTCGAGAAACACTTCTTTATCGTGCAAAACGCCGGTGATTTCCGGAATAAAGAAACGGTCGTAATTGGATATTGGCGCAGTGTCGAAGGTCCATTCCTCGCGCAATCTTCGCCATGCGAGAAATTGCAGATGATGCGCGCGCGAAACGTCATCGCCCCAAAGTGCCAGAACTTTGGCGGTGTTTGCCCGATCGTTATCGGTCAGCGGTGGCGCGAACCAGCCGTTTGACAACGGATGTAAGTGCCGGAAACTCTCCGCAAGATCATAGAAAGGCACGACATCGATGAAGCCACGCTGAGATAGCGATTGCTCGAGCGGCACATAGGGCACCCTTACGATGCTAACAGCGACGCGTCCCTCGCTTTTTACAGTCGCAGGCACATCACCGGGGTGCAGAAGCCGAATCCCCATCCAGGCAGGGTCATCTGCAAGCTGCTGCGCGTGACGATCGACAACGATGATGAAATCGCGGCCGACGGCTTTCAGGAAATCGCGCGCCAGACGGCCCAGGCTGCCAGCCCCATAGAGCGCCAGCGGCCGATCTATCGGAACCGGCGAAAAAAGGCAGGGCGCGCCGGCGATCTCACCCAACAACCCGACTGCGGCACCGATATCCGGCAGTCCGGCGAACGACCGTCCTAGGTGGGATGAGCTGCGTTCCAAAAGAGGCGTGTCGACGGTCGGCATGGCTCGCATATGCCCTGTTGCCCGGAACCTTGGGCTTAGCGACGCCTGAGCGAATCGGTGCTGTCAGATTATAGCCGTTCGGCCGGTAACAAGAATCAGGTTCAATTCAATGCCCAATATTGGCTTTAATAAAGCTACCTCGCGGGGCGAGGTCGGTCCGTTGGTAACTCAAAATTTGCCGGTGCCGCGAGAAGTTTCACCGTATACGTTTCAGGAATCCGTCCGGTGCGGCCGTCATCAATAGTTTGTATTGGATGCTTTTGTCGATTTCAAACTCGGGATGGCTTTTGAGAAACTCCCTTGCCGCCGTCTTGGGATTGTTTCCGGCCCCCCACGGCCGGTTCCGATAGTCTTCCGCGGGAAGCTCATCGACAAGCGTATCGAACACGACGCAGTAACTGCCCACCGATGTCAGCGGTGCATAAGCTTCCATCTCTGCAAGCACGTGATCGTGACTATGGTTGGAATCCAGGCTGACAATCACCCTGGCCTTGCCACGAGCGATCGCCTTGACCTTATCGATGACCTCTCGAGAAATACTTGATCCTTCGATCATCGAAATGCGTTTGAAGAGCGGGTGCGCCTCGATTTTTGCCCGATTGTGTTCGCGGATATCGATGTCTATTCCCAGGACTTTCGCATCCTGCGGGCCGCCGCACGTCGCGTTCAATGTGAGCAACGAGGCATAGAGCATAAGCGATCCACCGCGGGCGATGCCGGTTTCTATGATCAAATCGGGCTGAATACACCAAACCAGTTCCTGCATTTGCACAATGTCTTGCGGACACTGAAGGACGGGCAAGCCGGCCCAGGAAAAATGGTAGAAATAGTTGTATGCGCCTATCGCTCTGTGAAGGTCTCGCGTTGCTGCCAGCAAGCGTTTGTCCGCGCCTTGAGCTTCGATCTCTCGGGAACATTGCAGCGCGAATTCATCGGGGGGCATGTCTATTCACGATTCTTAATGGGTAAAGGTTTGCCCTGGGCATCTAAGTTCGACTTTCCAGCTATCGAACATAAAAGCGAGCATCCTCGCCTAGATCGCAGTCTGCATAAATCGTTCCAACAGCATAGGCGCGGCGTCATCGATGTCATCGATACATGTGAAGGTTGGGTATCCGCATTGCCCGCACAGGGAATGACACGCGCGCTCCCCTCGCAACATCATCAATCTGAGATCGTTGAATTCCTTGCCGTGCCAGATATCGATCAATGAGGCATGGCGAATATCGCCCATGACCAATTTGACTTGCCAATCTGGACAGCAGCCGGTAACGCGCCCATCGGCGCAGACGGTAAAATTAAAAAATGGCTGCGGACAAACTTTTTTATAAGGACGTGTTTTTTGCCCTAGCACCCCAACATTGGAGGCGGTAAGCTTGTCCTGATCTTCGAAATCGAAATCTGGCCAATTATCAACAAAATGTTCAAAAAATATCACATCTGAGATGTTGCCGAAGGTCATCAGAAATTTTTGCTTCTCCTCCTCCGAAAAACCCTCCTCAATTATTTTTATATATAATTTTGTACTCTTCCTTCTGCTGTACAAGTCGGCTATATTCTCGACATACTGATCAAAGTCGACGTTGGCTTTAGTGCTTGCCTTGAAACCATCTGTCGAGAGACCGTAGACAGAGATTTTTATTCTATCAATTCCAGTGTCGACGAGGCGCCGGTTCAGCTCCGGGTTAAGCAGAACACCGTTCGTCAAGGTCTCGATCCTTTCGATATTCGAGGATCGTCTGGCCTCAAGGGCCATATCGCAGAATTTTGGATGCATGAGCGGCTCGCCATCCTTGTGAAGATGAAGAGCCTTTACCGGCGTTGGCAGGGCATCGATGTCTGCGATCAGCTTTCGAAATAATTCCAGCTCCATCAGGCCCCGGAATTTTCCGGTTTCTTTCGTCAGCTTTACATCCCCGGTCGGGCAGAAAAAACACCTGAGGTTGCACACGCTCGCCACTTCGACGTTCACCGTTAGTGGCGCAGAAAGTGGAACTACGTCCGCAAGATTGACGCGCCCCTCGACCGGGCTCCGGCTCTCGAATTTTGCCTTCATGAGGTTTCCACTTGTTTTGAACGCGGCGAAGCTGGGCCTATTGGCTTTTCCAGGACCACTCAGACGCGACAAACAGTGAGCTTCAATTACACGAGAATTCGCGAGCCAGCCTCTCGGCGGCACAGAATCGAGCAACTAATTGGTAATTATTGCATACGGTTACATAGTTAATTTTTCGGTAATCTAGGGCCAATTGGCCAGTCGAGGCATACGTAGTCTTGAAATTTCTACTCTTCGGAATTTGCGCTCATTGCTTGCCGCTGGTTTGCCTGCGCGTGCAATGGATGTCCCACCAATGGCTGCGTGGCGCCAGCCGGTTGCCAGCGGGGTCGCGCACCGTGGCCGAATAGAACTTCACCATGTCATCGTGCGTTAGCCATTCCCCGGGCAAATCGGCGCCAAAGGGGCCGGACGAGCCGGCCGCGAACGGCTCGCTGGTGGCCGGATTGATCATGTGGCCGATGGTCGATTGATCGACCAACTTGAAGCCGTCATAGCCGCAGTCGGCTAGCATCTCCATATATTGCAGGCCGAAGCGGCAATCCTCGACACTGACATAAAGCGGCAAAAGCTCACTACCCTGTAGCTGCGCCAGCACGCTGTGGTCGGCGCCCTCGACGTCAATTTTGAGATAGTGCGGCACGCCGAATTTCTCGAACAGGTCCGATAGCGTAACGGAGCGGGCGGTGATTTTCCGGTAGCGGCTGGCATCGCGACCAGCCCATCCGACTTCCAAGCTGCTCCAATGGTCATTGTTCAGATTGACGTAGAATGTTGCTTCTCCTGTCTTCTGCCAAATGGCAGCATTGACGATTGTCAGGCGTCCGTCATCGAGTGCTGGGCGAAGCCTCTCGGTCGCCCGCTCGCAGAGCACGGGATTGGCCTCGATCGCGACGACGTTGAAACCTCGTTGCAGATAGTAGAGTGAGTCATCGCCATTGTTCATGCCGAGATCAAATATGAGCCGGCTATCTGCGGCGTATCGGGTTATGCGCGCCCGTGCATTCATTGGGTGTGGCGTAGATGACGGCACCCGCCGGGAAAAACTCGCAAGAGGCGCCCGCAATCTTGACCGGCGGCGTCGAGGCTGGGCAGGGCGGCAAACGATCGAGCCTTGTGCGGCAAAGCATCTCACTCCGGGTCGAATCAGTTTGCGCCGTTTGTGCCATCGCTGGCGGGGGCTGCCTAGGGCCGGAAGGGCCCATTCACGGCCGCGAATCAGCTAGAAAGTCTCAAGTTAGCATGCGCGGTGCCAGACCGAATTCATGCGGCGCGCTGGTCGCCGCCATCAGCCGGCGGTGAACCCGTGAAACTTTCTATACTGCTGCCCACCCATCGCCATAGCCTGCTGGCGTGCTCCAAGATCGCTCAGGCCTGTTCCTTGGCTGGACCCGACATCGAAGTCATCGTCTGCGACAATTCGGGCAATGCGCGAAAGCGCGAGTTGCTTGCGAATTTCCAGCGTGACAACTGCCGGCTCATCACGGTTGAGCCCTGCGAGCCGCGCGAGAATTATTCCGAGACCCTGCGGCAGGCGACCGGAGATTTCGTCTTCTCCGTGGGCGACGACGATACGTTTTTCGATCATGCCATTGGCGACCTGCCATGCGTGATCGCGCAGATTGGTGCGGATCACTCATTCATCGGCATAACCGGCACCTACGCGATCGAAACGTCGAAAGGAACTTCGCTCGTCACCTATCAGAACATCGATTCCGACGATCCCAGTGCACGTACGGTCGGATTTCTGAACTATCCGGGGCCAAATGTCTTGTTCTACTCGGCGCTGCGGCGGGAACTGGTTAACCGCGTCTCCGCCTTCATGGACGCGATGCCGTTCTTTTTGTCGTTCCACGACCAGGTTCTCAGCATGCTGTATCTGATGAGCGGAAAATTTCTCCGGATCAATCGCCTGATCTACGGTTATAACGTCGGGCCCTGGGAAAATCCGGTAAGCGCCGAACAACGCGACATGGATTTCTACCGCAGCTGTGGCCTCGATCCGGCCATCAACAAGCTGCAGTGGTTCATCTGCGGCTTCGAAGGCGCCGTCATGGCGCTCAATTCCGACATTTTTCCTGATATTCCGCGCGCGCAACGCCAGGCGGTCGCCGACCGCTGGTTCCGGGGGTGTTTGTACCCCTTGGCAACAAAACAACGAAAGGCTTCGATTTCTGGCTG
>Ga0134126_10012221_pt1 | contig 10840 bp, 6 predicted proteins | sample KB31752_FD_96881 | JGI IMG/M metagenome (GOLD analysis project Ga0134126, IMG submission 96881) | Terrestrial soil microbial communities with excess Nitrogen fertilizer from Kellogg Biological Station, Michigan, USA - KB3-175-2 | ecosystem: Environmental > Terrestrial > Soil > Unclassified ...
GCGGTCTACAAGGCGCAGAACAATTTCGTCGGCACCCAGGACACCCTGATCAGCGATCAGCAGCTTTCCGCCAGCAACCAGCGGCTCGCCGCGGCACACGCCGCGACGCTCGACGCCCAGGCCAAATACGACCAGATCGAATCGAGCCGCCGCGTCGCTGCCGACAGCGGCGCCATCCCGGAAGCGCTGCAATCGCCGACCATCGCCAATCTGCGTGCGCAATATGCCGAAGCGCGCAAGCGTTACGCGGAACTGAGCGCCGAGCTCGGCCCGTTGCACCCGGCGCTGCGCCAGATGGAGAAGCAGGTCGACGATTTGCGCCGCACCGTCAGCGAGGAGGTCGACCGCTTTGCCACCGCGGCGAAGAACGATTTGACCCGCGCCCGCGACTACGAGGCCTCGCTGAACAAGGCGCTCGACGCACAAAAGCGTCAGAGCGTCGAGATGAGCCACGCCGCGGTGCGCCTTCGTGAACTTGAACGCGACGTCGAGGCCAGCCGCGATGTCTATCAGGCCTTCCTCAAGCGCTCCCGCGAAACCGAGGAGCAGGAAAGCCTCAACACCTCGAGCGCGCGGATCATCGGTGAGGCCACCGTGCCGCAACGCCGCAGCTTCCCGCCGGGCATGAGCGTGGTCGCGATGCTTGGCTTCCTGCTCGGCGCGCTGGCCGCGGCCGCATGGGCCGTCCTAGCCGACCGCCTACCTCCGGACACCACGACCCCGGAACGGATCGACGCCGAAGCCAGGCCGGCCTCACCGCCGAAACAGCCGCCCGTTACGCCGCCGCAGGACGCCGTCACCCTGGTCGAAAAGCCGACCATCGCCCGTCTGCAGGAATCCGACGTGATGCTGACGCTCGGCGGCATCCTGACCCCGGCCACCATCCCCGACCTGACGCGGATCGGCTGGCCGACGCTGCGCATGGGCTTTCCGCTGACGACCTTCCTCAATGCCATGCGCGACATCCGCACGCCGCTGCAAAAGCGTGCGAAGGACGTCACGCCTGTCATGGCCGTGATCGGGGGCGGCCCCGCTCGAGATCGCAGCGTTACCGCGCTCAATATCGCGCTGGCCGCCGCGCGCGACGGCGTCAAGGTGCTGATGATCGACGCCGACCATGCCACGCACGCGCTTTCCGACAAGGTGAACCGCCCCGCCAGGAAGCAAGCGAGCCGCCTCGGCTGGCTCAGCATCGGCAGCAAGGCCTCGCGCGCGATCGAGACCGCGAACGGCATCTCGGTGCTGCCGGCCATTGCCGGCTCCGACGTCAAGTCGAGCGAAGCCATTCGCAGGGCGATCGCACAGGCGCGTTCCGCCGGCGGCTACGATCTTGTGGTGCTGGACGGCCCCGCGATGCCCTGGAGCCCGGCCGATCGCACCCTGCTCGACGGGACCGACGGTCTCGTCGCGATGCTGCCGACGAGCCTCGATATCAACGAGTGCATGGAAAGCATCCTCGCGGCGCTCGGCGGCGCCGAACACAGGCTGGTCGGCGTGGTTCTGAACGAACTTCAGCCCGCGGCCGTCGGACATCAGCGGGACAAGCAATATGCTTGAGCGGCGCGCAAATCCGATTGGCAGAGCCGCCACCGCAAGCGTGCCCCGAATCACGCTCGGCGGGCTGCGGCTTGCCGTGCTCGATCTCGAGCAGACCGCGAATTTCATGATCGACATGCTGGTCCCGGCGCGCCGGATCGGCCGGCCGCTCTATCTGACCTCCGCCAATGGCGAAGTGCTGGCGCGCTGCTCGACCGAGCCGATGACCGACCGCCTGTTCCGCGCGGCCGATCTGATCAATGCCGATGGCCAGCCCCTGGTGACAGTGTCGCGATTCAAGTCGTCGACGCCGTTGCCGGAGCGTGTGGCGACCACCGACTTGTTCGGGGTGGTGGCGCGCAAGGCCACTGCGGCCGGCCTCAGTTTCTATATGTTCGGCGCCGATGAAGCGGAAAACGCCGCCGCCGTCGCCAAGGTGCAGAGCATGTTCCCCGACCTGCGGATCGTCGGACGCTCCCACGGCTATCTCAGGGGCGAAGCGCTGCGCGACAAGGTCGACGAGATCAACGCGCTGGCGCCGGATTATCTGTGGGTCGCGCTGGGCGTGCCCTATGAGCAGGCCTTTGTCGAGGAATTCACCCCGCGGCTGTCCAATGTCGGCGTCATCAAGACGTCCGGCGGGCTGTTCAACTTCCTGTCCGGCAGTCGGGCCCGCGCGCCGAAATGGATGCAGAGCCTCGGTCTCGAATGGGCCTGGCGGATCTGGCTGGAGCCGCGCCGGCTGTTCTGGCGCTATCTGACCACCAATCCGCGCGCACTTTATCTGCTGTTCAACAAGAGCCGGCCTTCAAACACCGAGCGGACGCCGCGCTAGCCAGGCGTCGCCGGTCTGAAGTCCTTCTGAAGTTCCGGCCGCAATAACCAAGAATGTCGCAACGGAGCACTGGCATGAGCGATCGTCCGTCTGTTCTGGTCACCGGTGGCGCGGGCTATATCGGCTCGCACTGCTGCAAGGCGCTGACGGCGGCCGGCTATCATCCGGTCGTCTACGATAATTTCTCGACCGGCCACCGCCATTTTGTCACGGGCTCGCTGGTCACAGGCGACTTGGCCGACGGCGCCGCGCTGGCCTGGACCTTCAGGCAACATCGGATCGTCGCGGTGATGCATTTCGCGGCTTCGAGCCTGGTCGGCGAATCCGTCGCCGACCCGCAAAAATACTACCTCAACAACGTCGCCGGCACGCTGTCGCTGCTCAACGCCATGCGCGACGCCGGTTGCGACCGGCTGGTGTTTTCCTCGACCGGCGCGGTCTATGGCAATGCCGACAGCCGGGCGCTGCCGGAGACCTATCCCTGCGCGCCGATCAATCCCTACGGCGCCACGAAATGGATGATCGAGCGGATCCTGGCGGACTATCGCGGCGCCTACGGCCTGGGATCGTTCTGCCTGCGCTATTTCAACGCCAGCGGCGCCGACGCCTCCGCCGAGATCGGCGAGTTGCGCGCCAATGAAACCCATCTCATTCCCCGCGCCATGATGGCGCTGCAGGGACATGTCGAGGACTTTGCGGTGTTCGGCGACGATTACGATACGCCGGACGGCACTGCGATCCGCGACTATATTCACGTCACCGACCTCGCCGCGGCGCATGTGCTGGCGCTGAAGCAGCTGATGCAGGGACATCGCGGCGGTGCGTTCAATCTCGGCACCGGCGGCGGACTTTCGGTGCGGGAAATCCTGACCGCGATCGCCACCGAGACCGGCCGCGACGTGCCGCATGTCATAAAACCGCGGCGGCAGGGCGATCCGACCTATCTGATAGCGGACCCCAATGCAGCACGCGAAGCGCTGCAATTCACGCCGAAGCATTCCGACCTCGCGACCATCATCCGTACGGCCTGGGCCTGGCACCGCAAGGCTCATCCATCGAAGGCGGTCGAGGTTGCCGGAGACGGCAAAACCCTGTCGCCGGCCGCCTGACCGCTCGGCAATCCAATCACCACCTTCCCTGCTGCGCCGGCGTTGTGCGCCGACGTGCCTTACGCATGCGGGCGCGCGTCTTGCGCCGTGAGAACCGGACCGGCTAGCATATCCCCATAACAATAAGCCGGCTGCCTCGCGGCCCGCACACAGTGGAGGAAACCGTGAAAGCCACCCACCGGTTCTTGCGATATCTGCTGCTGCCGCTGTCCTTTGCGGGCATGCTGAGCATCAGCTCCGCCGCCGAACTCAACCCCGCCGCGCTGGTCTATAAATTGCCGGACCAGATTCCATGGGGACCGGTCAATGCGGCCGGCGCGCAAAGCGCGGTCGTGGTCGGCGATCCGACCAAGCCCGGCTTCTACATGGTCTATAACAAATGGACCAAGGGAAACCATTTCAGCCATCCCCACTTCCATCCCAACGATCGCTACATCGTGGTGTTGCAGGGCACCTGGTGGGTCGGCACCGGCCCGAAATTCGATCCCGAGCACGGCTCGACCCCAATGCCCGCCGGCACCTTCGTCACGCATTTCGGCAAACAGGTGCATTGGGACGGCGCCAAGGACGAAGACGCGGTGTTGCTGATCATGGGCGAAGGACCCGCGACGGCTACCGAAGTCGAAATGACGAAATAGGCGGGCTCAAGCCCGATCTGCCCGGGCCGCTCGAGCGACGCCGCGGGCACATTTACTATCCGGCAGCCTGCCCGATCCGGCGGGCAGACGGATGCGCCAGGTCGTCGCCTGTGGGCTGCAGCGGCGGCGAAACCAATTGAGGCGTCGGCCGCAGCAAGTCGGCCAGTCGATCCGGCGTCAGCGGCCGGCTGAACAGGAAGCCCTGCATTTCGTCGCAGCCGTGCGCCCGCAGGAACTGCTCCTGTTCGAGGGTCTCGACGCCTTCGGCGACGATGGTCATGCCAAGCGCGCGCCCCATGCTGATGATGGCCTGTGAGATCGCCTGGTCCTCGGTATCATCGGGGAGATCGCGGACGAACGAGCGGTCGATCTTGATGGTGTCGATCGGGAATTGCTTCATCAGCGACATCGACGAATAACCGGTCCCGAAATCGTCGATCGCAATCCGGATGCCGCGGCTCTGGATCGCATCGAGCACCTTGATCGCGCGCGAGACGTTGCGCATCATCATGCTTTCGGTCACTTCGATTTGCAGCAGTACCGCGGGCATGCCGCTCGCCGCCAGCGCCTCGTCGATATCGTGCAGCAAATTCTCGTCGCTGAACTGCCGCGGCGACAAATTGACCGCCATCGACACCGGCCGCAATCCGCAGCGCTGCCACGCCATGTTTTGCGCGCACGCCTCCGTCAACACCCAGCGCCCGATCGGGACGATCAGGCCGGTTTCCTCGGCAAGCGGGATGAACTGACCGGGCGGCAGCATGCCGTGTTCCGGATGGGTCCAGCGCAACAAGGCCTCGACGCCGGTGATCTGCCCGGTCGCCAGATCCACCTTCGGCTGGTAGTGCAGCGAGAATTCCTCGCGCTCCAGCGCATGGCGCAAGCAATTTTCCAGCGTCAGGCGCTCGATCGACTGCATCTTCACCTCCATGGCGAAGAAGCGGAAGTTGTTCTTGCCGTCTTCCTTGGCAAGATACATCGCGGTATCGGCGCTTTTGGTCAGGGAATGCACATCGGCGCCGTGGTCCGGGAACATGGCGACACCGATGCTGGCCGTGGCGTGGCATTCGTGGCCGCTCAACTGCACCGGCTCGCCGAGCGCCGACAACAGCTTGCGTGCGATGCCCTCGATGTCGTCGCGCCCGGCGGAATGTTCGAGGACCACGACGAACTCGTCGCCGCCGAGCCGCGCCACGATGTCGCTCCCGCGCAGATTCTGGCGCAGCCGGCCGGCCATTTCCACCAGCAGGGCGTCGCCGGCTTCGTGGCCCAGCGAGTCGTTGATCACCTTGAAGCGGTCGAGATCGATGAACAGCATCGCGAATTGCAGCTGGCGAAGCTGCGCCGCTTCGATCGCGGAATGCAGCAAATGATTGAACATCTCGCGATTGGGCAGACCGGTCAGGCCGTCATGCGACGCCAGATACTCGATCCTCTCGTCCACCCTGGTCTTCTCGTCGGCCCGGTCGAAATTGTCGAGCGCAAACGCGATATTGTCGGCAAGCCGTTGCAGCAGGTCGACCGACGCCGGCGTGAAGGCGCCTTTTTCCCGGGCGCAGAACAGCAGAATGCCGACCGGCTTGCCGCGATTGAACAGCGGAAACGCCGCGACCGCGCTGGCGCCGTCGGCCCGGATCGAATCGTGGAACAGCGCGCCGCGCGGGTCCGCGAGATAGTCGTTGCTGATGCAGGGCTCGCCGGTGCGGAACGCTATCCCGCTGATGCCACGTCCTTCCGGGCGATCCTCGCTCACCGATAGTCTGGAGGTTTTCGATTTTTCAGCCATCGGCCCGGCGGCGGCGACGATCTCGAAAAAGTCCAAGCCCGGTCGCACGATGCAGATGCTGGTGGAGGTGAATTTTCCGCCATTGGCCGCGGCCTCGCACACGAGTTCGAACAACTCGGAACGGGATTTCGCGCGCATGATCGCTTCGTTGGTCGCGCTCAACGCCGCGAACATCCGCGTCAGGCGGTCCTTCTGCTCCTCGACCCTGGCCTTCTCGGCGTTGCGATCGAAATTGCGGATCGCGAACGAGACGTTTTCCGCGAGCCGCTGCAACAGCTCGACCAGTTCCGGCGTGAACGTTCCCCGTTCCATGGAATTCAGGATCAGCACGCCTTTGGCGCGATCGCCGCTCAGCAACGGCAGCGCAACGGAGGATGCAATGCCGCTGACGCGGGCGCCGTCATGCCACGGTCGGGTCCGCTCGTCGGCCAGGAAATCGTTGGTGATGCAAGGCTGCCGCGTCCGGTACGCCGTTCCGGTGATGCCGCGGCCTTCGGGCATCGATTCCGTAATCGCGAATTTGCGGTTGCGCATCTCGCTGGCATCGACCCCGGTGGAAGCGACGACATGGAGCAGGTCGGAGTTGGGTTTGGCGAGCGCCACCGTCGCCGAATTGAACTTTGCGCCATGCACCGCCGCATCGCAGACGAACCTGAACAGATCGTCGCGCGACTTGGCGCGCACGATCGCTTCGTTGGTGGCGCTGAGCGCCGCGAACATCCGCGACAACCGTGCCCGCGCCGTTTCGCGATCGAAATTGTCGAGCGCATAGGAAATATTCGCCGACATGCGCTCCAGCAATGAAACGATCGGATCGTTAAGCGAACCGGCGTCGCGCATGGTGACCAGCAGCACGCCGACGCTTTGGCCGTTGCAGGTCAGGGGTAGCGCGGCGGCGGCGCCGACATGGCCGACGCAGGCGCCTTCGCGCCAGGCCAGCGAGCGCGGGTCGTGGAGAAAATCGTTGCTGATGCAGAGCTTCTGGTCACGAAAGGCCTGGCCGCACACCCCGGATCCCTCGGGCGTATTCACCACGGTCGAGATATTGATCCGGCGCAGCCGCTTGACGTCCTCGCCGAAGCCCGCGGCAAACCGCAACATCAAGGTGTCGGCTTCGAGCAGGAAGACGGCGGTTGCGAGAAAGTCGCCGCTGGCAAACGCGGCCCGGCTGACCTGCTCATAGAGTTCCTCGGGCGATTTCGCATAGAGGATCGCTTCGTTGGTAGCGCTCAACGCAGCAAAGGTACGGGTGATATTGGTCTCCAACATACCTCTCCTTGAGGTAAAGCCGCTTCTGCCCTCGAATTTATGGGTTCCTGAGGCCTAAATGGCCGTTAAGGGCCACCCATGTCGCGATTCAGAGTAAACGTCATGCGAATGAAGGCGGCCAAATACTCGGGATTTCTACGGATCCTCGGACCGGAAACGGACGGGAACTGACACGAACCCTGCCGGGCGCCATGGCCGCCAAAGAGCCCTGCCCCAGCGTCAATTCCGCGGAGTGGAATCCGGGCTTGCGATCTGACCTGGCAGAATTTGGCAACCACCGGACTTGGCGGCCACCGGCCATTCGTTTTTGCCCCTTGCTCTGCGGCCACCGCTTTGAGACCATGAAGCCGAAATAAAAAACAAGCGTGCAACGACAAGACCCGCCGGTCGCGCGGGCATCGAACGAGGAAATCCCATGCCCATCATCCGGGACGACCGCTTGACGCGGATCAGCGCGGCGCTGCTCAAGGCCGCCGGCGCGTCCGACGAGGAGGCCAACGCGGTCGCCGTCGGCTGCGTCAACGCCAATCTCGCGGGCCATGACTCGCACGGCATCATCGCGGTCCCGACCTATATCGACCGTATCAAGGCCGGCCATATCGTGCCCGGCGCAAAGTGGACCATCGTGCAGGAATCGCCGACCACGACGGTGATCGATGGCCACTGGGGTTTCGGCTTTCATGTCAACGCCAAGGCGATGGCGCTGACGATCGAAAAGGCAAAAACCGCCAACGTCGCCGCCTGCACTGTATTCCGGCAAAGCCATGTCGGTCGGCTTGCCGCCTATCCGATGATGGCGATGCGCGAAGGCATGATCGGCATTGCGACCGCCGATTCCGGCCGCTCGCCCAAGCATGTCGCGCCGTTCGGCGGCCGCGAGGCGCGGCTCGGCACCAACCCGATTTCGATCGCGGTGCCGTCCGACCTCGAGGCTCCGTTCTACCTCGACATGGCGACTTCGGCGGTCGCGGCCGGCAAGATCCTGCTGGCGGCGGCCCGCAACGAGGAAATCCCGACCGGCTGGATCGTCGACAGCGAGGGACGGCAAAGCACCGATCCCAAGCAATTCCGCAAGGGCGGCGCATTGCTGCCGCTCGGCGGCACCGAGGGCTACAAGGGCAGCGGGCTCGCCGCCATGGTCGAAGTGTTGTGCGGCCTGTTGACCGGCCTCGGTTTCGGCGTCGAGCCGACCGGCCGGCATAATGACGGCTGCTTCATGGCAGTGTTCAATGTCGCCGCATTCCGTCCGCTGAAGGATTTCAAGAAGGAAGTCGCCGAATTCGCGCGATACCTTAAATCGACGCCGCCGTCCGAAGGATCGCACGGCGTGTTCTATCCCGGCGAGGTCGAATATATCCGCGAGCAGAAGCGCAAGGCCGACGGCATCGAGATCGAGGACGCGACCTGGGACAGACTGCGCGCGCTGGCAGGCGAGTACAAGCTCGCCGCCGAGCTCGATCTCGCGTAACCGACGCCGGGCAGAGGAGAGAGCAGCATGACACGGCAAATGGCGCTGGTGGGTTTCCTGCAGGCGCAGAATTGCACCAACCTGCCGAGTTCGTGGCGACATCCGGAATCGCGCGACGATTCGATGTCGGCGGACTACTACCAGGAAATCGCGCGAATCCTGGAAGCCGGAAAATTTCACATGGCGTTCTTCGACGACCGCCTGGCGATGCCGGACCGCTACGGCAACGATCACGCCCACACCGTCGAATACGGCATCCGCTGCGTGAAGATGGACCCGATCGTGGTGCTGACCACGATGGGCATGGTGACCACGAAGCTCGGGCTGGCCTCGACCTGCTCCACCACCTATTTCGAGCCGTTCGACGTCGCCCGCCGCTTCGCCACCCTCGACCTGATGACCAACGGCCGCGCCGCCTGGAACGTCGTCACCTCGGTGAATGACGGCGAAGCCCATAATATGGGACGTGAACAGCATCTCGAGCACGATTTGCGCTACGACCGCGCCGACGAATTCATGGAAGTCGTGCTCGGCCAATGGGATTCCTGGGAAGACGGCTCGCTGATCATCGACAAGAAAAGCGGCCGTTTCGCCGATCCGACCAAGGTGAAGCGGCTCGATCACACCGGGCAGTTCTTCAAGTCGCGCGGACCGTTCACAGTGCCGCGTTCGCAGCAGGGCCATCCCGTGGTGATCCAGGCCGGCGCCAGTGGCCGCGGCCAGCGCTTTGCGGGACGGTGGGGCGAAGTCGTGTTCACCGCCGCGCGCAATCTCGCCAACGCCAAGCAGGGCTATGACGCCATCAAGGGCGAAGCCGCCAAGATCGGCAGGGATCCCGACCAGATGTTCCTCTGCAACCTGACAACGCCCGTCACCGGCGCGACCAAGGCGGAAGCCGAGGACAGGATGGCGCTGATCCAGAAGCTGCCGCTGGAGATCGACGCGCTGTCACTGCTGGCGGAGGGGCTGAATTTCGACTTCGGCGCCAAGCCGATCGACGAGCCGCTGACCACCGAGGAGCTGCAGGGCATGCAGGGCATGATCGGCATCCGCGACGGCGTGCTCCGGACCTCCGGCAAGACCAACCCGAGCACGCGCGATTTCATCACCTTCTCCGGCCGTGGCCAGGTCCAGGACGCCATCGTCGGCGGACCCAAGGAGATCGCCGACAAGCTGGAAGAGATGTTCGTCAACCGCGGCTGCGACGGCTTTGTCATCGCGGCAAGCTATGTGCCGGGCACCTATGCCGACTTCGTCAATCACGTCGTGCCGGAATTGCAGCGCCGCGGTCTGTTCCACAGGAATTACGCCGGCAAGACACTGCGTGAAAATCTCGGCCTGAAGCGTCCCGCGGCCGGCGCCTGGAAACTCCGGCCGCGCCAAGCGGCAGAATAAGAAAAGGAAGCGACAATGCGTTGGCTTAAATTCACCACTCGCGGGCAGGCCCCGGAACAGGCCTCCTGGGGCATCGTCGAGGGCGACAAGGTGATTGCCGTCAGCGGCGATCCGTTCGGCGAGTACAAGCGCACGGCGCAGAGCCATGCGCTGAAGGACGTCAAGATCGAGCTGCCGGTGATGCCGCGCACTTTCTATTGCGTAGGCCTAAACTATCTCAAGCACCTCAAGGAAGCCGCCGACAAGGCCGGCACCGTGCCCAACGTGCCCGACCGGCCCGAGATCGGCTACCGCGCACAAAACGCGCTGATCGCACACGACGAGGATGTCGTCATCCCCGCGCACGCGACTGAAAAAATCCACTACGAAGGCGAACTCGCCGTCGTGATCGGCAAAAAGGCAAAACATCTCACCGAAGCCAACGCGATGTCCTGCATCTTCGGCTACACCATCGGCAACGATGTCAGCGAACGCACCTGGCAGAAGGCCGATCGCGGGCTGTGGCGCGCCAAGAACGCCGACACTTTCAAGCCGATGGGACCGTGGATCGAGACCGACGTCAACCTCGACAAGATGGAGACGGTTGTCCGGGTCAACGGCAAGGAGACCAACCGTTTCCACACCAACGACATGATCTTCGGCATCGTGCCGTTCCTCGTCGAGATGACGAAGTATTTTACCCTGTGGCCGGGCGACGTGATCTGGATGGGCACCGACGGCGCCTCGCCCGATATCAAGGCGGGCGATGTGGTCGAAATCGACATCACCGGCATCGGCACGCTCCGCAACAAGTTCGTCGCGGAA
>Ga0134126_10012224_pt1 | contig 10839 bp, 10 predicted proteins | sample KB31752_FD_96881 | JGI IMG/M metagenome (GOLD analysis project Ga0134126, IMG submission 96881) | Terrestrial soil microbial communities with excess Nitrogen fertilizer from Kellogg Biological Station, Michigan, USA - KB3-175-2 | ecosystem: Environmental > Terrestrial > Soil > Unclassified ...
CGGCTTCAGCATCGGGAGAGCTTGGTCAACCGCATAGGGAATGCGCTCGAGCGGCACGCGGCCGGCGCCGCGCTCCAGGCGCGCGCTGAAGAATTGCGTGGCGATGCAGCAACCCGTGCGGCCGGCGATCTCGCCCGCGCGATCGAGCGCCGCGCCTTTGAGCGCCGGCCCGCCCAGGATCAATAGCGTCGGCTCGCCGGAGCGCAGCAAACGCGCCGCCTTATCAATAATGTCGCCCGTGACGCGCTGGCGCGGCTGAGCGGAAGATCGCGCGACTGCGGCCTTGCCTTCAGCCGCGCCCCACGCCGTATCGCCCGGCAGGATCAGGGTCGCGATCGCCGGCGGCGGGCCGAACGTCGCGTCGATCGCCTCGACGGTCAGCGCCGCGATAGACGCAGCGTCCGTTGCCGTGCGCACCCAAGCTGAGACCGGCCGTGCCAGCCCTGCGATATCGGCGGCGAGCGGCGGATCGAAACCCAGATGTGTCGTGACGTGCTCGCCAACGATGTTGAGGATGCCCGATTGGGCTTTTTTGGCATTGTGCAGATTGGCGATGCCGTTGCCGAGACCCGGACCAAGATGCAACAGGGTCGCTGCGGGCCGCTCCCGCATCCGGTAATAGCCATCCGCGGCGCCGGTCACGACACCCTCGAACAGGCCGAGCACGCAACGCATCTCGCGGTTCCGATCGAGCGCCGCAACGAAATGCATCTCCGATGTTCCGGGATTGGCGAAGCAGGTATCGATCCCGTTCGTCAGCAACGTCTCGACCAGGCTTTCTGCACCATTCATGGCTCAACCGTACTCCGGGCTTTCGATTGTCGGTCACGAGTGTCCCGCTCGCGGAGAATATTAGTGGTGCGGCGACACGTCGCGAGCCGCGCGTTAATTCTTCGTTAACGAATCGGCTGCTATCACTTATGGTACTTGGGTTGGGGGACTAGTGCATGTCGCTTGTTAGTGGTCACGTCGAACTTCATCTACCGAAGCAGACCAAAAAGCCGAAATTCGCGTTCGCCGAGATCATGGCGGGCGTCGTGATCGCGATCGTCGTCATCGGCCTCGGCGCGGTCGCCGCCTTCAGCTCTCCCATCACCCTGCCCTAACCGGGTCCGCCAAGATCGGGCGGCGGCGCTCACGCGAGCGCCTGATAGCGACCCTCACTCGTCCTTCACGACCACGTCGAGGACATAGCCGGCGCCGGCTTTGAGCCGCGCGATGGCTTTCTCCAAGGCGGGCCGCAGCGTGGCAATCTCGGTAATCGGCCCGGCGCCTTCGAGCCCGAAATCGCGGGCAAGGCCTGCGAGGTCGGGTGGAGGATCGTTGATCGCCTGGCCTATCCATTTGTTCTCGACCGGCCGGCCGCGTAGCCGCGCGGTGCGCTCTTGCGCCTGGACGTCGTTGCCGTACGCGCGATTGTTGCAGACGACGATCAGGAACGGGATGTGATTGGCCGCCGCGACCCAGAGCGCGCCGACGCCCATGAGATAATCGCCATCGCCCATGACCGCGACCGGCAGGCGCTCGCTCTTCATATGCTTGAGGCCGAGCGCCGCGCCGATCGCCGTGCCCGGCCCGGCGCCAACGTCGCCGCCGGAGGCGCCGGCCAGTAGATCGAGCGGATGCGAGCAGCGCACGAGATCCGCCGGCCAGCCGATCGGGATTTCCGGCATGCAGACCTTCTCGTTGGCGATGGCCTCGTAGAACACGGCGGCGAGCATCCGCGTCGTGATCTTGCCCGTGGCCGGAATCTCGACACGGGGCAGCGGCCGTACGGCGACTGCCGCCGCGAGCGGCGTATGATTGGCAAGTCCCTTCAGCAGCGCCGCGATCGAGCGGTCCGGCGACGCGCCGAGCCGCACATCGGCCGGCGCGAAGGCGAAGTAATCCTTGTTCCAGCCGCGATGCGCGAGATGGTCGTTGGAGCAGCTGATGATCGGCGGCGGCATCTCGCCGTCGCGCCAGACATTGCGCAACAGGCTGCCGAAATCGACCCAGTCCAATTCGATGATCAGGTCGGCGCGGCGCAGCTCGGCCTTGACGGCATCGCTCGCTCGGATCCCGAAGCGGGCGATGTGGAGCGGATGCGGGATCGGAAAGGCGACGCCGTCATCGGCATAGGTGAAGACCTGCGCGCCGAGTGTCTCGGCGAAGCGAACGCGCTCGGCCCAATCCGCGTCCGAGCGCGAGACGCGGCCGGCGAGGAGGATCGGCCGGCGCGCCGCAGCGATCAGCTCGAGCGCGCGTGCCACATCGGCCGCTGCCGGCTCGGCCGGGCGCGGCGGTTGGAAGCGCGCGACCTTGTCCTTCTCGGGCCAGGCGTTGAGCTTCTGCTCCTGCAAGCCGCGATCGATTGTCACCAATGTCGGGCCCGGCGGCTCGGCGCGCGCCAGCAAAGTCGCACGTCGGAATGAATCGACCGCCGCGCCCAGCGAATGCGGCTCGTCGTCCCATTTGACGAAGCCGCGTACCATACCCGCCTGATCGGCCGAGGTGTGGATCCATTCGATCCACGGCGTTCGCATCTCGGAATCGTGTGCCGTCGTGCCGATCACCACCATTGGCTGGCGTCCGCACCAGGTGTCGAAGATGCCCATCGAGGCATGCATCAAGCCGACATTGGTGTGGACGATGATGAGCATGGGATCGCCGGTAACTTGCGCGTACCCGCTGCCGAGGAACGCGGCATGCTCTTCATGGAGGCACAGCAGGATCTTCGGATCGTGATTGCCGAGAAAATTGACGATGCTGTCATGGAGCGCCGCGTAGCTCGCACCCGGCACGAGCGCGACATAAGGAAAGCCGAGCTCGCGCAGCGTCGCCGCCATCACGTCGCTCGCCCAGATCGGCTGATTGGAACCTGCCGGCATCTTCTCGGCCATCGGCGCTCGCCTCCTTCTTTTTTCGCGCGACCACTATAACGCGCCCTTGTGTCGCGGCCGCACGACCTTGTGCAGCTCGTCGACGAGAATTTGCACGCCCTTTCAGGCGAGCCGCTCGGCCATCCAGTCGGCGGTCAGCGGCCGGAATTTATAGGGGATGTTGAAGCAGACGTGGTTGCCTTCGTCGTAGACGACGAAATCGACCGGCCCGCCCGCCGCTTTGGCGAGCTTCTCGCCTTCGGATGGCGGCACGATGCGATCGCCGGCGCCGAAGAGCACGAGCAGCGGACATTTGATCTGCGCCGCGATGCCGTTCTCGAGGCTGAGACGATGAGCGAACGCGAAGGCCTCGTCCATCGTCTTCAGCCGCGCGCGGATACGGAAGAGGTCCTGCGAGACCGCCGGCAATTGCGGCAGTACCGGCCCGAAATTGAACGGACCGCAATTGGCGACGCAAGCCTTGAGCCGCGGCTCGAACGCCGCCGCGAGCGGCGCATAGATCGCGCCGAGGCTTTGCCCGACGATGCCGACCTTGCCCGCGTCGATGTCGCTGCGCCGCTCGAGCACATCGATCACCGCGCCGATGACGCGGCCCCAATCCGGCCGGATCGGCATCGCGAAAGCGGTCTCGCCCTGCCCCGGTCCGTCGAGCGTCAGCGTCGCGAGACCGCGCTCGAGGAACGCATCGCTCCAGGCGTGAAGCTCTTCCTTGCAGGCATCGAGACCCGGCAGAATGATCGCGAGCGGCGGCTTCGCGCGGCCACGCGGAATCCGCAGCCATGCGGCAAGCTGTACGTTCTCGAAAGGTATCGCCATGCGTTCCATCGGGATGGCGAGACCCGGCGCCGCCGCTTCGTAGCAGCGGATCATGGCGCGATGCGTCGCGAGGTATTCCTCGGGCTGGGCGCCGAAGAGATGCTTGCCGTAATGGTTATAGATCGCGGCGCGGAGAAAGGCTTCGGCGGCTGTGACGCGACGCTGCTGGGCCGCAGCCTCGCGCCCGAGCGCCTCATGCATTGACGCCAACTCGCTCCAGCAGCGGCACCAATCGGACCAGCGATCGATGCCCCCTTTCAGCCGCTCGAGATCGTTGGCATCGACGCCGGTCGCGATATAGCGCGGCGTGAAATGCGAAAAGATAAGATCGACCTGGGGATCGCGCGCCATCTTAATATTTCACCGGCAGAAAACGGCGGGTAAGGATCTCGTCGTCGCTCGGCGGTGATTTGAGGATGTTCATGTCGATGAAGGACGATTTGATCATCTTCAGCGCCTCCGGATCGAAGTGCCCGTCATCCAGCATCTGCGGCATCAGCAGATCGTAGCTTTTCTCGACGACCGCCTGGCTCTGATGCAGCGCCTCGGTCGCGACGCTGACGCTCTCGGCCTTATGCTCGCGCATATAGGCGATCGAAGCGAAGAAGCCCTTGAGGAACGCCTCGACCGTTTCCGGATGCTGCGCGATCAGATCGCGCCGCGCGAAGACTACATGGGTGATGAAGCGCGGCTCGAATTTGTCCATAGTCGCCAGCATGCGCCCCTCATGCTTTTCCTCCATCAGCAGAGCAGCGCCAGTCGTCGTGATGCCGGCATCGATGGAGCCGGTCATCAGCGCCGCGCTCATCGCCGAGCCGGCGCCGGTCGGAATGACGACGACGCCGTCCGGCCCCCAGCCTTCGTGAAGTGGAATCTGATGGCCGAGCCAATCGGTCAGCGAGCCGACCGTGCTGACCGCGACGCGCTTGCCGCGCAGATCGGCGATCGTCTTGATCGGCGCATCCGCTTTGACCGCGAGCGCGATGTCGGCGGGTGCGCCGGCGGTCGCGGCAACCGCGAGAACCGGCGCGCCTTTGGCCGAAAACGCCATCGCCGGGCCGCCGCCGAGACCGATATCGATGCTGTTCGACGCCATCCCTTCTTGCAGCTTGGCGTCGCCGGTGAAGCTGGTGATCGTGACGTCGACACCGTATTTGGCGAAGATGCCCTGCTTCGCGCCGACATCGAGCGGGACGAAGCTGAATTGCCCAGACACCGATTCAGCGGCGCGGACCTCAACCGCAGCCTCGGCCGTCGAAGCCGAGACGAGCGCCGCGGCCACTGCTAGTGCAGGGGCATAGTGAGACAGCTTGGCGCGTGGCATTTTCCACTTCCTCCCTCTTCGCCGACTACCGGCTTTTCGCGCCATTTTCCCGTATCGAAGGCCGTGCGACAACCCGACCGCGACACTAGCGGCACCTGCGGAGCGAAGGTTTTCCCTGTCCTTTGGCGGCTTATCGGCGCTACTCTCCCGCGCCTTCGGCTTCGCCGCCGCTTGAAACGCATCATCACGGATTGTTGTCTGACTGCCGCATGCCAATGACTTCGCCGCTCATCCAATTCCGCGACCTTGGCCTCAGCTTCGGCAGCGAGCAGGTCTATGCCGGGCTCGATCTCGAGATCCGCGAAGGCGAGCTGCTCTGCCTCTTGGGCCCGTCGGGCTGCGGCAAATCGACGGCGCTGCGCGTGCTGGCGGGACTCCTCCACTTCGATACCGGTTCGGTGACGATCGACGGTGCCACGCCCAACGAGCGTTGGCGCGACATGGCCTTCGTTTTCCAGAACCCGCGGCTGCTGCCGTGGCGTACCGCGAAGGAAAACGTTTCCCTCAGCATGGAACTGCGCGAGCTCGGCCTCGATCGCACGGCGCGCGAGCAGCGGGCGGACGGTCTCCTGAAGCTCGTCGGCCTCGAAGCCGATGGCCATAAATATCCGCGCATGCTCTCGGGCGGCGAGCGCCAGCGCGTGTCGCTGGCGCGCGCGCTCGCGGTCGAGCCGCGCATCATCCTGATGGACGAGCCGTTCTCGGCGCTCGATCCCAATACGCGGCTGCGGATGCGGCGCGAGCTCATCGATATCTGGCAGCGGACGAAGAAAACCATCGTCTTCGTCACCCATGACGTCGACGAGGCGCTCGATCTCGCCGATCGCATCGTGCTCCTCTCGCCGAAGCCGACGCGCGTGATCGACACGCTGACCATCACCGAGAAGCGCCCGCGCATGCTGCGCGCCAATCCGGTCTTGATGCAGCAGCGCGACCGCATCCTCGCGCGCTTCCACGATCCCTTTGCCGATAAGAATACCGAGGAGGAAATGCCATCATGAGAAAAGCAATTCGCACACCGCTGCTTGCGTCCGCTTTCGCCGCGCTGCTCGCCGCGCCGGCTGTCGCCAAAGACACGATCAGCTTCGCCTATCTGCTCGATCCGGCTTACGACGCGGTGGTCTGGCCGCTGACCCACGGCAAGGTGACGTCGGACACGGTCGATGTGCAGGTGAAGTCGCTCGACATTCCGGCGCTGCTGCAGGCGACCGGCGCCAAGACCTATGACGTGGTGATGACCGCGGCAATCGGCGTACCGCAGGCGAAGTCGCGCGGCCTCGAGCTCTCGATTATGGCGACGGCGCTGCGCAACCACCCGGAAGGCGGCAAGGGCGGCTCGATCTATGTGAAAGCCGACAGCCCCTACAAGACGATGACGGATCTGAAAGGCAAGACGATCGCGACGCAATCGCTGCCCTCGACCGGCACGACCCTGATGCGCATCGGCCTCTGGAAGACCTATGGCCTCAACGTCTCTTACGATGGCGGCGACATGCGCTGGGTCGAGGTGCCGGCGACAGCGATGCCGGGCGCTCTGCTGACCGGTCGCATCGACGCCGCGAGCCTCACCCATAGCGAGGCCTATAACGCGTCGAAGAGCAAGGATTTCCGCGTCGTCGCCAACCTCGACGATGCGATCAACAAGGCGCTCGGCGAGCCCGCCGTGGTCGCGATCCTCGCCGGCTATCCCGAGAAGCTCGCAGCCAAGCCCGCGGCCTACAAGGAATTCGCGCGCATGGTGAAGGCGTCGGCCGATTACACGCGCGCCCATGTCGACGAGGTCGCCGGCGCGCTCAGCAAAGAGACCAAGATGGAGCCCGCTTTCTTCAGCGAGTGGCTGAATGAATACACGCAAGTGCCGATGGTCGTCTCCGCCGATGATGTGAAGGCGATCCAGCGGCTCTGGGAGCTTTCGAAAGAGCTCGGCATCATCAAGGAATATCCCCCGGCCGAATCGATGATCTGGAAGGACGCGATCCGGCAGTAACGCCGCGCGCACAGCCTCAAGCCACGCGATGATTAGCGTCGATATCGAGCGCCGGCGGCGCCGCACCGCCAATGTTTTCACCCTCGCGATATTGGCGCTGTGGTTCGTCGCCGGCTGGATCGAGCCGCCTTATCTCTTGCCCGGCCCGGCCAATATCGCGGAACGGCTCTGGGATTTCGCGATCGATCCGCATATGTGGGTGCATGCCGCGGCATCGCTCGCGCATGTGATCGCAGCGGTTGCAGGCTCGATCCTCATCGGCGGCTGCCTCGCGGTCGCAGCCTATTACCTGCCGGTGCTGCGGCTTGCGGTGCATGGCCGCCTTTCCCCGTTCCTCAATTCCTTCTCTGGCACGGGCTGGGTGCTGCTCTCGGTGCTGTGGTTCGGTCTCGGTGGTTTCACAGTCGTCTTCTCGCTGGCGATGGTGCTGATCCCCTTTGCCATCATCAATGTCCGGCAGGGCCTGGAAAGCATCGATCCCGAGCTCATCGAGATGGCGAAGAGCTTCGGGCATAGCGGCCTCAAGCGTTTCTTTCTCATCATCCTGCCGGCGCTGACGCCGTTCCTTTTCTCGACCATGCGCATCTGCTTCGGCGTGTCCTGGAAGGCGCTGCTGACGGCCGAGCTCTTCGGCGGCGACACCGGCTTCGGCCGGCTCTTCAATTTGGCGCGCCAGAATTATGACACGCCGCTGGTCGTCACCGTCATCGTCATCATCGTCGCCGCGGTCTATGCCAGTGACCGCTACCTCTTCGAGCCGGCGCAGGCACGGCTCTCGGCGCATTATGAAGCGGTCTGAGTCATGAAACGGTCCGGCCTCGCCGCCTCCGTCACTGAGCGCGCCATCGGCGAAGGCCTGCCGCTCGTTTTCCTGCTGCTGTGGTGGCTGACGGCGCGCAGCCTGCCGAGCTTCATTTTGCCCGGGCCGATCGAGACGGGCGAGACGCTGTTGCAGCTTTTCATCGATCCGGCTTTCGTCGGCGACACGCTCATCTCTCTCGCGCGTGTCGTCGCCGCGGTCATCCTCGCGGTGATCCTCGGTGGCGCGCTTGCCGGCCTCGCGCGCTACGTGCCGAGCACGGCCTATGCGGTGCAGCGCCGCGTGCTGCCGGTGCTCAATTCCTTCCCTTCGGTCGGCTGGGCAATCCTCGCGACTTTCTGGTTCCAGCCCGACAGCGCCTCGGTGATCTTCGTCGAGACGTTGATCCTCATCCCGTTTTGCGCCATCGCCTTGATGCAGGGCATCGCCGATATGGATCGCGAATTGCTGGAGATGGGCGCGAGCTTCTCGCGCTCCAGCCTCAAGATCGCGTGGAAGATCGCGCTGCCGATGCTGCTGCCCTATGTGATGTCGTCCGTGAGGATCGCTTATGGCGTCGGCTGGAAGATCGCGCTGGTATCGGAGCTGTTCGGCGTCGATCACGGCCTTGGTTATCTGATGCTGCGGGCCGAGGTGATCGGCAACACCGCGATGGTGTTCGCGAGCTGCTTCGCCATCGTCATCATCTTCGTCACCGGCGAGAAGCTGATTATCGACCCACTCGCCCGGCGCTTCGCGATTCATTAGCGCTTCGGGATAATTCGCCAGCTCGCGTCTTTCAGGCGCACGAGCCGCAGCGCGCCGGTGCGCGGATCGTGCTTGGCGCCGAGATCGAGCACGCCCGCGACCTCGATCGCCTGGAACGGCTCGACGAAGCCCGAGGGCTTCTCCAGTTGCGTCAGCACGATGTCGTCAGGCCAGCTCGCGCCGAAATCGCAGAACGGGCAGGTCACGACGGGCGCGCGCGTCATGACGAAGAAATCGCCTTCATCGACCAGCGGCGGCGCCATATAGCCCTTGATCACCACCGGTTGGCCGCCGAGATCCTTGGCCTTCTCGCCGAGCCGTAGGCCGATGATGCCGGTTGTCGCGTAAATCTCGCCGAAGGTGAGGCGCGGGTAATTATCCGCCGCGCCGATGGCGCGCGCGAAATCCGTCGGCGCGAGCGTCTCCGCGATCGTCTTATGCGCGAGGCCGTGGGCTTTCAGGAGCGCGGCGCGGTCCATGCCTTAGATCACTTCCTCATGCACGATCTTGCCGCCAACCGTGGTCATGACCGAACGCAGATTGAGCAGCGCATCGTCTGTCACACTCATATAATCATCGGACAGCACTGCGAGATCCGCGAGCTTGCCGGGCTCGAGCGAGCCGATCTTCTCTTCCATGAAGCCAACGCGGGCGCTGCCCATCGTATAGAGCCTGAGCGCTTGTTCGCGGCCGATCGCCTCGTCCGGCCCAAGCTTGCGCCGCTCGTTGTTCACGTCGACCTGGCGCGTCGTCATCCACCACAGCGATTTGAACGGATTCCAATCGACCGTCGGCCCGTCGGTGCCGCCACCGGTCGGAATGCCGAGCTCGGTGATGCTGCGCACCGGAATCGATTTCGCCGCACGTTCCTCGCCCCAGAAACGCAGCATGTTGTAGCCGAGGCTGACCGGGTGATCCTGCACCGTGGTCGAGAGGCCGAGGCGCTTGATCTTGGCGAGCGATTCGTGGCTCGGCAGGAAGATATGGACGATGGTCCAGCGCAGCTCATCGAGCGGATAAACCTCCGCCAGCTCTTCCATCACCTCGACCGTGTGCGCGATCGCGGCATCGCCCACATTGTGAACCTGGAACTGCCAGCCGCGCGATGCGGCATTCTCCAGCATCTGGCGGAATTCCGCGCGGCCGCCCGGCGGCGTCATCAGCTTGCCGAAGTAATCGGGATCGTTCTGCTCACCCTCGACGATGCGATAGCGCTCGCGGAGCGCGGCGCCTTCGATGCCGCCATCGGCGGAATATTTGAAGCCGCCGACGCGCAGCCAATCGTCGCCGAACTCGGGCGCGAGAAATGCCGACAGGTTGAGCACGTCGTCGGCGCCGAAGACGCGCTGCAGGATGCGCACGCGCGTCGTCATCGCTCCTTGGCGCCAGAGCTCCATATAGGCGGCGATCTCGTCGAGCGTGAGCCCGGGCTCGAGCGTCGCGGTGATGCCGAACCGGTTGAGTTTCGACGTGAAAAGCTTCAGCCCTTTGACGCGATCGTCGCGGCTCGGCGGCGGCACGAGATTGAGCACGAGATTGAACGCCGGCCGCTCGACCAGCACGCCGGTCGGCTCGCCGCTCTTGGGATCGCGCACGATGATGCCGTTGCGCGGATTGGGCGTGTCCTTCTTGATGTTGGCGAGCTTCAACGCGAGGCTGTTCACGACCGCGACGTGGCCTCCGCGCCTGAGATAAGCGGGATTGTCGGGCGTGACCGCGTCGAGCTCCTGCCGCACTGGCAAACGGCCCTCGGCGAGCTGGTTCTCGTGCCAGCCGCTGCCGCCCATGATCCAATCGCCCTTCTTCACCGTCGCGGCACGCGCCGCGAAAGCCGCTTGCACATCGGCGATCGAGCGCGCCTTGGCAAGCGACACGGCGAGCTCGTTATTGCCGCCGTTCATCGTGTGCATGTGGCTGTCGTGGAGACCGGGAATGACGGTGCGGCCTTTGAGCGCGACCACGCGCGTCTTCGCCCCGATGAGCGGCTGCACCGCGGCATCGCCGCCAACGGCGAGGATGCGATCGCCGCGGATCGCCAGCGCCGAAGCGACGCTGAAGCGCTCGTCGACCGTGAGTATCTTGCCGCCGGTGAGGACGAGATCGGCGGCGACCGCGGCGGCGCTCATAGGCCCGCCTCATGCACGATCTTGCCGCCGACCATCGTCAGCAGCGCGCGGATTTTGGGGAGCGCATCGTCCGGCACGGTGAGAAAATCGTCGGACAGCACGGCGAGATCGGCATATTTGCGCGGCTCGAGCGAGCC
>Ga0134126_10012227_pt1 | contig 10837 bp, 16 predicted proteins | sample KB31752_FD_96881 | JGI IMG/M metagenome (GOLD analysis project Ga0134126, IMG submission 96881) | Terrestrial soil microbial communities with excess Nitrogen fertilizer from Kellogg Biological Station, Michigan, USA - KB3-175-2 | ecosystem: Environmental > Terrestrial > Soil > Unclassified ...
CGCGGTTCTTCTGTGTCGTGAGTTCGTCGCGCCATCGCTCGTGTACGTCTTGTACACGTCGTTCGGCGCTCCTGCTCACGCCGCAAACTCCGCGCGCTCAAAGTCAGCGCGTCGGAACGGGGTGCTCTCCGCGATAGTCGTAGAAGCCGCGGCCTGTCTTGCGGCCCAGCCAGCCGGCTTCGACATACTTCACCAGCAGTGGACAAGGCCGGTACTTGGAATCGGCCAGGCCCTCATACAACACCTGCATCACCGACAGACAGGTGTCGAGGCCGATGAAGTCCGCCAGCTGCAAAGGCCCCATGGGATGGTTGGCGCCCAGCCGCATGGCGGTGTCGATCGCGTCCACATTGCCGACGCCTTCATAGAGCGTATAGACCGCCTCGTTGATCATCGGCAGCAGGATGCTGTTGACGATGAAGGCCGGGAAGTCTTCGGCATAAGCGGCGGTCTTGCCGACGCGGCGCACGATCTCCAGCGCCGCCTGGAAGGTGGTGTCGTTGGTGGCGATACCCCGGATCACTTCCACCAACTGCATCAACGGTACTGGATTCATGAAATGCAGGCCGATGAAATTTTCCGGCCGGTCGGTGGCCGCGGCCAGCCGCGTGACGGAGATGGATGAGGTATTGGTGGCGATCAGCGCGGTCTTGCTGATGCGCTGGCACACGTCCTGGAAGATCTTCTTCTTGATCGCTTCGTCTTCGGTCGCTGCCTCGATCACCAGGTCGCGGTCTTTGAGGTCATCGATATTCTGCGTGACGCGGATGCGGCCCAGGGCCGGCTTGATCTGGTCTTCGGTGATGGCGCCCTTGGCGGCCTGGCGCTGCATGTTCTTCTCGATCACGCCGATGGCCTTGGCCAGGGCATCCTTGTTGATGTCGTCCAGCACCACGTCATAGCCCGCCAGGGACAGGACATGGGCAATGCCGGTCCCCATCTGGCCCGCGCCGATCACGCCGATTTTTTCAACTGCCATCGTTATCTGCCTTTACTTGTAGCCGCGCTTGGCGAGTTCTTCGTCCAGCTCCGGCAGAATCTTGAACAGGTCTCCGACCAATCCATAATCGGCCACTTGGAAGATCGGGGCCTCTTCGTCCTTGTTGATGGCCACGATCTTGCGGGAATCCTTCATGCCGGCCAGATGCTGGATCGCGCCGGAAATGCCCACCGCGATATAAAGATCGGGAGCCACGGCCTTGCCGGTCTGGCCGACCTGATAGTCGTTGGGGACATAGCCCGCATCCACCGCGGCGCGGGAGGCGCCGACCGCCGCATGCAGCTTGTCGGCGATGGAATCCAGAAGCGTGAAGTTTTCCTTCGAGCCCAGGCCGCGCCCGCCTGAGATCACGATCTTCGCGCTGGTCAGTTCGGGACGTTCGGATTTGGACAGGGCCTCGCCGGCGAATTTCGAGGTGCCGGGATCGGCGGTGGGCGCCACTTTCTCGATGGTGGCGCTGCCGCTTTCCGCCGCCGCGGCAAAGGCGGTGGTGCGCACCGTGATGACCTTCTTGCCCGCGGGCGCCTGCAAGGTCTCGATGGCGTTGCCGGCATAAATGGGTCGCTCGAAGGTATCGGGCGACACCACTTTCAGGATTTCGGAGATCTGGCCCACGTCCAGCTTCGCGGCCACGCGCGGCAGGATGTTCTTTCCCGTGGTGGTGGCCGGCGCCAGAATGGCGTCGTAATTGCCCGCCAGCGACAGGATCAGCACTTCCATCGGCTCAGCCAGCTGGCGCGCATATTCGGGCGCATCGGCCAGCACGACCTTCTCGACCCCGGCAATTTTGGCTGCGGCGTCCGCCACAGCGGCGCAATTCTCGCCCGCCACCAGCACATGTACGGGGCTGGAGACGGCCGCGGCGGCCGTGACGGTCTTGTGGGTGGCATCCTTCAGCGCGGCATTGTCGTGTTCGGCGATCACAAGGCTGGCCATCAGAGGACTCCGTCGGCCTTGAGCTTGTCCAGCAGCTCGCTGACGTTTGCCACCTTGACGCCCCCGCCGCGCTTGGGCGGTTCGGAGATTTTCAGCACCTTGAAGCGCGGCGTCACATCGACACCCAACTCGGCAGGCGTCTTCTCGGCGATCGGCTTCTTCTTGGCCTTCATGATGTTGGGGAGCGAGGCATAGCGCGGCTCGTTCAGGCGCAGGTCGGTGGTCATCACCGCCGGCAGCTTCACGTCCACGGTCTGCAGGCCGCCATCGATCTCGCGGGTGATCCTGGCGCTGCCGTCACCGAACTCCAGCGAATGAGCGAAAGTGCCCTGCGGCCAGCCCAGCAAGGCGGCGAGCATCTGGCCTACCTGGTTGGCATCGTCGTCGATGGCCTGCTTGCCGGTAATGACGAAGCCCGGCTGTTCCTGCTCGACGATGGCTTTCAGGATCTTGGCCACCGCCAGCGGCTCGACCATCTGATCGGTCTTGACCAGGATGCCGCGGTCCGCGCCCATCGCCAGTGCGGTTCGTATGGTTTCGGTCGCCTGCTGCGGTCCGATCGAAAGAACCACGACCTCGGTGGCCTTGCCTTTCTCTTTCAGACGCACCGCTTCTTCGACGGCGATCTCATCGAACGGATTCATGGACATTTTGACATTTGCCAAGTCCACGCCGCTCTGGTCCGCCTTCACGCGAACCTTCACATTGTAGTCAATCACCCGCTTGACGGGCACCAGGACCTTCATGGCGTTCTTTGGTTCCCACGGATGACGCTTCGAGGGCCGGGTTCATCCCGCGCTAGTCGCGTGCCATCCCGCTCTTGTGCGGTGCAAAAACTAGGCAGGGGGACTTGGCCTGTCAACGAAAGCCGGGTTGCAGGAACTGGCCGATGGAGGCTAACCCGCCGGGTGGTTAACCCGGTCCCGCGTCATTCCGCCACAGGTGTGGATGCCTACTTCAGGGTTCCCAGATAGGCGACCACATCCGCCTGCTGCTTTTTGCTGGTCAGACCGGGGAACATCATCTTGTTGCCGGGAACCATGCGCTGGGGGCTGGCCACCCACTTGGTGAGATTGGCCTCGTTCCAGATCACGCCGGCTTTTTTCAGGGCCGGGGAGTAGGCAAAGCCGGACCGGGCCGCGGCCTTGCGGCCCATGACGCCCGAGAGATTGGGGCCCAGCCCGTCGCCGCCGCCCTTCTGGGCGGTATGGCACACGGCGCAGCGCTTGAAGACCTCAGCGCCCGCCTTGGCATCGACTGCGGCATTGGCAGCCAGAGAAGAGGCGGCCAGCAATGCCAGCGCCGTCGAAATTTTACGCAGCATGGAAAAAGCCCTTTGGTCCGTTCCGATTGGCGGCGCCCTCATAACCGATCTTGTATACAAAAACAGCGTTTTTTATGACCAGCCGGTGGCAAGGCCCAGGCGCTCAGGCCTTCACCAGTTCCACCTGCACGACATCGGTACGGGCCACCTCGAAGGTGGCGGCACAGATCCCCAAGTAGAACTGCCAGTTGCGTAGAAACTGCTGGTCGTGGCCCAGCGCCTTGATGGCGCCTTCCTGTCCCTGCATGCGCACCAGCCATTCCCGCAAGGTGCGGGCATAGTCCTTGCCGAAACCGAAGGCGCCCGCGAATTTCAGACCCGCATGCTCGGCTTCCTGGCGGAAGCGCGCCAGCGACGGCAGCATGCCACCCGGAAAAACATAGTGGCGAACGAAGTCGCTGCGGGTGCGATAGCCGGCGAACAGCGCATCCTGGATGGTGATGGTCTGGATGATGGCGCGGCCGCCGCGCCTCAGCCGTTCGGCCACGGTGGAAAAGTAGGCCGGCCAATAATGTTCGCCCACCGCCTCGAACATCTCGATGGAGACGATGTTGTCGAACACCCCTTTTGAGCGGCGGTAATCCTCGAGCCTGATGTCGGCATTGCCCTTCAGCCGTTCGGTGGCGAACCGGTGTTGGGCCGGTGAGATGGTCAATCCGGTCACCGCATGCCCATCGGCGGCCGCACGCTCGGCAAAGCCGCCCCAGCCGCAACCGATTTCCAGGACGTTGGCACGCGCTCTGTCGAACTTCCCGAGGATGCGCTCATATTTGTTCTGCTGGGCGCGAAAGAGATCGGCCGCGCCGTTAAAGAGCGCCGAGGAATAGGTCATGCTCTTGTCCAGCCACAGCGAATAGAACTCGTTGCCCACGTCATAATGGGCCTGGATGTTGCGGGCCGAGCCGGAAATGGAATTGCGCCGCACCAGGGCATTGTGAATCACAAAGCCCACGCGGTTGAGGATGTTGCCGTGGGAGAAATCCGAGAAGTGATCCAGGTTGAGCAGGAACAAGCTCACCAGTTTCTCGACATTGTCGGTATCCCACGCGCCGCTGATGAATTCCTCGCCCAGGCCGATATCGCCGCGGGCCATGATCCGGCGCAGCACATCCCATTCGTGGATGTGAAACCGTGCATGCGGGCCGGCATTGCGCCCTTCGGCGATGGTCACTTCGCCATTGGGCGCGATGAATTCCAGCCTGCCATATTCCAGGGCATCCAAGGCCCTGTGCCAGCTTCTCTCGATATAGGAAGCGGGTATCAGCGACATCGCGGCACTCCCCATTTTCAAGCCCCAGAAGTTCCAAGACTAGGCACAATGTCGGGCCAAGACAATTGCGCCCCGCCGGCTTGCGGACCGTGTCTCACATTTCGCATTTTGCTGCGCCGCAAAGCTTTTGCCTGCGCTCCCGTCCCATGCCGTAAGCCCGTTCCGCGACGGTGATACATTCATCGCGCGCGGTCTCTGTTTATCCTGCAGACGAAGGCATTTCATTCCCGCGTTCGCGCGCCGGAACTTAACGCTCGCACGGAACCCCGGCCTTATCGAGGTGTTCAGTCCCTATACCAAGGAAGGATTTGAAAATGCTTGGAACGATTCTGATCGTCGTGCTGCTGTTGCTGCTTTTGGGCGCATGGCCCAGTTGGCCATACAGCCGAGGCTGGGGTTACTACCCTTCGGGGACGTTGGGCCTGGTTCTGGTTATCGTGCTGGTCCTGGCCCTGATGGGACGCGTCTGACAGACGCCCTTCGCATTTTTCGCGAGAGGCCGGCATGAGCAAAAAGAAACTCTTTGATGACATCAAGCAGAACCCGTCGCGCATCTATCGCGCGCCGGGCGATGTATTGCGTGACCGCCGCTTCGGCGATGCCGAACGGCTGGAGATCCTGCGTGCCTGGCGGAGCGGCCAGCCCGCGCCGGGCCACGCGGCGGAAATCGACGCGGCAATTGCGGAGCTGGAAAGCCGGCACTGCGTTGCCAACGGCCACGCGGCCGAATGAGCAGAAGGAGGCTTTAAAGATGGCTACCACGGAAAACGGCAAGACGGTTCTGAACAGCGAAGAAGCGCGCCAGGGCAAGGAACTGGGCGTGATGCGCTATGTCCTGCACATCAGCCTGGCGCTGGCGGTGATCGCCGGCATCGTGCTCTACGCGATCTTCTTCCATCATTGAGGACAGGAGTGTCTTAACGGCTGCTGCGGCCGGACAGGTCCATCAGCGCACGGCGCAGCTCCACCGGCCCGAACGGCTTTTGCAGAACTAGGTGGCCGCGAAACTCTTCGGGAATGCCGCGAATGCCGTAAGCGGTCGCGAAAAGGAACGGAATTTCTCGCGCCTCAAGTTCGGCGGCGAAAGGGAAGACGGTCTTCCCATTCAAATGCACATCCAGCATGGCCAGATCGAAACTGTCGCTGTCCAGCAGGCGCATGGCGTCATCCAGGCGTGGCACCACGGCCGCCACCTCATAGGCCAGCTCCGTCACCATGTCCTCGATCAACATGGCGACGGTCATCTCGTCCTCCACCACCAGCACCCGCGGCACCATCAGACGCAGGTGGGTGTGATCGGCCGGCAGCCCAGGAATGGGGCTTGCGTGGAGAGGGGGGGTGACCGGGTTGTTCATAGTTAGCCAACGCATGTTAATCGCCAAAGTTTCCCGAAGGGCCATCCTAAGCAACTGACTTGGTTGCTCATTTATTGCGCCTTTACGCTAACCCCTTGACGGCAAAGCGCTACCTCGTCACCAAGGGCGGGCTGTCAGCTGGTTGTCCCCTTGCTTCCCGCAAAACTTTCCATCGTGGTCCCGACTTTCAAGGAGCGCGGCAATGTCGCCGAGCTGGTGCGCCGGCTGGATCGGGCGCTGCCCGAAACCCAGTGGGAAGCGATATTTGTCGATGACAATTCCCCGGATGGGACAGCGGAGGCGGTCAAGGAGATCGCCGCCCGCGATCCCCGGGTCCGCTGCCTGAAACGCGTGGGACGGCGAGGCCTGGCCGGTGCCTGCATCGAAGGCATCCTCTCCAGTGCCGCGCCCTATGTGGCCGTGATCGATGCCGACCTGCAGCATGACGAGAAGGTCCTGCCGGCCATGCTGGCGCGTCTGGAACAGGACGAGGCGGACCTGGTGGCGGCCACCCGCTACGTCGCCGGCGGCTCGGCTGCCAGCTTTTCCGAAGGCCGGGGCACGATCTCACGGCTGGCAACCAGACTGACCCACAGGCTGGTCGGCACGCCCCTATCCGATCCCATGTCAGGCTTTTTCATGATGCGGCGTATCAGCTTCGATGCGGTCGCGCCGCGCCTGTCGCCGGCCGGCTTCAAGATCCTGCTCGATATCGCCGCCACGGCGGGGCCTGCCTTGCGCATCGCCGAGCAGCCCTACAGCTTCGGCGAGCGTTTCTAGGGCGAAAGCAAGTTCAATATCCAGATCGGCGTGGAATTTCTCGGCCTGCTCCTGGCCAAGGTGACCGGCGATCTGCTCGATCCCCGCTTCATCTTCTTCGCCATCGTCGGCACCATCGGTCTGGTGGTGCATCTGGCGGTGTTGTTTGGCAGCCTGTTGTTGCTGGAGCCGTTCCGCGCCGCCCAGGTCATCGCCACCTTCGCGGCCATGACCAGCAATTTCCTGCTCAACAACGAACTCACCTATCGCGACCGCCGCCTCAAGGGCTGGGCCATGCTGCGCGGCTTTGTGCTGTTCTGCCTGGTCTGCTCGGTGGGTGTTTTGGCGAATGTGGACCTGGCGAGCTGGCTTTATGTTGAGCGTCCGATCTGGTGGGTGGCGGGCGCCATCGGCGCGGTGATGAGCGTCTTGTGGAATTATGCCATGTCCACGTTGTTTGTCTGGCGCGCGAGATGATTGTTCGTTTACCCCCTCCGGCCTCGACTATCACGCCGCCGCTGCGCTTCGGCGCCGTCCATACGCTGCCGCTGTGGACCGGCCACCTCCCTCTTCTTGGCGCTTCGCGCCAAAGGGGGAGACGGGTCATAGCCCCAGCGGATCGCCACCGCGCGGAATGCGCGGCGCGCATTTCTCGTTTGCCCTGCTTCTCGTCATGATTCCGGCCCGCGTTTCTCTTTTTTGTGTGTTGGGCCTGCTGGTGCTGCGCGCCGTGATGGCGGCGCTGCTGCCGCTGTCCGCTGACGAAGCTTATTACTGGCTCTGGTCCAAGCATCTGGCCGCCGGTTATTACGATCACCCGCCCGCGATCGCCTGGCTGATCCGGGCCGGCACGTCGCTGTTCGGCGACACGCCCATCGGGGTGCGTCTGATGGGCGTGGTGCTGTCGCTCCCGGCGAGCTGGTTCGTATGGCAGGCCGGCAGGCTTATCCTGAAGGATGAGGCCCGCGCCGGTCTCGGCCTTCTGTTTTTCAACCTCACCTTGATGATCGCCGTGGAGTTGTTGGCGGCCACCCCGGACATGCCGTCGGTCGTGACCAGCGCGGCATTCCTCTATTGCCTGGCACAGGTGCAGGCCACGCAAAACGGCAAATGGTGGTTGGCCGTCGGGATCGCCGCCGGGCTCGGACTGCTGTCCAAATTCTCGGCCCTGTTCCTGGGCGTGGGGACGCTTTTCTGGCTGATCGCGGACCGGCGCCAACGTCCCTGGTTGAGGAGTCCCTGGCCCTATCTGGGCGCCGTTCTGGCATTGCTGATTTTCTCGCCCAGCCTGATCTGGCAGGCACACCATCATTGGGAGACCTTTGTCTTTCAGTTCGCGCGCGTCGGCGGCGGTCACTTCACCTTGCGCTATCTGGGCGAGTTTCTCGCCGCGCAGATGGGCCTCGCCGCGCCCTTCATTTTTGTGCTGATGGTGGTGGGGCTGGGGCGCGGGACGCGTCAGGATTCCAGCCTTCTGTTGCCGGCCGTGCTGGTATGGACCGGCACCGGCTATTTCCTCGAACACGCGCTGCACGATCGGGTTCAGGGCAACTGGCCGTGTTTCCTTTTCCCGGCGCTTGCGATCCTGGCGGCCGATGCCTTTTGCCTTCAGGGATGGCGGCGCTGGATATCCTTTCTCGCCGCGCCTCTGGCGGCACTGCTGCTGCTTGGGGTTTATGCGCAGGCGCTGTTTCAGCCGCTGCATCTCGCCAAGGATCCGCTCGCCAGAATTCTCGGACGGGATTTCGCGCCGGTCGGCCAGGTCATCGCCGCCATGGTGCAAAGCCATGTGGCCGATGCGGTCCTCACCACCGATTATGAGACCACGGCCTGGCTGCGTTTCAACCAGCCGGAGGTGAAGGTGGTGCAGGTCAATGAACCGCAACGCTATCCCGAGGCGCCGGCCGCGCCTGACGCGCTGCTCAAGGGGCGGCTGGTCTATCTTGCCGAGCTGCGCCGCGACCAGCATCAGCGCATACAGCAGGACTTCGCCTATACCGGCTTTCCCACCCAGCTCCAGACACGGACGGGTCTCTATATGCTCTATCCCGTGGGCCGTCCGAAAATGTCCCGGATCGGGAAGATGCCGTAAGTCGCGGCGTGACCTGCAGAAATGAAAAAAGGCCCTGCCGTAGCAGGGCCTTTTTAGAGAGCGGACACCCGAGGCGGGCTGTCGAAGGGGCTGGGGGCGTTCCGGATCGGACGTCCGCTCGCATCAGATAATGGGCAGCCCCCCAAAAGCGTTCCTGCCCATCTTAAAAATTTTCATCTGCCCACCGCGGCCATCTGCGCACCCTGGGCGGCGGGCGTCGCGACCTCGGCGGCATGCCGGTCGGCCGAGCCGAAAACAAGCGCCAGCAACAGGACGCCGGCAATCAGCCCTTCAAGAGGATGCTCAAGGATGACCGCAGGAATGCGCATCTTGCTCTCCTTCGCATGCAGGACCACGGGCGTTAGACCGGCGGTCTGCCTCTGAGCGCGCCGGAAAAGGCGCTGACAATGAGAAGAACCAGGAACACAACCAACAAAAGCTTGGCGATGGACGCTGCCAAGCCGGCCAATCCGAAGAAGCCCATGTAGCCCGCAACCAGGGCGAGAATGAGAAAGGTCAGGGCCCAACCGAGCATAGCGCTTTGTCCCAAGAGTCTAGGCCACAAAAACGCCGCGGTCCCGCAGGGGTTCCCGCTTGTCCACAACTGGAACTATCCAGCTGCTATTTGGAAGATTTGTTGCGGTTGAGAAACAAATTGGCGGCGCTTGCCAGACCGGCCCCGATGATCGCCAACCAGGGCGTTTCCTTTGCCACTGCCGCCAGCAGAACCTTGGTCAGCTCGTTGCTGGGCGGTGGTTTGCGCGGGCGCGACAGGACCAGAAAAGCCAGCAGCACCAGCGCGATGGCCAGTAATGCGCCTCCGGCGATCGCATAGGCGGCGGCCTCGCCAAACGCGCTCACCAACGCGTGCGCCAGGGCAAAGCCCAGCAAACCGATGCCAAAAAAAGCAGCACCCAGGGCGATGGCGATGAAAACCGCTTTACCGATCAGTCGCCCGAACATGAAATCCCTGCATGGCCTGCCACCGGTCTTATAGGACAGCCGGGCTTAACAGGAAAACAACCCTAGTGTCCGGATTAGCGCCTGAGGAAAAGCGCCCCCAGGAAAGCACCGATGCCGCCGGCGATCAGCAGCGACTGGATGGGCTGGGCGCGGACATGCGCGCGCAACTCCTCGGCATTTTCGTCGGCCCATTCCTGGGCTTCGTCCTTGTATTCCAAAGCCGTAACCTTGGCTTCGCGGGCGGCCTCTTCCGCCAGCGCCACGGCGCGGTCGGCGATCTCCTCGGCCGAGCGCATGGCCAGCGCCGCCCGCTCGGAGGCGATTTCGCTGACGTCGCCGTAAAGGCCTTTCATGTCCCCTTGCAGCGCCTGAAAATCAGCACGCAGCGCGGCTAGCCGGGCCTCGATATTGCCATTGGCGGTCTTCTTCCTGGCAGCCATGTCTCAAATCTCCAGTATTTCGAAATAACGCTTACGCCGCTTCCTTGGCGACGGGATGAAAAAACAGCGCCTGGCCGACGGTGGCCTGCACGGTTTCGGGCAGGAACGGCTTGGCGATCAGATAGGTAGGCTCCGGCCGCTCGCCCGTCAGCAGCTTTTCCGGATAGGCGGTGATGAAGATCACCGGAATATCGAAGGAGGCCAGGATCTCGCTGACCGCATCGATGCCGCTGCCGCCCTCGCCCAGGTTGATGTCCGCCAGGACCAGGCCCGGACGCTCGGATTTGGCCTTGGCCACGGCGTCGTCCTTGGTGGCGGCGATGGCCACCACCTTGTGGCCCAGCTCGGTCACCAGGTTTTCCAGGTCCAGGGCGATGATCGGCTCGTCCTCGATGATCAGGACCTTGCTGGCGAGCTGGCTGTCGATGGTCTTCTGGGCGTCCAGGATCGCGCTTTCCACTTCCTCGGGGCTTTCGTCCACGATAAAGGCCGCTTCCTCCAGGCTGAAGGCTTCCACCGCCGTCAGCAGCAGGGCGGCCCGCTTGGCCGCCGAAAGGGATTTCAAGCGGCCTTCAGGGCTTTTGGTGCCGGCATTGGAATTTGCGGCTTCGTCATAATGCTCCGCGCCGGACTGCCAGATGGCATGGAACAGCCGGTAGAGGCCCACGCGCGGCGGCACCCCCTCCATAAGAGATTGA
>Ga0134126_10012229_pt1 | contig 10835 bp, 10 predicted proteins | sample KB31752_FD_96881 | JGI IMG/M metagenome (GOLD analysis project Ga0134126, IMG submission 96881) | Terrestrial soil microbial communities with excess Nitrogen fertilizer from Kellogg Biological Station, Michigan, USA - KB3-175-2 | ecosystem: Environmental > Terrestrial > Soil > Unclassified ...
GGCGCCATCACGCTGGTCGGCGCGGAGTCCCGGCTGCCCTACGATCGCCCGCCGCTGTCCAAGAAGCTGATGATCGGCGCGCTCGACGACACCACGCTGCGGACCGAGCTCGCCTCGCTGGACGTCGAGGTCAGGCTGGGGGAGCGGGCCACCGGGGTGGCTGACGGCCGACTGACGACCGACAGGGACGCGCACTCCTTCGACATCCTGGTTCTGGCCACCGGCGCTACTCCGGTCACGCTGCCGGGGGAGGGCCGTCAGCACGTGCTGAGGACCGTCGATGACGCGCTGGAGCTGCGCAAGCTGCTGGCGCCCGGCACCTCGCTGGCCATCGTCGGCGCGGGCTGGATCGGGGCCGAGCTGGCCACGGCCGCGGTCCACCTGGGCTGCCGGGTGACGGTGCTGGAGGCGGGCCAGGTCCCGGTGGCGGCCGCGGTCGGCCCGGAGGTCGGCGCGGCCACCATCCCCTGGTACGCGGCCGCGGGGGTGGATCTGCGGCTGGGCCAGGGCGTGGCGTCCGTGGAGCCGGGCGGGCTGGCCCTGGCCGACGGCGAGTGGCTGCCCGCCGACGCGGTGGTGACGGCCATCGGCGTGCGGCCGACGGTCGGCTGGCTGGAGGGCTCGGGCATCGAGCTGGACAACGGGGTGGCCGTGGACAGCCAGCTCCGCACCTCGGTGCCGGGGGTGTACGCGGTCGGCGACTGCGCCGCGTTCTGGTCCGGCCGCTACGGCCGCCGGCTGCGGTTCGAGCACTGGGACGTGGCGCTGCACGCGCCGACGGTGGCGGCGGCCAACATCACCGGCGGTGACGAGGCCTACGACCCGGTGCCCTACTTCTGGTCCGAGCAGTTCGGGCGGATGGTCCAGTATGTCGGCTATCACGGGGCCGCCGACCGCCTGGTGTGGCGGGGTGACCCGGCGGCGCAGAAGTGGGCGGTAGCCTGGCTGGCCGCCGACCGCCTGGTCGCGCTGCTGACCGTGAGCCTGCCCAGGGACCTGCTGCAGGGCCGCCGGGTCATCGAGTCCGGCGCCCCGGTGGACGCGGCCCGGCTGGCCGACCCGGCGGTGGCGGTGCGCGACACCGTCGCGGCCTGAGGCGGCTGAGGCGGCCTGAAGCGGCCTGGAGGCGTCCCGGGTGGTCCCGGGCCGTGCAATCGATTATTACCGGTGTTTTACCGACGGCTGATGTGGAAAGTTTGGAAACGTGGCACAGATCGACCCCCCGACCGACGCCATGGTCGGCGACTGGCTCACCGTCCCCGAGGTCGCTGAGCGGCTCGGGCTCCCGGTTAGCCGGATCAAGCAGTTCCTCAGGGAACGCAAGCTGCTTGGCGTCCAGCGTCCCACCGGCACGTTCGCGGTGCCGGCCGCCTTCATCGACGGCAACCAGATCGTGCGCGGGCTGCACGGCACCCTGACCCTCCTCGTCGACTGCGGCTTCGCGGAGGTGGAGGCGGTGCGCTGGCTGTTCACGGCGGACGACACCCTGCCGGGCACGCCCATCCAGGCGATCACCGAGCACCGGGGCACCGAGGTGAACCGGCGGGCCCAGGCGCTGGCGTTCTGAGCCCGGCGACCGCGCGCGAGGCGGCGCCCCGGCTGGCTGCCGCGCGCCTGTACTTGTGCACGGACGCCCGTCCGCGCCAGGGCGACCTGGCCGCCTTCCTGGACAGCGTGCTGGGCGCCGGGGTGGACATCGTGCAGCTGCGGCAGAAGGGCCTGGAGGCGCAGGAGGAACTGCGCTTCCTGGAGGTCTTCCGCCGGGCCTGCGATGCGCACGGGGCCCTGCTGGCCGTCAACGACCGGGCCGACGTGGCCTACGCGGCCGGCGCCGACGTGCTGCACCTGGGCCAGGGCGACCTGCCCGCCGGGGTGGCCCGGCAGATCATCGGGCCCGGCCCGCTGATCGGGCTGTCCACTCACGCCGAGGCCGAGGCCGCCGCGGCCAGCACCGAGCCCGCGGCCGACTATTTCTGCACCGGGCCGGTCTGGCCGACGCCGACCAAGCCGGGCCGGCCCGCGCCCGGATTGCCGCTGGTGCGGTACGCGGCCGGGCTGGGCACCGGACGGCCGTGGTTCGCCATCGGCGGCATCGACGAGTCGACGCTGGACCAGGTCCTGGCCGCGGGCGCCCGCCGGGTGGTGGTGGTGCGGGCCATCACCGAGGCCGATGACCCGGCGGCGGCGACGGCGCGGCTGGCCGCGCGGCTGGCTGGGTAGCTGCCCGGCGGTGGCTGACCGGGGGTAGCTGCCCGGTGCCTGATCCGAGGCCATGCGGCCCGCGCTTCTTCGCCGGGGCCGGGCCGCGCGGCTAGGCTGGGCGTCATGGACGGCGCAGGCACCGGGGGCTCATCCGTGATCAGGGAGCTGCTGGCCAGCGGGGGCCGGTCGTACTCCTTCGAGTTCATGCCGCCCAAGACGGCCGAGGAAGAGCGGCGGCTGTGGCTGGCCATCCGCCAGCTTGAGCCGCTGCGGCCCGGGTTCGTGTCGGTCACGTACGGCGCCGGCGGGTCGACCCGCGACCGCACCGTCCGGGTCACCGGCCGCATCGCGGCCGAGACCACGCTGACCCCCGTCGGCCACCTGACCGCCGTCAACCACTCCGTCGCCGAGCTGCGCCACGTCATCGGCTCCTACGCCGCCGTCGGCGTGCACAATGTGCTCGCCCTGCGCGGCGACCCGCCCGGCGACCCGGCCGGCGAGTGGCGGCCGCACCGCGAGGGCCTGACCTACGCCGAGGAACTGGTCCGGCTGGTCAAGCAGTCCGGCGACTTCTGCGTCGGCGTGGCCGCGTTCCCCGAGGGACACCAGCGGTCGCCCAGCCGCGAGTCGGACGTCGAGTACTTCGTCCGCAAGTGCCGGGCCGGGGCCGAGTTCGCCATCACGCAGATGTTCTTCTACGTCGAGGACTACCTGCGGCTGCGCGACGAGGTGGCGGCCCGCGGCTGCGACGTGCCGATCATCGCCGGCATCATGCCGATCATCAGCGTCTCGGGGATCGAGCGGGCCGCGCTGCTGTCCGGCGCCCGTTTCCCCGAGGAACTGGCCGCCGAGCTGCGCGACCACGCCGACGACAAGCCGGCCGTGCGCAAGATAGGTGTCGAGTACGCGGCCGGCATGTGCGAGCGCCTGATCGCCGAGGGCGTGCCGGGCCTGCACTTCTACACCCTTAACGGCTCCCGCGCCACCCGCGAGATCTACCAGCTGCTGGGCCTGGGCCCCCGCCCCGACCACCACCCCTCGTAGCCCCCGGGGCGCCCGCCGGGCTAGACGGGGTCGGCGCCGCGGAGGGGGAGCGTGGCGCCCATGATCGCGTAGGGCGGGCCGCCGCCGGGGAAGATGAAGCTGGTCAGCAGGTCGACGAAGCCCAGGCTGTGGTACAGCCGCCGGGCCCGCGTGTCGGCATCCTGGGTGGACAGGATGGCGGTGCGCTCGGTGCGGCCGGCGGTCAGCGCCAGCATCAGCCGGCGGCCGATGCCCTGGCCCTGGTGCCCGGGCCGGACATGCACCTCGGCGATCTCCATGGGGTCGGCCAGCCACGCGGTCGCCGCCGACTGGCCGCCGGCCGCGATGATGCCCGAGCGGACCACGTCGTGCCACCACTGGCCGACCTCGCCGCGGAACCCGTACGCGAACGCGATGACCTGCGGGCTGTCGCCGGACGTGGCCGCGATGCCCTTGAACGCCGGGTAGCCCGCGTGCCGCTCCATGATCGACAGCCGTCCGGGCAGCTGGGCCGCCTCGGGCCGCATGGCGGCGGCGTAGACCGCGACTAGCTCGTCGAGCTCGGCGCGGAAATCCGCCTGGCTGAGCTCGCGTAGCAGCGCTGCTCCTGGCACGCGGGCCAGCGTACTTGCTGCCGGCGGCGGCGGGCGCGCCCGGGCGCGTTCCGGTCGGCTCGGCGGAATGTCAGACCCTCCGCGTAACTTCGAACGCAGATGCAAAACAGTAGACAGTCGAGCGAATAGATGTTCGAATAGATGCGGAGCCCGGCGGCTCTGCCCCCCTGGGGCTGCCGGGTACCGGCCGGGCGGGCGCTGCGCGCGCGAGCGCGCCCCGCCCGGCCGGGCCCGCCCGACGAGGAGGACCCAGATGAGCACGATCGCCCAGGCTCCCTCGGAGCGGCCCAGGGCCCGAGTCGCGCCCTCAGCGCTGGCGCTCATGTCGTCGGCGCGGCACGGGCTGGCCGCGGCCGAGAGCGAGTCGTCGGCCGGGGCCCGGTACGTGGCCGCCCACCTGGCCGCGCTGCGCGCGGCGGCGGCCGTGGTGGCGGCCAGGGCCGAGCCCGGCACCACCGGACGGCGCCGCAAGCCGCAGAGCGTGTGGGAGCTGCTGCCGCGGGTGGAGCCGGCCCTGTGCGAGTGGGCCGCGTTCTTCGCCGCGGGCGCGAGCAAGCGGGCGGCCGCCGAGGCCGGGCTGTCCCGCGCCGTGTCGGCCCGCGAGGCGGACGAGCTGCTGCGGGACGCGGCCTCGTTCGTCGGGCTGGCCGAGAGCGCCCTGGGCATCCCGGCCCAGGAGATCCTCCCGCTACGCTCCGCGGGCTAGCAGCCGCCCGGTCCGGCCCGCGATGGGGCCGGACATGAGCGAGCCGCCGGGGTCAGCTGGCGGAAGGCCATGCTGACGGACCGGCGGCCCGGGGACTGGTCGCGGGTGGTGGCTCAGAACGAGTCGATGGCGCCGCGAGCGTCGGCGTCGAGGATGCCCCAGCTGATCAGTTCCTCGGTCAGGTCGGCAGGAGTGCGGTCGTAGATGACCGCCAGGGAGCGCAGGTCCTCCTGGCGGATCGACAGCACCCGGCCGTTGTAGTCACCGCGCTGGCTCTGGATCGTGGCGACGTAGCGGGCCAGCGGGCCAGCCTTCTCCTTGGGCAGCTGGGCCATGCGCTCGAGGTCGATCACCAGCTTGGGGGCAGGAGCCAGCAAGGTCGGAAGCACATCCCCAGGCAGCAGCTCAGACACGGGCACACCATAGAACTCGGCCAGTTCGGCCAGCTTCTGGACGGTGACCGACCGGTCGCCGCGCTCATACGAGCCGACCACGACCGCCTTCCAGCGGCCACGCGACTTCTCCTCCACCCCGTGCAGCGAGAGGCCCTGCTGCGTCCGGATGGCCCGCAGCCTGGAGCCGAGAGTCTTGGCGTAATCAGATGGCATGTCGCTCGGCCCCCTGGCCTGATGATTGCTGATAGTGGTGGTTACGCACAGTGACGGTAGGCCGCCGGGCGCACAAGGTCAAGCCGAATGCCAAAAAGCGGATGAACTTACGCGCGTCGTGGCATCCTAACGCGATCATGACTGCGCTCCGCCGGCGCTCGCGGAAGGCCGGCGCCACATGGGATTGCGTGGTCTGACGGGCCGAAACAGGCCTCCGGAATTCCTGCTTATAACGGACAAATGCCCGATGTGTGTGACAGAGATCACTTCTTGTTACGCGTTGTGCATCAGGGCGGAGACCCGCCGATAAGCGCCGACACCGGCGCCCGGTGACCACCTGCGGGCGTGCCGAGCGTTCACCCTGGGCGGGGCCCAGGGGTTGGACTGATACGGTGGGCTCCGGCTAGACGTCCTTTAAGGCCCGTCCTGTGAGGCGGGAAAGGGGGTCCTTTTGATGCATGCGTCCAAACCGGCCGGCGCCGCGACCGTGAGCGCCAAGGCCGCCGGCGGCAAGATCGTCCTCGGCGAGCCCGAGATCCGCCGGGCCCTGACCAGGATCGCGCACGAGATCCTGGAGCGCACCGACGGCGGCACCGACGTAGTCCTGCTGGGCATTCCGACCAGGGGCGTGCCGCTGGCCCGCCGGCTGGCCGAGCGGCTGGCTCAGGTGGAGGGCCGTCCCGCCTCGGCCGGCTCCCTCGACATCACCATGTACCGCGATGACCTGCGGCTGCGCCCGGCGCGGGCGCTGGGGCACACGGACGTCCCGCCGGGCGGGATCGACGGCCGGGTCGTGATCCTGGTCGACGACGTCCTGTACTCGGGCCGGACGGTCCGGGCGGCGCTGGACGCGCTGGGCGACCTCGGGCGGCCGCGGGCGGTGCAGCTGGCGGTGCTGGTCGACCGGGGTCACAGGGAACTGCCGATCCGGGCCGACTACGTGGGCAAGAACCTGCCCACCTCTCAGCGCGAGATGGTCAAGGTGCTGCTGGAGGAAGTGGACGGCCAGGATGCGGTCATCCTCGGCGAGAGCGACGAAGGTAAGGCCAGGGCATGAACCGGCACCTGCTGTCCACGACCGACCTGAGCCGGGATGACGCCCTGCTCATCCTGGACACGGCCGAGGAGCTGGCCCAGGTGGCCGACCGGCCGATCCGCAAGCTGCCGACACTGCGCGGCCGGACCGTGGTCAACCTGTTCTTCGAGGACTCGACCCGGACCAGGATCTCGTTCGAGGCGGCGGCCAAGCGGCTGTCGGCCGACGTCATCAACTTCTCGGCCAAGGGCTCCAGCGTGGCCAAGGGCGAGAGCCTCAAGGACACGGCGCTGACCCTGGAGGCCATGGGCGCCGACGCGGTCGTCGTCCGGCACTCGGCCTCGGGCGCCCCGCACCGCCTGGCGGGCTGGGTGCGCGGCAGCGTGGTCAACGCCGGCGACGGCGCGCACGAGCACCCGACCCAGGCCCTGCTGGACGCGTTCACGATGCGGCGCCGGCTGGGCCGGCTGGAGGGCCTGCGGGTGGCGATCGTGGGCGACGTGCTGCACAGCCGGGTGGCCCGGTCCAACGTCGGGCTGCTGCGCACGCTGGGCGCGGAGGTCACGCTGGTCGCGCCGCCGACGCTGCTGCCGGTCGCGGTGGCCAGCTGGCCGTGCGAGGTCAGCTACGACCTGAACGCGGTCCTGCCCAAGTCGGACGTGGTCATGATGCTGCGCGTGCAGCAGGAGCGGATGAACGCGGCCTACTTCCCGACCATCCGGGAGTACAGCCGCCGGTACGGGCTGGACTCCGGCCGGATGGCGCTGCTGCCCGAGCACGCCATCGTCATGCACCCGGGCCCGATGAACCGGGGCATCGAGATCGGGGCCGACGTGGCCGACTCGGTGCGCTCCACGATCGTGGAGCAGGTCGGCAACGGAGTCAGCGTCCGGATGGCGGTCCTGTACCTGCTGCTCGGGGGATCGGAGGCACAGCGTTGAACAACACAGCGATGAACAACACAGCGATGACCGACCAGGCGTGGCTGATCAGGGGGGCCCGGCCGCTCGGCGGCCAGCCCGCCGACCTGCTGCTGGCCGACGGCCTGATCCAGGAGGTGGCCGGCGCGGGCACGGCGGAAGCCCCGGTCGGCGCCCAGGTGCTGGACGCCGCCGGCCTGATCGCCCTGCCCGGCCTGGTCGACCTGCACACCCACCTGCGCGAGCCGGGCCGGGAGGACGCCGAGACGGTCGAGACCGGCACCGCCGCGGCCGCGCTGGGCGGCTTCACCGCGGTGCACGCGATGGCCAACACCGACCCGGTGGCCGACACGGCGGGCGTGGCCGAGCAGATCTGGCGGCTCGGCCGCCAGGCGGGCCGCTGCGACGTGCGGCCGGTCGGCGCGGTCACCACCGGGCTTGAGGGGCGGCGGCTGGCCGAGCTGGGCGCCATGGCCGACTCGGCGGCCAGGGTCCGGGTGTTCTCCGACGACGGGTCGTGCGTGGCCGACGCGGTGCTGATGCGCCGGGCCCTGGAGTACGTCAAGGCCTTCGACGGCGTCATCGCCCAGCACGCCCAGGAGCCGCGGCTGACCGACGGCGCGCAGGTCAACGAGGGCGAGATCTCCGGTCGGCTGGGCCTGACCGGCTGGCCGGCGGTGGCCGAGGAGGCGATCATCGCCAGGGACTGCCTGCTGGCCGCGCACGTCGGCTCGGCGCTGCACGTGTGCCACGTCTCCACGGCCGGCTCGGTCGAGATCATCCGCTGGGCCAAGTCCAAGGGCTGGCGGGTCACCGCCGAGGTCACGCCGCACCACCTGCTGCTGACCGACGACCTGGCGGCCAGCTACGACCCGGTCTACAAGGTCAACCCGCCGCTGCGCACGGCGGCCGACGTGGCCGAGCTGCGGGCCGGGCTGGCCGACGGCACCATCGACTGCGTGGCCACCGACCACGCCCCGCACCCGCTGGAGGACAAGGAAACCGAGTGGCCGGTCGCCGCCAACGGCATGACCGGCCTGGAGACCGCGCTGCGGGTGGTGCAGGAGGCGCTGGTCGACACCGGGCTGCTGGACTGGGCCGGGGTGGCCGACCGGATGTCGGTCCGCCCGGCGCTGATCGGCCGGCTCACCGGCGACGGCGCGCCCCGGCACGGCGCCCCGCTGGCCGCGGGCTCCCCGGCCAGCCTGGTGCTCTACGACCCGGCGGGCCGCGAGGTGGTCGACCCGGCGACGCACGCCTCGCGTAGCCGCAACTCGCCGTTCGCGGGCATGGCACTGCCGGGCCGGGTCGTGGCGACGTTCCTGCGCGGCACCCCCACCGTGCTCGACGGAAAGCTGGCCCGATGACCGAGCAGGCCATGACCGAACGCGAGCCCGGCGCCCTCCTGGTCCTCGAAGACGGAGTCATCTTCCGAGGCCGTGGCTTTGGCGCCGCAGGCGAAAATTTCGGCGAAATGGTCTTCAACACCGGCATGACCGGTTACCAGGAGACCCTCACCGACCCCTCCTACTGCGGCCAGATCGTGGCCATGACCGCGCCGCACATCGGCAACACCGGTATCAACGACGAGGACGACGAGTCGCGCCGGATCTGGGTCAGCGGCTACGTGGTCCGCGAGCCGGCCCGGATCACCTCCAGCTGGCGGTCCCGCCGCAGCCTGGACGATGAGCTGGCGGCCCGCGGCATCCCCGGCATCGCCATCACCGGCACCAGGGCGCTGACCCGGCACCTGCGCGACCGCGGCGCCATGCGGGCCGGGATCAGCACCACCGAGTCCGACCCGGACGCGCTGCTGGAGCGGGTGCTGGCCAGCCCCGGCATGACCGGCGCCGACCTGGCCCGCGAGGTCAGCACGGCCAGCTCGTACGTGGTCCGGCCGCCCGAGGGCACTGCGGTCCGGTTCCGGGTCGCCGCGGTGGACCTGGGCATCAAGGCGTCCACCCCGCGGTACATGGCCGGGCTGGGCTGCGAGGTGCACGTGCTGCCCGCCGCCGCCACCGCGCCGGAGATCCAGGCGGTCGGCCCGGACGGCGTGTTCTTCGCCAACGGCCCCGGCGACCCGGCCGCCCTGGGCTACGCGGTCGAGGCCATGCGCGGCGTGCTGGAGGCCGGCCTGCCGGTGTTCGGCATCTGCCTGGGCAGCCAGATCCTCGGCCAGGCGCTCGGCCTGTCCACCTACAAGCTGCGCTTCGGCCATCGCGGGGTCAACCAGCCGGTCCGCGACCTGCGCACCGGCCGGGTCGAGATCACCAGCCACAACCACGGCTTCGCGGTCGAGATGCCCGCCGAGGGCCGGTTCGGCACGGCGTTCGGGGCCGCCGAGGTGACCCACGTCAACCTCAACGACGGTGTCGTGGAGGGCCTGCGGCTGCTGGACGCCCCGGCCTTCGCGGTCCAGTACCACCCGGAGGCGGCGCCGGGACCACACGACGCGACCGGCTTGTTCGCCCAGTTCTGCGACCTGATGGAAGGGGCTGACCGTGCCCAGGCGGGGTGACCTGAACTCGGTGCTCGTCATCGGCTCGGGGCCGATCATCATCGGCCAGGCCTGCGAGTTCGACTACTCCGGCACCCAGGCCTGCCGGGTGCTGCGCCAGGAGGGCATCCGGGTCAGCCTGGTCAACTCCAACCCGGCCACGATCATGACCGACCCGGAGTTCGCCGACGCGACCTACGTCGAGCCGATCACGCTGGACGTGCTGGAGAAGGTCATCGCCAAGGAGCGGCCGGACGCCATCCTGCCCACCCTGGGCGGCCAGACGGCGCTGAACGCGGCCGTGGCCCTGCACGAGGCCGGCATCCTGGCCCGCTACAACGTCGAGCTGATCGGGGCGGGCATCGAGGCCATCCGGGCCGGGGAGGACCGCAGCCAGTTCAAGCAGATCGTGACCGGCGTCGGCGCCGAGGTGCCGGCCAGCCGGATCTGCCACACCCTGGACGAGTGCGAGGCGGCCGCGGCGCAGCTGGGCTTCCCGGTGGTGATCCGGCCCTCGTTCACCCTCGGCGGCACGGGCTCGGGCATCGCCCGCACGCCGGGCGACCTGCGCCGCATCGCCGGGGCCGGGCTGGACGCCAGCCCGGTGACCGAGGTGCTGCTCGAGGAGTCGGTGCTGGGCTGGAAGGAGTTCGAGCTCGAGCTGATGCGCGACCGCCACGACAACGTGGTGATCGTCTGCTCGATCGAGAACATCGACCCGATGGGCGTGCACACCGGCGACTCGGTGACCGTGGCCCCGGCCATGACCCTCACCGACCGTGAGTACCAGCACATGCGCGACGTGGCCATCGCCACCGCCCGCGCCGTCGGCGTGGACACCGGCGGCTGCAACATCCAGTTCGCCGTTCACCCCGGTACCGGCCGGATGGTCGTCATCGAGATGAACCCGCGCGTGTCCCGGTCCAGCGCCCTGGCCTCCAAGGCCACCGGCTTCCCGATCGCCAAGATCGCCGCCCGGCTGGCCATCGGCTACACCCTGGACGAGATCCGCAACGACATCACCGGCGAGACCCCGGCCAGCTTCGAGCCCGCGCTGGACTATGTCGTGGTCAAGGTGCCCCGGTTCGCGTTCGAGAAGTTTCCCGGCGCCGACCCCGCGCTGACCACCCACATGAAGTCGGTCGGCGAGGCCATGGCCATCGGCCGCAGCTTCCCCGAGGCGCTGCAGAAGGCGCTGCGCTCGCTGGAGAGCCCCGGCGCGCCGTTCA
>Ga0134126_10012231_pt1 | contig 10835 bp, 9 predicted proteins | sample KB31752_FD_96881 | JGI IMG/M metagenome (GOLD analysis project Ga0134126, IMG submission 96881) | Terrestrial soil microbial communities with excess Nitrogen fertilizer from Kellogg Biological Station, Michigan, USA - KB3-175-2 | ecosystem: Environmental > Terrestrial > Soil > Unclassified ...
CCCCGTCCCTACCAGGGAACCTCAGTCCCCGGCTCCGGCGAACGGATCAGAGCAGCGTCCCGGATCTTCCTGAGAAGATCCGGGACGCTGCTCTCTTGTATCTTCTCGCTGCTCCCACTCCGCCTTGCTCAGCGCGTAGTCAACCCCGTCTTGCTCCGGCCCTTCCGGGAGATGCGGCCAGGGGTCGGCGAAGCGGAAGGTTCGCACATGAATCAGGCCCGCCTTTTCCATCACGCGGCGTGAGCCGTAGTTGACCCGATCCGCGGTCGCGACCACCCGCCGTACGCCAAGTTCGGTAAAGCCCTTGCGGACCAGCGCCCGCGCGACCTCGGTGCCGTAGCCCTTGCCCCAGACCGCTTTGCGGAGCCGGTAGCCAAGCTCCACCTCCTCCAGGCCTGCCCCATCGGCCGGATGGAAGGCAAACCAGCCCAGAAACTCTCCGCCGGCTTTGTCGATGGCCGCCCAGGTGCCAAAACCGCCGGCCCGTTCGTAGGAGCGGAGGAACCGAGGCAAAACATCATGTTCGATCTCATCGCGCGGGATCGGCGTGCCGCCGGTGATGAAGCGCATGACCTCGGGATCGCTGTTGAGGTCGGTCAGGTTGTCCACATCGGCCGGCGTGAATCGGCGCAATACCACTCGGTCGGTTTCCAGAAAGAACGGATCAGTCCGATCCGTCCGATCCGACTGATTTCCCGGCATCATCGCATGCTTGGCCGCCATCAGTCATACCGCACCCGTGGGTCGATAACGGCGTAGAGCACATCTACCACGATATTGGCTCCCAAGATCGCCACCGCCCCGAACAGCACCGTACCCATGATCAAGGGCACATCCAGATTGGTGATCGCCTGCCACGCCTGTTGGCCAATCCCCGGCCAGCTAAAGGGCACCTCGATCAACAACACGCCGGAGAGAAAGAAACCGATGTCAAGGCCGAGTTGAGTAATCAGGACATTGGTGCAGTTGGGGAAGGCGTGGCGGATCAATACCTTCCAGCGCGGAACTCCCTTGGCGCGGGCGACCCGTATGTAGTCGGATCGCAGCACGTCCAGCATGGCGGTGCGGAGCAACCGCGCGTAGAACGCGGCGCCCGAGAGCCCGAGAGCCAGGGCCGGCAGGAACAGATACAAAGGCAGCGGACTCCCGGTGCCGCCGCTCTCGAACAGACCCCACTTGTACCAGACGACGAAGATCAGGAGGTAGCTCAGGACGAACGGCGGGGTGGAGAGCCCGACCAGGGTGAAGGTGCTGCCGACCCGGTCCACGATCCCGCGCGGGCGGGCGGCGGCCAGAATACCGATCGGTACCCCCAGCAGCAACTCGAAGAAGACGCCGCCCGCCGCCAGCTCGGCGGTAGCCGGGATGCGATTCAGGATCGCTTGCAGCACCGGTATGTGCAACTCATACGAGGTACCCAGATCGAGATGGACCAGCCGCCACAGATAGTCGCCATACTGCACGACTACCGGGCGATCCAGGCCAAGCTGATGGCGAATGTTGGCGATAGTCGCCAGGGTGGCATGGGGACCGGCGTAGAGGCGAGCCGGATCGGCGGGCACCAGATAGGCCAGGGCGAAGGTAATGATCGAGATGCCGATCAGCTCGAGGATCGTCCAGAGCAGGCGCCGGATCAGATACGGGAGCACGCCGTCACTCCTTGTAGGGGTCGAGGGCTTCGCGCAAGCCGTCGCCCAGCAGGTTGAAGGAAATTACCGTCAGCATGATCGCCACCCCCGGACTGAATATCAGCCAGGGCGCCGTGGTCAGTGCTTCCTGGTTATCACTGATCATCCCGCCCCAGCTTGGGGTGCCGTGGGGCACACCCACCCCCAGGTAGCTCAGTCCTGCCTCGAAGAGAACGGTGGTGGCGATCCCCAGCGAGGTGTAGACGGCCAGGGTGGAGAAGAGATGGGGGAAGATGTGGCGGACCAGGATGGCCAGTTCGCTCTGCCCTACCGCCCGCGCCGCCTCCACGAAGTCGCGCTCGCGCAGGGCGAACACCTGGCCGCGGATGATCCGAGCGGTCGCGGTCCAATAGACGAAAATGATAATGCCGATCACCGTGGTGATACTGGGGGTGAGGACCGCGACCAGGGCCAGAGCCATCAGATAGACCGGGAAGGCCAGGAAGATGCCGATAATCCTGCTGATCACCGTGTCGACCCAACCGCGGAAGTAGCCCGCCAGCGATCCCATGATCAAGCCGAGGATACTGGCCACCCCGTTCCCGATCAGCCCCACCTCCAGGGAGACCTGTGATCCGAAGATCACCCGGCTCAGCGCATCGCGTCCGTTGGCGTCGGTGCCCAGCCAATGGCCCGGCGAGGGCGGCAGCGGCGCGCCCAGCATGGTGGTGCCGTTCGGATCCTCGAAGCCGGGGTCGTACGGTGCAAGGCGCTGGGCGAAAATAGCCATCAAAATCAGGGCCAGGACGATCACCGCCCCCACCACCGCGCCCTTGTCGCGGAAAAAGCGGTGGCGGACCCGAGACCAATAGCCCTGGCCGGATCGGGAGACCGCTACCTCCTCGACAGGCTCCCGGTCCCATCGCGGAGCCACCGGGGCATCCATGGTCGGCTGGCCGGGGGTAGGATCCAACCCTACCCCCGCTGAAGAGGTTCTACCCTCCAAGACCCTTTGGCCTCCCGGGACTAGCTCGACAGCCAGTAGCGGTCGAACGAGAATGGCGCCCACATAGGGTGGACGGTGTAGTTCTGGATCCGCTTGGAATGAATGTAATAGTAGACGTCGTAGAACATCGGCACCGACATGGCGTCGTTGGCGATCAGTTGATCGATATGCAGGTACGCGGTGACCCGCACCGGCCCGGTCGCCATGCCGCGCGCCACGTTGGCCAGGGCATCGACCTTTGGGTTGCAATAGAAGGCGACGTTGGAGCCGCCGGGAACAGCCGAGGCGCACGAGGTGAAACCGTCAACGAAGTCGGCGGGGTCCGGATAGTCCATCAGCCAGTGATACGCCTGCATCGGCATGGTGGCTACCGCCGTGCCCTCGGTGACCGTCGGCTTGATATTCACCTTGATCCCGATCTGCTGCAGATCGTAGATCGCCGCGTCGGCCATCCGCTGCTCATTCGGAGAGGTCGGCACTCCCATGGTGGTGGTGAACCCATTGGGGAAGCCTGCCTGGGCCAGAAGCTGCTTGGCCTTGGTGGGGTTGTATGGGAAGGGATCGGGGATATTCCGCCCGGCGAAGCCCGGCAGGCCAGGAGGAAGGATGCCGGTGCCCGCCACCCCGCGTCCGTTGATGAAGCGGAGCGCCCGTTGCTTGCTCAGGGCGTAGGCCACCGCCTGGCGCACCCTGATATCGGTGAAGGGCTTGACCTTGGTGTTCATGGCGATCATATACACACCAATATCGGTCAGGGTGGAAATCTGCGCCTTCAAGGCTGGATTGGCGATCACGCTGGGAAACTGGGCCGAAGGAATCACGTCGCCCAGCAGATCGACCTGGCCCTTCTCCAGTTTGAGCAAGCCCACGCTGTTGTCGACGCCGAGCGCGATGTGCACCCCATCGACATAGGGGAGACCCGCGCGGAAGTAGGTCGGGTTCCGGACCAGTTCCATTTGTTGGCCCTGCACCCAGTCCTTCAGGATGAACGGGCCGCTCCCTACCGCGTGGACCCCGAAATCCTTGTTCTCGGCATGATACTGATGGATCACCTTGGGATCCACCACCATGCTGCACGGAATCCCGAAAATATAGATGAAGGCGGGGTACCGTTCGGTCAGGGTCGCCTTGAGCGTGTATTGGTCGGGGGCGCTGATCCCACTGATGTGCGCCGCCTTACCCGCTTCGTAGGCAGCCGCGCCCTTGAGCTGCACCCAAAGGTAGGTCAGCGGTGAGGCGGTCTTGGGGGCCAGTTCCCGCTCCCAGGAGTAGATGAAGTCCTGCGCGGTCACTGGATCGCCGTTACTGAAGGTCACGCCATGGCGCAGATGGAAGGTGTAGGTCAGGCCATCGCTGCTCAGGGTCGGCAGGGATGCGGCTACGTTGGGCACGACGCCGGTGCCGTTGTCGAAATCAAGCAAGGCGCTGAAAATGGCATGGGTCTGCGGCCAATCCGGGGCGCCGTAGGTGAAGGCCGGATCGATGGTGGTAAGCGGGGTGCCGTCGCTGACCATGATCGTGCCGCCATGGCGGGGACTGCTAGCCGGCGCCGCGCGCCCAAAGCCGCCGGTAGTGAGCATGAGCGTGGACAGAACAAGGATGATACCGGCAACTTTTGCCATACGGCCGTGGCTGCCCATGGATCTGGACCTCGGTTGGACCATAGCTGTTTCCTCCCGATACTAATCGTGGTCTTGAACGATCTCCTCCGGCCGTGCTTGATTTTGTAGGGGCATCCCTTGTGGGTGCCCTGGTGCGGGCCGCCAAGGGCACCCACAAGGGATGCCCCTACCGCTACACGCCATCACCAACCACGCGGCCTGAGAGTGCACGAGCCGCGATGAAAACGGTTGAGAGTGCCTCCTTTCACCCCAATCGAGTCACGTAGTGAGCAATCTACCATGCCTGGGCCTAGACAATGAAATGCTTTGGTGGGTTGGCCATGGTGAGGATTGGCCGATCGACGGCGAACGGCTCGATCGGGAACGCGGTGGCGCCGTCAATCGCCAGATCGCTCAAGATACGGCCTATGATCCCGGCGAACTTATAGCCATGCCCGGCGCCCAGGGCCACGGCGATCCGAGGGTACTCCGGTAGGGTGTCGATAACAAAATCGCGATCCGGCGGCATGGTGTAGACGCAGGTCTTGTGGTAGAGGGGCGGCCCATAGGCGGCGGGAAGGTGGCGGCGGACGAAGGCGCTCACCCGTGCCTCGGTCTCGGGGTTGGCCGCGAAGGGGCGGCGTTCCAGGGTCAGTTCGCGCCCGCCGACGTCCTGGGCCACTTTCACCCCGCCCAGCTCGCCGAAGACCGGGAAGCCGTAGAAACTGGGCTCGTCCATCCAGATCCAGATCGGGAAACGATCGGGTTGGAACTGGCCGAGGTGGGGAGAAGCGTAATAGGTGACCTGCTCCTGGGTCATGGTCAGGGGAAGGGTGAGGCCGAGCGGGGCCAGGAGTTGATTGGTCCAGGCATCGGCGGCGATCACCAGACCGCGGCAATGGAAGGTTCCCTGGCTCGTCACCACATCGACCCCATCGGCCAGCGGATGCAACGCCGTGACCCTGGTGTGCTCCAGCAAGGTAGCCCCATGCGCGCGCGCCGCGCGCTGATGGGCGGCGTTCCCCTTCCTGGCCATGGCGAGCCCGCTCCGCGCCTGATAGAGTCCCCGCGTGCCGGCATCGAGATGGAATTGCGGCCAGCGGTACATGATATCTCCCGCGTCGAGGGTCTGGAAAGGAACCGCGTGGGCGGCCATGCTGTTCGCGTAGTCCGCAAGGGAGATCGCGGCGTTCGGGGGGAAGAGGTCCAGTCCACCGGTGATCAGCACCACCGGCTCGCCCGTCTCCTCGGCCAGGGTATCCCAGGCATCGTAGGCGTGGTGGGCAAGCTCGACATAGGTGGGGGTATGGTAGGAGAGACGGATGATCCGCGAGTGATCCTCGGAGGCGCCTTTGTCGTGCCCCAACGCGAACTGCTCGATCCCGAGCACGGACGCCCCGGCGCGCCGGGCCAACCAATAGGCGGCGCCGCTCCCCAGCCCACCGAGCCCGATCACGATGTATTCGAATTCACGGGCGCCAAGATCCGGCATGCGGGTGGCCCTCCTGCTGGTGAGCGCGTGAAGTGCTGGCCGGAGTGTACCACGCAAGGGCGGGACAAGAGATAACTTGCCAAATAGCGCACTGTCAGTTAACCTCTGTTGTGCGACACTCACATGGTTGTCTGTACAGGTTTGAGGGGAAACCGCATGAAACGCGAGGAGGCGTGATGGAAATTAGCGCGTGGGTCATGATTCTTCGGCTCGTCCTCGCCACCTTGCTGGGAGCGGCGGTGGGGCTTGAACGTGAGCGGTTGGACCGGGCCGCCGGCCTCCGCACCCACGCGCTGGTGGCGGTTTCCGCCTGCCTTGTCATGCTGGTCTCCGCCTTTGGCTTCAGCGATGCCTTGGCCGCGCATCCCTCGGTCATCCTCGACCCATCACGGGTGGCGGCCCAGGTAGTGAGCGGGATCGGCTTCCTGGGCGCGGGGACGATTATCCTCCGCAAGAACGCGGTTCGCGGACTGACCACGGCGGCCAGTGTATGGGCGGTCGCCGGACTCGGTCTGGCGGTGGGTGGCGGCATGTACGTGCCGGCCATCTCCGCCACCGTCCTGATGCTGGCGGTCCTGGTGGGCCTACGGCCGATCGAAGGCCGCCTGTTTCCCCACAAGCGGACCCACAGCCTTACGGTGGAACTGCGGAGTGGAGCAGGCCGGATCGCGGCGGTGGAGTCGGCGGTGCTCGCCTCCGGTCTGGAACTCCAGCTTCTCCGCCTCCGGCCCGGCGGTCCCGGAGCCGGTGATCGCCTTGATCTGCAGGTCGGGATCAGCAACGGCACCGGCCTCCAACCGCTGCTGGAGCGCCTCCGGACGACGACCGGGGTGCGGGCGGTCACCTACGATCATCGCGCCTTGCCGCTGTTCCGGACGGACGAGAACGCCGACGATGACGGCGAGGCGGAAGACACGCCGCTGCCTGAACAGCACGAGGCGATACTGCAACGCGGGTGACACCTCGGACCGCGATCCGGGGACTGTGGTCCCCTGGCAGAAACGGGGGCACTGAGGTGCTAAACCCGTTGCGACCACAGTCGCCTCGTCCGCTACCACCCGACCTCAGTCGGGGGATCGTCCCTGCCAGCCGACCTCAGTCGGCGGTTGGTCCCGCAGATGGCTGGATTAAAAAAGTACGCTGCAACAGGTCAGCGCCGCTTCGGCCTTCTGCAGCTCCGAGACGTCCAGGCTCTCCACGGTGAAGCCCCGTTCTTCCAGGAGCGCACGAGTGCGGGGAAAGCACGCCGGCAGGATCACGGTCTCGCCCAGCAGGAGGGCGTTCGCCGCGCCCGGCTCGTCGTCGGCGACCTCGATAATCTGGTAATTGGCGAAAGGGAGCGGATCGAACCAGGATCGATTGGCCAGAATCGTCTGGGGTCCAATGGCGGAGCAGGCGGACTTCAGGTGCAGGCAGCCCGTCACCTCCACGCCGGCCACCGCGTAGCCGTGCGGGCGCAGGAGGGCCGCCAATTGGTCGATCCCCTCCTGGTTGGTCCGCTGGGTGCGGCCCACGAACAGGGTACGACCGAGGCGGAGTACGTCGCCGCCTTCCAGGGTAGCGTCGCCCACGATGCGGGCCAGGGTTCGGTAGGGGGCCAGCGCCTCCGCCATGGACGGCACCTCGGCCCGCCGAGCGGGCAGGGCGGGGGCGGTGAGCACCGCCAACTCCTCCACCACCACGGCGGCATCCTCGACGAACACCGCGTCCGGCAGGTCCGGGGCCGGCGGGGCGGCCAGCACGCTGAATCCGTGGCGGCGGAGGCAGTCGCCATAGGCCTGGTGCTGGGCCCGAGCCAGATCGACATCGATGGGGTGCCGCTGATGGAAGGTGAGGGCGCATTCGGTGATCGTGGGACTGACCTCGCGGGTGAGGGCATACATAGAGATTCCGCCTCCGGGGCTATCCATGAACTCGTCCTAACTATACCGGTATAGCCTCCCCTCGTGAGTAGCCGAGCGCCTGGGCATGAGCGAGAGTACTCTTTAGGAGCGCGGGTCGCCAGGCCCGCCTGGTGCGGCGACGGGAGATCTAGGGGCGCGGGTCTCCAGGCCCGCTTGCTTCGGCGGCGGATCGTCATCCGGGTCGCATGCCCGTGACCGGCGGTCGGCCCGAAGGCGGGTCTGGAGACCCGCACTCCTGCTATGCATCCTCGCCCTCGAACGCGAGGTGTGCCCCGCCACCGGCGGTCGGCCATGGATTGGCGAAGCGTTTTCCTGGCACAATGGGACATTCGCGGATCGTGAGCAAGGAAAGGACGGCCAGGTCATGACCTTCAAGGTCACCGGTATCAACTTCGATCATCAGCACATGGGCGATAACTTGCGTATGGCCCACGAGCACCCAGATGTAGAGATTGTCGGGATCTGTGACGGGGATCCGGCGCGCATGGCGGCGGCGGCGCGCGACTTCGCCATCCCGCCCAGCCGGATCTTCACCGACTATCGGGAATGCCTGGAGCGGACCCGTCCGGACCTGGTGCTCCTCTGCCCCGCCACCGCCGAGCATGCGTCATGGGTCGAGCGCGTCGCCCCATTCGGGGTGCACGTCCTGGTGGAGAAACCGTTCGCCGCCTCATTGGCCGAGGCGGATCGGATGATCGCGGCCATGGAAGGCACCGGGAAGCTGATGGCGATCAACTGGCCCCTGGCCTGGTACCCGCCGCATGTCACCAGCAAACGCCTGATCGACGAGGGCGTGATCGGCGAGGTGAACGAAGTCCATTATTACGACGGCAACCGCGGCCCGCTCCGGCACACCGCCGACAAAATCGAAACAGCCCCGACCGTGGCGCAAAAGGTGGCTAGCTGGTTCTATAATCCAGACAAGGGGGGAGGCTCGCTGCTCGACTATCTGGGCTACGGAGTGACCCTCGGCACCTGGTTTCACGGTGGCAAGACACCCCTGGAGATCACCACCGTGACCGATACCCCCGCCGGCCTTCAGGTGGACGAGCACAGCATCACCATCGCCCGCTACCAGCGCGGCCTCTCCAAGTTCGAGACCCGGTGGGGCACCTTCACCGATCCCTGGACCTTGCAGCCGCAACCCAAGTGCGGCTTCGTCATCGTGGGTACCGAGGGCACGATCAGCTCCTACGACTACGAACCGGCAGTGAGGGTGCAGACCCGCGCCCATCCCGAGGGCCAGGTCCTACCGGTGGACGAGTTACAACCGCCCCACCAGAACCCGATCCAGTACCTGCTGCACTGCATCGAGCGCGGTGAGCCGATCCACGGCCCCCTCTCGGTTGAGACATCACGGATAGGGCAACGGATCGTGGACAGCGCCCTCCAGAGCGCCCGTGAAAAGCGCGCGGTGCGGCTGGAGTAAGACGCGAAACATCCATTCCGTGGCCTTCAGGCCGCTTTCGTGGCTCATCGCGCCATTCGATGCATGGGAAACCGGCAATCGGCGGCACTCGACGTGGGTATGGCGGTAGAACGCCGCCACGGCACAGGTCAGGCCAACTGATTCCAGCGTGATCACGTCGCCCTCGGCATACCGTTGATAGGTCCAGCGACCCTCCATGGCGCGCTGGAATCGTTCGACGCTCCGGCACCGGGAATCCACCAGCAGATACTCCTCCGTCGTGAGGAGCGTTTGGTAATCGGTAAACTTATGCCCCGGATCGGCGGCCTCCGTCGAATCGGAGAGCACCTCGACGATCAGCCGCGGCGCGGTGATCTCCAGCGCGCGATCCTCGATCGTCTGGTCGCATACCACCACGGCATCCGCATAGTAATAGACTGCCTGATCCACCCTTACACGCGCATCAGGGCCGAGTATAATACATGGCCCGTCAGCGACATGGTTATGAAGGGCGGCCCGGATCTTGTTGGCAATGATATCGTGCGCGAGGGTACCGCCGGCCATGGCGAACACCCAACCACGCACATACTCGTGCTTAACCTGGCTGGTCTCTTCTAGCGCCAGATACTCCTCGACGGTCATGGCGGGAGTTTGGCGTTCGGCGACCATGGGGTTCCAGCCTCCTACACATGACCATCAGAGCTGTAGGCATCGCGGCATATGGCGCGCTGCCAGCAGAGGATCCTCCGAATCGCGCCCTTAATCCTCTTCGACTTGTTGGGGCGTAACGGGGTGGATCCACTCAAGCTGGATGCTCTTCCCGATCTGCGTGCCGGTAACCACTACTTGCGTGTCCCACAGCGGCTTGACAATGTCGCTCATCATACCTTGCGGAACGATGACGATGTGCTTAGTGCCTTCGGCGTCAATGATCTGAATCCTATTCTTGCCTTCCTGGAGAGAATCGGCAAACTTCAGCCTGCCGGACACTTCGACGGTGCCGCCGTCCGGCAAGCTATTCGTTGATACTTGGACGGGAATGCTCAGAGGAACGAGCATGGCACTGGCCGTGGTCAAGGCCACCTTCTTCTCCTGCCCGAGACGAGAGGTTGTGAAGCCTACTTGATTCACTTGTTGCCCGTCAGGGGCGATGCCGCGGGCGAGTCCCACGAAATTGCGATAATAGGCATCTTCTCGTATACGATCCTTGAGTTGCGCTTCTTCCCCGCGCGTGAAGAGATCCAGGCAGTCGAGTAGTTCATCGATGATCTGCTCCCCGCGCGATAACCCCGGTAGGCTGAGTTGCTCTCCTCCAACTCTGAAGGTGACGGCAAAACTCGCCGCTCTTGGCGCCGTCACATAGAGTTTGAGGCTTTCCTGGAGTACCTTATCTGGCCGACCTCTATCGCGGAACGGCTTTTGTTGCTTTCGCTCCGCGGTTCTATACAAAAGCTTCCGTGTATTCTCGACCCGTCCTAGAAACGCTTCCGCAGGCGAAATGCCAAAACCAATCTCCTTACCCGCAATGGACATTTGGAACTCTTCAGCGCTGAGAGAAATGCCCCTCAGGGCGAGATGGCGCTGAAAATAGACCTGCTCCAAGAGATCCCGGAGTTCTTCAGCAATCTCCAAGGGAGGATGACCGGTCAAAGCGGTACATATCAGCCTCTCGGCTTCCGGGATGAGGTTACAATCCAGTGCCAACGAAGCCGCACTCCGCAAGAGCACCGAGCGTGTGGGTTCCGCGTTGAAATCGTTCGTAAGAAAGAATGCGGCATTCGATTCCAGCTCATACG
>Ga0134126_10012232_pt1 | contig 10835 bp, 4 predicted proteins | sample KB31752_FD_96881 | JGI IMG/M metagenome (GOLD analysis project Ga0134126, IMG submission 96881) | Terrestrial soil microbial communities with excess Nitrogen fertilizer from Kellogg Biological Station, Michigan, USA - KB3-175-2 | ecosystem: Environmental > Terrestrial > Soil > Unclassified ...
GAGCCGGTAAGGGTACTGATCGTCCGGTTCTTCGGCTGACGGCCGGAAATCGACCGGCACGAAGCGCGCTCGACCGTCCGGGGTTGGAAAGTCCTGCTCGAACAGGCGCGGCGTACCGTTTGGGCTCCGCTCGCCGCAGGGCCAGTACAGCTCCTCATCGCGCTCCAGCCGCGCGTGGGTGATCGCGCTGTAGTCGGCGATGCCGCCCTCGCTCGCTCGGCCCAGCTCCGCGAACACCTCGGCCGGATCGGTGGACAACTTGCCGCCCAGTCGCGCGGCCAGCTCAGCCAGGATCTCCAGGTCGGTGCGCACGCCGGGATGCGGCGCGATCGCGGCCGGACGCAGCAGAACCCGGCCCTCCAGGTTCGTCATCGTGCCGGTCTCCTCGGCCCACTGCGCACTGGGGAGTACGACGTCTGCGATCGCCGCGGTCTCGGAAAGCACCAGATCGCAGACCGCGAGGAAATCGAGCGACCGCAGCCGGGCCTCGGTCTGCGCCGCGCCCGGAGCGCTCACCAGCAGGTTCGAGCCCATCACCAGCAGCGCGTCGATTCGGTCGGTACGGTCCAGCTCCGGCTCACCAGCGGCGGCGTCGCTTCCGTTACCAGCGCCGTCAGCGGTGCGGTCAGCGTCACGTCCGCAGCGCGCCAGCAGTTCGGTGGCACTCGGACCCGGGCCCGGCAACTGCGCCGGGTCGATGCCCCAGACCGCCGCGACGTGCTCGCGCGCCGCCGGATCGTCCAGCTTGCGGTAACCCGGCAGCTGATCAGACTTCTGACCGTGCTCACGGCCGCCCTGCCCGTTGCCCTGGCCGGTCAGCGCGCCGTATCCGGAACCGGGACGTCCGGGAAGACCGAGCGCGAGCGCCAGGTTGATCCACGCGTTGACCGTGTCGGTGCCTTTGCTGTGCTGCTCGGTTCCGCGCGCGGTGAGGATCATCGCGCCGCCGATCTCAGTGTCCTGGGTCGTTGCTTCGCGGGCGGCGCGCGCGGCCTCGGCCAGCGCGGTGACCGTCTGGTACATCGCGGCGACCGGCACGCCGGTCAGCCGCTCGACCCGCTCGGGCCAGTACGCGGTCGCGACGCGACGCGCCTCGTCGAATCCGGTAGTGCGCAGCGTGACGTACTGCTCGTCAACGAGCCCTTCCGCGACCGCGATGTGCAGCATTCCCAGCGCGAGCGCCAGATCCGTCCCTGGCACCGGCTGCAAGTGCCGGTCGCCGAGTTCGGCGGTCCGCGTGCGTCGCGGATCGACTGTGATCAGCGTGCAGCCGGCCTCGCGCGCCGCGCTGAAATGGCGCATGATCGGCGGCATGGTCTCGGCGGGATTCGCGCCGACCAACAGGATCGCGCGCGCCTTGCGGATATCGCGCACCGGGAACGGCAGCCCCCGGTCCACGCCGAAGGCCCGGTTCTGCGCCGCCGCGACCGACGACATACAGAATCGGCCGTTGTAGTCGATGTTGGGCGTCTTCAACACGGTCCGCGCGAACTTGCCGAGCTGGTAGGCCTTCTCATTGGTCAGCGAGCCGCCGCCGAAGATCGCGATCGCCTCCGGGCCGCGGCTGCCGAGCTCGTGCGCGACCCGGTCCAGCGCCTCCTCCCAGGACGCCGGACGCAGATCCGCGCCTTGTTCATCGCGGATCAGCGGCGTGGTGAGCCGAAGCCGCGGGTTCAGCAGTTCTGCGGCGCTCGCGCCCTTTCCGCACAGCGCGCCCTCGTTGACCGGGAACGCGGCACGCCCGACGACCTCCAGAACCGGAAGGTCGTCACGCGTGCCGCCCCCTGTGTCCCCCGCCCCGGAGCGCGCCGACAGCGAACCAGTTCCGGCTGGCACCGGGCGCAGGTCTATTCCGCACTGAAGCGCACAGTACGGACAGTGGCTACGACCGCCGTCCGCGGCTTCAGGCTTTCCCGTCATGTCTACGACGGTGCGCGGCGGCTATGACGCATCGGGGTCCGGCCGATTTCGTCGCGCGCACGTGTTCTTCACGCCGCCTACCGAGGCGTGTGCGCACTCGCTCATAGTGGTCAAGGCGCTCTACCTGAGCCGCAGCTCTGTGTGCATGGTTTACCTGCGGTCGGTGGCCCTTACCGGTGCGTAGCGGCTCGGCAACATATCCGTAACGGCGTGCGGCCACTGTTTCGGACATGGCACTGGCAGAGGCGACCGAATCCACCCCCTCGGCTGCGGCCGGCCCGACACCGAGCAGCCCGAACGCGGGCAGCTCGGATCCGACCAGCGCGGTCTTCGAGGAGTTCCCGCTGACCGGCTGCGTCGTGGCGGTCACCGCGGACCGGAGGCGCGATGACCTCGCCTCGCTGTTGCGGCGGCGTGGCGCGAAAGTCATCGAGACCCCGACCCTGCGGCTCGTTCCGCTCGATGACGACGCGGCGCTGCGTAAGGCCACCAACGAGTGCCTTATCGTGCAACTCGACTACGCAGTGGCTACTACTGGCAGCGGATGGCGCGGTTGGATGTCGGCGGCCGAAAGCTGGGGCTTGGGCGAAGAACTCAACCGCGTGCTCAGCAACGCGATCGTCGTTTCACGTGGACCCAAGGCCACTGGCGCCGTGCGCGCGTCGGGCCTGCGTGAAAGTTACAGCGCCCCGTCAGAGTCCAGCGACGAGGTCCTCGCCTACCTGCTGGAGCAGGGCGTCAAAGGCAAGCGGATCGCGGTGCAGCAGTACGGCGTCGAGAATCCGGCCGAGGACACCCGCTTCGTCACCGCGCTGCGTGAGGCCGGCGCGATCGTCATGGACATCCCGGTCTACCGCTGGGGTCCGCCAGCCGACCGTGCGGCCGTGCGCCGCCTTGTCGACGCGATCGTGCGGCGCGAGGTACACGCGGTGAGCTTTACGTCGGCGCCTGGCGTGACCGCGTTGCTGGAAGCGGCTGCGGTAACTGGCGCGCTTGATCAACTCTTGGTCGCGCTACGCACCGACGTCACGGCCGTATGCGTCGGACCGGTATGCGCGCGGCCGCTCGAAGCGCTTGATGTGCGCGCGGTGTGGCCAGACCGGGCCAGGCTCGGCGCGATGGTCGCCACGCTGTGCTCTGTCTTGCCGCCCAAGATCCGGCACGAATTCCCGATCGACGAGGATCGGACCCTGACGCTCCAAGGGCTCGCCGCGGTGGTCACCGGAAATGAGCCGGTCCTGCTCGCCCCGCTGCCGGCCGCCGTGCTCGCCGAACTCGGCCGGCGTCCGGGCTGGGTGGTCTCGCGCGCCGACCTGCTGCGGCGGGTCTGGGGGCCGCGCGGCGCGGGTTCGGGCGGCCGGGACGAGCATGCGGTCGAGGCGACCGTCGCCCGCCTGCGCACCGCCCTCGGCCCCGACGCCTCGTTGATCAAGACGGTGACCAAACGCGGCTACCGCCTGGCCATCGACCCCAGCTGAACAACCGAAGAGCGCACGACTCCCGCACCGCACCGGCTACGCAAGGAGGAACCCTGAGATGTCCGTGCCGGTGCTCGGTCTGAGCTCGTTCCGGGAACCGCGGCCCGCCTGGCTGCCCGCGCCGCCCGGAGTGCTGCCGCCGCCTCGTGCGGACGTACCGCTACTCGCGGTCGCGCACGGCACCAACGATCCGGCCGGCCTGGAAACGCTGGATGCGTTGCTCGAGCGGGTCAGGTTTCTGCGTCCGGGCGTCGAGACCTCACTGGCGTTCGTGTCCGTGGCCCGTCCGCGCGTGGATGAGCAGCTGGCCCGGCTGCTGGCAGAGGGCGTGACAGAGGTCGTCGTTCTACCGTTGCTGCTCGGCTCGGGCTATCACGTGCGGCACGACATTCCACGCGCGCTGCGACAGGTCGCCGCAGAGCCGCCCGGTCGCGCGGCCACGATCTACCAGGCGGCGGCGCTCGGCCCCGATCCGCTCCTCGCCGCCGCGATGCAGGACCGGCTCTCCGCCGCGCGCGGCACCGTCTTCGGCACGCAGGTGGTGCTCGCGGCGGCGGGTTCCGCGGACCGCCGCGCCAACGCCGACGCGGTCGCGATGGCCGGGCTTCTCGCCGAACGTCTGGGCATGCCCGTGCGTACCGGTTACGTGGCAACCGCAGAGCCCAACATCAGCGGCCTGCTGGCGCGGCTGGCACGTCGCGGCCGTCCGGTCGCGGTCGCCACCTACCTGCTTTCCTCCGGCGAGTTCAGCCGGCGGATCCGCGAGAGCGCGACCCTCGCCGCCCTCGAAACCGAGAACCCGCGCCGGATGACCGTCAGCGCGCCGTTGGGCGCCCACGATCAGATCGCCCGCCTCGTCCTGCGCAGGTATGACGCCGCGCTCGCCGGGCCGCCGACCGATTTCGGCGGCCCGAAAGCCGAGGGCTGAGGCAGTCGAACAGGTCCGACTGCGTGCGCGCCCTAGATTTCCGGCGGCTGCGCCCTCGGGCTGGTCTCCAGCGCCTCGAGCGCCATCCGGATCGCCGTCGCCAGCTGCGGATCGCGTCCTGCGGCCGCGTCGTGCGGCGGGAACGGCACCTCCACATCCGGATCGACGCCGTAGTTCTCCACACCCCAGCCGGCGCCCTCGAACCAGAACGCGAATTTAGGCTGCGTGACGCTGGTGCCATCCACCAGCGTGTACTTGGAGTCGATGCCGATCACGCCGCCCCAGGTCCGCATGCCGACCACCGGGGCGATGCCGTACAGCTTGATCGCCTGGGTCACGATGTCGCCGTCGGAACCCGCATATTCGTCGGTGACAGCCACGATAGGACCGAGCGGGGCTTCACCCGGGTAGCTGACTGGCTCGGCGTACCGGGTCCGAGCCCAGCCGATCACCTTGCGCGCCAGCTTCTCCACGACCAGCTGCGAGGTGTGCCCTCCGCCGTTCTCCCGTAAGTCGAGCACCAGGCCCTCAGCGCGGAAAGCGCCGCGCAGGTCCCGGTGGAACTCCGCCCAGCCGAACGACATCATGTCCGGCACGTGCAGATAGCCGAGCCTGCCGCCCGAAGCCTCGTGTACCGCAGCCCGACGCTGTTGAACCAGGTCGTGGTACCGCAGCACTCCCTCGCTTGACAGCGGCGTGACCACAACGCGCCGGTCAGCGGCGCCGTCCCGACGCAGCGTCAGCTCTACCGGCTTGCCGGCCTTCCCACCCAACAGCGCGTTAGGTCCGTGAATCGCGTCGACCGGCTGCCCGTCCACAGCGACGATCGCGTCACCGGGTTTTGCCGCGACTCCTGGCGCAGCCATGGGAGAACGCGCCGCGATGACCGATGACTCGCCACGCAGCACCCTGACGACCCGCCAGATCCCGTCGTCATCCGGGGCGAGGTCCGCGCCGAGCAGGCCCTGTGCCAGCGCCTCGTAACTACCCGCGGCTGGCGGCCGGACGTAGGCGTGCGAGGAGCCGAGTTCGCCTTGCAGCTCCCAGAGCAGGTCGTGCAGGTCGTCCAGCGAGCCGACCCGGTCCAGCAACGGCCGATAGCGCTCAGCCATGGCCGGCCAGTCCACTCCGGCCATGTCCGCGCGCCAGAAGTTGTCCCGCATGAGCCGCCAGGCCTCGCCGTACATCTGCGTCCACTCGGCCGCCGGATCGACGGTGACCCGCACGCGGTCCAGGTCCACTGTTACCGCATCATCGTCGTCCTTCGCGTCGGACGGCTTGACCCTTAAGTCACCGCTGTCCAAGTAGGCCAGCCGCGCGCCGTCGCCGGAGACCGCGAAGCCGTCGAGCTCGTCCACGATCATCGAGCGCTTGCGCTTCTCAAGGTCGTATCGGACCAGGCTCGGCTTCGGGTGCTCTTCAGACGCGCCGATCGCCGCCTCGTGCAGCTCGCCGGTATTCGGGTAGTCCATCCACACCACGCCGCCCTTGACCGCCTGCAGCGATCGGTAGCGGCCCGCCTCGACCGGGAACGGCACGACGCGGTCCGCGATGCCTTCGAGATCGACTTCCGCCGACGCTTCGGAATCGGAGCCGGAACCCGAAGCTGACTGAGCGCCATCGACCTCGCCGGACTCCGCGCGCGCGGCACTGCCGCGGCTCGGCTTCGGCTTGTCCTTCTCTCTTTCCGGGGTGACCGGCCGGCCGTTCAGCTCGGGAGCGAACGGCGACGGTGTCGTCTCGGCGAGCGGAACGAGGTACGGTCGCACGCCCGGCAGGAAGCCGAGGTCGAAGACATGATCGTCATACACGGTGTCGAAGACCCGGTTGGACAGGAACGCCAGGTGCTTGCCGTCGTGGGTGAAGACCGGACAGTCATCGTCGAAACGCGTCGCCGTGACGTCCACGATGGTTCGGTCAGACAGCCGGGCCAACCGGATCTGCGAGACGCCCCAGGAGGTCCAGGGCTGAGCCCAGGCCAAGTATCCGGAGTCCGGTGAAAACGCGAGGCCGCGCACTTCGTCGTTCCTGCTGCGCACCAGTTCGGTGATCGTGCCCGGTTCAGGAGCGGATTCGGTGCTCAGCTCGGTGGACGCAATGTCCTCGGCGCCGTCGTCCGTGCCGTTTTCCGCGCTGTCCTCTCCGTCTTCGACGGCGTCGGCCGGTGCACTGCCCAGCTCGACGAGCAGCAGTCGGCCGTCGTGCGACGCGACCGCGGCGCGCTTTCCATCCGGCGAAATCGCGAGTTCGAGCACGTGCCCGAGCTGACCATGTGCCAGCCTCCGGGTTACCGAGCCGTCTGCTGCGATAACCTCCAGGCCGTCTTCGCCATCGGCGTCTGATACGCACACCACGGTCGACGTTCCGGGGATGACCTTCGGCAGCTTCCCGCGCACCCCCGGCGTACCAAGTAGCGTGCGCGCCGGGCCATCCTTCGCGGGCAACCAGTGCACCGTCCCGCGCACCTCGGCCGCGACGATGCGGCCGGTCTTGCACAGCGAGAAGCCGCCGAGTGCATACCGTGTCGGCACCGGGAACTTAGCGCGGCCGGAACGCACGCCGCCCAACCGGACGTCGAGCTGGACCGGATCGCTGTCGAGCGAATCGAGCAGCCACAGGTCGCCAGCGCGCTGATACACGATCCGAGAGCCGTCTGTCGTGGCATGCCTGGCGTAGTACGTATCGAGATCCGTGTGTCGGCGCAGACCCGAACCGTCAGGCAGCGCCGAGTACAGCGCGCCGATCCCCTCGTGGTCGGAGAGGAAAGCCACGCGGTCGCCGACCCACATCGGGTTGACCAGGTGGTTGCCGACCTCGGCGAGAATCCGCCGATACTCCGTGCCATCGGGCGAATACCAGATCTTGCCGCCGGTCCCGCCGCCGTAGCGCTTCCAGCGCGCAGGCTCCGTGTACGTCGGCGAACCGAGCAGGACCGCGCCGTTCGGCGCGATTGACACATCGCTGGCCGGGCCGTATCGCAGCAGCCGCGCCGTGCCGGCGAGCGGAACGCCGAATGCCCGCGTCCGCATCGTGTCGTGCTGGCCGGCGTTGCTGATCACCAGCACTTCGTCGTCGGACAGCCAGCCGCGTACCGCGATGCGCCCGTCGCCCCAGTACGTGAGCCGCTCCACCGGTCCGCCGTCTACCGGCACTGAGTACACCTCACGCGCCGCGCCCCGCGCGAGCGACGCGGAGGCTTCGCGGGTCGAGGTCCAGGCAACCCGTGTGCCGGAGGGGTTCAGCCGCGGATTGAGCACCGGTACCTGGTCCGCGGTCAGCCGCCAGGCGCGGCCTCCGGTGGCCCCACCACCGGTGGCCTCGGTCAGCGATGCGAGCCAGATGTCGTCCTCGGCGACGAAGGTCACCAGGTCCCCGGAGAGATGGGGGTACCGAAGATATGAAGAAGAGGCCACGGCCCGACGATATCCGCGTGCCGCGCTTTGGGCGATGCAAATCGGAATAGGCGAAGATGGGGGCATGACCACGCCGCCCGCCGCGCCCCGCGAGTACGTGCTGACGCTCTCCTGTCCCGACCAACGCGGGATCGTGCACGCGGTATCCAGCTTCCTGCTGGTTACCGGCTGCACCATCGTGGACAGCCAGCAGTACGGGGACCCGGACACCAAGCTGTTCTTCATGCGCGTGCACTTTCTGGCGCAGGAGCCGGGCGTCGACCTGATCTCGCTGACCGGCGGCTTCACGGCGACCGCCGCGGCGTTCCACATGTCCTGGCAGATCCACGACGCCGCGATCCGGATGCCGACCCTGATCATGGTGTCCAAGTTCGGGCACTGCCTCAACGATCTGCTGTTCCGGCACAGCATCGGCGCGCTGCCGATCGAGATCCCGGCCGTGGTCTCCAACCACACCGACTTCCAGGGCCTGGTCGAGTCGTACGGCGTCCCGTTCGTCCACCTGCCGGTGACGAAAGAGAACAAGGCGGAGCAGGAGGCTCGGCTACTGCGCCTGGCCGAGGAGCACGGAGTCGAGCTGGTCGTGCTGGCGCGTTACATGCAGGTGCTCTCGGATGACGTGTGCAAGGCGCTGGAGGGCCGGATTATCAACATCCACCACTCCTTCCTGCCGTCGTTCAAGGGCGCCAAGCCCTACCATCAGGCGCACACTCGCGGTGTGAAGCTCATCGGCGCGACCGCGCATTACGTGACCGCCGATCTCGACGAGGGACCGATCATCGAGCAGGACGTGGCGCGCGTCGGCCACGGCCTGACGGCTGAACAGCTCGTCGCCGTGGGCCGGGATGTGGAGTGCCGGGTGCTCTCGCGCGCGGTGTCCTGGCACTCGGAGCACCGGGTACTCATCAACGGCCGCCGTACGGTGGTTTTCCCCTAGGCCGCCGTTTTCCCCTGGCTTGCCGTTCTCCACTGCGCCTCCTGCCGTTCATTACGTTAGGTGGCTGTGGATTACGCGTGGAGTTATCCACAGAATGTATCCACAGGTCGTGGACAACCGGATCTTGTTTGTCCACAGGTCAGCGGGGGAATGATTGAATCCCGCTCAAGGTGAACGCCGAAGGGCGTGCAGTTAACGAGCGCGGTCGAGCCCAGTAAAGAACAGCGGACGGCCACTGGCCGTCCGCTGTCTTGCTTGTCGCGCCGGTGAATATGTGCTGCTCAGCCAGTGTTTCGCAGCCCGGCCGCCACGCCGTTGACCGTCAGCAGCAGCGCGCGCGTCATCTGCGGCTCGATCTCCCGCGCTGCCGCGACCGCCTCGCGGTGCCGCTTGAGCAGCGCCACCTGAAGGTACGAGATCGGGTCGAGGTACCGGTCCCGGATACGCAGCGTGCGCGCGAGCACCGGATCGTGCCCAAGCAGCTGCTCCTGACCGGACACCCGCAGTACCTGCTGGACCGTCAGTTCGTGCTCTTCCTTGATCAGTTCGAAGACGTGCCGCAGTTCCTCAGGCACCAACTGGTCGACGTAACGCGCCGCGATCTGCAGGTCGGTCTTCGCCAGCGTCATCGACACGTTGGACAGGAAGTTGCGGAAGAAGTGCCACTGCTCGAACATCTCGGCCAGCACTTCGGCATGCCCGGCGTCGTACGCCGCCGCGAGACCCGTGCCGACCCCGAACCAGCCGGGCACGATCTGACGCGACTGCGTCCAACCGAACACCCACGGGATCGCCCGCAGCCCCGCGAGCCCGGCCCCCGAATCCGGCCGGCGCGACGGGCGCGAGCCCAGGTGCAGGTCGCCGAGCTGGTCCACCGGGGTCGAGGCCAGGAAGTACTTCGGCAGGTCCGGATCCTCCACCAGGCCGCGATAGCGCGCGAACGCCGCGTCGGAGATCCCTGACATGGTCGCCGTCCAGCGGGCCAGCGCGTCAGTGCTCTGTCGCGGCCCGAGGTGCAGCACCGAGGCCTCAAGCGTGGCCGCGACCGTCAGCTCCAGGTTCTCCCGGGCCAGCGACGGCAGCGCGTACTTGTCCGAGATCACCTCGCCTTGCTCGGTGACCTTGATCTCGCCCTCGAGCGTGCCCCACGGCTGCGCCAGGATCGCGTCGTGGGTCGGGCCGCCGCCGCGCCCCACCGTGCCGCCGCGGCCGTGGAAGAGCCGCAGCCGGATGCCGTGCCGGTGCGCCACGTCACGCAGCTTGCGCTGGGCCAGGTGGATCTCCCACTGGCTGGTGGTGATCCCGGCCTCCTTGTTCGAGTCGCTGTAGCCGAGCATCACCTCCTGCACGTCCCCGCGCAGCCGCACCAGCTTGCGGTACGACGGATCGCTGAGCAGGTCGTTGAGGATCGAGTCGGCCTGCCGCAGCTCGCTGACCGTCTCGAGCAGCGGCACGAAGCCGATCGCCGCGCGGTCGCCGCGCAGGTCGATCAGACCGGCCTCGCGCGCCAGCAGCACCGCCGCGTACACATCGTCCACGCCCCGGCACATCGAGATGATGTAGCTCTCGATCACGTTCGGGCCGAAGCGGTCGATCGCCTCCCGGATCGCGGTGAAGATCCCGAAGGTGCGCGAGCCCGCCTCGTCAAGCAGCGGCGTCGCCCTCGCGATGTCGGGGGCGCGGTGGATGGCCACCGGCAGCAGCGCCAGCGGCCGGCGCGAGCGCAACTCCTTGGCCAGCAGCCCGGCGCGGTAGTCGCGCGGCATGTCCTCGTACCGCCACGACTCGCCGCCGAGCCGGTCGATCAGCTGCCCGACGGCATGGTGATGCGCGTCGGCGTGCTCACGCACATCCAGCGTCGCCAGGTGCAAGCCGAAGGCCGAGACGGTCCGGATCACCTGGTCCAGCGAGCCGCGCGCGATCAGCTCGCCGCGGTCGGCCAGCAGCGACTCGCGCATCAGCAGCAGATCCGCGACCAGTTCCTCGCCATTGAGGTAGTCCTGCCCCGGGGCGTGCGGGCGCCGCTCGGCGATCCGGCGCCGGGTGTTGGTCAGCTTCTGCCGGATGCAGATCGCCTTGAGCCGGTATGGCTCCTCCTGGTTGAGCCGCTTGTACCGCGGCGCGATGTCGGTGAGCACGGCCAGATCCGCCTCAACCGA
>Ga0134126_10012233_pt1 | contig 10835 bp, 12 predicted proteins | sample KB31752_FD_96881 | JGI IMG/M metagenome (GOLD analysis project Ga0134126, IMG submission 96881) | Terrestrial soil microbial communities with excess Nitrogen fertilizer from Kellogg Biological Station, Michigan, USA - KB3-175-2 | ecosystem: Environmental > Terrestrial > Soil > Unclassified ...
CCTAACTGGCGATTTTTTGAACCGCCCAAACTTGCCCGCGCGGCAACTCCAGTGCGCCGGGCAGCGTCTGCTCCGGCACGCGCGGATCGACGTGGCGGGCGCCGCGCAATCGGCTTCCCCATTTCGCCGTCCTGCGCGAAATCGAAACCACCGATAATTCGCCACGACATCTTTGTGAATATTTGAACACGGCACACGAATACCGCTTTCGATCCCCGCGAATTCCGCGCTAACCTGCAAGCCGAAATCGGCAAGGAGGGCAGCGCGATGGCGGAGTCGACGCCCGTAAACGGCCAGATCACCGATGCGGTGACCCAGGCAAACGTGAAGGTTGTCGGCGAGGCGCCCGCGATGGCGATGGGCGCGATCTACCAGTCGCTGGCCCAGTCCACCGGCATCCTTTACGAGAACGCCACCTCCGCGCAGCAGCAGCAGAACATACTTGCCCAGGCGGCGACGAACAAAGGCGTCATGCAGTTGTATTCGGTCGACACGATGGCCGTCGCCGTTGCCGGCGGCGATCGAACGACCGCGCCGACGAAGGAGAAACAGAATGGCTGACAGCACACTCGTCAACGGCCAGATCACCGATGCGGTGACCCAGGCCAATCTTTCAACTCTGGGCAGCGGCTCTGCCGTGGCGGCCGGCGGCCTGTTTCAGCTGGCCGCGCAGTCCTTCGGTCTGATGATGCAGAACGCCGTCGCGTCGCAGCAACAGCTCAACATTGCCGCCCAGGCGGTCACGACGCAGGGCGTTGCGTTGCTCTACGCATCGGGCGCCGCATCGGTGGCCAAGATCGGGCAGTCGGACGTGCCGGACAATCTGCTCGACCTGCTCACGGCGCTGCGTGCCGGCACCGCCCCCATCCCGACCTGACCATGTCGAAGACCGCGGCGGACGCCGGGCCGCAAACGGCGCTCAACCAGCAGATTGTCGACGCGCTGACCCAGCTTCAGGCGATCGGGGGCGAAGTCGGCGAAGTGGCGGGCGCTTCGCTCGCCCAGGTGATCGCGCAGAGTGCGGGCCTCGCCCTGCTGAACGCGGTCGCCGCACAGCAAAATGCCCAGATCGTCGCCGGCGCAACGACACTGGCGACCGTCACGCGCATTCTCGCCTTGCGCCGGGCCGACGAGGCGCCGGCGTGAGCGACGGGCCTGACGATCACGCCCGCGCCATGGTCGCCCAGGCCTGCGCCATGGCGATACAGGACGCCGTCGTCCATTTGCGCAATGTCGAGATCGTCGCCGGCGCCGCGATCGGCGTGGCGCAGGAGTGGCAGCTCGACGGCACGCGGAACGGCGATCCCGTGAAGGTCATCGCGACCGCGCAGGAAACCATCGCCGCCGCGGTGAAGAATCTCGAGGCGGTCAGCGCCGCGGCGACGAAGCTCCTCGCCGATTTCCCGCGCGGCTCGATGCCATTGTCTCAAGCCGGCTTGCATGCTTCGGCAAACTCAGCCCGGGAAGACTAGAGTCGATTTGGATTGAAATTACTCACTTCCGTCATTGCCCGGCTTGTCCGGGTAACCCAATTTCTTTGTCGGAGAAACAAATTGGGTCGCCCGCATAGTCCCAGCGTCAGCGTCAGGACGGTCGATGACGGGTTTGGGCGATTCAATTCAGACCGAAGTCGCTCTGATAGCGTTTGCTGTCGTAGTAGCTCGCGCCGCGCGGCGCGCAAAACCTTATGGCGCGCAGGCCAGATGATACTGGTAGCCCTGCTTCTTCGCGAGGGCCGCTGTCGTCAGATCATCGTTCGTACACCGAGGCGGCGCTGCAGGCGGTTCGTCTTGCAGGCTTGCTGACTCGGGGACGAAAGGGGTAGGTGCGCTGTTGTACGCCGAGCGTGTGCTCTTGTCGGTCATTGGCAGCCAACCACTCGCCTTCATGCAATCGTTGTAGTCGAGATATGCACCTATGACTCGCCCGACTGCGTAACCTGCTGCGGCACCTGCAACAAATCTCGGCGAGCCTGCGACTGCAAATCCCCCGCCCGAATGGCGCGCCATCAGGTCACATTGTGCGGTTGCTTCGTCCACCGAACCGCGTGCGTCGGGACCGGGCGCCCAGTTTTCCGATGCACAGCCGGCGATGCCCAATGCGAGAAATGCAGCAAAAATCTGATTGCGCGATCTTTTCATCTGTTTACCCCACCGCTATCGCAGTTCGCGACTGCTAGCCCAGCGAGATTTGTGCGGATGCACTTAACAATGCCTGAAGAATTTCGCCAATTGGTTGCGGTCGTTCCTGGAAACAACTCACAGGGTGAATAGGACGTTAGCGAGCAGGCGTGCCGACGCAGTCGCGTTAGTCACTCCGTCCAAATTTGGCTCGGCGATGTAAGAACGACTTCCGGCCGGCCGCGATAGAGCTGGACCGTACCGGTGATGTCGACAGTCTTGCCTTCGTAGGCGTCGACGTCGGGAAAAGCGCCGGCACTTTGCAAGAAGATGACGCCGGTGAATTTCTCGTCGGGATATCGGCCGCCAAAATTGATGAACGTCGCACGCGGCGAGACATGCACCTCGCTGACGATTCCCTTGAGTGTGATCGTCTCGCCGACATGATCTGCGGCGTCGACGGCCGTCACGGTACCTGGCTGTGAGGGCCGCGTTTCAGCTTCGTCTGAGCCAAAGGTTGCCCAAACAAAACCGAGGAGAACGCCACACGCAATGATTGTTACCGCCATCGAAAGTGTCTTGTTCATGCAGAGACAGACCTCGATCCGCGACCCAAGCTTCTGCGAATAACATTGCGCGGCGCTTAAGGCAGAGGGCGCAATTAGCTCGATCTCGCCAGACGTGCGTCAACGATACGTTCCGGCCGTCCTGAAGAGGAACATTCGACCTTAAGTCGCAAGCCACCCTCGGTTCAGAAATGCGAAGCCCGTATGCGTAAGCATATCCCGCGGCCCTCACGCGGCGGGCCATGACAGTCGTTCTTATGTTTTCCATTTGAGCATGGACTTTTTCAGTCCCGCCACAACCACTCCAGCGCGCCGGGCAGCGTCTGCTCCAGCACGCGCGGGTCGACATGGCGGGCGCCCTTGCTGAAAGTGAAACGATAGTCGTAGCCCTTGGCCGCCAGCGCCGCGGCCATGCGGCGATTGGCGAGCGGCCAGTTGTGCCAGCTCTCTTCCGGGTCGTCGTGATGCAGGTCGAACTCGCCGACCTCCATCCAGATGCGGATCGGCTTGCGCGGCGCCGCCGGAACGAGCGTCGCGTGATACTCCCAGGCGCCGCGCGGCGTCTCCGTGTTCGGCGGCGATTGCTGGTTCACGAAGGTGCCGGAATAGGAAAGCACCTTGCTGTAACGCTCGGGATGAAACCACGCCATGGAGAAGGCGCAGGCCGCGCCCGAACTCGCGCCCATCGCGGCGCGGCCGCCCGGATCGCGGGTCAGCTGCACGCCGCTTTCCCGCTCGACGCGGGGCAGGACCTCGCTCTCGATGAAATCGCAATAGCGCCCCGACACGGTGTCGTATTCGAGCCCGCGCTGGATGCCTTGCGCGTCGCCGCCGCCATTGTCGACGAAGACGACGACGATAGGAGGAATGCGTCCGGCCGCGATCAGATTGTCGAGCAGCGGCGGCATGACCCGGCCATAGCCATAGCCGTCCTGGACCACCATGAATGGACTCGTCGTGCCGGGCACCGCCGGCACATAGATCCACACCGTCCGCGTGTAAGGGTAGGGCTCCGACTGCTCGTGCTCCGCTGCGGCGATGCGGTTGCCGTACGGATCGCGCCGCCTGGTGATCGCGTTTTCGAGACGCCTTATGCCGGGATAGAACGCGCTCTGCGCCGAGGCCATCGTGAAGGCTTGCACCGTGCCGCGCGGAACGCCGGGACGCACATCCCATTCGGGCGCGCGCGCATAGTCCGGTCCGATGTCGACGTCGCGCGCGCCGGCGCTCACTACCGCGCCTTGGCCTGGCGCAGATCGGTCGGGTTGTCGGCGACCTTGGTTTCGAGCGGCGTGGAGGCCAGCACCGCGTCGGTGTGCAGACGGCCGACGAGGAAGTTGCGGTAGTCCCTGCCGCCGAGCTTGCGGCCCTGCGCAACCTTCACCTTGAGCGGATTGACCTGCTCGCCGCCGATCAGGATCTCGTAGTGCAGATGCGGTCCGGTCGAGAGGCCGGTGTTGCCGCTATAGGCGACGATCTGGCCCTGATGCACATGGCTGCCCGGATGCAGGCCGGGCGCGAAGCGCGACAGATGCCCATAGGCGAAGCCGTAGCCGTTGCCCATGTCGACGCGCATGTAATTGCCGTAGCCGTTGGCGCGTCCGGCGACCTTCACGACGCCCGAGCCCGACGCCATCACCGGCGTGCCGACCGGCACCGCGAAGTCGATGCCCTTGTGCATGCGGGTATAGCCCAGCACCGGATGGAAGCGCATGCCGAAGCCCGACGAGATGCGCGCGCCGTCGACCGGCGTCTTCATCAGCATGCCCTTGAGGCTCTCGCCATGGGCGTCGAAATATTCCGCCGGCTGGTTCGGGTCGGGCTGGTAGCGATAGACCGCATATTGATGCCCGCCGGTGCGCATCATCGCATAGTCGATATTGCCTTCGCGCGCCGGCTGCCCGTCGGGCGTGTAGTAGTAGCTGTAATAGACCTCGAAGGTGTCGCCCGGCCGCAGGTCGCGCTGGAAGTCGATCTTGTAGGAGAACAGCTTGATCATCTCGACCGTGACGTCGGTCGGGATGCCGGCCTGGGTGGCGGCGAGATAGAGCGAGGAGTCGATCACCGCACCGGCGCGGTGGGTGTGGGCGAAGAGCTGCTTGACCGTGTCGCTGCCGGTGAAGCTGCCGTCGGCCTGCCGCGCCACCGCGATGTCGTGCTCGACCGAAGGCGAGAACGATACCGACAGAAGCCGGCCGAGCGGCGGTGCCGCGGTCGAGTCGTCGGCCGTGCTGTCGCTACTGTCGACGAAGACCGGCTTGCCGTTGACGTTGACCTGGGTGCGTTGCGGCTTGGCCGCGGGCTTCGCCGGCGGCGGCGGCGCGACGTCGAAGGTCAGCGTGAAGGTCTGCCCGGCGCGCGCATCGCGCACATCGTAGATCTTGGCGAGCGCCATGACGGCCGCGTTGGCATCGTCCTTCGTCGCGCCGGCGTTCTCGATCGCGCTCACCAGCGTCTCGCCGGAATCGAGCGTCAGGGTGCGGGTCTGCGGGCCCTGGTTGGTCGCGTCTTCGATATCCTGGTCCTGCAACGCAGCGTCGAGATGCGCCGGCGGCGCGACCGCCGGATGGGAACCGAGATTGTTCCCCATCTGCGCCAGTTCGGAAAACAGCCGATAGGGCAGGAACGTTGTGGAAGCGGCCTGCGTTTTCACATGCAGCGGCGGCATCGCGCTCGCCGCGAGCCATGCCATGGAGCCGGCGACGAGGCCGGTGATGGTGGTGGAGACGAGAGCCCAGCGGCCGTCGGCGGTCGAGAGCGAAGCCGTGGCCGTGTTCAGCGTACGGCTCAGCGCGCGCAGTGAGAAGGTTCTGTCCACGTCGGCTCCTGTCTTTCAGAGTCGACGCAAGACGCGCGCCAACCCCAGCCCAGTGTTATGCCCCCAGCCAAAAAGGTTGTCCTCGCGGCGCCCTGAGGCGCAGGTCGCGGGGGCCGGCGTGCAAGACGCATATAGCCCATGCGATTATAGGGGCGTCAACCCTTGCGGTCCGGTTAACGACTCGTGGCCGAATTCGATTCGAGTCGCGGAACAAATGTTCCGCCGGCTCATCGCCAGACGTGCAGCGCAATTCTTCCCGCGACGACGAACAGCAATGCGGCGGCGAAGCGCGCGCGTCCGCTCAAGGACACGCGCGCATAGCGCAGAAAAAATTTCGCGGTCAGCGGACAAGCGGCAAGGCCGGAGAACAGCGCGAACCATCCATTGGTCGGCGGCAACGGAAAAGGCCCGGCCGCGAAGGCCGGGCCCCGACGATTTCCGATCCGTCACAGACGCACGAGCAGCGCTTCGGCGATTTTTCCGTGCATCCAGCCGATCGCGCGCGCGACATGCAGCACGAGGAAGAACATCAGGATGCCGGCGAGCGCCAGCACCGCGAGGCCCGGCGCGGTGTGCAGCAGGTGCTGGAGATAGGGCGCGTCGCTGATCTGGATGTGCGACTCGCCGGTGACCAGGCTGTAGATCGAGCCGGCGGTGACGCCCAGCGACAGGCTCAGTCCGACCACGCCGATGACGAAATAGGCGACGCCGAGCGGCAGCAGGAGCAGCATGTAGAACAGCGACGACCAGGTGCGGAGGTCGCTGAGCGCTTCCTTCACCTTGGTCCAGAGGCCCTCGTCCGCCGCCGGTCCCGCCGGCAGGCGGCGCGGCATGCGCACGCCGAGCAGCGCCTCGACGATGCGGCCCTCGACATGGGCGAGCACGCGGATCGAGGCGATGAACATCAGCGCGAAGGGAATGCCGATGATGAGAATGAACAAGCCGAGGCTCAGCGCGATGCCCGTCACCGACCAGGTGAAGTAGAAGATGCCCGTCGCCAGCGACAGCAGCATGTAGAGCAGCGCGCCATAGGTGCGCGGATCGGAGACGACGTTGAAGAAGCCGAAGCGGCGTTCCTCGCCGCGGGATTCCGGTTGCGGGAAGGGCGTGGAAATCGTGTGTTCCATGTCTCGGTACTCCTCGGCGATCTCGGCCGGCGTGCCGTAGGTTTCGATCACGGCGGCGAGAATCTGGGTTTCGTTCAAATCGGGGTTTTGGGCGATCTCGTTGTTGAGATGGTCTTCGCAGTCGGCAAGCGCGTCGGCGATCAGGCCGGCCGGCGCGCCCTTCAGCGCGCGCCGGAGCTCGTCCAGATAGGCCTTGACGGTCTCAGGCGGCTGCGCCGGCATGACCATCTTGTGTCGCTCCAGGAATGGTGCCCGCCTTCAGGGCGTCGTCGACGAATTCGCGCATGTCGCGCCAGGCGAACTGCCACTCCGACAGCGCCTTGCGGCCTTCTTCGGTGATGTCGTAGTAGCGCCGCGGCGGCCCGAAGGCCGACGCTTCCACCCGGCTGTGGAGCAGTCCCGTGGCGTTCAGGGACCGGAGCACGGGGTAGATCGCGCCCTGTTTGAAGATCAGTCCGCCTTCGCCTTCCGCCTTCACGGCCTTGGCGATTTCGTATCCGTACATTTCCCGTCCGGCACGCGCGAGCACGGCCAGCAGGACGAGCGATGAAAGCCCGGCCATCAGTTCTTTACGGAATTTGCGCGTGTAGGGGGTCTCTTCGGTCACAACGCGCCCTTGTCCGCCTCCCAAGCTATTGCGAACTCCTATCTAGCACGAACTCCACACTATGCAAGAGTGAACTGTACTGAAGTTGAAAATAATTCCACCCTCCGGTCCCCTATTAATAGCCATCATCGCCCTCAAGCGCATGAATCTATTGTGAAAACGCTGGAAATTGTCCCACCGTGCGCGATCAGCGCCCAGCACTGATGGTGGCAGGCTGAAAGAGCTCGATGACGTTGCCCGACGGATCCAGGAGCAGAACCTGCTTGCCGCCGGGCCCGGAGATGACGTCGTTGCGGAACGGCGCGCCCGCCGCGCGCAGGCGGGCGACTTCGGCGTCGAGGTCGTCGACGATCAGGTGAATGCGGTTCCAGCCGCCGGGTCCCGGCCTGGCGCCGTCCGGCATCGGCCGCCCCGCGGAGCTGTTCGGTCCGCTGAGCAGCAGGCGCAGCCTGCCGCGCGCGACATCGGCGAAAGGTGGAAAGGCATTGAGGACCTCGAAGCCGAGATACTTCGTATAGAAGGCCACCGATTTTTCGACGTCGTCGACCATGTAGCGAACGCTCACCATCTCTTTCTGGTCGGTCATGTGCTTCTCCCTTGCGGTTGATCGGCGAGCAGGGCGAGCAGGAAATCGATGCGGCTCGCCAGCTCGTCGGCAGTTTTCAGAAACAGCGGATAGGTGGCGTCGCCGCCGGTCGCGGGATTGGCGATGCTCCAATGGACGGTCTCGGGATGGCCGGGAAATTGGGGGCACACTTCGCGCACCTTGTCGCAAAGACTGATGACCCAGTCGAAATGCCGTTCGGCGAAGACGTCGAGATGCTTGGACACGTGGCCGCTCAGATCGAGGCCGTAGGTCTCTCGCATGACCCGCACCGCATTGGGATCGACCGGCTTGGGATGGCTGCCGGCGCTGTACGCTTCGATGGCCCCGCCCGATTGCGCCCGCGCCAGCGCTTCCGCCATCTGGGAGCGCGCGCTGTTGCCGGTGCACAGGAACAGGATTTTCGCCGGCCGGATCGGCGTGTCGATGTGCGGCGGCGGCGCGAGACGAAGGCCCGGATGGAGCGCGCGGCCCGTGGCGGACAGCAGGCCGCCGATGCGCCCGAGGTCGAGCGCGTAATAGGTGTCCCGGCGGTCGGCGGAGCTGCGCCGCGCCGAAACCAGGCGGCCATCCCGCAGTTTCGCCAGATGGTACGAGACGAGGCTCTGCGGCTCGCCGATTAGTCCGGTCAGCTCGTGCACCATGCGGTCGCTGCGGGCTAGCGCGGAGAGCAGGCTCCAGCGCAGAGGATGCCCAGCCAGCTGCAGGATTTCGGGCGGGTGCGGCGGCATCTTGGTTTTATTTACATCAATCATATTTGATATATCAATCCACTTTGATGGAAAAACAGAATAATCTACTATCTAGGGAAAACATCCTACTTATACACTTATAATCATAACGTATGTTGTGTTCGGCCGACAAACCGACGCAACGGGGCTGGTAACCGTTGAATCGGCCCTGGCCCCGCAACCTCGCGTATGCTGGCCCCGATTCCGGGGACGCGCGACCAATGGCTGAAACGGTAAATCTCGATGCGCTGATACCACGCGACGATTTTCTGTCCGACGAAGGGCCGAGTACGGGCAGCAGTGCGGGTGAGAGCGGAAAGGTTCATGCAACGGTTACGGACCTGAGGCACGGAGAAGCATTTTCTAGCACGCTGCGTAAGCCGGACTTTCAGCGCGAGACTTCGGCTTGGTCCCCGACGATGGTCCGTGATTTTGTGAAGGCGTTTGTCGACGATGACCTCATTCCGTCCGTCATCTGCTGGCAGTCGCCAACGCGGCTGAGCTTTGTGATCGACGGCGCGCATCGCCTTAGCGCCATCATCGCGTGGCTGATGGATGACTACGGCGACCGAGACCTATCGCAAAAGCTTAACGGCTTCGACATTCCCGACGATCAAATCGCTATCGCGCAGAAGACCCGGGAAATGATCGACAAGGAAATCGGTTCTTACAAGAGCATGCAGGCAGAGACGCAATTTCCCGGAACGGTGCCAGCCGTTGCAGCCAGGGCTCGGGCGTTAGCACACATCAAAGTCCCTCTGCTTTGGGTTCGCGGTACTGATTCCAAGCGCGCCGAACAGGCATTCTACAACATCAACCAGTTGGCCGTGGAAATTGATCCTACGGAATTGCAAATCCTGAATAGTCGCACCAAGCCAAATGCAATTTCGGCGCGCGCGATTGTGCGCAATTCAAAGGGCCATAAGTACTGGAAGGGCTTCACTCTGGATGGGCAGAAGGAAATTGAGAAGGTCGGGCAGGAGGTTTACAGCGCCCTCTACTATCCGCCCCTTCCAGACACGATCCGGACAGAAGAACTTCCCGTGGCGGGGCGGGGCTACGGTACCCAGACTCTGCCGCTAATATTTGACCTTGTGAATATCGCAAACGCCATCCCCGTAGTCGACGTTTCAAAATTGAAGAAGAAGTTCACGGCGCAGGACCAATCGCCGCCCGACGAAGCGGCCACGCTTAAAGTGATCAACGGCGCAGAGAAACACTGTAGGCGTATCACCGGAACGCACAGTGCATCGCTGGGACTGCATCCGGCTGTCTATTTTTATTCGTCAACGCTACGCCATCAGCCAACGACCGTTCTTGCGATGAGTAAACTCATTATGGAGATGGAAGCGGAAGACTCGTTTATCGAATTTACGAAGAGCCGTGCGCGATTTGAAAATTATCTTATTACTCATAAGAACCACATTAATCAGCTAACCGGACGACATGGCAGCATGGCGAAGGGTTATGTCGCAATGCACGACTATTACCGACACGTCCTCGATTTGATCGCGGGTGGCAAGACTGACGATCAAATTGACGCGGAGTTGGAGGAGAGCGACAAATATCACTGGCTTCGGAAGGATCGCCCGGTCCTTTCGAGGCAAGCAAAGAAGATGAGCGGCGACGCAAAACAGAATAAACTATTGCAAGACGTTCTGGCGAAGGCGTTCGTTTGCAATCTATGCCATGCGCGTATCGACAAGAAGGCGATGCAGTTGGGACACACGATCGACAAGAAAGACGGTGGCTTCGCAACAACGCAGAACGGCGAGTGGCAGCACCCGTTTTGCAACAGCGCATTCAAACCATGGCTACAAACGCCAGAAGGACAGCTGTGGGAGATGTTGAGTTGACCAAACCTGTCGAGAAATACTCAGCGATGGAAACGGCTCATCGATGCGTTTGCCTTGAATGACTTTTCGTTAGTGAAGTTTATTGTAGGTCAGTCGTTTACCGACTGCACCCTCAACCGCGGCAATCGTGTGCTGCTCATCATGACGGCCGAGCGCCGTGCGGAGATTGTAGCGAAAATCAAGTTCGGCCAGATAGCGGTGCAAATGTTTTTCACTGCAATGCTGATACGCGCCGCGCATCCCGCGCTTAAAAATTGAGAAATAGCCCTCTGCGCTATTCGTAGTGACCTGAGCCCCTGAACTTCCTCCATATTTGAGTAGAGTCCGGCCTCTGGAAGGAGACGGACGATGAAGCGTTCGAGGTTTACGGAAGAGCAGATCATTGGGATTCTGCGCGAGCACGAGG
>Ga0134126_10012234_pt1 | contig 10834 bp, 10 predicted proteins | sample KB31752_FD_96881 | JGI IMG/M metagenome (GOLD analysis project Ga0134126, IMG submission 96881) | Terrestrial soil microbial communities with excess Nitrogen fertilizer from Kellogg Biological Station, Michigan, USA - KB3-175-2 | ecosystem: Environmental > Terrestrial > Soil > Unclassified ...
CCGATCTGTTCCGCTTTGCGGAGATGCTGAGACGCGGCGGCGAGCTCGACGGTGCGCGTGTCCTTTCCCCGGGACTCCTCGAGGAGGCAACCATCAACCGCACGGGGGAGAAGCCGAACGAGCTCTACATGCAGCTCCTCGCCTCACGGGGATGGGTACCCTACCCGGCCTACATCGGCCTCGGTTTCTTTCTACGGGGCGAGGCGATCTGCCCGCATCAGTTCGGTACACTTGCCTCGCCTCGCACGTTCGGGAATACCGGCTATGGCAGCACGATCTTCTGGGTCGATCCGAAGCTCGATATGAGCTTCGTGTGCCTGACCGCGGGCGTCATGAACGAGGCGGACAACATCGAGCGCTTTCAGCGCCTGTCGGACATGGCAATCTCGGCGGCCGAATAAATGAGCATCGACCGTCCATCCCCGATCGATCGCCGCCGTTTCCTCGAGATCGGCGCGGCCGCATCGCTCGCCGCGGCGCTGCCCCAGGCGCCGGCCGCTGCAGCACCGGCGGTTGCAAGCGGCCCGCAGCGCGCTCGCTCACCCGAAGCGGCTGCCCTGAAGCCGCACGCCGTGATCTACGACGAGCGGTTCGAGGTGGCACGTCGCTTTGCGGTGTCGGTACGCAGCATTCCCGTGCCGGTTCACCCGATGTGGGGCGACGTGACGCAGCTTTGGTACGCGTGGCTGTACCCGCTCTGGAAACGGGCGCCTGCCCCGATCGCCGGTCTCACCGCTTACGCGGCGATGTTTTGCCTGGAACGGCTCGCCTGGGATCAGCACCTTCGAATGGTTCACTGTGCGGCGGGCGAAGCGGCCTACGGGTCCGCGGGCTGGCCGATGGAGCACGCCGCAGTCATCGCGAGGGGCATTCAGGCAGGCTCACTCGCGAGCTCGCGGCTCGGCGCCGCCGCGAATGCCCGTGTGGCCGCGGGGAGCGGGGCGGGGAGCGGGCCGCTGCACCTCTGGTTGATCGCCTCGCCGGCCCAACTCGCAACTCTCTGCGCCTGAGCGATCGGAGCTGCGGATGCGAACCCCGCAAGGTATGAGCAGCGAAGTCTTCTCCGCCGCGCTCGCGGAATTCAAGCAGGCGGTGGGCGAGCCTTGGGTGTTCACGAGCGACGAGGACGTGAGCCTCTACAAGGACGACTTCTCGCCGTTCCTCGGCGAGCCCGAGGAGCGCTGGGCCTCCGCCGCCGTGGCGCCGGAAAGTGTGGAGCAGGTGCAAAGCCTCGTGCGCAGCGCGAACCGCTTCAAGGTTCCGCTGTATCCCATTTCCACCGGCCGCAACCTCGGCTACGGCGGCTCAGCCCCCGCGTATTCCGGCTGCGTGGTCGTCGATCTGAAGCGCATGAATCGGATCCTCGAGGTCGATGAGGACAATGCGTCCTGTCTGGTCGAGCCGGGGGTGAGCTACTTCGATCTCTATCGCTACATCGAGGAGCATGGGAAAAAGGTCCTAGTGGATGTGCCCGATCCCGGCTGGGGCAGTCTCATCGGCAACGCGCTCGATCGGGGCGGCGGCTATACGCGGCCGCAGTTTCGCAACCATTTCGATGCGCACTGCGGGATGGAGATCGTCCTGCCGAACGGGGAGCTGATGCGCACGGGAATGGGCGCCCTTCCGGGCGCGAAGACCTGGCAGCAGTACAAGACGGGCTTCGGGCCATGGATCGATGGGATGTTCTCGCAGTCGAATTTCGGCATTGTGACGAAAATGGGCTTCTGGCTCATGCCGCGCCCAGAGGCGTTCCTCGGCGGCACGGTGCTCGCCGGCAAGCGCGATGATCTCCACGAGCTCGTCCGCATCCTCACGAAGCTCGAGAACGGCGGCATCACGAACGGCATGCCCGACCTCGGCAGTCCGCTTCTCGGCATCCAGACGATCGAGGAGTACGCGAGGGCGATGGCCGATGAGCCGCAGCCGCCCGTCGATCGGGAGCTCGCCGCTTTGCGCGACCGGGCCGAGACCGGCGAAGCCCAAGCGCTCGAGGACTATGGCGAGCGCAAGGGCCTCGCCTACTGGACCTTCAAGCTCAAATTCTACGGTCCCGCGAAGGTCGTCGCGGCCCAGTGGGAGCACTGCAAGGAGGAATTCTCCGCAATTCGGGGCGTTCGTTTCACCGAAGGCAAGCTCATTCGCCTGCCCGTCTCGGCGCAGCAGCGGCTGCAGGTGCACTGGCCCGAGCTCGGCATCCCGACGCTCAACATGTATTCGATCGGCGCTCGCTCGAGTACCAATCCGAACCCGACGCACGGGCACATGTGGTTTTCGCCGATCATTCCGCGCACGGCAGAGGCGGTTTTCGAGGCCAACAAAGTCTTCGCGGCGGCAGCCCGCCAGTTCGATCTGCCGGTGCTCCGTTTCAGCCTGCCCTCCTGCTACTGGGAGCGGGCGTTCATTTTCATCTTCGGTTTTCCGGTGACGACCGACATCGCGACGAATCGGAAGAACCGCGCCGCCTTCTATGCGCTCATCGACACCGCGGCATCGCACGGCTGGGGCGAGTACCGCACGGCCCCCGCGTATCAGGATGCGGTGATGAGCATGTACTCGTTCAACAATCACGCTTTGCTTCGGTTTCACGAGACGGTGAAGGATGCGATCGATCCGAACGGGATCATCTCCCCGGGGCGATACGGCATCTGGCCGCGGCACCTTCGCAAGTCCACGCGCACGTGAGCATACGGCCGTGAGTCGACGCCGATGAGCCCTCGAGGATTCGCTGCCCGAGTGGCAGTGCTGCTCGGCATCGCGAGCGCCGGGGCGCTCGCGCGCGCCGACTCGGCCCCCGTGACCACCGACTCCGCGCGGCCCCCGATCTCCTGGACCTGGACCACGATTGCGCCGGCAGCGCGCGAGCCGCGGGGGTACACGCAGTTTCAACGCGCGTGCTGGGTGTGCCACGGCAACGGCCCGGCGAAGCCGGGGACGCGTGCGCTGCACGCGAAGTATGCGGGCAAGCTTCCAGCTCTCCTCGAGCAGCGGACCGACCTCACGCCGGCCTACGTGAAATACATCGTGCGCCACGGCGTGAGCGTCATGCCGCCCTTCCGCAAAACCGAGCTGAGCGATGCCGACCTCGACGCCATCGCGGCGTACCTCGGACGCAAGCGGACGTCGCAATGAAGGACGCATGACGGCGTTCACTCAGTTTCGCGGTAGGACGGCGGTGGTAACGGGTGGCGCTTCGGGCCTCGGCAAGGGGATCGCCCGGGCGCTCATGGCAGAGGGCATGCGCGTCGTGCTGGCGGACATCGAGGCGGCGGCGCTCGACCACACCGCGGCGGAGCTCGGCGCGAGCGGATGGGTCACCGATGTGAGCGATGCCGGAAGCGTCCAGGCACTCGCCGATGAAGTGCGCCGGCGGTTCGGCGCCGTCCACCTGGTTTGCAACAATGCGGGCGTGGGCTCCATCGGTCGGCTTGCCGACCTGACGCTCGAGGACTGGCGCTGGATGATCGGCGTCAATCTCTGGGGAGTCATTCACGGAGTGCATTCCTTTCTTCCGCTCCTCCGAGCGAATCCGGACGGCGGCCACATCCTCAATACCGCCTCGGTGGGCGGGTTCGTCACTATGCCGGGGCTCGGCGCCTACGCGACGACGAAGCACGCGGTCGTCGCGCTTTCCGAGACGCTCGCGCAAGAGCTCGCCGAGGCGGGCTCATCGATCGGAGTCACGGTGCTTTGCCCGGGCCCTACTCGCACGAACATCAAAACGAGCTCGCGCAACCGTCCGGGAAGCCGCGGCCCGCGCGGACTTACGGATGTCGATCTCGAAGCGACGGAATTCGGCGCCTCCGCGCGCTGGATCGAGCCTGACGAAGTCGGGCGCATCGTGGTCGAAGCCCTGCGGAGCGGAGCGCTCTACGCGTTCACGCACCCGGAGCAGATGGATGCGGTCGCGCAGCGCTTTGACACCATCCTGCGCGCCGCGCGCGGCGGATCATGAGCGTCCTGAATGGCCGACAAGGGTAGACCTCTCGCCGGGCGCTCGGCGCTCGTGACCGGCGCCGGGCGCGGTATCGGACGCGCCATCGCCGAGCGGCTCGCCGCCGAAGGCGCGCGCGTCACGCTCGTGGCACGCGACCGCGAACGGCTCGAGGCCGTAGCGCAGGGCATCCGGGATGCAGGGGGCGACGCGCAGGCCGTCGCTGCGCACGTTGCGAGCGGCCCTGATGTTGAAACGGCGATCGCCGCAGCCACGGCCAGCTTCGGGCCCGTCTCAATCCTCGTGAACAACGCCGGGACCCCGGGGCCGTTTGGACCCCTCGGCACGATCGATCCGCAAGAGTGGTGGCAGGCACAGTCCGTGAACGTCCTCGGCCCGGTGCTCTTCATGCACGCAGTCATCCCGGCCATGCGCGAGCAGCGCACGGGCCGCATCATCAACATCGTCTCGAGCGCCGGATTGCAGCCGGTGCCGCACCTTTCGGCATACGCCGTGAGCAAGAACACACTCGTGCGGGTCACCGAGACGGTCGATATCGAGGAGCGCGGCCGGGGAATTCGGGTCTTCGCCCTGCATCCGGGGACGATCACGACGGACATGGCGCGGAGCACGATCGGCTCGCCCGAGGCGCAACGCTGGGTTCCCGAGGGAGTGGCGATGCTTCGCGGCCGCTCGGATGCCGAGTCCGCGCGCGATCTGAAGCGCTGCTGCGACGTCGTCGCATGGCTCGCGGCCGGCCGGTTCCAGGCGCTCGGCGGGCGCTACCTCGATCTGTGGTGGGATCTCGAGGCCGAGGCGCGTCAGCCATGACGCCGTCGCCCCGCGAGGCGCGGCTCGCGCAGGAAATCTTCCGGCTCGAGGGCGCGAGCGCCGTGAAACGGCTGCAGCGTGCCCTCGGCTACTACCTGGATCAAGGTGCGTGGGACGAGGCTGCGGACCTTTTTGCCGATGACGCGACGATCGAAGTCGGACTGGATGGCGTCTATCGCGGCCGCGAGCGCATTCGCAGGTACCTCTACGCGCTCGGCGGCGGACGCCGCGGGCTGGCGGAAGGCGAGCTCCACGAGTGCTTCCAGCTGCAGCCCCTCGTCACGGTATCGCCCGACGGCTGCTCGGCGCGGGCGCGCTGGCGAGCCTTCCTCATGGAGGGACGGCTCGGCGAGCGGGCGCTCTGGGGCGAGGGCCCGCTGCAGGCGCGCTACGCCATGCGCGACGGCGCATGGCGAATCGAGTCGCTGCACGTTTATCAAACATTCCTGGTGCCCTATCAGGGCGGCTGGCTCCGAAACCGCGACGTCACGGACGGAAAGCTCCGCTTCGCGCGACTGCCACCCGATGCTTCTCCCACGGAAACCTACGAGACGTGGCCGGGCGTGCACATGCCCGCATTCGACGCCGACGCAGGCTCCGCGGAGACGCTGACCTTTCCGGCGAGCGAGGATCCGGCCGTGGCGGCGCTCGAGCGCCGCGTGCTGTTTCTTCACGATGCCGCGCAGATCGAGAATCTCGTCTCCGCCTACGGCTACTGTCTCGACAAGCAGCAGTGGGATGCGTTCGTCGAGCTGTTCGCCGAGGACGCGACGATGGAGATTTCGCAGCGAGGCGTCTATGTCGGACGGGCGAGCATCCGTCGCGCGCTCGAGCTCTTCGGCCCGCAGGGCATCGAGCGCGGCCATGTGCACAACCACATGCAGATGCAGCCGGTCATCCACGTCTCGGCAGACCGGCGGCGAGCTTGGGTTCGCAGCCGGGCATTCAGCCAGCTCGGCGTATTCCAGGGCGGAGGCATCTGGCACGGCGGGCTGTATGAGAACGAGCTCATCAACGAGGACGGCGTGTGGCGCTTCCGCAAGGATCACGTCTACACGACCTACTTCGCGCATTACGATCAGGGCTGGATGACCGGACCGCGTCCGACGCCCAAGCCGAGCGACAAGATTCCGCCGGATCGTCCCACCACCGAGGTGTACGAGTCCTTCCCCGAGGTGTACATCCCGCCCTACCACTACCGTCATCCAGTGACTGGCCGGCCGATCGAGATCGCGTGTGCAACTGCCGCCCTCGGCGCCCCGGCCGAGTACGCGTTCCCCGCAGATGCCGGGGCGCACCAGCCGGCCGTGGTCTCACTACCTGAGCGGCTCGGCGGCCTCGCCGCGCGCATTGAGCGCCTCGAGGACGAGCGGGCGATCGAGAACCTGCAGCGGAGCTATGGCTTTTTCGTCGACAAGGCGCTTTGGCAGGAGACGGCCGATCTGTTCACGGAAGAGGGAACGCTCGAGATCGGTGGACGGGGCGTCTTTGCGGGCAAAGCGCGGGTGCTCGAGTATCTGCGCTGGCTCGAGCCGAAAGGTCTCGTCCGCAACAAGCTCTTCGATCACATGCAGCTGCAGCCCATCGTGACCGTGGCGCCCGATGGCGCGACCGCGCGCGGTCGATGGCGGTTCTTTGCGCAGGTCGGGGAGTTCCAGAAATCCGCTCTCTGGGGCCTTGGAACTTACGAGAACGAGTACGTGAAGGAGCGCGGGATCTGGAAGCTGAAGACATTGCACTCGTATTTCCGGATGTACACACCGTATGCGGACGGCTGGGCGAAGACCGCCCTGCCGAATACGCGCCCGGAGAAGGGCCTGCCGCCGGATCGACCGCCGAGGATCGTGCACGAGCAATACCCCGGCACGTTCATTCCGGCCTGCCACTTCCCGCACCCGGTCACGGGAAAGTAGTCTCGAGGATTACGTCCGCGCCTTGGGCGCTGCGCCGGATGCTTCGCCCGAGGCGGCCGCTTCGCGCGTCGAGGCGTCGGTGCTGCGCTCGCGGAGCGAGCGGATGAGATCAGGATTGATGTCCTTGGGCATCGCCTCGAGAATCACGTTCATCCGCTGGATGAAGGCCTCGCGCCATTCCCCGTGCGTGATGATGTAGAGCTCGTCGTTCTGCATGGCGCGCAGAACCTTATCGCCGACGACCCTCGGGTCCATCCAAAGTGGAGACGGCTGCCGCCTCGCGAGCTGCGCCTCGGCTTCCCCAAAACCGCTCGCCCCTTTGAAGCGGCTCGGGCGATTCTGGCCTGATTCATGGATATTGGTGCGGATCGGCCCGGGGCAGAGCACGGATGCCCCGATGCGATCCGGCGCCAGATCGTCGCGGATGCATTCGGTGAGGGCGATCACCGCAGCCTTGCTCGCTGCGTAGATCGCAAAGAACGAAGGCATCCAGACGAGCCCGGCGAGCGATGCGGTATTGACCACATGACCGCCCTCCCCATGGGCCCGGATGCGCGGGACGAACGTCTGGATGCCGTTCACCACGCCGCCGAGATTGACGCCGATCCCGAAGTCCCAATCGTCATACGTCGCACGGCGCAGCGGGCCCTCGATGCCGACCCCCGCATTGTTGACGACCACGTGCACCTTGCCGAAGCGCCGCTCCGTCTCATCGGCTGCGCGCGCCACCGCGGCGCGGTCGCTCACATCGACCGCGATGCCGTGCACGCGCTCCTTCGCGCCGCGACCCACGAAGCGTGCGAGCGCGGCATCGAGGTGATCCTGGCGCAGGTCGCCGATGGCGACGCACATGCCGGCATCGATGAAGGCCTCGACGATGCCGAGGCCGATGCCGCTCGCGCCTCCCGTCACGAAGGCCACCTTGTCGCGAAAGTCTTTCATGGCGCGTGCTCCGAAGCGGGCGTCACTCGATTCTCTGGGCGCTCGCCGGGAGTGTCAACGCGTGATAACGTGCCCGAGCACGCCGAAGCGCGCGCGTGGCCGCGTGCCAACGAGGATTTCCAAATGCCGGGCAGCACCGATCGCATTCTGACGACGCACGTCGGCAGTCTTCCACGTCCGCAGGACGTGGTCGATCTGCTTTTCGCCGAGGACCGCGAAGAGGCCTACGATCACGCGCGCTTCGAGACGGTCATGCGCCGCGCGGTGCTCGATGTCGTGCGCAAGCAGGCCGAGGTCGGGATCGATGCGGTGAGCGACGGCGAGACGAGCAAGATCAGCTACGCCACCTACATTCGCCACCGGCTCACCGGCTTCGAGGGCGACTCCGCGCGGCCCACGCCAAAGGACCTCGAGGATTTCCCCGAGTACCGCGACAGGCTCGTGAAAGCCGGGCATTCGGCGACCTACAAGCGGCCCGTGTGCCGCGGGCCGATCGCCGTTCGCGATCTCTCGGGCCTCGAGCGAGACATCGCGAATCTCAAGGCGGCGCTCTCGGAGGCGAAGGTCGCCGAGGGCTTCATGAACGCGGCCTCCCCGGGCACGATCGCCGTGTTCCAGCCGAACGAGTACTACCGGACATACGAGGAGTACCTCGCTGCGCTTGCCGAGGCCATGCGCAGCGAGTACGAGATGATCGCGGGCGCGGGGCTCGCGCTGCAGCTCGACTGCCCGGATCTCGCGATGGGACGGCACAGCCGCTTCAAGCACCTCTCCGATGAGGAGTTCCTGCGCTGTGCGGAGCTGCAGGTCGAGGCGCTCAATCACGCGATCGCAAACATCCCCGCCGAGCGCGTCCGTCTGCATGTGTGCTGGGGCAACTACGAAGGCTCGCACGTCCACGATATGGACTGCCGCCGCATCTTTCCCATCGTGCTCAAGGCGAAGCCGGCGACGCTGCTCATCGAGGGCGCGAACCCGCGGCACGAGCACGAGTGGGAAGTGTGGAAGACCCTCCGGCTTCCCGACGACAAGATCATCGCCGCGGGCGTCATCGGCTCGAACAGCAACTACGTCGAGCATCCAGAGGTCGTCGCGCAGCGCATCGAGCGCTATGCGAGCGTGGTTGGTCGCGAGCGCGTCATCGCGGGGACTGACTGCGGGTTCGGCACGTTTGCGGGATTCGGCGCGGTGTTCCCGCCCTTCTGCTGGATGAAGCTGCAGTCGCTCGTCGAGGGCGCGCGGCTTGCGACTCGAAGACTTTGGCCCCGCGCAGGCGCGCGGCATGCCGCACCTGGAGCACATTCATGACGGACAATTTGTTCGATCGCGGCCTCGCGGCGCGCAAGGCGGTTCTCGGCAGCGAATACGTCGAGAAATCGCTCGCGCAGGCCGACGAGTTCACACGGCCGCTGCAGGAGCTCGTGACCGAGTACTGCTGGGGCGCCATTTGGACCCGCGAGGGCCTGCCGCGCAGGACGCGCAGCCTTCTCAATATCGTGATGCTCACCTCGCTCAACCGTCAGCACGAGCTCAAGCTGCATGTGATGGGCGCGCTGCGCAACGGGTGCACGCAGCAGGAGATCCAGGAAGCGCTGCTGCAGGCGACGATCTACGCTGGAGTTCCCGCGGGCGTCGAGGCGTTCCGCACGGCGCGTGAGGCTCTCACCGAGTATCAGCGCTCCAGCGGCGAGGCAAAGTGAGCGTTGCGTGAGCGACCCGATCGGCTTCGTCGGCCTCGGAAACATGGGCGGCCCGATGGCCGCACGCCTGCTCGGTGCCGGACACGCGCTCGCCGTCTACGACACACGCGATGCGGCGACCGCCCCGCTCGAGAAGCGCGGCGCCCGCCGCGCCTCCTCCGCCGCCGAAGTGGGCTCGCTCGCGGAGACGGTGCTGGTGAGTCTGCCGACACCCGACATCGTGCGCGCGGTCGCTCTCGGACCGAACGGCGTCGCCCAGGGGACACGCGTACGCCGGCTGGTCGATCTCTCCACTTCCGGACCGCGCATGGCGGCGGAGATTGCCCAAGAGCTCGGCGCACGGAAGATCGCGTTCATCGATTCACCCGTCAGCGGCGGTGTTGCGGGCGCACGCGCGGGGACGCTCGCCGTCATGACCGCCTGCGCGCGACCCGAATTCGAGCGCCTGCGACCGCTGCTCGGCGTGATCGGCAAGCCGTTCTATGTCGGGGAGCGAGCGGGGCTCGGGCAGATGATGAAGCTCGTGAATAATCTGCTCTCGGGTGCGGCGCTCGCGATCACCTCCGAGGCCATGCTCCTCGGAGCCAAGGCGGGACTCGACCCGGACACGATGGTCGAGGTGCTCAATGCCGGCAGCGGGCGCAACAGCGCGACGCAGGACAAATTTCCGAAAGCGATCCTGCCGCGCAAGTTCGATGCGGGCTTCGCCACAAGACTCATGTACAAGGATTTGAAGCTCTGCCTGGAGGAGGCTGAAGCACTCGGGCTCACGCTTTGGGTCGCCTCCGCCGTGCGCCAGCTGTGGCACGCGACTGCGAGCGAGATCGGGCCGGATGCGGATTTCACGACGATCATGCAATACGTCGAGCGCGCCGCGGGCGAAGCCGGCGTCGAGGTCCGCGGCCGCGGCGCAGGCAGCTGATTCAACGCCGCTTCACGCGGCGCCGGGACTCACGCCGCGCGCTGAATGAGCGAGGGCGTCTCGAGCTTCTTCGCAGTCAGAAAGATGAGCCGCTGCAGCGATTGGTCGCGCTCGGCCGCGCGAAAGCCGGCGAGCTGGGCTTCGAGCTCGGCGTCGTCCTTCAAGTGGTAGATCATGCGCTTGAAGTTGCTCGCCTCGGGCGAGGCATACTCGAGGAACGCGCGCCGGCGGTCCGCCGAGTAGCGATCGAGCACCGCCCCGTCCGCCTGCCCGCGGATCACCGCCGCGAGCGCCTCATACAGGACGTAGGCATCGTAGAGCCCGGAGGTGAGGCCGAGCCCGCCGGTCGGATTGGTCAGGTGTGCCGCATCGCCGGCGAGCAGCACGCGCCCGGCCCGCATTCGATCCGCGCAGCGCTGATGCATGCGATAGGGCGAGTACTGCACGAGCTCGTAGTGCTTGTCTCCCGGCAGCGCGCCGGCGAAGTAGGCCGGCATACGCTCGAGCACGCCCTCCTCCGGCAGGCTCGCGTCCTCGCAGTACGTGCAGCGCCAGAGGCCCGTGTGATCGAGTTTCGCGACGATCGCCCCGTGCG
>Ga0134126_10012236_pt1 | contig 10834 bp, 8 predicted proteins | sample KB31752_FD_96881 | JGI IMG/M metagenome (GOLD analysis project Ga0134126, IMG submission 96881) | Terrestrial soil microbial communities with excess Nitrogen fertilizer from Kellogg Biological Station, Michigan, USA - KB3-175-2 | ecosystem: Environmental > Terrestrial > Soil > Unclassified ...
GACTTCGACCGGGCCCGGAATATGCAATTTTACATGTGCCATAAAGGGTTCATCTTTCCTCACACGCCCGCCAAACGCAAGAACGCAAAAAAAAACGGCGAGTGGCGAGGGACGGTGGGCCGCAAATGTAGCGGCGGTCTGCGACCGCCGCCATTCCACCCTGGGAGCGCCAGCGTCCCGCTGGCGAGTTGTTCTCGCCGCCGAGACGGCGGCGGTTCGCATTTGTGAGCGCGATGGGGGGTGGCACCCCCCGGGGTCTTAGGTCCTAATAGGTCCGATTGGGTCCGATTTACTTTAACTTTCCGCATTGGCGAGGACGGTTTTTGGCGGGGTTTTGCGGCCGTGATCCCGCCAAATTGAAGCCGTTGAAACGGCTGAAAGCGGGTTTCGGCGGCGTCTGGGCACCGGGCTAAAGCCGCGGTGTTAATGAGAGGGCCGAAGGGAAAACACATTGCACGTTTGACACCGATGTGGAATCGACGGCGGTCATCGAGAAAACGGCGACAGAATTGAAATTGGCGATCCGGCCGTCGCGGGACCGCTACATCGATTGGCTCGCCCTCGTTTCTCATCTCGGCCTTTCCGCCTCCTCTTGAGAGTGTTTTACCACCGGGTGCGGATGATTCAAGCTATTCTTGCTGGTTTGTGTCCTGCGGTGGGCAGGCGGGGAGATTTAAAGCGAATTCGGCTTGTTGCGGAGCAGTTTCTTCGGGGCTGGCCGGCGGCGGCGGCGGCTCCGAGCGCCGGAAGAGTTCGGATTTGGAATAAGTGATGTGAAGGCTCAGCGAATCGATTTCCGTTATGTAGCCTATAACGCAGGGAATCATGCCAGCGTGGGCAGGACAAAGGCTGTCCGGGGAGGATGTGCCCCTGTAGTTTGTAACAGGGAAAATTTTTCCTTTCACTCTTACAAGGCTGGTCACACGGCTACTCGTTTTCAACTTGCCAGAAATCAATTCACTGGCGAACTCGAACAAGATTTCTTACTGTGAGTTCGAAGCATGTTTAACTTGGCTGGAAGGGAAAAATCGGACGGACGAATCGTGCCGGTGCAGGAGGCGCGCGAAGACAACAAACTCCGCGTGGAGGATCGTTCTGCACATGATTGGTACCGATTTGTGCTGTCGTACCCAGCGCACCTCGTCCGCGCCTATGTGGAGCGCTTCGGTCTGGACGCTAGACAGAACGTCTTGGATCCATTTTGCGGAACCGGCACGACGATAGTTGAATGCAAAAAGCTCGGAATCCCGAGTTGCGGAATCGAACCAAACCCAATGGCTGTATTTGCCAGCCGCACAAAGGTTGATTGGGAAATCAACGCCGACGAATTAGTTGCACACGCGTCACACATTGCAAAACTGACGCTCGAAAAGTTCAACGAGCAAGGAATTCAGGACGAAGACATCTTCGACCGGCTCGTTAAGCCTTACATTCCGCTTAGGGAACTGCCCCCCGATTTAGTCAAGATTTTATTAACTGATTCAATTAGCCCGCTGCCGCTTCACAAGGTTTTGGTCCTGATAGAGGTATTGGAGGCGAATCGTGATCCGAGATTATTGGCACATGAACATTTAGCTCTGGCGAAGATCCTGGTTAACGATGTCAGCAATCTCCATTTTGGGCCGGAAATTGGTGTGGGAAAAATTAAAACAGATTCAGCGGTCGTTGGTCCATGGGTTCGTGCGGTGAGCCGAATAGCCGAGGACATCCGCCATCTGAAAGCCAAGTGCCATACCCCGGCAATCGTTCATCGGGCAGATTCCCGGGATATCGCCGTCTTCCTTCAGCCAGCGTCTGTCGACGCAGTAATCACCTCTCCGCCTTATCCCAATGAAAAGGACTACACGCGAACAACCCGGCTTGAGTCGGTCCTGCTTGGTTTCATCAAGAGCAAAGAGGGCTTGCGTAGTCTAAAACAGAGCCTGGTGCGTTCGAATACTCGGAGCGTTTATAAGTCCGACACCGATGACAGAATGGTCGCAAACCACGACGCTATTCAACAAATTGCCGAGGCGATTGAGCAGCGACGCATAGAGCTGGGTAAAACGTCTGGTTTTGAGCGCCTCTACGCTCGCGTCACAAAGTTATATTTCGGTGGTATGCTCCGGCATCTGATGGATCTGCGGTCGGTTCTCCGACCGGGGGCTCAACTCGCATATGTCGTTGGCGACCAGGCATCCTATCTGCGAGTGATGATTCGAACTGGGCAATTGCTTGCGGACTTGGCCCAGTCTGTCGGCTACGAAGTCGTCGGTATAGATCTTTTTCGCACGCGGCTTGCCACCGCGACCAAGGAACAATTGCGCGAAGAGGTAGTCATACTTCGGTGGCCCGGGCCATCCAACCCAAACGGTTATCCGAAACAGGAAAACGGCAATCACATGGTCATGAGAGAGGAACCCACAGTACCGAGCATGAAAAAGACACCCCTCAGCAAAACTAACAGACCCATCAATCGATATTCCGCAATCATTGAAAAGATCTTTTTTTCAAAATATAAAAAAGGAATGCGCGAGGTGCCGTTTGCGCGCGAGGAAATGGAAATCTTTGCGGGCAAGCTGAAAATTAAGCTTCCGAAGAATCTAGGGGATCTGGTTTACAGCTTTCGATATCGGTCAATGCTTCCCGCTTCCATTACATCCATTGCTGGTGACCAAGAGGTTTGGATCATACGCCCAACCGGCCGTAGCCGTTATAGTTTCGCATTGATCAAGAATTCGCCTCTTGTTCCCAACGAACACATGGCGGTCACCAAAGTCCCTGATGCGACGCCAGGCATCATTGCAAAGTACGCCCTCAACGACGAGCAAGCGCTCCTAGCGAAAGTGCGCTATAATCGATTAGTCGATATTTTCAGCGGCGTCACGTGCTATTCCCTTCAAAATCATCTCCGCACCACCGTTCCAGAAATGGGGCAAGTCGAAACCGATGAGCTGTACATCGGTGTCGACAAAAAGGGAGCCCACTACGTCTTTCCGATCCAAGCCAAGGGCGGCAAAGATAAATTGAGCATCGTGCAAATCGAGCAAGATCTTGCAATGTGCGCTGCAAAGTTCCCGCTCCTCGTTTGTCGACCGATCGCGGCGCAGTTCATGAGTGAAGGAGTCATTGCTTTGTTTGAATTCGAGTCAGGTGAAAACGATGTCACAATTTCATCGGAAAAGCATTACAAGCTCGTTTCGCCCAAAGACGTCACAGATACTGACCTTGAAACCTATCGTGGCAGACTAAATCCTCCAACCTGAACTCATGGAGGAAAAATCTGCTCAAGATTTTCCGTAATTCATCAACACATCTTCAAGGCCAAAACAGATAGCGCGCTCAAGGAAAATTGGCACGGGCTTTCTTTTTTCCGCGCTCCGCGTTCCTCCGTCCTCACCCCTCAACTCTCAACTCCTCAACCCTGCATATGCTCACCCTTTCACCGCCAGGAGTTCGGTGGCCGGCGGGATGACTGCAGCGGGAGGCGGCGGAGCGGTTTCCGTTTCCAAAACGCTGGGCACGACGAAGCGGAAGGTTGTTCCTCTGCCGTCTTTGTTGTTCTCCGCCCACAATCGGCCGGAGTGCGATTGGATGATGTACCGCGCCAGGGAAAGCCCCATGCCCATGCCCTCCGGTTTGGTGGTGAAGAACGAGTCGAAGACTCGCGGGAGATTCTCGGGCGAGACGCCCTGGCCGCTGTCCTTGATGGCGATTTCCACAAAACCAAGGTTATCGCCGGAGGTGCTGACGACCAGATTTCGTTCCGCTTCCGGACTTTCTTTCATGGCGTCCATGCCGTTGATGAGGAGGTTGAGCACCACGTGCTGCAAATGCACCACGTCGCCCCGGGCCGGCGGAAGCTGCGCCGAATATTCCTCGCGGATTTGGACATGGCGGCGCTCGGCATCGCCCCGCGCCAGGTTGACGACCTCGGCGATGGCCGCGTTCATGTCGATGGGTTTCATTTCCATTTCGCGCCGGCGCACCAGGGCGCGGATGCGGTGGATGGCCTGGTTCGCCCGCAGGTCGTCCTGGCGGATGTCGGCGAGGATTTGCCGGATTTCGTCCCGCGGGAGGACTGCCATGTCCAGGAGCATCCGCTCGACGGCGTCGGTGTTGGTCAGAATGGCGGTGAGCGGCTGGCTCAATTCGTGGGCGATCATGGCGGTGAGTTCGCCGAGGACGGCAAGGCGCGAGGCATGAATCAGGTTTTGCCGCGATTCCTCGGCCCGCTTGAGATCGGTGAGATCAACGGCGGAGCCGATGTAGCCGAGGAATTCTCCATTGGCGCCGTATCGCGGGACGCCGCGGTCCAGCATCCATCGATATTCGCCATCGTGACGGCGGATGCGATACTCGAGCTCGAGGGGCTGCCGGGCGTCGAAGGACGATTCATACATCTCGAGGCAACGCCGGAGGTCGTCCGGGTGCACACCGGCCTCCCAGCCGTCTCCGAGTTCCTCTTCCATGGTGCGTCCCCGGAAATCAAGCCAGCTCCGGTTGACGAAACAACATTGTTTGTCCGCGCCGCTCATCCAGAGGAGCGCGGGCGCGGTATCGGCCATGAGGCGGAAGCGTTGCTCGCTTTCGCGCAGGGATTGTTCCACGTAATCACGTTGCCGGATGAGGATGGCGACGAGGTAAAGCGGGGCGGAGCGCAGCAGCAGAAATTCCTGCAAGGCCAGGGCGGTGTCCCTGGGCGAGTCTCCGGCAAATGGTCCGCGGCCATGGATGGCGGCATTTACGGAAAAAATAGTGATGATGGCAACCGCGCCGGAGGCGCCGGGCATTCCGAATCGAATCGCCGCCCAGAACAGGAACGGAACGGGCGCGTAAAGGCAGGCTTCGGCAAAACTGGTTCCATTCAAGGTGGTGCTGAAGGCAACCCAGCCGGTGAAAATCAACGCGACGGCGAGGAGACTCACTTCCACGAGGCGCATTCCGGAGGGGAACTGGATTTTGCGCCGGGGAGCCAGCAGCCAATAGAGAATGGCCGGCGTGATGACGAGGTGCGTCATGGAATCGCCCATGAACCATTGACTCCACGCCGCCCAATAATCCCGGCCAACGGCGTGAAGCACGGCCGCGCCGGCAAAGGCGGAAGCCGCCGGAACCAGCATTACCGCGCAGAAAAAGAACAGCGCAAAATCCCTGAGCGATTCCAGCCGGATGGTGTTCTTCATGAACACACGCAGCGCCGTGGCGACCAGCAGGCCTTTTGCGGAATCGATGGCGAACGTTGCGAACATGAGCGGCAAGGGAACGTGGGCCACCGGACTGAACAGCCGAATGGGCAACGTTCCCAGGATGAAGAGCCACCAGTGCCGCGGACGGCTCAGCAGGAGCGCGCAAAGCAGGACCGTGTCCGGAAACCAAAAGGGAGCGGCACACGCCTGGCTGAAAGACATCCCGTAGAAATACGCGAAGTAAAATGCCCCCTCGAAAAAACAGAATCCCAAAACACGCCCGAGCATCGGCGATCGTGTGAAACAATTAAGGCCACCTTCTGAACGCGCCCCATTGTTCATAGGACTGCCCAATCTCGCATTAGCGATAAAGATAGTCAATTATACAATTAGGGAATTGTATTTCTTCTCGGAGCGAGGATCGCGCCGTCTTCAACACAAATTAGGGCGACTTAAATGCGGAGCATATCAAGATTTGAGTGGTCTCAGCCACGGAGTGGCAATAGACGATAGCCCACGGCGAAACTCTTTAACTCTCACCCATGCCCCTTCACATATCCATTCGCCCGGAACCAATCGACGGCGTCGGACAGGGCTTTTTTCGGCGGGGTTTGCGGCAGGCCCAGTTCGCGGATGGCTTTGGCGGGATTGAAAAACATTTTGCATTTTGCCATGCGCACGCCGGCCAGCGGCGCGCGCGGCGGGCGGCCAGTGAATTTGGATTTGAATTCATCCCCCACCGCCGCGAGCCAGGCGACGCCGTAGGGGATTTGCATTTTCGGCCCGCGCACACCGGTGATTTCCTCGAGGACGGCGAAGGCTTCCTTCATGGTCCAATTGCCATCCGCGCTGCCGAGGATGTAGCGCTCGCCGAGGCGGCCTTTCTCCGCCGCAAGGATGTGCCCAATGGCCACATCGCGCACATGAACCCAATTCAAACCGGTATCGAGATACGCGGGCATGTTGCGATTCAAAAAATCCACGATGACCTGGCCGGTGGGCGTGGGCTTGACATCGCGCGGGCCGACGGGCGCGCTGGGATTCACGATGACGACGGGCAGGCCCCGGGCGGCGAGTTCGAGGGCGGCTTTTTCGGCGCGGTATTTGGAAATTTTGTAGTGGTTGCCCTTCAGCTTTTCTTCGGTGACGGTCGCGGTTTCATCCGTCGGAGCGGTGGTTTGGCCGTGGTACGTGACGGGCAGGCCGATGCAGCCGACCGTGCTGGTGTAAACGATGCGCGAGCAACCGGCCGCGCCCGCGGCCTGGAGGACGTTGCGCGTGCCGTCGACGTTCGCGGCGTACATGGGGCGGTAATCGCGCAGCCACAAATGGTAACTGGCGGCGACGTGAAAACACCAATCGCAACCGGCCATGGCCTGCTGGAGTTTGCCGCGATCGCTGACGTCGCCGGGCACGCGCTCGAAATCCGCGCCGGCGAGTCCGCGCGCATCGCTCTCCGGGCGCAGCAAGGCCTTCACGCGATGCCCTCGCGCATTCAATTCATGCACGAGGTTCGCGCCGATAAAACCCGAGGCGCCGGTGACGAAGCAATTCATGTTGAGCGCCGAGGGTTGGGGGTTGAATGCGGAGAGTCAACGGTTTTTGCATGGATTAGTGGCACGGGCGTCTCGCCCGTGCAAACCAGAACTCACGGGCGAGACGCCCGTGCCACTATTCTTACGTGGGGTGCTGCAGGAAAGAGCGGTTATTATCCGAAAACGTGTTTGTCGGCGCAACGACTTTTCGATGGTTTAGCAAAACTAAATTTGTTCAAAGTGTCCCGCGCGCTCTTGACTTGGGAATTGACCTTGGAAACAATTCAACCGTCGTATGCCGGAAAAGAGCAGTGTCAGAAAGAAAACGAAACGCCGGGAGTCGCGCGACCTGGACATCAAGATTCAATTCATGGAGGGGATCGTGCGGCGCGACCCGGAATTTATCGAGGCCCTCCAGCTTCTTGGCGACCACTACACTCAACGCGGCCAATACGAAGATGGCCTGAAGGTCGACGAACGGCTCTCGCGGCTCGAACCGCGCAACCCGCTCGTGTTTTACAATCTCGCCTGCAGCTATTCGCTCATCGGCCAGGTGGACGCGGCGGCAAGCGCGTTGAACAAGGCGCTCGCGCTCGGGTATCGCGATTTCAAATGGCTGGCCAAGGATCCGGACCTGCGCACCTTGCGCAAACACCCCCTCTTCCGCGATATTCAAGCGAAGATCCGGAAGATGAGCGTGAAGATTGCCTGAGCCCCCTGCCCTTCGACTCGCGGTCTCAATATTCAAATGAACGTAAGCATCCGCGGACAGACGCGTCATTATCGCACGGTGACGTTCGATGCAAAACAGAACGCTGTTTTGCTGATCGAACAACGGCTGCTGCCGCACGCATTCAAAATTGTCCCGACGCGGGATTTCCGCGAAACGGCGCTCGCCATCAAGGACATGGTCGTGCGCGGCGCGGGGGCGATTGGCGCCACGGCGGCTTATGGACTCGCGCAGGGCGCGCGGGCTTTTCACGGCAATGATCTCAGGAAATTTTCCGCGCACGTCGAAAATGTTTTCCAAACGCTCAAGGCCGCGCGGCCTACGGCCGTTGATCCCGTAAACGCGATGCTTGGCTTGCGCGAGACGATGCGCAACGGCGAGTCGGTGGAGGAACAGCAGGCGCTGGCGCTGGCCGCGGCGGAGGAATTCGCGAATGAAGATGTGCGGCACTGCGAGGAGATCGGGGAGCACGGCGCGAAGCTGATTCGCAACGGGATGAATGTCCTGACGCATTGCAATGCGGGCTGGCTGGCGTTCGTGGATGTGGGCAGCGCCACGGCGCCAATGTATGCCGCGCAGGCGCAGGGCAAGAAATTTCATGTGTTTTGCGACGAAACCCGCCCCCGCTCGCAGGGCGCCACACTCACGGCGTGGGAATTGGCGCAGCAGACAATCCCGCACCACATCATCGCGGACAATGCCGCGGGTCATTTGATGCAGCGCGGAGAAATTGATTTGGTGATTGTGGGCAGCGATCGCACGCTCGGTCGCACGGGTGAAGTGGCGAACAAGATCGGCACTTACACGAAGGCGGTTTTGGCCGCGCGCCACAAAATTCCTTTTTACGTCGCGATCCCGCTTTCCACGATTGATTGGAATTTGAAGTCAGGGTTCGATATTCCCATTGAAGAACGACATGAGCATGAGGTGTTGGGCGCTTGGGGCGCGGTCCAAAATCCGAAATCCGAAATCCGAAATCCGAAGCCGGGTAAGAGCACTTACGTTCGTGTCGCGAGTCCGACGAGTGGGGCGCGGAATCCGGGGTTTGATGTCACGCCGGCGGAGTTGATCACTGGAATCATCACGCCGGCGGGGATTTTCAAGCCGCGAGAATTGTGGGCGCGGCGGCGGGAGTTGGGTTTTTCGACGTAGGACCAGGCATCCTGCCTGTCTCCATTTTCCGCTCCCTGCGCCGAAATAGTCAGAGACAGGCGGGACGCCTGTCCTACGAACTGTTCCGCCGTCTCGCACGGTAATTTTCCGGCGATAAACCAAAGTGTTTGTGAAAGGTTTGGCGCTGTTGCTGGTAACCGGCAAAACCGGCGCGGCCAATCACATACTTCAGCGGCGCATTCGTTTCACGCAGCAGCAATGCGGCGCGGGAGGTGCGGCAGCGCTGGATTTCATTGAGCAAGGTTGTGCCGGTCGCCGCTTTGAATCGGCGCTCGAGTGTGCGGCGGTTCATGCCCGCGTGGCGCGCGACGTCGGGCACGCCGATCTGGTTGTGGCTGTGGCTCCAGATGTAATCCATCGCGGTGTTCACGATGGGATCGTCGAAGCGCGCGGGCTTGGGTTGGTCCGAGGCGGCGGTGTCCCGAAGGAAATGGGCGAGCAATCCAATAGCCTGCCAGGAGAACGTGAGTGAATTGCGCGTGCCGGAGGCGTGAATCGATTCCACGAGATGGCGAAACTGACTTTCGAAAATCGGGCGGCTGTCGATGATCGCAAGATTCCCATCGAGCAGATATGCATCCTCACGCAGCCAGCGATGCGGGAGTTCGCCGTTGAAATTGACCCACATATTGAACCAGCCGACGCGCGGGAGGGGCCGGTGACGATGCCATTCGCCGGGGCGGTAAAGGCAGGCCTGCCCGGCGCGGATTTCCTGACGGCCCCGTTTTGTGTCAACGACTCCGCGTCCGCGGGTGATGAACCAAAGGCAAAATTCCCCCAGCATTCGGCCTTCCTCCCATTTGAATTGGTAATACGAAGGATGGCCCGGGCGCGGATACGATTGATGCGGACGAACGTGTTCCCATCCGGCATGAGTCACATAAAAAGGCTCCTGAAAAAACCGGTCGTCGAGGGGAAGCGCGTGTGCATGGCCATCGGAATGTCGCATTCTAATCTATTCTATAAACGCTCGGGATATCATTCAACCGGTTTTTATGGAGGATTTTGCACGTCTGGCGTGTCGCAAAATGAACTATTAAACCCTTTGCCCCGTTTCCCGCGCCGATGACAAAATAAGGCATAATCGACACCAACCATTTCGATGACAACGGTCACCAGTAATCCTCTTCTTGGCATCGGTTTCCACTCGATCGGAGCGATTTTTGCGGCGGCGTGTTATACGCCGCAGAAGAAAGTCAAAGGCTGGTCGTGGCAAACGTATTGGATCACCCAGGCTTCGGTGTGCTGGTTTCTGCTCCCCATCATCGGGGCGTTTCTCACAATCCCGGACCTGCTGGCGGTCCTGCACGAAGCGCCGGTCGGGGCGATGCGCAATTCGTTCCTGCTGGGCATGGCCTACGGCATCGGTGGCACGGCGTTCGGCATTGCGATTCGTTATATTGGATTTTCCCTGACGTATGCGATTGCCGTCGGTCTGTCAGCGGTTCTCGGCACGCTCATTCCGCCCGCGCTTGACGGTACGTTGGGCGAAAAATTAGGCAAACCCGGCGCGGCCTGGATTATTGCGGGCATTGTGATTGGCACACTCGGCATTGCCTGCACCGGCTGGGCCGGGCGCATGAAAGAAAACGATCTCACCGCGCAAAACAGCAAGGGAGAATTTTCGCTGAGCAAAGGTCTGGCGCTCTCGCTGCTCGCCGGCGTGCTCTCGGCCGTTTACGGAATTGCACTGCATGCCGGCGCGCCGATTGAGGCAATCGCCGCGCAGCACGGCGCGGGCGTGTACCGCGGCAACGTGACTTACATTTTTGCCAACACCGGCGCCTTTGTGACCACCTCGATCTACTGCCTCTACCTGCACCTGAAACATAAGACTCTCGGCGAACTGGTGGAGCTGCCCGCCGGTCCTGAAAAGGGAAGTTTGCCTGTGAATTTCATCATGGCCCTGATCACCGGCATATTTTGGTACGGCCAATTTTTCTTTTACAACCTTGGCCATGTGCGCATGGGCGACAAGTTCGCTTTCACGAGCTGGGCGATTCACATGATCATGCTGGTGTTGTTCAGCACCCTGATGGGCGTGGCGCTGCGCGAGTGGATCCGATGCCGGAGACTGACGCATGGCACTCTCGCCGTCGCGGTGTTCATCCTGGTGGGGGCGGTGCTGGCGCTGACGTATGGTAATTATCTCGGGGACCTGCCCACGAACGGAGGTGGGTCATGAAACGTTATGGGAACGTCATCGCTGTTCGTCCTGAAAAGCTTGA
>Ga0134126_10012239_pt1 | contig 10833 bp, 12 predicted proteins | sample KB31752_FD_96881 | JGI IMG/M metagenome (GOLD analysis project Ga0134126, IMG submission 96881) | Terrestrial soil microbial communities with excess Nitrogen fertilizer from Kellogg Biological Station, Michigan, USA - KB3-175-2 | ecosystem: Environmental > Terrestrial > Soil > Unclassified ...
GTCTTCTTGCCGAGCATTTCGGCGAGCACGATGCCGGTTTCGATGTTGATGATGTCGCTGCGCGTCGGCACCGCCACCGCTCGGGCCCGATCGACCCGGGCCGACTGCAGGGTCTGGCGCAGGGTGGCGTCACCGAAGATCACCGGCACGTCGAGGTCGCGCACCGCGGACAGGAAGCGGTTCTCCTCGTTTTGCTCAATGACCGCGACGTCGTAGCCGGCGTTGGTCAGATCCTGGACGACGCGCATGCCGAGTCCGCTGAGCCCGACGACGACGATGTGGTTGCGCAGATGTCCCACCCGGGGGCGTGCCGACGCGAAAATGAAACGGCGCGAGAGCAATACGTCCGCCACGAACGACACCAGCAAAGCGGTCGTGGTAACCCCGCTGAACATCAGCAGCGTGGAGAAGGTGCGCAACCAGGTGGGCTGGTTGACGAAGCTGAAGTCGCCGTACCCGGTCGTGGTCATCGTTTCGACGGTGAAGTAGAACGCGTCGACCCAGCCCATCTTGGGCGGCGGCCGGTAGCCGAATCGCAGCACGAACGTGGCGGTGACCAAGACGATCAGCGTCGCGGCCGCGACCGGATAGAACGTCGGGTTGAAGTCGTTGATCACCCCGCGAACGGAGTCGATCGCTCGCCGGAAGATGTTGCGGCGGGAACGCGCCCGCAACGAGCCGGAGACTTTGATGCCCTGCGCGGCCAACTCCTCGGCGGTGCCGATCATCATCGTCCAGTCGCCGGCGTGCACCCGCTGATCCCGGCCGGGGCAGATCTCGACCTCGGCCGGATCGGGCGAGTCTTCGCTGTGGATGACCGCCACCGGGGCGAGATCGCCGTAGAGCTCACGCAGCGTGGCCTCGCGAGACGCGGCCTTGCCCGAGACGACGAACGTCATGCCGGCGGCATCGAATTCGTGGGTGGCCTGCGACAGGCACGCCTCGACGATCGCCGGAGCGGCGATGTCGGCAACGTCGAGGATCGCACCCGGACCGTTGTCGTTGGCGACGGCCTCGCGCAGCACGTCGTTGGCCACCCGCGACACGACGCGCACGTTGGGGTTGGCTTTCCTTGCGAGCAAAGCGATTTCGAGGTTCACCGCGTCGTCATCGCCGACGCAGACGACGGCTGTCGCCTGAGAGACGTCGGCCAGGACGAGTTCGCGGGCCACGCCGGCCTCGGACTGGTCGGAACTGACCAGCCGCACCACCATCGCGCCGGCGTTTTTCAGCTCGTCGGCGATGGTGGTCGCCAGCGCATCGTCACCGCTGACGATGATGTGGCGGTGCATGGCCTCGTCCGTTGCTGGGTAACCCGAACGACTCCGAGGACTCGAAGACGTTGGACCGGTTCACCAGGGCATTATCTCATCCGGTGTGACCAGTGATGCGCATACGCAGCGCCGACCGGTCGACTTTGCCGATCCCGCGCAGCGGCAGTGCGTCCACGATGAGCAGTTCACGCGGCGCGGCGGTGTGGTCCAGCGTCCGCATCACGTGGGCCCGCAGCTCCTCGAGCGTGGGTGCCGCGGCCTCATCGGCCGGCACGACGGCGGCCGCCACGCGCTGGCCCAGTCGCTCGTCGGCCACCCCGAACACGGCGCAGTCGGCCACCGCGGGATGGGTCCGCAGCGCCGCCTCGACCGGCTGCGGCAACACCGTCAACCCGCCGGTGCTGATCGCGTCGTCGACTCGGCCCAGCACGCTGAGCACGCCCGAATCGTCGACGACGCCGAGGTCGTCGGTGCGAAACCAGCCTGCCTCGGCGAACGGGTCCGGGTCCGGTGGATTGCGGTAGCCCTTGGCCAGCGTCGGCCCGCCGATCACGATCCGGCCGTCGTCGATGCGTACCGCGACGCCGTCGAGCGGCACGCCGTCGTAGACGCAGCCGCCGGCGGTCTCGCTCATCCCGTAGGTCCGGACCACGTTGACACCGGCGTCGGCGGCCGCGTCGAGCACCGGGCGTGGGGCCGGTCCACCGCCGATCAGCACCGCGTCCAATTCGGCCAGCGCGGCGGTGGCGCCCGGATCGTCCAGCGCCTTGGCCAGTTGCGTGGCGACCAGCGAGGTGTATCGCCGACCCGGACCGAGTTCGTCGATGGCAGAAGGTAATTGGCCGATGTCGAAGCCGGTCGAAACGTCCAGCTCGACGGGTGTGGTGCCGGCCAGCAGGCTGCGCACCAGCACCTGGATGCCGGCGATGTGATACGACGGCAAGGCCAGCAGCCAGCGGCCCGGCCCGCCCAGCCGATCGTGGGTCGCGACCGCGCTGGCGGTCAGCGCGGCGGCGGTGAGCAGCGCACCCTTGGGCGCGCCCGTGGTGCCCGACGTCGTCGCCACCAGCGCCACGTCGTCATCGATGGCCTCGTCCACCCGCAGTGCTTCCAGTGTGGAGCGGTCGGTACCGGCACCGACCGGGACCAGCGCGGGTGCCTCGCCCTGCAAGACCTGCTCCAGCGCCGCCGATAATGGGCCGGCCGAGGAGTGCTGCGCCACGGCGAAGGCCCGCAGGACGGCTATCCGGTGTCCTCGCCGTCGCGGGCGTCTTCGAGCGGCCAGCCCTTGGCGGCCAACCGCTCCCGGACCCGCTCGACGTCCTCGGGGGCCGGCAGTTCATCGGTGAGCCGAGTGATCAGCACACCAATGTCGACATGATCGAAGTCGCCCCGGTCGATCAACTCGTGGGCCACCAGCTTGACCTCGTCGTTGCTCAGCCGACGCGACAGCAGGGCAAGCACCGGGAAGTAGTCAGTCGCCGGAATGCCTTCTGGGTAGCCGGCGCGCAGCCAGGCGACTACCGAGTTCAGGAATCGGTTCACGGTATGTGCACTTCCCCCGCCGGACGGTCGGTATGCCTAACTTTCGGAACGGATTCCGATGTTACGCGGGCTTGGCTCCAAGAAGATAAACGCCGGTCCACGCCCCGACGGCGTCACGAGCGATGTACAGCACGCCGACCAGGACCGCGGCCAGCGCCAGCGCGTAGATCGCGTAGCTGATCGCGCTGAGCGCCGGGTTCTTGTGCGCGACGGCCGCGCCGTCGGGGCCCTGGACGCCGGCGCCCGCAGCGCCGACCTTCACGGCGATCGCGAACAGCGCGGGCAGTCCGCTGCCCAGCAGCAGGCCGAAGATCAGGATCTTCAGTGAGGCTTGGTAGTTGAACCAGTGGGTCACAGCGTGCCTGCTTTCTTGGTCTCGGCGTGTGCAGCGGTGCCCGCGGCTTCTCCGTTGCTGATGGGGGCGCCGGCCAGGCCCGGGTGGCCGTCCTCGTCGAGACCGGCGGTCAGGTCGCCCTTCCACTCGGCGTTGACGTTGGTGTGGTCCACCTTGGTCTTGCGCGACTGCAGGTAGATCGCCGTCGCCGTGGCCACCAGCATCAGGAAGCCGATGATCGCCCCGGGGTAGCCACCGATCCCGTGCACGATGAAGTAGGTGACCGCGCCGACCAGGCCGGCGGACGGCAAGGTGATCAGCCAGGCCGCGGCCATCCGGCCGGCGACGCTCCAGCGCACCTGGGCGCCGGGCTTGCCGACCCCGCTGCCGAGCACCGAGCCGGTGACAACCTGAGTGGTGGACAGCGCGTAGCCGAAATGAGCGGACAGCAAAATGATGACGGCCGAAGAGGATTCGGCGGCCATGCCCTGCGGCGACTTGATCTCGACGATGCCCTTACCCATGGTGCGGATGATCCGCCAGCCGCCGGTGTAGGTGCCGAGCGCCATCGCGCATGCGCACGCCAGGATCACCCAGAACGGGGGTACGTGGGCCGTCCGGCTGACTGCGCCGTAGGACATCAGCGCCAGGAAGATCACGCCCATCGTCTTCTGCGCGTCGTTGGTGCCGTGGGCCAGCGAGACCAGCGATGCCGAGAAGATCTGGCCGCGGCGGAAGGCCTTCTCGCTGCGCTCTTCCGGGACGCCGCGGTCGAGTCGGTAGACCAGCCAGGTGCCGACCGCGCCGACGACGCCCGCCACGATGACCGAGACCCCGGCGGGGATCAGCACCAGCGAAACGACGCCGGTCCAGATCACCCCGTGGCCGCCGACCGCGGCGATCATGGCGCCGATGATTCCGCCGACCAGGGCGTGCGACGAGCTCGACGGGATACCCAGCAGCCAGGTCAGCAGGTTCCACACGATCCCGCCGACCAGCCCGGCGAAGATCAGATCTGGCTTCACCAGGTGACCGTCGATGAGGTTCTTGGCGATGGTTCCCGCGACCGCCGTCGACAGGAACGCCCCGAGGAGATTCAGCACCGCCGACAGCGTCACCGCGGCCTTCGGCTTGAGCGCCCCACTCGCGATGGAGGTGGCCATGGCGTTGGCGGTGTCGTGGAAGCCGTTCGTGAAATCGAATGCGAGCGCGGTGATCACGACGATGATCAGAAGGAACAGCTGAAGATTCACGGGCCTAATTCTGGGGGTAGGAAGGTGCCGTTGTCGAAAGAACGGCGGTCCAAATCAAAGGTATCTTGCACTAGTAGTCAGATGTTCGTCTGGGGTTAACCTCCCAGGTGGCGGCGTTAACCGCGGGTATCGCGACGCAGCGGATGCTCCGGCGGGATCTGGACGAAAATCAACAGCACACCGTCGGGATCGACGACGTGCATCTCGTGCAGGCCCCACGGTTCCCGGCGGGCCTCGCGAGCAATGTCGACGCCCCGGCTCTCCAACTCGGCCTGGGTCGCGGCGACGTCGCGGACCTGAAGCCACAGCGCGCCCGGAAACGGGCCGGCGAGTTGTTCCGGAGCGCCGTGGTCGGCCAGTTCGATCAGCGATTGGCCGGCGTAGAAGACGGTGCCCGCGCCGTAGTCGCGGAAGATCGCCAGGCCGATCTGATCCCGGTAGAAGCTCAGCGACCGCTGGTAATCCACCGGCCGGAACAGCATCCGGCTGGCGAGAATCTCCATGACGTCGTGTCTATCACGCGCTGGGGTTATTGGGCTGTAGCCGTATTGCCCAACTCCTCCTCATCGCGCTCCGCGCTCTGCATCGTCGTTGGGCTGAAGCCGTATTGCCCAGCTCCTCCTCATCGCGCTCCGCGCTCTGCATCGTCGTTGGGCTGAAGCCGCTGCCGCCGGATAGCGGTAGTTGCCAATCCCGGAACGAGGGTGTCTATCGCCTTCGCGGCAAGGGCCATCCGGGGCGCGATCCGGACCGGGCGGGTGCGCGCCGCGTCGATCATCCAGCCCGCGGCCTCCTCGGAGGTCAGCGCCGGCAGTCCCTGGTACTCCTTGGTCGGTGCGATCATCGGGGTGGCGACCAGCGGGTAATACAGCGTGGTCGAGTGCACACCCTTTGTCGCCCACTCGGTTTCGATGACCCGGCTGACCGCCGACAGCGCAGCCTTCGAGGCGTTGTACACCGCGAACAGCGGCGACGGTTCGCTGAACACGCCCCAGGTCGCGACGTTGATGATGTGCCCGTCGCCGCGCTCCAGCATCCCGGGTGCGATGCCGCGGATCAGGCGCAGCGGCGAGTAGTAGTTGAGCACCATGGTCCGCTCGACGTCGTGCCAACGTTCCAGCGACTCGGCCAGCGGCCGGCGGATGGAGCGTCCGGCGTTGTTGATCAGGATGTCCACCCCGCCGAGGCGCTTTTCGACGTCGGCGACCAACGCGTCGACGGCGTCCAGGTCGGACAGGTCGCAGGGGATCGCGATCGCGTCGCCGCCGCTGGCAGTGATCCGGCCGACGACCTCATCGAGCAGATCCTGGCGGCGCGCCACCGCGACGACGGTGGCGCCGCGGCGGGCGAACTGTTCGGCGGCGCATTCGCCGATCCCGGACGAGGCCCCGGTCAGCACGACGCGCTTGCCCGCCAGGTCGATGTCGACGGCGCCGGGGTTGGGCAGCAGGCGTGGCAGCAGCGGCGGTCGCATCGAGGTCAGCGTGATCTGCTCGGCCAGGGCTCGAATCGGGTTCCAACTCACAAGTCGGAAGTCTATGGGGAGCCCGGCCGGCTAGAAGTAGCGCGGGAACGGGCTCCAGTCGGGCGGCCGCTTCTCAAGGAACGCGTCGCGGCCCTCGACGGCCTCGTCGGTCATGTACGCCAACCGGGTCGCCTCGCCGGCGAACAGCTGCTGGCCCACCAGCCCGTCGTCGAGCAGGTTGAAGGCATACTTCAACATCCGTTGCGCCTGAGGCGATTTCGCGTTGATCTCGGCCGCCCACTGGATGGCTTCGGCCTCCAGCTCGGCGTGGTCGACGACAGCGTTCACCGCGCCCATCCGATGCATCTGCTCAGCGGTGTAGGGCCGGCCCAGGAAGAAGACCTCCCGGGCGAACTTCTGGCCGACCTGCCTGGCGAGGTACGCGCTGCCGTAGCCGCCGTCGAAGCTGCCGACGTCGGCGTCGGTCTGTTTGAACCGGGCATGCTCGCGGCTGGCCAGGGTGAGGTCGCAGACCACGTGCAGGCTGTGCCCACCACCCGCGGCCCAGCCGTTGACCAGGCAGATCACCACCTTCGGCATGAACCGGATCAGCCGCTGCACCTCGAGGATGTGCAGTCTGCCGGCCCGGGCGGCATCGACGGTGTCGCTGGTTTCGCCGCTCGCGTACTGGTAGCCGCTGCGGCCGCGGATGCGCTGGTCGCCGCCGGAGCAGAACGCCCAGCCACCGTCCTTCGGCGACGGGCCGTTGCCGGTCAGCAGCACCACGCCGACGTCGGGGGACATCCGGGCGTGGTCGAGCACGCGGTAGAGCTCGTCGACGGTGTGCGGCCGGAACGCGTTGCGCACCTCGGGCCGGTCGAACGCCACCCGCACGGTGGCGTCCGAGACGTGGCGGTGATAGGTGATGTCGGTCAGTTCACCGAACCCGTCGACCAGTTTCCACTCGTCGGCGTGAAAAGGGTTGTCGCTCAACGCTAGTGGGTCCCGTCTAGTCGAAAGACCGCGATGCGGCCGGCCAGCGCTTCGAATTCCTCCGGCAGGCCGTCGGTCACCAGGCCGGCTCGCTTCATGAAGCCCACACCGGTGGGCACCTTCTCGGGAAACAACCGCAGCAGCGGGCGGGCATCGTCCGCGGACAACTCGACCATTCTGACCCGCCGGGCGTTGCGGCCGCGGGCCACCGTCACCTCGTCGGCGGCGCGGACGTTGGCCACCCAGTCGGCGCCGGGGAAGCCGGCCACCACGTATTCCTTGCCGTCGACCGCCATCGGCGTGACGGGAGTCGATCGCTCGCGGCCGGATTTGCGGCCCGGCACTGTCAGCACCACCGGGCTCTCGCCGCCGAAACTCAGGCCCAGCCGCGACATTCGGATAAAGACCTTGTTGGCCGGTTTGAGCCACCACGGTGGTCGAACTGTTTTGCTCGCGCTCATACGGCGACGGTACTCGCCGCGGGTGTCTACTCTTTGCCCGTGTCCCATCCACATGAACCACATCTGGGTTCGGTTTCCGCGCGCCTGAATTGGCTGCGGGCCGGGGTCCTGGGCGCCAACGACGGAATCGTCTCCACCGCGGGCATCGTCGTCGGTGTCGCCGCGGCGACGGTGGCCCGCGGGCCGATCATGACGGCCGGAATCGCCGGGTTGGCCGCCGGCGCGGTGTCGATGGCGTTGGGCGAATACGTGTCGGTCAGCGCCCAGCGCGACACCGAACAGGCGCTGCTGCAACAGGAGTCCCGCGAACTGAGCAGCGACCCCGCCGCCGAGCTAGACGAACTGGCGACCCTGCTCGAGGGCAAGGGGTTGTCCCCGGCGACGGCGCGCACCGCCGCCGAGGAACTCACCGACCACGACCCGATGGCGGCGCACGCCGACATCGAGCTCGGATTCGACCCCACGGAGCTGACCAACCCCTGGCAGGCCGCCCTATCGTCGGCGGGCGCGTTCAGCGTCGGCGCACTGCTGCCGCTGATCGCCATCCTGATCGCACCCGTCGCGGTGCGCATCCCGGTCACCGTGGTGGCGGTGCTGCTCGCACTGGTCATCACCGGCGTGGTCTCGGCGGACCTCGGTGGAGCGGCGAAAAACCGTGCGGCACTTCGCAATTTCGTCGGCGGAGGGGTGGCGCTCGCGGTCACCTACCTGGTCGGTCATCTGGTCGGTGCCGCGATCGGCTAATCCTCAACGGCTTTCCAGCGGTCAGATCGCATCGAGCCGGGCGAGCGCGTCGGCGCTCAGCGTGACGTCGCCGGCGCCGAGGTTCTCCTCGAGGTGGGCGATCGACCGGGTTCCCGGAATCAGCAGCGTCGTCGGCGCGTGCGCCAAAAGCCACGCCAGCCCGACTTGCGCCGGTGTGGCACCAAGCTCGGTGGCGATCTCACGCACCACCGGGTTATCGGTGACCTTCGGGAAGTCCGGGAACGCCGAGCCGAGCGGGAAGTACGGCACCCACGCGATGCCCGCCTGCACGCAGACGTCGACCATCTCCTCCTGCGAGCGATCGAGCAGGCTGTAGGAGTTCTGCACGCAGGCAATGCCCGCGGGTAGTGCGCGTCGCAGGATCTCCAGCGGCACGCTGCTGACGCCGATCCCGCCGATCTTGCCCTCGTCGCGCAGCGCGATCATCTCGGCCAGCTGGTCGTCGAGGTCGACGATCTGGTCGCCTTCGGCCTGCACTCCGGGCCCGAGATCCATCCGCCGCAGGTTCACCACGGGTATCTGGTCGATGCCCAATTGACTCAAGTCGTCTTCGACGGCGGCGCGCAATTCGGACGGCCGCTGCGCCGCGGCCAGCGGGATCGGCTCGTCGCCGGTGAACCGCGCCCCCACCTTGCTGACGATGACGAGGTCGTCGGGGTAGGGCGCCAGCGCCGCGCGGATCCGGCGGTTCACCTCACCGGGGCCGTAGAACGAGGCGGTGTCGATGTGGTTGACGCCGAGCTCGACCGCGCGGCGCAGCACCGCGGCCGCGTCGTCAGGCGACGTCTCGAATAGCTGCATGGCGCCGTAGCCGACCCGGGCAACCTGGTGGCTGCCGATGCTGCCGGTACCGCCCAGCTGTGGTTTGTCTGTCATGCTGCTCCCTCGATCATGAGACACTGGTAGAAATACGGAGGTCCCTCCGTTTGATTCGACTGTAGCAGAAACGGAGGAGCCTCCGCTTTGACCGAGAGTGTGCGCTCCGACGCGCGGCGTAACCGGGAGAAACTGCTCGAGGTGGCGACGGCGGCGTTCGCCGCCGCCGACGGGCGGCCGGTTTCGCTGGAGTCGATCGCCCGTGACGCCGGAGTCGGGATCGGCACGCTCTACCGGCACTTTCCGAGCCGCGACGTGTTGGTCGAGGCGGTCTACCGGTCCGAGCTGGCGGAGGTGGCCGCAGCGGCGGGGCAGCTGTTGAGTCGGCACCCGGCCAAAGCTGCCCTGCGGCGTTGGATGGATCGCTATGCGAGCTTCGTCGCCGCCAAGCGCGGGATGGCCGAATCGTTTCGCGCCATGATCGAGTCGGGGGCCATCGAAGGTAGTCAGATCCGCGCCAGCATTGTCGGCGTGGTCGAAATGCTGCTGAAAGCCGGCGTCGACGACGGCAGCCTGCGCTCCGACGTGCAGGCCGACGACGTGGTGTCCAGCCTGATCGGCATCTTCCTGGCCAGCGGTTCACCCGAGCAGACCGGTCGGCTGCTGGACTTGTTGGTGGATGGAATAGCCAGTCGGTGAAACCGATTAGAGCAGGCATGAAACTCAACGATGCGGCACGCGAATTCATCGGCGACGGAGTCGACGCAACCCTGGTCACGCTGAACCCCGACGGCAGCCCTCAGGTAAGCGTGGTCTGGGTGGCTCTGCGATCAACGCCCGACGGCGACGAGCTGGTGACCGCGCATCTGTCCGAGCACAAGAAGGTCCGCAACGTCCGTCGCGATCCCCGGGTCGCGGTGACGATCGTCAATCCGGGCGACGTGGGCAAAACGCTGCGGTCCTACCTCTCGATCGATGGGACCGCGCGGATCGAGGAGGGCGGTGCCCCCGAACTGCTCACGGCGCTGTCGCAGGAGTTGTTGGACCCGAACGTGTTTCCACCGAAGGACGCACCGCCGGGATTCGTGACGCACATCCACATCGACAAAGTCGGCGGCGTCGGCGTCTGACTCCGAGACTGCGGCCAGCCGCAGTTTCGGAGTCGAGAACGCGGCCAGCCGCAGGCTCGACCGAGAAACTAGCCGACCGCGCGGCCGGCGCCTTCCCAGAATTGCGCCCGCACCGCCTTCTTGTCCGGCTTACCGAGCCCGGTCAACGGCAGCGCGTCGACGATCACCACTCGCTTGGGTGACTGCACGGAACCCTTGCGGTCCTTGACCGCGGCCTGGACGTCGGCGGTCATCGCCTCGATCGCGGTGTCGTCGCGGGCCGCATCCTCGCGCAGCACCACCACCGCGGTGACGGCCTCGCCCCACTTGTCGTCCGGCGTCCCGACCACGCAGACCTGCGCGACCGACGGGTGCTCGGCGATGACGTCCTCGACCTCGCGGGGGAAGACGTTGAAGCCGCCGGTGACGATCATGTCCTTGACCCGGTCGACGATGAAGTAGAAGCCGTCGGAGTCCTCGCGGGCCATGTCGCCGGTGTGCAGCCAGCCGTCCTTGAAGGTCTCGGCGGTCGCTTCGGGCAGCTGCCAGTAGCCGCCGGCCAAAAGTGGTCCGCTGACACAGATTTCGCCGGGTTCGCCCTGCGGCACAGGCTTGCCGTCGTCACCCAGCAGCGCCACCCGCGCAAACAGCGTCGGACGCCCGCAGGACGTCAGCCGCTTCTCGTCATGGTCGGCCTTGGCCAGGTAGGTGATCACCATCGGGGCCTCGGACTGCCCGTAGTACTGGGCGAAGATCGGGCCGAACCGCTTGATCGCCTCGGCCAGGCGCACCGGGTTGATCGCGGAGGCGCCGTAGTA
>Ga0134126_10012240_pt1 | contig 10832 bp, 11 predicted proteins | sample KB31752_FD_96881 | JGI IMG/M metagenome (GOLD analysis project Ga0134126, IMG submission 96881) | Terrestrial soil microbial communities with excess Nitrogen fertilizer from Kellogg Biological Station, Michigan, USA - KB3-175-2 | ecosystem: Environmental > Terrestrial > Soil > Unclassified ...
AGGCTCTCAAATATTGTTAAAATTTAATTTGACTTGTACCAGAGTTAAGGATACCAAAACTATTACCCTTACCGGTTCTAAAACTATAACAAATGTTAACGGAGGGCTTGTTTCTACTTTAGGTGTAGGACAATCGGTAACTCATCGAATTCAGGCTCCTCAGGATTCTACAGGGTTGACTATTACATTTGATAATGGTAAAACCGTTAACTGGCATACAGATAGGACAAGAACAATTACTTATGTTAAAACCGATACTATATTGGGAATTCCTGTAAGGGCATATAAAGTTACGCTTATAGGTAATGGTATCCAGGCTGGCAACAGCAGTTTAGCCTGGTGGGGAGTGGACAGACAAGGTGAAAACTTTTATGCTTCTATTCCTACCCAAATTGATTATGACCAATCTGTTGACTGGCTTGGTCCAATTAGCGGAGCATTACAAGTAACTGGTACAGCCAGACCATTTAATATTACTTATGGGGTTGATGGCAATGGTAATATTGTATCCAATCCTTCTGCAGGTAATCTACCTTATGGTTATGAAATTTCGTGGACAGACCTTAACGGTAAGTCAAGAACTGTTGTATTACCTTATTAATTTCTTTTAACGAATAAAAAAGAAGGCCCTTTAACAAGGGCTTTTTTTATTTTAAATTTTTGTCTATTTTTTGCCTTTTAGTAGCATTTTAAACCATTCAACCAGTTAGAATTTATGGGAGATTCTTTACGATTTGATGAAGAAATAACTATTTTAGTAGTTGAGGATAATCCTCTGAATCAGAAACTTGCAGATATAGTTTTGAAAAATATTGGGTGCAAACCAATATATGCAGAAAATGGAGAAGAAGCAGTGCAATTGGTAAGGCAAAATAGCCGTATTGATGTAGTACTGATGGATATACGTATGCCTGTGATGGATGGCTATGAAGCCACGCGAATAATAAGAAAGATTTATAAGAGCGATATACCTATTATAGGACTTAGCGCCAATGCGTTTGAAGAAGATGTAGAAAAAGCTCTTGAAGCGGGCATGAATTCTCATATTGCCAAGCCTTATTCTGAGGAAGAAATTTTTAATGTTATAAAGCAATGGCTGAGAAAGAGAATGTAGTGCCATCTTCTGGCCTTATTAACATGGAATATATAATAGATATATCCAGGGGAGAGGTGGCTACTATACGTGATATGACAAACACGGCGCTGAATCAGCTTATTGATTATATGCAAAGAATGAAAGGTGATGTAAAGGAGGGAAACTGGGAAGATTTAAGTTTTAATACACATAAGCTAAGGTCATCAGTACGAATTATAGGGGCTGTAACGTTGCAACATAAACTGATGGAGCTTGAAAAGGCAGCTAATACTAATGGAGCTGATATTCCTGAATTATTTGAGGCTTCCCAAAAAATAACATCGGAAATAATAAAAGAACTGAAGCAGGAGCTAGACAAACTAGCCTAATTAGTTAAACATCTATATCGTTGAAAGATTTTTCAGCTCTTCATGAAAAAATAAAGCAATACAGGATAAAGATTCTGGAGACGCATTTTAAAGCTGGGGCTGGACACATAGGTTCTTCTTTGAGCTGCGCGGATATGATGGGAGTAACTTTCTTTCAGGAAAAAAAATCTAATGATACTTTTATTCTATCGAAGGGACATGCGGCAGTGGCATTGTATGTTGCTCTTTATATGACTAATGAAGTTTCAGAAGCGGAGCTTGCCAATTACCATAAGAATGGTACCACACTGCCTGTACATCCACCAATAAATAAGTTTCCCGGCATTCCCTTTGCAACTGGTTCATTAGGGCATGGTATGCCTGTAGCAGCAGGTATAGCAATAGCAAAAAAAATGAAGCAGGATAAAAATTCGTATGTGTATGTATTGCTATCAGACGGTGAAACTAACACCGGTACATGTTGGGAGGCTGGACATTTTGCAGTAAAACATCAATTAAATAACCTGATAGTAATAGTAGACAAAAATAGATTACAAGGATTTGGAAGTACGGAGGCAGTATTGGGAGATACAGCCTCAGCCAACCAATGGAAAGCTATGGGTTTTGAAGTAGTAGAAGTAGATGGGCATAATACCGAAGAAATTACTACTGCCATACAAGCCTTAAAAAAGTCAACTAGTACTACTCCTAAATTAATTGTAGCCAATACCATAAAGGGGAAGGGAATAAGTTTTATGGAGAATAAGCTGGAGTGGCATTATTTGCCTCTCACTGAAGAACAATACAATTTAGCCCTGCAAGAACTAAAGAAAAGTGCGTAAAGAATTTTGTAACCGGATAGAGCAACTTGACCGAAAGGATGATAGTATTATTTTCCTGACGGGAGATGTTGGCTTTAATGCGCTGGAAGGTCTGCAAAAGGTTCTTGGAGATAGATTTATAAATATGGGAGTGGCTGAACAGAATATGATTTCCGTTGCAGCGGGTATGGCATTGGAAGGTTACAAAGTGTTTTGTTATAGTATTGCGCCTTTTGTTGTTTACCGTTGTCTGGAGCAGATACGTAACGACGTATGTTTTCATAACCTGCCAGTGTTTATAGTAGGTAATGGGGGGGGCTATGGTTATGGCATCATGGGGCCATCGCACCATGCATTGGAAGACTTGGCTTGCCTAAGCGGCCTACCTAATATGACTGCTTACATTCCTGCTTTTGATGCAGATGTTAGCTATGCTATAGAAACTATTATTAAAAAGTCAGCTCCGGCTTATTTACGGTTGGGATTGAGTAACTATAATCCTGTATCTGTGCCATCAAGTTTTTTTTATCCGGCAGTAACTTCACCAGAAGCAAAAATTACTGTAGCATCCTTGGGACCTATTGGTAATAATGTATTGAAGGCTCTGGAAAATCCTGCTATTAAAACGAAGGCAGACGTGTTTTCCATAACTCAACTACCCCTTAAAGAACTACCTCCAACCTTTATTGAAAGCCTTAAAAAAACAAAGAAACTGTTAGTAGCAGAGGAACATGTAAGTGTTGGAGGATTGGGGCAAAGCATTGCTGCGGCTATTTTGAAGGCAAATATTTCGCTTAATTCATTCATTTCTTTAACTGCCCAGGGTTACCCTGATGGCCTGTACGGGAATCAAAGCTATCACCAGCAGAAATCGGGGTTAGATGCAGAGAGCATTGGTAAACTGCTGGAAAGTTTATAATTTTAGAAAATGCCTGATACTACTATAGTGGAGCAGCTTTCCTTAAAGCAGAAAATTGAGGCCTTGCAAGGGCCTATCCTTATCTTTGGTGCAGGGGGCTTTATAGGCATAAATCTTTTTTCTACTATTTATGCTGTGCGAAAGGACTGTTATGCAGTAACTCATTCCGCTTCGCTTCCGTGGAGGTTGAAGGTAGCAGATGTTCCAATAGAGAATACTATTTATTGCGATATTGCTTCCAGAAGCTCAGTAGAAGAAATACTGGAAAGCTATAAGCCTAAAACCATTTTTAACCTGGCAGCTTATGGTGCTTATCAGAAGCAGGATGATGCTACCCTGATATACGAAACTAATTTACTGGGTACGCTTAATATTCTGGAACAGGTAAAAGATATTAAGGCTTATGTACATGCGGGTAGTAGTTCAGAGTATGGTTACAATGCTACTGCCCCAAAGGAAGATGCTTTAGCAGAACCCAATAGTCATTATGCAGTATCAAAACTATCGGGGGCGCATCTTATACAGTATTTGGCTAAAGCAAAAAATTTACCTGCAGTTAATTTAAGATTGTATTCTATTTATGGCCCGTGGGAAGAGCCAGACCGGCTTGTATCAAAGCTGGTAGAATGTTCCCGAAAGAATAGCTTGCCATCACTTGCTTCTCCAGATGTAAGTAGGGATTTTGTATATGTGGGCGATTGCGTAGAAGCTTTTATACATGCAGCCTGCTTAATGAAGCCAGAAATATATGGGCAGTCATTTAATATAGCAGCAGGAGAGAAGGTTACTATTAAAAAAATAGTTGAAACTACTATAAATGGATTTAACTTATCTGTTGCTCCTGAATGGAATACTATAAGTAACCGCAATTGGGATTTAACAGACTGGTATGGTAATGCTGAGAAAGCTCATAAGTTTTTACAATGGAGTGCTAAGACTAGTCTTGCAGAGGGGTTAAAGAAGACAGCAGAATGGCAAAAGCAAATAAATTACGAAGGTACTGTATTGCCAGCTTTCCAAAAACCTTTAAGTGGTAAAATATCCTGTGTGATTGCCTGCTATAAGGATGCACAGGCTATACCTGTGATGTATGAACGAATTACTACTACATTCAAGAAACTACCAGCCCATTACGAAATTATTTTTGTAAATGACAGCTCTCCGGATAATACCGAAGAAATATTGAAGCAATTTTGTAATAAAGATAATCATGTAGTAGCTATTACTCATTCCCGAAACTTTGGTTCGCAGTCAGCATTTATGAGCGGGATGGAAGTAGCCACAGGTGATGCAGTAGTTCTGATGGATGGCGATTTACAAGACCCCCCTGAGCTGATTGAGCAATTTTATGCAAAATGGAAGCAAGGCTATGATGTTGTGTATGGAGTAAGAGAAAAGCGAGAGACCACTTTTTTATTAGGGGTTTTATATAAACTATTTTATAAATTGTTTAGTAGCATGGCTAATCTTACTATCCCCCGAAATGCAGGAGACTTCTCGCTTATTGACCGCAAGGTAGTAAATAAATTGCTTGCGTTGCCGGAGACGGAACAGTTCCTGAGGGGGCTACGTGCCTGGGTAGGTTTTAAGCAAACTGGGGTTGACTACCTTAGGCCTGAACGGGCTTTTGGAAAATCTACCAATAACTGGAGAAAGAATATCTGGTGGGCAAAGAAGGCTATCTTCTCGTTTAGCTTTGTACCCATTGAAATCATTGGCTATACAGGAGCCCTATTTACCAAATTAGGCTTTCTGGGCTTAGTGGTTGAATTACTATTAAAATGTATGCACTCTGCCCATTATAGTTGGAATGTTACAATAGTATTACTGTTTATATTCTTTGGAGGCATACAACTGCTGGCAGTTTCTGTCCTTGGAGAGTATATCAGCAAAATAGTAGAAGAAACTAAAAAACGGCCAAAGTTTATAAGAACTTCCATTCGTAAAGGTAGCCGCGTGTATGATACAGAGGAGAAGATGAAAGAGTATGTTAAAGGCCACAGAACTTAAATGAAAGAACAAATAAATATTGTTCCACTGGATGAAATTGATATAAAAGTATTTCTAAATAGGCGAAGAGAATTTATATTAATAGGTCTATGGGTAATTGTTCCCTTATCCTTTACATTATGGATAATGGTTCTGGCTCTAAAGCAGGCTAATCTTTTTAATAATACAATCTATATATATTCAATATTTAGTCTTACAATAATATTGTTAATTATAGTAATATATTATTTTAATAAATACTACAATTCTGATCTAAGAGTAGGAAATAAGTTAATAACAAATGGAACAATCATAAAAAAAAGAATCGAAACACGATTTGGCTTCCATATGAATTTTTTAGTAGATGGATTTAAAAAATTATCACCTGCATATACTTCTTATTACCTAACAATTAATGATAAAGAATTTGAGGTAAAGAAAGAAACATTTGATTTTCTTGATGAAGGAGAAAGTATCAAGATTCATAAGAGCATTAAGAGTGGCTATGTATTGAGGTATGAAAAAGAATAACAAATTCCTTAAAATCCTTAAACTCTAAACTTTACACTTTAACCTTTCTTACTCTACTCCCTTATCTCGCATCTTAATAAACTCAGAATAGCGGCGGGTGATCGCAAGCACTAAGCCTATTACCAGAAGAAGAGTTCCTATCCACAGTACATTAATCATTGGCTTTTCAATAGCCTTAAGAATAATATAGTCTTTCTGAGTGGTATTTACAGCAAAGGTAAATTTGCCTTCTGTAGGATTTATATGAAGAAAGGTAATTTTCAGTCCTAAGTCTTCTATGGTTTCGGGAACTTGTCCTACTATCTTATCCTTAACCATTACCAGGTAAGCAGGACTAGCATGGTATTCTTCTTTGCCTAGTAATCTGAAATCAGCAGTAACAGCAGCATCTTCACGGCTAAGTTTTACTCCGGGAATAAAATTTGCTTTCTTTATTCCATCTAGAATAGCAATGTAGTCATTCAGGTATAAGGTATCGCCTACCTTAATAGTATATTCTTCTGCCTTGCTCCACTTACGTTCGGCATCAGGTGCAGGAATTGAGGATACATGGCAATAAAGGTCTTTGGTTAAGAAACGCTTTATGTCTGGTGAAGCGATAAGCCCCATTTGTGGGTTAACCTGCGCCCTTGGATAGAGTGTAAAGTTTTCATCACCTCTCTTAAATTGTACTTCGTAAAATGTATTCTCAGGGTAAACAGTAATAGTATCGCCCTTCTTAAAATAAACCTCGTCCTTATAGTAAATATCTTCCTTAGCTATGGCCTGGTAGTCTTTATCAAGCTGAAGAATTTTTTCCTTAGGAATGTATCCTGGAAATCCTTTTGCTTCTATCCTGGAGCCTTTATAGGTCAGGTCGAAATCCTTCATCTTCTCAGTATCGTTTCTCCAGAGTAGTATATTATCTCTGTTCATCTCCATAGGAAATTCTTTAGAGTAAAGGAGGCCGGATGTATTTAGAGAAATTATTTTAGAATAGCCAGAGGAAAATAGTATGCCAACCAGCATTAGCCCTACACCTATGTGTGCCACTGCACCTCCGGAAAGCTTGTAATTATTTTTTACTACCTGTATTAAAATTCCTCCATTAGCAATTATGGTAAATATGGAGGCTGTAACCAGTAGTATATAACTGGGTTTGTTTAGCTCAGTAAAAAACAGTATTGATGCAGAAATAAGAAGGCTTATAAGCAACGGTATTGCTAGGGTATTCCACAGCTTTTGCCCGTCTACCTTTTTCCACCAGAAATATTGCCCTAAACCGGATAGTATTGCAATAGCAATCGAAAACCAAATTTGCCAGTTGCTGTAGTGTTCTTCCTGTTTGACGGGAGGGGCAATGTTGGTCTCAATGTTCAGCTTTTCGAGGATAGCTTTGTACACCGGAATAGATGTAGTAGCAATTACCTGAAAGGCTGCCAGGCAAAGAACAGTAGCGCCTATGAATATCCAGAACTCGCGGGAATAGATGGAAGCCTCACCCTCGGAAGAAGGAATTTTTTTCCAGTTGGCTATGCAGAAATAGATGGATATAAAAAGGAATACCAGCAGGTAAATTAACAATTGGCCGGAAAGCCCCAGGTCTGTAAAAGAGTGTACCGATGAAGAACCCAAAATACCGCTTCGGGTAAGGAAGGTAGAATAGAGTATTAGTAGAAAAGTTGTTATTACCAGTATAATGGCCGATTTAAGTGCAACTTCACTGTTACGGAAAATAATCATGGTATGGATGGCTGCTACCAGTACCAGCCAGGGAACGTACACCGCGTTCTCCACAGGGTCCCAGTTCCAATAACCCCCAAAGTTAAGGGTTTCATAAGCCCAGTATCCACCCATTAATATACCCACTCCCAACACTGCTGCTGAGAATAATGCCCAGGGCAGGGCAGGGCGTATCCACTCTCTGAAACGCTGCTTCCACAAACCGGCAATGCAATAGGAGAAAGGAACAAGCGTAGTAGCAAAACCCAGGAAGAGGGTAGGGGGGTGAATCACCATCCAGTAGTTTTGTAGCAAGGGGTTCAAGCCTGTGCCATCTTCCGGAATGTAATCAGGATTTATTTTGTACACGGGAATATTGCCCATGAAGTCTTTTAATAGTATAAAGGGCGAGCTACCTATTTTTACATCTAATCCCGGAATCACTACTCCAATAATCATGGAAGTAAGAAATGCTTGTACCAGACAGAATACTGCCATTAGTGGGGCTTCCCAGGTTCTATTTACAGTTATCAAAATAGTTCCCAATACCACATGCCAGAATATCCATAGCAAAAAGCTGCCTTCCTGGCCTTCCCAGAAGCAGGATATCATATAGTAAACAGGCAAGCTGTTGCTGGAATGGCTCCAGGCGTAATGGTATTCGTAATGATGGTTATAGATGATGATGAAGAGGCTGCTTACTACTCCTATTACTGATGCACCATGCAGGTAAAAAGCAATGCGGCTAAATTTTTTCCAGGGGTTGTTCAGCTCTTTAGTTTGTGCAGACTGGAAAAAAGCATACGTAGCAATAATAGAAGTAATGAATGAAGTAATAACAAACAGGTGCCCGAAGTCTCCTACAGCAAATTTATTCATGGGCAGTTCTACAATTGGGGTTCATTATTATCGTTCGCTAACAGCGCTTGTCTTTAGTTCTTTCTCTTCGTACTTGGAAGGGCACTTCATCAGAATCTGGTCGGCAACAAACTCGTTGTTCTTTACAGAGCCTACTACTACTATCTTCTCCGATTTCTCAAAATCCTGTGGCTTCGGGTGGAAGTATATTACAGGATGCTCCTCCTTATTAGTATCCACCATAACGAAGGAAAAATAGTTGGGGTCAATAATTGGGTCGTACTGCATTTCTAACTTTCCTGTGGAAGGGTCTTTCTTAAGCTGGCCTACCACATGCACCATATCTTTATCTCCTTTTGAAGCCATCTCGTAAGCTTCCTTAAAGGAGACATAAGTGCTGGCATCGCCGGCAGTAGAAATAATTACTCCAATGGCTACAGCAATGATAACTATTAGTATAATATGAGATTTTTTCACTTGTGCGCTCCTCCCTCTAACTCATCCTCCATCTTTCTCACTTTCCGGTCTAGTGATATCAGGTAAACTAGTAATCCTGCAAACAGGATGGCTACTACGCTTACTACTACATATATCTTCCCATCAGCTCTGAACTTATCTGCCATTTCAACTTCTTCTGCTTTGTTCTGCGGGGTTACATTTTCCTGTGCTAACAAAGAAAACGTTAGCATAAACAACAGGCTTAAATTTATTACTATCTTCTTCATTATTGTATTCCACTCATTTTATATTCCAGATTTCTTAACCTTGTCCTTACGGTAGCTATCCAGTAGCTTAACAGCATAAATGCCAGCACAGCAGGGTAAAACACCAGTCGCATAGTGCTGTTCAAATCATACTGGTTAAAGGCTGGGTTGCCTCCCATGCCAGGGTGCAGTGAATCCTGCGCCATACGAGGTAGTACAAATAGTAATACTACCAGTACCGGAAAAGCAAATATGTTATAGATGGCGCTTATACGTGCACGCTGCTGGTCATCAGAAAAAGAACCTCTTAATATGGCATAGGCAAGATATACCAGCATGCCTACCGCAGCAGCATTCAACTTAGGGTCGCCAGTCCAGAATGTCCCCCATGTAAATTTTGCCCAAACCATTCCTGTTAGTAAACCCATAATTCCGAAAACAATTCCTGTGTTAGCCGTTTCTACAGCCATGTTATCGTTTTTCATTTTGCCATTGGCTAAGTAAAGTATGGAATAAACGACGGATATAAAAAGGATAAATATCATCGCGAACCACATAGGCACGTGGAAATATAAATTGCGGATGGTCTCATTTAAAATAGGCAGGCGCGGAACCGGAAGCAGGAAACCCGCAAATGCTGTATATAACAACAGGATGATGGTTAACACCTTCCACCAGGAAAGAACTTTAAAGAGACTGGGCTTCATTGCGGACAAATTTAGAGGCTATTGCTAACTTCTCCAAAGGTACGGAAAGAGTATATAAGATATTGCCCCCACCATCACATTTATTGAGGCAATGAGTAAAATTTCATCGTAGCTGGAGCTTGCTTCTAAGCCATCCATCGCATTTTTAGATACTTTGATGATGAGCAGTAATAATGGAATAAGTACCGGAAAGCTTAATATCGCCATTAAAGCGCTGCCATTGTTAGTTTTAGAAGCTATGCCCGAAATCATGGTAAGGGTGAAGGAAAACCCTGCAGCACCTAGCAGCATATTTATGATAAATAAGACCTTATCCTGTACAGGATTACCCAATACGAGGCTATAAAGACTGAACCCTACCAGGGCAAGTAATAAGAGTAATAAAAAGTTATAGACCATTTTGGAAAGGATAACCGCCTGCGGACTGGCAAGGGTATAGTAATAAATAAACCTGCCTTGCCGCTCTTGTATAAAGCTTTTGGCAATGGCATTAACGGCAGTGAATAATAGCACTATCCAAAACAAGGCATTCCAGGTAATGGGGGTAATTTTGCCAGTCTTTGCCCCAAAACTCATATAGCAAACAAAAACCGTACAGCCTAGGTAAAGCAATATTCCATTAAAGGCATAGCGCTGCCGCCATTCCAGCAGTAGTTCTTTATGAATAAGATGAAGGGTTTCTTGGATGAGTTTGGCCAAAATATTAAAATGATTAACAAATATACTCAGTTTGATTCGTGTAAAGAAATAACATTATTTTTACTTATTTTTATGTTTCATCATTCAACAAACCAACTTTTATTATGAATAACAGCTATTCACTGAAATTATTTTTACTAATAATTGGAAGTTTATTGATTTTAAAAACCACTATAAAAGCCCAGACATGGCAGCATTTCGAATATGCAAGTAGTAATCAGTGGTCCACCGCTTATAATATTTTATATGATGGAAAAGGGTATGTATATGTTACAGGATATTTCACAGATTCAGCAATTTTTGGAAATAAAAAAATATATACTAACTGCTGCGGAGATGTATTTTTAGCTAAATATGATACATCAGGAAATTTGGTATGGGTTAGGCATGGGGGAAGTTCAGGTACAGATTATGGTTATGGGATATCGTTAGATAAAAAAGGCAATTGTTATATTACAGG
>Ga0134126_10012242_pt1 | contig 10832 bp, 9 predicted proteins | sample KB31752_FD_96881 | JGI IMG/M metagenome (GOLD analysis project Ga0134126, IMG submission 96881) | Terrestrial soil microbial communities with excess Nitrogen fertilizer from Kellogg Biological Station, Michigan, USA - KB3-175-2 | ecosystem: Environmental > Terrestrial > Soil > Unclassified ...
ATGTTGATCGACAAAGAGCTAGGCCGCGGAGAAAATGTGGGCTTCTGCCCCGATTCCGTCGGTATCGAAGCCGAGGAAATGGCTGGCAAGCTGGAAAAAGGACAGACGCTCCTGCTGGAAAATTTGCGCTTCCACGCCGAAGAGGAAGCCAACGACGAAAAGTTCGCTAAGCAACTTGCCGGGCTTGCCGATTACTACGTGAATGATGCATTCGGAACGGCGCACCGGGCGCACGCTTCCACCGTCGGCATTACGAAGTTCGTGCAGAAATCCGCCGCCGGGCTGTTAATGGAAAAAGAACTGGAGTATCTAGGCCGCGCCATGTCGCACCCGGAGAAGCCGTTCGTTGCGATACTGGGCGGCGCGAAAGTCAGCGACAAGCTTGGGGTAATCGAAAACCTGCTGACCAAAGTCGATACGCTGATCGTTGGTGGGGCAATGGCTTATACCTTTCTCAAAGCCCAGGGCCAGGGAGTGGGCAAATCGCGCGTTGAAGAAGACAAGCTGGATTTAGCAAAGAAAATTCTGCAGGACGCAAAATCGCACAACATAAAATTTCTGCTTCCCGTCGATCATGTTGTTGCCGACAAGATGGATGCCGGCGCGAAAACGCAGACAGCGACGAGTATTCCGGAAAATCAGATGGGTCTGGATATTGGGCCCGAGTCGGTCGAACTTTTTTCTGAGGAAATTTCTCGCGCGGCGACCATCGTATGGAACGGTCCAATGGGTGTTTTCGAGATGCCGCCGTTCGCCAAAGGAACTTTTAAACTGGCGCGCGCAGTTGCGGATAACGCTGGGGCGACCTCCATTGTGGGTGGCGGCGACTCCGTTTCCGCAGTTAAAGCGGCGGGAGTAGCGGACAAGATCTCACACATTTCAACCGGCGGAGGCGCGTCGCTGGAATTTCTCGAAGGCAAAGAATTGCCCGGAGTCAAAGCCCTTACCGACAAACATTAGAGTGTCACTTTAGCTCAGCAAGCGCACGCAGTCTCGATGATCTTCTTCGATATCGATGGCACATTAATCGACCACGCCACCGCCTCCGCCGAGGCGAGCTTGATGTTCTTCGATCACTTCCCGGGCGCCATTCCATTTACTCGTCACCAGTATCCCGCTGCCTGGGAGCAAATCCTCAACAAACACTTTAACCGTTGGTGCCGCGGCGAAGTTTCCCTTTGGGAGCAGCGGCGGGCGCGCATGAGAGAGGTATTCGCGGCACCCGAAATGAGCGACGATGAAGCGGATGCGCGATACCGGGTTTTCATTCGGGAGTATGAGGCATTGACTCGTCCGTTTGATGACGCCGAGCCGTGTCTGCAGCGCCTCGCAGGACAACCGCTCGGCATTATTTCAAACGGCGCTCGCAAGCAGCAGATCGGAAAATTGCAGCGCGCCGGACTGCTGAAATATTTCTCGGTGATGGTTTATTCCGAGGATGTCGGGCAGGGCAAGCCTTCGCACCGCATTTTTCTTGAAGCCTGCCGCCGCGCCGGTGATGCATATGCGCAATGCGTCCACATCGGAGATGATTTGGAAGCCGACGTTGCCCCAAGTCGTTCGTTGGGAATGCGTGGCATTCACTTGAGTCGGACAGGCGAGTCGCCACTAGGGCCACCGGTTATTTCTACCCTGAACAATTTGACTGAGATCCTTCAGTGAACTAACTCCGCTAATCGAAACACAAAATATTGAACGAGAGGCACTCAACATGGGTCGCAAGAAACTGATCGCCGCCAACTGGAAGATGTACAAAAATCCTGCCCAGACCCAGGAATTTTTCAATAACTTTCTGCCGCTAATCTTTGATCACCATCGTGATGAAATTGTGGTGTGCCCGCCTTATGTCGATCTACATGCCGCGATCGAGTCGGCACAGGGTTCAGAAATCGCAGTTGGCGCGCAGAACGTTTACTGGAAAGACGAAGGCGCGTTCACGGGTGAGATCGCCCCCCAGATGCTGGTGGCGGTCGGATGCACTCACGTTATTATCGGCCACTCGGAACGCCGACAATATTTCGGCGAGACCGATGACACGGTCAACCTAAGGCTGAAAGCTGCTTTGGAACACGGGCTGACCCCAATTGTCTGTGTCGGTGAAGTTCTGGAAGAACGAGAAGCCGGTCTGACGGAAGATGTTTTGCGGCGCCAGTGCATGCGGGCTTTCAATGCGCTCTCGGCAAAAAAGGCAACCAAGTTGGTGGTCGCCTACGAACCGGTATGGGCCATCGGCACGGGAAAAACAGCGACTCCGGAGATGGCTGCGGACGCGCACGTGCTCATTCGTGGCGAAGCGGCAAAGGCATTCGGCGATGAATTCGCTGCGGGTCTGCGAATTCTTTACGGCGGCTCGGTCAAGCCGGAGAATGCAAAAGCCCTGATGTCCCAAGAAGAAATTGACGGCGCGCTTGTCGGGGGCGCAAGCTTGGATGCGAAGTCGTTTGCGGCGATTGTGAAGTACTGAGAATGCAGAAGTCAGAAGTCAGAATGCAGAAGTAAGAAGTCAAAGAATCCTTTACTTCTGACTTCTGACTTCTGACTTCTGCATTCTGACAGTGACTTCTACATTCTGACTTAGCTCTTATCGCAGCCAGTCTTCCAATTCCACTCCCCGGTCAGTTTTCTCATCTCGGTACTTGACGATTACCGGCGCGTAAAGCGAGATTCCCCAGTCTTTGGCTTTGCCTTTATTGACGGCTCGCGATCCGGGAACGACCACGGCGTTCTCCGGAATTTCCAGCGGCTTTTCGTCTGAAGCACGATAAACTTCTCCGCGCACCAGATCATACAGCGGCGTCGATCGTGTCAGAATCGTTCCCGCTCCCAACACTGCGCGCGAACGAACCAGCGTGCCTTCGTAAACTCCGCAATTGCCGCCCACCAGCACGTCGTCTTCAATGATCACCGGAGCAGCATTCACCGGCTCGAGCACGCCGCCAATCTGCGCCGCCGCGCTCAAGTGGACGCGCTTGCCGATTTGCGCGCAGGAACCGACCAGCGCATGCGAATCGATCATCGTGCCCTCATCAACATACGCGCCCACATTGATGAACATCGGCGGCATGCAAATGACTGATGGTGCAATGTAAGCGCCAAGTCGCGCAGAAGACCCGCCGGGTACGACTCGCACTTTGTCCGCGACAGTGAATTTGCGAGCAGGGAAGGTGTCCTTATCGACGAATGAAAGACACTCGCCGCTTCCTATTTGTGCGATCTCTCCGAGTCGAAAGCCGAGCAGGATGCCTTGCTTTACCCAGACATTCACCTTCCAGCCACTGCTTGTTTTCTCGGCCGCACGAATTTCGCCGCGGGTAAGAGCGTCGCGAAATTTCAGAAATATTTCACGTGCGTCGTAACCGACTTGATCGGCGGACGTGAGCCGTTCAATTTGGGATCGCAGAGTGTCCATCGACGGACAAGTATAAAGGAAGGGAAGAAGGCGAAGTCAGATGTAACAAGCCAGAATGCAGAATCTCCGGAGAAGAAAGTCAGAAGTAAGAAGTCAGAATGCAGAAGTAAAGCCATTGTTACTTCTGCATTCTGACTTCTTACTTCTGCATTCGTTTCAAATGCACTTGCACTCGCTGCGAATCAACACATTTGGCAGCGTGTGTGTGACCTGGCGGGCTTCCGCGAGCGAGGGGTAGGGTCCGTGCCACTGTGCATGATTGGCCGAATGCCCCGCTGGCCGGGCTTTTCCATTGCTGCACTGGCCGCACGTCGAACGATGCAGAACAGCTTTATGTGGCCCTGAGGCCCAATTTTCGTAAACGAAGAACGCATGAGAGTTGGCAGCGGCGACTTCGGCTTTGGCTATCAGCCCCACTTCAGACGCAATCTTTTGCAGTTTGGATCGCGTGTCGCGCCTGACCTGGACCATCGGCAACCGGTAGGCTTCTTCGATTCGGCCCATCATCGCCAGAACGGCCTTCACTGGCATTGGGCTTGACTCGATGAAGTTGGCCTGCATTAACGGCAAAAACTTGCGGAGAATCTGTCGCGCACCGTTCCAGTCGTTGTCAAGCGCCGCACGCGTCATCTCAGCCATCTCACTCGGGATTTCGTTAGAGGCGACAGAAATGACTCCTACACCGCCGAGCGCAATCACGGGTAGGGTCACTGCATCGTCACCGGACAAAACCGAAAATCCCTCTCGCGCGGCGCCGCAAATTTCTGCAATCTGCGTGAGATTGCCGCTCGCTTCTTTTACTCCGGCAATGTTCGGGATTTCAGCCAGCCGTGCAACTGTGCCAGGTTCCAGGTTCGCCGCGGTACGCCCCGGTACGTTGTAAAGAATGATGGGCTTGTTCGCCGCCTCGGCGATGGCTTTGAAGTGCTGGTACTGTCCTTCTTGCGTAGGTTTGTTGTAATAAGGCGATGCAGTGAGGATCGCATCCACTCCAGGCCGTGCAGCAAGTTCCTGAGCTTTGGCAACTGCCTCGCGGGTCGAATTAGAAGTTGCACCAGCCACAATCGGCACGCGTCCACCCGCAACCTCAATACTTAGATCGATGACACGCAGCCATTCTTCATGAGTAAGCGTCGGTGTTTCGCCGGTAGTCCCGCAGGGCACAAGGAAGTCGATTCCAGACTCGATTTGCCAGGAGACCAGGTTCCTGAATGCCTGCTCGTCAATCGATCCATCCTGATGGAACGGGGTTACGAGGGCAGTACCGCATCCGCGAAGCTGCATGAGAATAAGATAACGCGAATAGGCAAGCGATGGAAAACTCAGCTGCTACATTTCCCGCCAAACATCCTTGAAATCGAAGAAGCCTTTTTTCCCTGCAATCCACTCGGCCGCGCGTACTGCACCCTCAGCGAACCCGCGCCGCGATTTGGCGTCATGGCACAGGTAGATCGTATCGTGGGCGGAATCAAGCACCACTTCATGCATCCCGACCACTTCGCCTTCGCGGAAGGATGTGACCTCGATCTCCAGATCGGAGCTCTTCTGCAACAAATTTTGAATAGTTACCGCTGTACCTGAGGGAGCATCCTTTTTGTTCGCGTGATGCCGTTCGTAGATGTGCGGCAAATACTTGTGCTGCAGCGCCGGAACGGAAGTTTGGACCAGATCGAAAAACAGATTTACGCCAACAGAAAAATTCGAGCCGTACAGGAAGCCGCAATCCTGCTTTTGCGTTTCGGCACGAAGCTTGGGAATTTCCGCGTACCACCCGGTCGTGCCCACGACCATATTCTTGCTAGCGGCTAGGCAGGCGTGAATGTTCTCCAGCACGCAATCGGGCGTGGTGAAATCAACCACCACATCAATTAGGGTGAGCAGTTCCCGCCTCAGACCGGAACCGTGGGCATTGTCCGCCGATTGCAGGATTGTGACGACATGACCGCGCTCGCGAGCAACTTCCGCAACCAGTGATCCGGTTTTGCCCGCTCCCAGCAGAAGAATTTTCATTCGCGTACTCGCTAAGACTTTGGCGGGATCACGTTGTAACCGGGCGCGGCTTGCGTCAAATTGTGGTCGAGTGAAGCGTTAACGTCGCGGATTGCCCAGCGAATTCCTCCGCCGAGAAGATTCAGGAAAAGTTCATTCGACCAGTTCTCCGGGCGGTCGCCGATCGCGGTGTAGAACACGCGGCCTTTGCCTTCCATACGGGCCCAAGTCATTGGATAAGGCGGCCGCTCGTATGGCTTGCCGATCATGCCTTTTGTGTCTATGGTCAAGATCACGTGCAAGTCGGTCCTGAAATCTTTGAGCGAATACCACTCGTCGTTAAAGGTAAAAGGAGAAGTGACTCCTTCAAGTCCAGGAAATTTGGGATCATTGACAGTGATTTTTGCGTCCTGCAGCCGCGGATTGCTGCCATGGGTGATGAATTCGCCACCAAGCATCCGCAGATAGGGATCAGACTTATCTCCATGGGCAATGTAGCGGTTCGAATTATCTTGAGGATCTGGTTGAGTATGGAATGTGTCGCTTGCGGCATGAATCCCGACGAAGCCAATCCCGTTATGAATGGCGTTAAGAAAAGACTGCTTGCCTTGCGCTGACATTGGCGGATTCTTGTCGGTGCCGACCGTGGTCAGATCTCCGGTAGTGAAGAACGCCACTGCGGCATATTTGTGGAAGTCTTTGGAGTCAAAAACCCGACCATCTTTGGTGCAGGTAACGTTAAAGCCCTGCTTGTTGCCGAGCGACGTGATCGCCTGCTCCACAATGCTCAGTTTGCCACCGACTCGTTTCACCACGTCATGTTCCCATCCTGATGATTTGGTAAAGACAAGAACAGATTTTTTCGTTCCGGCAAAGATGTGCGATGGCAGGGCAGCGCTCGCGGCAACTACGGCCCCGCTTTTGACGAATTGACGACGGTCCAGACGTTTTTCCATAGCTAAACCTCATGCCGTTTGAATCGTTCAACCAGATGATCGCATGCGCGTACGGTGATGGCCATCATCGTGAGCGTTGGATTCTGACATCCAGACGAAATGAAACCTGAACCATCTGTCACCAGCAGATTACTGACATCGTGTGACTGGCAGAATGCGTTCAGGACCGACTTCTTAGGATCGTCTCCCATTCTGGCGGTCCCGACCTCGTGGATCGCCATGCCTGGCATTTCGGTGTGGTTAGTGATCCGGATATTCTTTGCGCCCGCCGACTCGAGCATTTCCGCACCGGTGATGGCAGAGTCGCGCATCAGAGCGGCCTCATTCTTGCCGTGCGCCATGCTTATGCGCAGAGCAGGAATTCCCCATGCATCCTTGAGATTAGGATCGATCTCGCAAAAATTATCGAAGTTTGCGAGCGATTCGCCAAACGCGCCGAGTGAAACATTGTAGGTTCCCAGTTTCACTGCCTTTTTGTAATCAGCGCCGATCCCTTGAGCATTCATATCGAATTCGGGTTCTGCGCCACCCTGAAAGCCATACCCCCGCAGAAAATGCGGGTGCTTACCGGTCGCCGGTGTATTGCGGAAGCGTACGACGTAAATCCCGTTAGGCCGGTGCGGAGGATTCGCACTCGGCAAAATATTCAAATCTTCAAAGGTTCCGCTGGCGCCACCTCCGACAACATGGTCCATCAAATTGTGACCGAGGAATCCGCTGGAATTAGCCAAGCCCTTGGGATACTCGCGTGTGGACGAGTTCAGCAGAATGCGTGTCGATTCCATCGCCTGCGCGCACAGGATGACAGTCTTTCCGCGAACTTCTTTGGTTTGCTTGCTGGTGCGATCAATAAACGTAACTCCGCGCGCTTTGTTCGCGCCTGGATTCATGTCAACGTGGCTGACGATCGCGTCGGTAATGAGCGTGCAATTCCCAGTCTTCAGCGCATCCTTCACCGTGGTGAAAGGACTGCTGAAGTACGAGTAAGTCATGCAGCCGCGCTCGCAAGGGCCACAATAATGACAAGGGGCGCGTCCATTGTGAGGTTGCGTCAGAATGGCGGCGCGACCAATGGTGACGGTGCGCCCAAATTTTTTCTTAACGCTGTCACGCAGGCGAATCTCTCCACAGCTCATTTTCATGGGCGGAAGAAACTGTCCATCCGGCAACATCTCATTGCCTTCTGCAGCGCCGGTGATCCCGACGTAGCGCTCGACGATATCGTAATAAGGCGCTATATCAGCATAGGAGAATGGCCAATCGACATCGTATCCGTCTCGACTGGCGGCTTTGAAATCGACATCGCTCAAACGATAACTCTGGCGTCCCCAAACTAACGACCGGCCGCCCAGGATCCGGAGCCGCTGCCAGGTGAATGGCTTGTCGGCGGGAGTGCTGTAGGGATTCTCCAAATCATTTACGAACCATTCGTAGTTGTATTCCATGCACGCGTAGCACTGCCGCTGAATGGGACGCGTTCGCAGCACTTCGGGCGAGTGGTTCCGGTACTTCAACTTGAAAGCGGGCATGTGCTCGGTGAACTCTCTCGCGCTCACCGACCGACCAGCTTCCAGCAGTGCAACTTTCAATCCTGCTTCGGAAAGCCGTTTCGCGGCCCAGCCGCCGGTCGCGCCTGAGCCGACCACAATCGCGTCATATGTTTGTTGCAGGGGATCGTTTGCCATGAATTTATGTGTGGGTACCGGGTTGGTGCTCGCAGCCCTCGTAAGGCCCATGGGTAAACTCGCCATCCCAGCCAAGTTCTTTCAGGCCAATTTCTGATCCGTAAAATGCTGACGCCACCAGCGCTTTGAGCCGTTCAAAATGCTGTTGCCCGGGATCTGCTTTACCTTCCTCGTCGATCCAGCGATCGCTATCTGACGGGTATGCCCATGCCGTCAAAAGCCAGACTTGGTCTCCGCTGGCGAGGTCACGAAAGTCTTTCGCAAATTGCTTTTGGCTTTCAGTATCAATAAAGGCCAGCGCGTTGACGAATTGCGTCTGAAACTCAGTTGGCTGGACCGAAAGCAACAGATCCAAATAGCGGTTCACCAACGCAGCTTTTGCCCCAGGAGTGTCCGTGGGTGGAATGATCACATCGCTCAAAACGATTAAGGTTTCATTTTGATGGTCATTGAGAAAAACAGCTTTCCAGTTCGGATCAGTGAGAACTTTGGAGCCATCTTCACCCCGCGCCGCCGGAGTAAGCCCGGACGAAATTGCCTGCGCAAAAGAGAACTGTGGTCCCAACGCCGAAGCCGCGCTGGCAAATAATGTCGCCCGTATCAGGTCGCGACGATTGATCAGAGGAAGTTGGGGCTGACGTTTTTCCTCGGGCAGAATAACTTCAGGGACCGAAATTTCCATTGTGCGAAATGATAATCCTTGCTGCTGGGTTACTCAAGAATTAACGATGGTTGAGGCTGATTTTTCTCGGCTGATTCCCGATTGACCTTTCATTTGATACAAGCGGCCAAACAAACTTGGTAACATCGCTGCCAGGAAAAATTCTGGTTTGCGCATCACCCACGCGTAATGAATTTGGAATGAATCGGTCAATCGTTGTCGCGGTGTTGCTTGCATTCTGCTTCGCGTACACCTCATGCGGCAGCTCGCCGCAATCATCGCCAGCGCCCGGCGTTACCTCGTCCGTGTTGCCTAACTACCATCTTGTAGGCGACACCTCTCCAGTGCGGGACCCAAGCATCATGCGCCAGGGCAGTACCTACTACTTATTTTCGACTGATGCTGGCGGCGCAATTTCAGAAAATCTTCCGATCCGTTGCTCGACTGACAAAGTGAATTGGCGGCTCTGTGGCGCGGTCTTTAACCAGATTCCTGCGTGGGTGCAAGCTGCAGTTCCTGGAATCGGTGGACTCTGGGCTCCGGATATTTCATTTTTCAACGGCCTGTACCACATCTATTACGCCGGGTCTATTTTCGCCACTAACACTTCGGTGATTGGCATGGCAACCAACATCACGCTCGATCCCTCTGATCCGGCTTACCAGTGGGTGGACCAGGGAGAAGTGTTGAGTTCCTCTTCTGCAGACGATTTCAACGCGATTGATCCGAATATCCTGGTCGACACTGATCGAAGCATTTGGCTGACCTACGGCAGTTATTGGACGGGAATTAAACAGCGGCAGATCGATCCCCTGACCGGAAAATTATCCGCCGGCAACTCCACAATTTATTCGCTGGCGACGCGCCCGGGAGTGCAATTCAATCCCATCGAAGGCTCGTCGCTCGTTCACGAAGGAAGTTATTACTATCTGTTCGTTTCATTTGACGACTGCTGCAATCCCGATCCGTTTAAAGACACCTACCGGATTATGGTCGGTCGAGGCGCCAGTCCGCACGGGCCATTTATCGACATGAACGGAACTGACATGATGAACGGCGGCGGCACGCAACTGCTCGGCGGAAATGGGACGACATGGAATGCGCCTGGCGGAGAAACCGTCTATTCGGACCCACAGGACGGTGACATGATTACATTTCATGCCCTGCATCTCCCCGATGGCGCGGCTTACGTGTTCGTGAACTCCCTCGCATGGCCAAGCGGATGGCCGCAAATTCAGCCCTGATCCACATACCATCAACTTTCCAGACAGTTATACTTGCGTTCTAAATGCGTTTTCGAAAATTCCTCTCATCTCTCGTCGGTATTTGCGCGTGTGCGGGTTTGCTCGTCGCCTTGAACGCGCAAGAGCAAGCGTCTACTCCAGCTCAAGCTTCGCAAGGGGCTCACACCGAAGGAGCCGTATCGACCGGCGCTGCGCATCCGGCGGTGCTGGATGCTGAGCACCGACCCATCACGGCCGGCGGATTCGTTGACAGCGGACCAATAGTTTTTCAAGACATTGCTCAAAAAGCTGGTCTGTCCGGATGGCGGCACGTTATGGGTACGCCGGAGAAGCAGTTCATCATCGAAACCGTGGGTTCAGGCGTGGCTTTGCTTGATTACGACAACGACGGCTGGCTTGATATTTACCTGGTGAACGGTTCGACCTACGATGCGGAAAATGGCAAGGCCACTCCACCTCATGCGGCTCTGTTTCACAATAATCATGACGGGACCTTCACCGATGTTGCCGCGAAGGCAGCAGTCAGCAACGACCGCTGGGGCTTCGGCGTGGCAGTCGGCGACTATGACAACGATGGCTGGCCCGATCTCTACGTCACAAATTTTGGAAAGAACCGGCTTTATCACAATAACCACGACGGCACGTTTACCGACATGGCGGAAAAAGCTGGGGTTGCCCTCGGCAACTGGTCGACCGGCCCAACTTTCGGCGATTACGATGGCGATGGCCGCCTCGACCTCTTTGTGCCCGGTTATGTGCACTACGATTTTCAACGGCCACCGATTCCAGGGAGCCCAATGGTCGCCTTTCCTAGCTGCGAGTTCCGCGGATTGAAAGTGATGTGCGGCCCGCGCGGCCTTGTCGGCGAGCCCGATCACCTGTTCCACA
>Ga0134126_10012243_pt1 | contig 10832 bp, 8 predicted proteins | sample KB31752_FD_96881 | JGI IMG/M metagenome (GOLD analysis project Ga0134126, IMG submission 96881) | Terrestrial soil microbial communities with excess Nitrogen fertilizer from Kellogg Biological Station, Michigan, USA - KB3-175-2 | ecosystem: Environmental > Terrestrial > Soil > Unclassified ...
AAGCTTGCTGGCCTTGTAGAGGTCGATAATGAGATGCGCGCCCGCGCACCGCACCCCGTTCCTCACCACGAAATGATCGTCACGCTCCTCGGCCTTCGCCGCGGGCGCTGCGATCAGAACTTCCTTCTTTCGGGTGGTACCTGGAGTCCCCAAGCCCTTCCCCGATCGCAAGAGCGCGTCTTGTTGCATTCCGCTCTCCAACCAGAGATCGACCGAGAGACCGGCGAACCGGCTCACGGAGTGAGGCCGCTTGTCACACGACTGTCATCAGTCGGTCACGCGGCGAAATTCCACATAAGGGCAACTTACCCCTCGATCAAGAAGAATCTGTAAATCATCCGCAACACACTCGCGCTGTTCGCACGCGCGCGCGATTCGCTGAGAGCGCCGATGTGCTTTGGTTTTTGTCGCACGCGTCGAGACGCGCGAGAGACGCAGACGCGTGGTTAAGGCGTTCACGTTAATGCCACGCCGGTCGCTCGGACCGCCGTTGCCGGAGAATCACCGGCACGGAAGCGCGGCTCCGGCCGTGCCGCGCCGGCGGCGCCAGCGTAAACGTGACTGCACTCAAACCGACTCCCGCGTTAATGTCGTCGAGGACGCCCTGAAAGCCGCCCGAGGCGCCCGCCGTCGCCTCTGTCTCGTGCGAAGGAGTGATCCAATGAGTTTCTTTCCAGGCAAAGACCCCGCCGCCGGCAATGCCGCCCAGAGCGACGCTGTCGCGCACGTCATCGCGCCACGCACGGTCGACCTCGGCGACTTCGCCGTGCGCCGGGCTCTGCCCTCGGTACAGACGCGGCTGGTCGGGCCGTTCATCTTCTTCGACCATTTCGGACCGGCGGTCTTCCGTTCCGGGCAAGGCATTGACGTGCGCCCGCACCCGCACATCGGCCTTTCGACCGTCACTTACTAGTTCGATGGCGAGATCATGCACCGCGACAGCCTTGGCACCGCCGCCCCCATCCGTCCCGGCGAGGTCAACCTGATGACCGCCGGACGCGGCATCGTCCACTCCGAGCGCACCGGGCCGGAACTGCGCGCCACCGGCAGCCCAATCCATGGCTTGCAAATGTGGGTGGCGCTGCCCGCGGCCAAGGAGGAAATGGAAGCGGGCTTCGCCCACCACGCCACCTCCGAATTCCCGGTCGTCACCGGCGACGGCAAGACCGTGCGCGTCGTCATCGGCGATCTCTACGGCACACGCTCGCCGGTCGCGACCACCTCCGAGACGATCTTTGCCGACGTGACCCTGAAGGCGGGCAGCATGTTGCCGCTCGATGCCAGCCACGAGGAGCGCGCGATCTATGTCCTCAGAGGCGAGGTCGAGGTTGCCGGCGATCGCTATGGCGCCGACCGCCTGCTGGTGTTCCGCCCAGGCGATGCTGTGAGCGTGTGCGCGGTGAGCGACACGCATTTTGTAATCGTCGGCGGAGCAGCGATGGATGGCCCGCGCCATATCTGGTGGAACTTCGTCTCGTCGCGCAAGGAGCGCATCGAGCAGGCCAAGGCGGAGTGGAAAGCCGGCCACTTCCAGAAGGTGCCGGGCGACGAGATCGAGTTCATCCCGCTGCCGGAGAAATAGCTAAAGCGGGATGGATTGAAATTCGCGCTCTCTACGGTCATGGCCGGGCTTGTCCCGGCCATCCATGCCTTTTGATCTTGCATCTATTTTAAGACGTGGATGCCCGCGACAAGCGCGGGCATGACGGCCTTTGACCGTCACTTCTTCGGCAAATCCAACCTGATGCTCAACTCCCGGAGCTGCTTGGCACTCACCTCCGATGGCGCGCCCATCAGCAGATCCTCGGCGCGCTGGTTCATCGGGAACAGCACCACCTCGCGCAGGTTCTCTTCGCCTGCCAGCAGCATCACGATGCGGTCGATGCCGGGCGCGATGCCGCCATGCGGCGGCGCGCCGAGTGAGAGCGCGTGCAGCATGCCGCCGAACTTCGCCTCCAGCACATCCTCGCCGTAACCGGCAATCGCGAACGCCTTCTTCATCACCTCGGGACGGTGGTTTCGGATCGCACCGGAAGAAAGCTCAACGCCGTTGCAGACGATGTCGTACTGGATCGCCTTGATCGACAGGATTTTCTCCTGATCGCCGGCGTCGAGCGCAAGGAACTCCTCCATGCCCATGTTCGGCATCGAGAACGGATTGTGGGAGAAGTCGACCTTCTTCTCTTCCTCGTTCCACTCGTACATCGGGAAATCGACGATCCAGCAGAGCTCGAAGCGGCTCTTGGCGATCAGGCCGAGCTCCTCGCCCACTTTCGTGCGCGCCGGTCCGGCGAATTTGACGAAATCCCTCGGCTTGCCGGCGACGAAGAAGCACGCATCCCCGACGCCGAGCTTGAGTTGGCCGGCAATCTGCTTGGTGCGCTCGGGACCGATATTCTTGGCAAGCGGACCGGCGCCGCTTTCTTCGCCCTCGCGCCAGAAAATGTAACCAAGACCCGGCTGGCCCTCGCCTTGCGCCCACGAATTCATGCGGTCGCAGAAGGCGCGGTTGCCGCCCTTCGGCGCCGGGATCGCCCACACTGCGTTGCCCGGCGTTTCGAGAATCTTGGCGAAAATCTTGAAGCCGGAGCCGCGGAACGCTTCGCTCACGTCCTGCATTTCGATCGGATTGCGCAGGTCCGGTTTGTCGGTGCCGTATTTGCGCAGCGCGTCGGCGTACGGAATAAGCGGAAACTTCGCTGTCACCGGCTTGCCGCCAGCAAACTCCTCGAACACGCCGCGGATCACGGGCTCCACAGCGTCGAACACGTCCTGCTGCGTGACGAAGCTCATCTCAAGATCGAGCTGATAGAACTCCCCGGGCGAGCGGTCGGCGCGCGCGTCTTCGTCGCGGAAGCACGGCGCGATCTGGAAGTAGCGGTCGAAGCCTGCCACCATGATCAACTGCTTGAACTGCTGCGGAGCCTGCGGCAACGCGTAGAATTTTCCCGGATGGATGCGCGAGGGCACCAGGTAATCGCGCGCGCCCTCCGGCGACGACGCGGTCAGGATCGGCGTCTGGAATTCGAAGAAGCCACCCTCTTTCATGCGGCGGCGGATCGAGTCGATTATCCGACCGCGCAGCATGATGTTGTTGTGCAGGTGATCGCGGCGCAGATCGAGAAATCGGTATTTGAGCCGGATATCTTCCGGATAATCCAGCTCGCCGAACACCGGCATCGGCAATTCGGCCGCCGGCCCGAGCACCTCGATCTCGCTGATATAGACCTCGACGAGCCCCGTCGGCAGTTCGGGATTTTCCGTGCCGGCCGGACGCAAGCGCACGTTGCCGTCGATGCGCACCACCCACTCGGAGCGCAGCTTCTCGGCCTGCTTGAACGCCGGGCTGTCCGGGTCGGCGACCACCTGGGTAAGGCCATAGTGGTCGCGCAGGTCGATGAACAGCAAACCACCGTGGTCGCGAATGCGGTGGCACCAGCCCGATAACCGCACGGCCGCGCCGACGTCGCTGTCGCGAAGCGCGCCGCAGGTATGGGTGCGGTAGCGATGCATGGTCGGTCCCGGCGATTGATTCAACGTGGTTGAAAGGCGCGCGGAAAAACGCATGGGGGGTCGGCTTTGTCAAGGTAACGCCCGGACCTCCCGCGCGGCGGACGTCGGTTGCCGTCGAAGGCCCGGCTGGCCCGGATGCCGAGGCCATGGGAGTTCATCATGCTGCCATGCATGCGCGCACGTTGACGCGGGTTGGTATAACCGCCCCTGTATAGGTTAGGTTCGGATTCGCAATGATGCAGCCGATTACGACGACAAAAGAACTCGCGGAGGTGTGCGCGCGCATGGCGCGGCACCCTTTCGTGACCGTGGACACCGAATTCCTGCGGGAAACCACTTATTATCCGCTGTTGTGCGTGGCACAGCTCGCGAGCACCGATGAGGCGGTGGTGGTGGACGCCTTGGCGGAAGGGATCGACCTTTCCCCCTTTTTCGCGCTGATGATCGACGAGAAAGTGGTCAAGGTCTTCCACGCCGCCCGCCAGGACATTGAAATCGTCTGGAACCTGGCGAAGAAAATCCCTCATCCGATTTTCGACACCCAGGTCGCCGCCATGGTTCTCGGCTATGGCGACTCGATCTCCTACGACCAGCTCGTCCAGCGCATTACCGGCGACGTTCTGGACAAGTCGCATCGCTTCACCGACTGGACCCGGCGTCCCCTCAGCGACGCGCAGCTCACTTACGCCGTCTCGGACGTGACCCATCTGCGTGACGTGTACCTGAAGCTGGCCGACGATCTGGCCAAGCGCGGGCGCACCCAGTGGGTCGATGCCGAGATGAACGTACTCACCTCGCCAGCCACCTACCGCATGGAGCCGGAGAATGCCTGGGAGCGGCTCAAAAGCCGTGTACGCAAGCCAAGGGAACTCGCCATCCTGATCGAGGTCGCAGCGTGGCGCGAGCGCGAGGCACAGGCGCGCGACGTGCCGCGCGGGCGCGTGATCAAGGACGACGCGATCGGGGATATCGCGGTGCAGGCGCCGACCACTATCGAGCGGCTCGGAAACCTGCGCTCTCTTCCTAAAGGTTTCGAGCGCTCACGCTGGGGCGAAGCGATCGTCGAGGCGGTCGTCCGCGGCATCGCGCGTGATCCGAAGACGCTGCCCCACATCGAGCGCATCCGTCCGGCCGCCAATGGCGCGGCCACCGTCGAGTTGCTCAAGGTGCTGCTGCGCATGACGGCCGAGCGCCACGGCGTCGCCGCCAAGGTGATTGCCACCGTCGACGAACTTGACCGTATCGCCGCCGACGATGAGGCCGAGGTCCCTGCGCTCAAGGGCTGGCGGCGCGAACTGTTCGGCGAAAAGGCGCTGGCGCTCAAGCACGGCCGGCTGGCTCTGGCGGTGGACAACAGCCGCGTCGTGACGGTCGACCGGTCCTGACGGTCAATCCGTAACGATCACCGGATCACGGCCGATCAGCCGCGCGAGCTGGCGCAAGCGGTTGAACAAGCGGTCGCTCGACAGTTTGGCAAATTTGCGCGGCAGGCGCAGCACGAGCTTGCCGCGTTTGACCGACATCGGTGTTTTCGGCAGCACGCCGCCCTGCCCGGCGGTGACCAAATAGGCAACGCGCATGGAGGCCCCCAGCACGCGCGCGCGGTCGAGCATGCGCGTTGTGGCCAGTTCCCGCAGGCGGGGCGACAATTCGTCCTCGCTCAGACCGGCATGACGGAAATAGACCGACAGCGCCAGGAAAGCGCGGCCCGGATGGTCGATCGCAACGAAGGCGCCGTGCGCGATGATGTTCATCGATTGCTCGCCGCGATAATCGGGGTGCGCGCGCCAGCCGATATCGGCCAGCAGACAGGCGGCGTGGCGCAGGCGGCGCTCTTCCGCGTTTTCGTCGAGGCCGGACGATGCCATGAACCGGTCGGTCCACGCGATCAAGTCCTCGCCGTGATGCGGCGAGCGCGAGCGCAACACGTTCAGGTCGGCGGCGGCCGCGATGAGCGGATCGCGCATGCGTTCGACCGGCTTGAGCAACGAATAGAGGAGGCCTTCGCGCACGCCGAGCACGGAGAATACGATCTGCTTCGGCTTGATCTCGCGCACCAGATGTTCGAGCACCAGGGCCGCGTAAGCGAGCAGCGGACGGCGCGCACTGTTGACGACTTCGATCTGGGACAACGTCTCGGTATCGACCCGATGCACCAGCCGCGAAAACTCCAGCGCCTCGCGCGCGGAAATGCGATAATTATGCATGACGTGGAACGGATAGCCGGTCTGCCACATGTGCAGCCGGGCAAGCGCACGCCACGTGCCGCCCACCGCATAGAATGTGCGGCCCGCGCCTTCCTCCAGCATGTCGAGACCGTCGAGCGTATGCTCGACGATCTTCTCCGCCTTCTTCAGCGACTTGCCGGCGACATCCTGCAAGGCCAGTCCGCCCAGCGGCAGCGTGACGCCCGATCTGACGCGCGTGCCGTGAATGTCGACCAGTTCGAGCGAACCGCCGCCGAGATCGCCGACAATGCCGTCCGGACGGTGAATACCGGAAACGATGCCGAGCGCAGTCAGGTGAGCTTCCCGCCTGCCAGAAAGTATTTCGATGCGCGCGCGACAAATCCGTTGCGCCTGAGCGATGAAGGCGCGGCCATTCCTGGCGTCCCGACAGGCCGCGGTCGCAATCGCCCAGACCTTTCGCACGTGCAGGTTGTCGCACAAAGCGCGGAAACGCTTGAGCGCCGCAAGCGCAGTGCGAACCGCTTCCGGCGCGAGCAACCTGGTGGACTGGACTTCGCGGCCGAGGCCGGCCAGCACCTTCTCGTTGAAGATCGGCGTCAGGCCGCGCTTCAGGCCCTCGTAAATGACGAGGCGCACCGAGTTCGAACCTATGTCGATGACAGCGACCGGCGGCCCGTGGTCGAGCCGGCCTTGCGCCTGAACGGCAATGGAAAGCTTGCGCTGCTTCCTGCTTCCGGACCGCTGCGTCTTCTCGTCCCTACGCGCTTTCGAAGCGCCGGAGGAGGCTGAGCGACGTTTCCTTGAAGGATTTGCCACGTCCGGACAGGCTCGGATTTGTCATAAAATACTTATGGGCGTTGAACGGTTCCTCGCCCGGCGGCGTCTTTATGCGCGTGGAACTGCCATCCGGCAAGAACTTCCAGCTTTGCTCATTGTCCTTGAAATTCGCCACCATGATCTGCCCTAGCACCTGTTCGTGCACGGTCGGGTTGAGGATTGGGCAAAGCACCTCGACCCGTCGATCGAGATTGCGCGGCATCATGTCGGCGGAAGAAATATAAACCGCAGCCTTCGGATGCGGCAGCGCGTGACCGTTGCCAAAGCAGTAAATGCGGCCATGCTCGAGGAAGCGGCCGACGATGGATTTGACGCGGATTTTTTCCGAGAGACCGGGGATGCCGGGGCGCAGGCAGCAGATGCCGCGCACAACAAGGTCCACGGCAACGCCGGCACCCGACGCTTCGTAAAGTAGATCGATGATATCGGGATCGACCAGCGCGTTCATTTTCATCCAGATCGCCGCCGGTTTTCCAGCTTTTGCGTTGGCGATTTCGCGCCCGATGTGCGCGCACATACGGTCACGCAGATTGATCGGCGAAACCGCCATCTTCTCAATTTCCGCCGGCTCGGCGTAGCCGGTGATGTAGTTGAACACGCGCGTGACATCGCGCGCGATCACCGGGTCGGCGGTAAAGAAAGAGAGATCGGTGTAAATGCGCGCGGTGACAGGATGGTAGTTGCCGGTGCCAACATGAACGTATGACGCGAGCTCGCCGGCTTCGCGCCGAACCACCAGCGAAAGCTTGGCGTGGGTCTTGAGCTCGATGAAACCGAAGACAACCTGCGCGCCGGCACGCTCGAGGTCGCGGGCCCAACGGATGTTGGCTTCCTCGTCGAAACGAGCCTTCAGCTCGATCAGCGCCGTTACCGACTTGCCGGCTTCGGCCGCTTCGACCAGCGTCTTCACGATCGGGGATTCAGCCGACGTGCGGTAGAGCGTCTGCTTGATGGCGACGACGTTCGGATCGCGCGCCGCTTGCTGGAGGAACTGCACCACGACGTCGAAGGATTCATAGGGATGATGGACAACAATATCCTTCTGCCGGATCGCTGCGAAGCAATCGCCGTGATGATCGCGAATGCGCTCGGGATAGCGCGGGATGTAGGGCACGAATTCAAGATCGGGGCGATCGAAGCCGCACAACTGCGCCAATTCGTTGAGCGCCAGGACGCCGTGAACGTGGAAAACTTCGTCGTCGGCAACCGCGAGCGCGCGTTGCACGAACTTGCATAACTCGTCCGGCATCTCGGTATCGAGTTCGAGACGGATCACCGATCCGCGGCGGCGGCGCTTGAGCGCGGTTTCGAATAGCCGGACCAGATCTTCGGCTTCTTCCTCAATTTCCACCTCCGAGTCGCGGATGACGCGGAAGGCCCCCTGCCCTTTGACGGCGTAGCCGGGGAACAGGCGCGCGATGAATTGAGATGTTGCGTCTTCGAGTGAGATCACACGAATGACGCCGTCGACGCCCGGCAGGCGGATGAAGCGCTCGATCTTCTGCGGCATGCGGATGAGCGCATTCATCGCCTTGCCGTCTTTCGTGCGCGAAAGCTGCAGTGCGACCGAGAAACCGAGATTAGGAATGAACGGGAACGGATGCGCTGGGTCGATTGCGAGCGGCGTGAGCAACGGAAAAATATGCGTGAGGAAATACTCTTCAAGCCACGCACGCTCCTGCTTTTTCAGGTCGCGCCCGACGACCAGCACGATGCCGGCAGCCGCCAGCGCAGGCCGCAGCTCGATCCAGCGCCGCTGCTGATCGCTCGCGAGCAGCGATACTGCCTCAACGACGCGCGCGAGCTGCTCGGCGGGTGTCAGGCCATCGGGGCTTTGAGCGACGATGCCCTCGCGTAACTGGCCCTTCAGGCCAGCGACGCGCACCATGAAAAATTCGTCGAGGTTGTTGGCCGAGATCGACAGGAATCGCACGCGCTCGAGCAGCGGATGCCCCTCATTGGCGGCCTCCTCCAGCACCCGGCGGTTGAAATGCAACCAGGACAACTCACGGTTGATGAAACGTTCCGGGCGAGCAGAAAGCTGTGCATCTGCCGCTGACAGGAGCGGCGGGGCAGCCGATTCCGGCGGCACTGCCGGGGACTTTTCTTCCGATAATACAATAACTTGGGCGCGCTCAACCATCTTTTCTCAGGGGTGCGAAGCTTCCGTTCTTAGCCGGGGAACATGTCAGTCAAATGACAATGCGCCGTGAACGGCCTCGACCCGTCAAGGGAGGGCTACCGAAAGAGTTCCGCGGCCAGCGCCCGCGTGACCGGCCGGTGCTGCCGCATGGCCTCGCGGTCGAGCTGGGCGATCGCGTCGCGCGCGGCTGCGAACGAGCGCTCGATCCGCGTGGCGAGGAAACTCACCAGGCTTTCGTCCACCGGCAACTGCCGGTCGGCCGCGAGTTTGACGATCACCGAGCGCAGCAACGCATCGTCGGGCGCCGAGACTGTGACGACCGGCAGCGCGCGCAGGCGCGAACCGAGGTCGCGAATCTCGAGCGGCCAGCCCGCCGGCGCCGAACCGGCCGTGAGCAGCAGGGAAGCGTCCTCTTCGCGCGCGAGGTTGAGCAGATGAAACAGCGCGCGCTCATCCACGTCTCCAGGCGCAACGTCCTCGACCACCAGCGCGCCGGTCGCCAGCGCCGGCGGAACGTCAATCTGGCTGAGCGCATGGGCGGAGAGCGATCGCGCGCCCACGTCGGCGGCCCAGATCGACGCCAGATGGCTTTTGCCGGAGCCCTCGGGCCCAACCAGCACCATGATCCGGTCGGGCCAGTCAGGCCAGCGCTCGATCAACGCCAGCGCTGCCGCGTTCGGCGGTCCGGACAGAAAATCGTCACGCGCAAAGCTTTCGGCGTGACCGAACGCGAGGGCCAGTTGACGCGGACGAAACGACGCACTCATCGGGTCAACGCACACCTTTGCCGGTGTAAAGCGAACTCGCGAGATAACGCTTGAGGCCGAAGCGGGCGAGGACACCGATCGTCGCCGCCAGCGGTACCGCCACCAAAAGACCGACGAAGCCGAACAGATAGCCGAAAGCGAGCAGCGCGAAAATCAGCCAAACCGGATGCAAACCAACGCTCTGGCCGACGAGCTTCGGCGACAGCACGTTGCCCTCAAGAAATTGCCCGACCAGGTAGATTCCCAGCACCGTCACGATCGATGTCCAATCCGGCCAGAACTGCGCGACTGCAACGCCGAGCGACAGAATAAGCCCGGTCATGGACCCGACATAGGGAATGAAGGTGATGATCCCCGATACAAGACCTATCAACAGGCCGAAACTTAAGCCTACCAGCGTCAACGACACCGCATAAAACGACCCAAGAATGAGGCACACTGCCGTCTGGCCGCGCACGAAGCCGGCGATCGCAGCATCGATCTCGTGCGCCAGTTGGTGCACGGTTTTGCGCTGGTGCACGGGAATCCATCTGTCGACCGTCCGCACCATGCGATGCCAGTCGTAGATCAGGTAGAACGCCACTACCGGCGTCACCACGACCAGCGAAAACAACGACACCAGCGCGCGGCCGCCGGACCACAGCGAACGCAGGAAGGTCGTGAGCCAGCCCATCCCTTGCGTGACCAGGTCGCTGATCGGCTTGTCCGCGCTGAAACCGACGCCGACCAATTTTTGCACCCACGGCCTGCTCGGATCGCTAAGCAGCGACTGGACGCGGGTGACATAGCCCGGAATGTTGTCGATAAAGGAGGAAAGCTGCGAGCCGAGGATCGGCGCCACCAGCAGGATCAAGATCACGATCGCCATGACCACCAAACTGATCATCAGCAGCGATGCAGCGAGCCGGTTGACGCCGAGTCTTTCGACCCGGTCGGCCACCGGTGTCAGCAGATAGGCGATGGCAAGGCCGGCAACGAAGGGCAGCAGGATTTCGCTCAACAGCCAGAGCGCCAGCACGCACACCGCCAGCGCGGCGAGCCAGAAAGCCACTTGCCGTTCGAATGTCATGGCTTCGCCCCGTTCGGGATCTCGACGCGATCCGGGCAACCCGCGACGGCCGCTCACTGCCCGGCCGAGGTCGAGCCCATGTGGCGCACCCACTCGGCGACATAGGCGGCGATCGACAACAAGGTCAAGGCCGCCACCACGGCCATGAGGACAAGTTCTAGCATCGCCGCCGGCATGTTGAAGCCGAGCGAACCGAGCACCACGCAGGCAAACACGATTTGCGCCGCGGTATTGAGCTTGGACACCACCAGCGGCTTCACCTTCATTGGCTTGCCCATCACCCAGGACAGGATGACGCCGCCGACGATCATGAT
>Ga0134126_10012244_pt1 | contig 10830 bp, 11 predicted proteins | sample KB31752_FD_96881 | JGI IMG/M metagenome (GOLD analysis project Ga0134126, IMG submission 96881) | Terrestrial soil microbial communities with excess Nitrogen fertilizer from Kellogg Biological Station, Michigan, USA - KB3-175-2 | ecosystem: Environmental > Terrestrial > Soil > Unclassified ...
AGTGGCAGCGAGCCAATTTAGCAAAATCCATACAGAAGGATGGATGTCGGATGAATTATCTGCTTCCGTTCTGGAATTATCGAATCTCGGCAGGGCTCACGCTCCTGACCGGGTTACTGCTCTTGGCAATATCCCGGCGCCAAGGGTACCCCAGGGCACATTACCCGATGGGCCTTGGCACTGTTTCTCAGTGTGTTCGTGGTCTACATGAACACTGCCACCGCTCTTAACCAGCCGCCGGCGCATATCACGAACGCCTGGCACACCCGGCTTTTGGCATTTCATCAAAATGTAGGATTGGTCTACTTCGCTTTGATGGTTCTGATGCCTGTTTTGGGTGGATCTTTGATGTTCGCACTGAAGCTCCGAACACGGAACGCTACGGTTCTGCGCATGGCCCACAAATTCGCTGGCTATATGGCCGGAATATGTTGGCTCGCTTCGAATATCGCGAGCGAAATCGGCTCGCGCATACCCCGGACCTGATGGCCGTTGCAGCTTGGGTTGGAGCGTTCTGCCCAAGCACGGGCCGCAGCTTATTTGGATTGGCCGCCGAGTGAGACCAGCACGGCTCAACAATCCAGATGATCGTACCGTTAGTCAGATTGAGATAGTCGCGCCGCGGGTGCAATTCCTCGGCCGCACTATCAACGTAACAGACGAAGGCGCGGCTTACCTTGGCAGCGACCGTCCCGATACACCGTCGGCGATGGACGACGAGGACATCCCATTTTGAGTGGTTTGAAAGCTGCTCGGTATCTTGCAGGTGAAAGTCCTGTCACAGGAAGAGGCTAGTTGCCTGTGTAGCTATGGCGTACGCGTCGAGGGCGACCGAGGCGCGGGAGCAACGCCGGAAAAACGTGGCCCCAGACCCAGACCGTGGGCGCGCGCAACTGCACAGCCCGTAACCCAAGTGAACCTCGCAAGCCTCGTAAATGTCAGCCATGCAGCGATGCTGGGAGAGCATGGTGTAGATGGTCCCGCCGAGTCTCTAGAACGGGGACGAAGGCCAGTGCCCCCGGTGGATGAACTAGCCATTCGAAGCCGGAGGCGGAACCCGGGGTATAGAGGATGGGATGCGCAGACAGAACCGAGCGGAACAAACGAGACCTCTACCCGTCGCGGCCCAACCTGCCGCGTAACCGAAGGTATAAGGCAACCACCGAAGTCCGGAGGAATGCGGGATAGAGGAGTCGGAGGAGGTCATAGTACCGCCGATGGCGAGGACAACAGAACCTCGCCGGAGGGAAGGACCTCTGCTTCTGCCGCGCGAACTGCTGCGAGAGGCACTGCGTGATTGCGAAAGCTCAAAACACGCCGCTAGAAAGAGTGCGAGTACTGCAACGGACACTATACCGCGCAGCCAAGGCGAATCCGACGCGCAAGTTCGGAGTGCTCTATGACAAGGTGTGCCGCGACGACGTTCTGCGCATCGCGTATGCACGGGTCAAAGCCAACGCCGGTGCCCCAGGCATCGACGGACAGACCTTCGAGGTAATCGAGAAGGAAGTCGGCGTAGACACGTTCCTGCGCAGTGTCAAAGAACGCTTGTTGCGGCGGCGCTATCGGCCTCTGCCAGTTCGGCGAGTCTACATCCCGAAGGCGGACGGTACGCCGCGACCGCTCGGCATTCCTGTCATCATCGATCGTGTAGTGCAGGCAGCAGTGAAGATCGTCATCGAACCTCTGTTCGAGGCGGACTTCAAGGACTTCTCGTACGGCTTCCGGCCCCGGAAGAATGCCCACCAAGCGCTACGGGAAGTCTACAAGCAGCTCAACTTCGACTGCCGATGGGTGGTCGATGCGGACATCAAGTCGTATTTCGACCGGATACCGCATGACCGCCTGCTGCTGTCTGTGCGGTCCCGAGTCATCGACCGGTCAGTGGTCAAGCTGATTGAGAAGTGGCTCGAAGCCGGGGTCATGGAGGAAATGCAGGTCCGAAAGGAACTGACCGGAACGCCACAGGGCGGGGTCATCTCGCCGCTGCTGGCGAACCTGTACCTCCATTGGTTGGACCGCTACTGGGAGCGCAAGGGCTTCGGCGGACGCGAGCACGATGCTCACATCGTGCGCTATGCCGATGACTTTGTGATTCTGTGCCGGCAGCGGCCCGAAGTATATCTGGCCGCCGCCAAAGCGGTGCTGGACCGGCTCGGTCTGGCGCTCAACGAACAGAAGACACGGGTGGTGGATGTCCGCCGGGAATCATTCGACTTCCTCGGGCATCGCTTCGTCGTGCAGCCTTCAAAGCGCAGCGGAGCGATACGGCCATACTACTACCCCGCACCCAAAGCGATGAACGCGGTCAAGAAGAAAATCCGGGAAGCAGTCCGTGGCGGACAGCACCGGAACCTCCCCGACCTCCTGCGGGAACGGGTAAATCCGGTCCTGCGAGGATGGGGAAACTACTTCAAGACTGGCAACTCGCGGATGCACTTTCTGCGCATCGCAAACTACACGACGTGGACGCTCTGCATCATGCTGCGGAAGAAGTACAAGAAGCGCTCGAAAGGGTGGAGGGACCACCCGCCGTCCTGGTTTTACAACTACCACGGGCTGTTCAAGCTCTATGGCCTGTTGGCCCGTGGCCCAGACCGGTATGGGCATCTTGTCACGCCATAATGCTGCCGGAGGAATGGCAGTCGGAAGCCGTGTGCGGGAAAACTGCACGCACGGTTTGACGAGGGGCCGCTGAGGCGACGACCTCAAATCAGTGGCCCACTCTACCCTGTCCCTTGTTTTTACGAGAAGATCCGGACCTGAGATTAGTCGAAAATCAGGTCGGACCAATGTTCGGATTTACCAGCGGTCGCGGCCTCGACTTGCACCGCCGCCGTTGCGATCACGGTTACCGAAGCTTGACTCGCGAGGTTTGGCCTCATTCACTTTGAGATTCCTGCCTTTGAGTTCGGTGCCGTCGAACCGCTGTATCGCAGCGGCAGCCTCTTGCGCAGTTGTCATTTCGACAAAGCCGAAACCTTTCGATTGTGCGGAGAACTTGTCCGTGATCACGACTGCGCTCTGCACCTGGCCGACTTCTGAAAACAGCTCATGAAGATCGTCATTAGACACCGCATAGGCCAAATTGCCTACGTACAATTTGCTGGGCATTGATTGCCCTCCGAGAGTTTTGCCGGGTAGCTCCGAACAGAGAACCCAGGCTCATTCCCGGGTTAGATGAAGAGAACATCCAAGCGTTACATCTTCATATTACATTTTTCCGCTCGGCAATGATATCACCCCGCGAAACCGCTTCTTCACTATTGATTGTCCCTTCCGAAACCGTTGACGTTTTGCCGCCGAGATCATCTGAGGCTTCAGGCTGATAGCACCATTCAAAGGCTAGGAAAGCTCTGTACAAGTCATCTCGGCAGAATCGTTGAGTAAAATTCTCTCGACAGGAGTTGGGATGCATTCGGACTAGGCGCGTAACACCAATCGACACAGGCGTTTTAGCAAACTCGCGGGGGGTGGAGGAGGTGTGCAATCCGCTCTCAACTCATGCAACCGTCAGAGCTTAGTTTTCTGCCTAAGCCCGACAGACAATTTTGCGGAGGGTGGGATGCGCGAAGGCTCTACGCGGAATTCGCCACACAGTTCATGGTAATTGACTATACGAGCAAAAACGCCGGTCGACCGGGCAAAAAATCCCAATATTAGCCTAACTCTTCTGAGCGCAAATAATCATGCGACGCGAATCGATCGTATAAGATTCGCCGCCAAAGCCGCCGAACACGGCAGTAACCCGGAGACCCGCGCCTTCTAAGAGGCCGGTAGCTTCGGTAAGCGTATAGAGGCGAATATTGTGGCCGACTGACTCACGTCGGTTACCGCTCGGAGCGATGATAGTGAAACGCACATGCATGCGGCTTGTCGCGAGGTCCAGATCACGCCGCTCAATGTATAGCGTACCATCGTCACCGGCGTGCCAGTCGTTCTGAATATAGTTGGCAACCGCCCACTCGCGGTTGAGCATATCTAGAAGAAGCCGGCCATTTGGTTTGCTGGACTTGGCGATAGATTGCAGGACGCGGGCGTCTTCGGCTTCGGACTCGAGATAGCCGAAGGATGAATACATATTGATGACCGCGTCAAAATAGTTTTCGAATGGAATCTCGCGCATGTCGGCGATAATGGTCTCGATGCTGGTGCTAGCTGCATTGGCGGCGTGGCGAGCGGATTCAAGATAGGAAGCATTAAGGTCTAGTGCGGTAACTTGAAAGCCGCGTTGGGCCAGCAGCACAGAATGGCGGCCCACTCCACAGCAGAGATCGAGAAGATGAGCGTTTGGCGTCAGTTCAAGCGCACTCGCAACAAATGCGACCTCTTTCTCTGCCCGAGCGGTAGTAAATAGATAACTATAAACATGCAAATAGTCGTTGCTGAAAAAATCTACATACCAAGCTGAGCTTTGCTTTTTCATATTTGTGCTTTATAAATTGCGCTGCTATACATAACAAATTGTTTGACTCCCGCTATCCGGTTCTTAATCACCTCAATTATTCGGCGAAGAAGAGCAGACGATTCGACAACTCTGGCGGGTTATGCATCGGCGGGCTTTTAAGGCCACCGCAGTCGCGTTCGGGGGAGACAAATTTTGGACAAAATTGCAGTTCTCGCAAGCGGTGGTTTAGACAGCGCGGTTCTGTTATCCGACATGGCTCAGGGCGCGCAAGTTTATCCGATATATGTGCAATGCGGCTTGGTATGGGAAGCTGCCGAGCATCACGCGCTCCAATCGTTTTTAGGCGCTTTCAACAGCACCAACGTGGCGCCAGTAACCGTCCTGTCGGTACCAACCGCGAATATGTACGGCGAGCATTGGAGCATGACCGGAAAGGATGTACCAGCAGCCGAAGCGCCCGACAGTTCCGTCTTCCTGCCAGGGCGCAATATCCTCCTCATTGGCTTGGCGGCGGTATGGTGTAGTACGCATACGATTTCGCAACTCGCGATTGGTTCACTCGGGGGGAATCCCTTTCCGGACGCAACCCTCGATTTCTTCGGGGACTTTGCGCGAGCTTTGAGCACAGGCTTGGCTCACCAGGTGGATGTAAAGGGACCTTATCGGAACGTCCCCAAGAGTGAGATCATCCGGCATTTCTTTCATTTGCCGCTGGACTTGACCTTGAGCTGCATGACCCCTCAGGACGCGAAACATTGCGGACGATGCAACAAGTGCCGCGAGCGCCAGCGCGGTTTTTACCAAGCGGGCGTGACAGACCCAACCCCGTATGCCGGCTGACACAACGCGGGCCGGACAAAATCCAGCATCAAAAAGAAGCTCGTTGATCGAGCAATACGGAGACGAGCAGAGCGCTGGATGCACGTTCCTCCGACTGAGCGCAGCCGAGCATTCCGCAAATTGATTATGCTGTTGAAGCGGGGAGGACTCCTTGCCACCCCACGCCGTCTTCCTCGTTCACCTCGGCCCTGTAGCGCAATTTGCTCGCGCAGCCGACGCCACGAACATCAACGGGCGCATGGGCTTGGTGTTGGTAACATAACGTCCTTCATGACGGACTGTCTGAAAGGCGGGGTAGGGCGCATACGATGGTGCCTCCATGTTAACTCGCTGGCTCTCCAGCTGCAGGAACATCCTTCATACCCGCATCCGATTATGGAGGCTTGGCTGTCAGGCTGACTGATGAACGGCTAGCCCATATTCGCGACGGTATCCATCTCACGGCTCGCCCGCTCCGTGTGCAACATGTTGGCTTGATCAAGACAAAGGGTTCACCGCCCGCTCCAGGGCGAAGTAAAAACCGCGACGCTTAAACTCGAAGGCGAGTTGTGGTCTTGTCTTGCGACCTGGGCGACATTCAGGTTGCCCCGAGTACCAATCCTGCGATGGGGATTGATGTCGGGCTGGAGGCGTTCTTCACAACCTCGGATGGAGATCGCGAACCTAATCCGCGCTACCTTAAAGCTGAATTGCCTGAGTGGCGGCGCCGCGCCCGCGCCGTCAGCCGCAAACGAACGGGCGGTCGCAATCGCCGCAAAGCAGTCAAACGGTTGCGCGCTTGCCACGCCCGCGTCGCCAACGTGAGACGTGAGCATCACCACCAAGTCAGTGACGCTCGTTCCTCGCTACGGGTTGATCGCAGTGGAAAAGCCTCAACCTCAAAGGAATGTTGAGGAGCCGCTGGATGTCCCGTGCGATTTCCGACGCGGGTTGGTCCGCGTTCGTCAACACACTCAAGCACAAGGCTGAAAGTGCCAGTGTCGAGATTATGGAAATCGATCCGCGTGGAACCAGTCAGCAATGCTCCGGCTGCGATGCAATCGTCCGCAAGGAATTGTTGATGCGGACTCACTGTTGCGTGCAATGCGGACTGGTTCTGCACAGAGATGAGAATGCCGCCAGGAATATCCTTGCGCGCGGTCTTCAGCTCGGACGGAGCCTGTGAGATTTAATGCTGAGGTTGCTTAGCATGTCTCAAGAAGCCGCCTGCTTTAGCTGGCGGTACGTCACAAGCGGATCTGTCGAATGCGGCTGAGTCATCTGCTGCAGCCGCGCTAGAACTGCCGCGTGTTAGTTTTTCCTTTGGCCAAGCGAGATTCGAGTCAGCGGCTCCACTTCCGCTCACGCGAGGGTTGTAATTGGATTATGTGAAGTTGTGTCCGTAATTTCGTAATTTCTTGAAGAGATACTTGGCGGAGGCGGAAATCCCACAATGAAGAATACGTAGTTCGACTTGCATTCGTTTCGCACACATGTCAAGAAGTTTCACTGGGATCGTGAAAAGGGGAATTAATTATGGGGGGCGGCAGTTTAGGCGAAAGTTCGCATAGAAGACTTTTTACCAGCTTTCAAGCAGTATTAGTCATTTCAGTGATAGCTGGTATACCAACCTTTTGTAGAGCAGCTACATTAACAGTTTGCCCTGGCGGAACATTCAGTACCATTCAATCGGCAGTCGATGTCGCGAATGCCGGAGACACAGTGCAAGTATGTGCCGGACTCTATCGCGAACAGGTGACGATCACTAAGGCACTAACAGTGCAGGGACTTGCTCTGGGCAATGCGAACGCGGTTGTCATTCTTCCCCCTACGACTGGGCTTGTAGCAAACACTACCGAGACCTCAGGTCCGTTGCTGCCCGAAGCGGCGCAGGTCTTGGTCCAGACGCCGAAAGGCACGGGCGGCTCGATCGATGTAACATTACGTGATCTGACGATTGACGGCATCGGCAATAATGTGAATGGGTGCGCTCCGTTAGTCACGGGAGTTCTCTATCAGAACGCCTCAGGGACAATTGCTCAGGTCGAAGCGCGAAATCAGGTACTTTCGGCTGGCAAAACTGGTTGCCAGAGCGGGTTTGGCTTAAGAGTCGAGTCCACTGATAATGCTCCGGGTCTCGCCGCTGTGACTGTTCAGGACAGCACGGTGCACGATTATCAAAAAAACGGTATTACGGCGATTGGCACAGATACCGCAGTGCAGATTTCCGGAAATACTATCCGTGGGCAGGGGCCAACCAATGGAGCTGCCGAGAATGGAATCCAGGTAGGTGCAGGCGCCTCCGGAACTATCGTAAACAACCAGGTGATCGATAACATATGGGCACCCGACACCATCAATGACCCTGCAGATGCTGCGACTGGTATTTTGATTTTTGCAGCGAGCAGCGTGACCGTCACGGGCAATACGATCGGTAATAGCCAGTTCGGAATCGCGACTGGTACCTCGCCATCTTCGCCTGCAGACAACACGGTGATCGATACGAATATCATTTTCGGAACGCGGGTTTTCGATGGTATTGAACTGTGCAGCAACAACAACACCGTTACCAATAATATCATCGCCAGTAGCGATGAAGCCGGCGTGCATACCGATAGCAGGTGCGGAGCGACTGGGAACGGCAACAACATTAACACCAACACAATTAATTCAGCTTGTGCCGGCATTCTCGAGGGAAGCGGGACGAGCAACAACGCTGCCGCACCTAACGTTTTTCTCAACGTTACACACATCCTGCTCAATGCAGATCAATGCCTTCCATAATGAGCGAGTCTCAACAATACCTCTCAGGGTAGTTTGCTAAAAAGATGTGAGGCGGTCCAAGGCCCATTTTGAGGTAGCGGTCGTCCGGAGCCTTCGGGGATCGCCTCGTTGCCGTGAAAGTCCGCGACGTTTCGTGCCTTAATATTTAAAGTTGATCTCTAAGCGAATTTTCCAAACGATACCGTCAGCTGGTGAACTTCGCATTGCCGGCTTTACTCTGAAGGCGATTGGTAGCGCGCTAAAAATCAAGTCCCGGAGCCGCTCCTTTTTCCAGCAATCCTAAGACTTCACCACTTATTGGAGCTGACAGGTTTCTCAGGTTTCTTGGGCATGCAAAATTTTGCTGTGGCGTTAAGGTAAGATCTTGCGACTCGGAGTGAGCGGGCGAAGTTAAAAACCATATGGTGCAGACGAAAAACAGGCAGGCTTCCGTTTATGCCCGCCTACACGACGCAAAAACTACGTTCGTTTTATACCGGTATCTCTCTTTTAGAATTCGTTAACTGCGACAGCGATGAATGGTTAATTCAGTTACGTTCCCAAGAGGGTTGGTCTTGTTGGTTACGTGCTATGCGATAACGTGCTATCATCCGATAAACCGAAGTACGTGATATGCCTAAAAGCTGTGCGGCGCGACTGTAATTATCGCCGGTCTCGCGTAGTACGCGGATAAGTGTGGCTTTGACAGCTTCGTCCCGCGAGTACGACAGACTGGATGTCGGTGTTAGCAGGCTTTCATGAGACTTAATTTGATCGGATTGTTCGGCGACCACAGCAGAAAGACCAAGCCGCTCAGAGAACTCCCGGATACAGAGTCTGTCGCTGTCGGCTAGCATGACGGCGTTCTGAATCACGCTGGAGAATTCACGCACGTTCCCAGGCCAATCGTTGCTTTTCAACAGTTCGAGTGCCCGCCGCGAAATCAACCGCACGCTTTTATCGAATAGTCGATTGGAACATTCGACAAAATGGGCAACTAACGCGCCAATACCATCGCGCCGCTCGCGCAGCGGAGGTATTCGAATGTTCATGGTGTTCAGCCGATAGTATAGATCGCTGCGGAAGCGTCCGGCTTTAATCATCGCGAGCAAATCGCAATTAGTGGCGGTGATAAGCCGTATATCGGTCTTGTAGCTTTTGGTCGATCCCACGGGTTGCACCTCATGGGTCTCCACCGCTCGCAAGAGCTTCGGCTGCAATTCTATGGGCAATTCGCCGACCTCATCGAGAAATAGAGTCCCGCCATTGGCCGAGCGAAAATAGCCGAGCGAGTCCTCCCGAGCATCGGTAAAGGCGCCGCGAACATGGCCGAACAGCTGTGCCTCGGCAAGTGATCCGACCAGATTAGAGCAATTAAAGACGATGAATGGTCCTTTCGGCGTTGATCCTAGCGTATGCAGGGCGTGCGCCACCAATTCCTTACCGGTACCTGACTCGCCCTGGATCAGAACTGTGGACCGGTGTGGTGCCAGTCGCACCAGCGTGGTCACCATTTTTCGCATCAGCGCAGACTGTACGATCATTCCGGCAAAGGATTCGATATCGGCACTCAATGATCCCAATGGTATCCATTCGTCAGTATGATCACAGCTTGTCGTCACACAATCAGATGCTGGTTCGATGCGCACCTAAACAAGCCTCTGTCGCGTCAGGTTCAGGAACCCATTGCCGTCAAGAATTTCAACAGAAATGATAGTCAATGACTAAGCTCCCGAAATACGGTATCAATTCGGGCAAACAGTTTATCGAAAGTTGGCTTGTCTCCACTTGGTTTGTCGAACACTTCAAGTCCGCGCCGCGCGAACAAATCCTTGACGTCCTGAGTGGGAGCAATCCCACTGACCACTAATACAGTAACCTCCGGATCTTCATCGTGAATCTGCCGGGCCAATTGTACCGCGTCGAGCCCTTTATTTATCGGCATTATCAAGTCAAGCGTGATCAGCTGTGGTCGAACTTGGCGGAAAACCTCGAGACCTTCGTGAGGGTCCTGAGCTTCAGCTACCATCCAGCCTTTAGACTCAAGTGTAAAGCGAATAAACTGTCGCAGGACTGAATTGTCGTCAATAACCAGCGCGATTGGCATTGACATCAATGGTCGCCTCCTGATTCCGATCAAGATCAGGCCGCCGAATATTCCCTCAGTCAAGTCATATTCGGCGGATCAACGATTGACATTCTATCAGCAAGACTTACGTGAGTGTGAACATAGAAAGTACAAGTATGATTTTCAAAGGAGAAAGTTGACCTATACCTGGATGTGGTGAGTCTTGGTGAGATGTGATGCCTATTGTTACGCTTAAAGAATAACTTAATAAATGAGTCCTCTCGGGCATTTCGATAGATAAACGTTCGAGGAACTGTTTCTCATGGCATCAAAATCAAAGCTAACACTTTAAATCGGCACGTCGTGAGAGGCGCTTTCCTTGGTGGTGCGCCGGCGTTTGTCGTAAATCTGGGTGGTGGTGACGTGGCGGTGGCCGAGCAGCTCCTGGACCTTGCGCAAGTCCACACCGGCATCAAGCAGCAGGGTGGCGGTGGTCGCCCGCAGGGAATGGGTACTGTAGAGCCGCGCCCCTTGCTTGACCGCTCCCGGCAGCTTTTCCACGTACCCGGCAATGATCCGATACATGCTGGCCTCGCTCATGGGCTTTTCGCCGAGCTCATCGCGGTGGGGCGCGGGCCTTGCCCGGAAGAGCGGGCCTGACTCGAGGCCGGCCTTTTTGAGGTACTCGGAAATCGCCTCGGCGGCGGCAAAATGGATCCCTATGGTGCGGTGCTTGTTGCCCTTTTCGTTGATGGTCAGGGTCGCCTGTTCG
>Ga0134126_10012245_pt1 | contig 10830 bp, 9 predicted proteins | sample KB31752_FD_96881 | JGI IMG/M metagenome (GOLD analysis project Ga0134126, IMG submission 96881) | Terrestrial soil microbial communities with excess Nitrogen fertilizer from Kellogg Biological Station, Michigan, USA - KB3-175-2 | ecosystem: Environmental > Terrestrial > Soil > Unclassified ...
ATTCACCTCTTTTGCACCCCCGTAAATTACACCGGGCACTTTTTCCTCAGAGCGAAGTTGGCGGGTGGCTTGTTTGCCAATTTCGGTCCTGAGTTGTCCTTCGATTGTAATTGTCTTCATTTTATAATAATTGTTGTTTGACGCTACTTGTTTCTCAACTGGGAATGAATAAACAGCCCCGTGATACTTCTGTTCTCGTGTGCGTTGCGGATGGCTACTGCAAAGAGCTCGGCCACACTCAGCACTTTTATCTTAGGGCTCGGACGTTTGAGCGGTATGGTATCGCATACCACCAATTCCGTTAGCACGCTATTCTCGATGTTCTCGTAGGCTTTTCCGCTGAGTACAGGATGCGTGCATAAGGCTCTTACGCTGCGTGCCCCTTTTTCCTTGAGCAACCCCGCTGCTTTAGCCAGTGTTCCGCCCGTATCGCAGATATCGTCGATGAGGATGATATCCTTGTCCGTTACATCCCCGATCACGACCATGCTGGCAATTTCGTTGGCCCTTTTGCGGTGCTTATCGCAAATGACCATCTCGGCATTGAAGTAGGTAGCGATCTCCCGTATCCGGTTGGCACTACCCACGTCAGGGGCCGCAAAGGTAAGATTTTCTACTTTAAGTTGTTCAATGTAGGGGATAAAAATGGCCGAGCTGTCCAGGTGGTCTACGGGGATATCGAAATAGCCCTGGATCTGGGGTGCGTGGAGGTCCATGGTAATGACACGATCCGCCCCGGCCGAAACTAACATATTGGCTATCAACTTACTACCGATTGCCACGCGAGGTTTGTCCTTGCGGTCCTGGCGAGCATAGCCATAATAGGGGATCACGGCCACGACCTTGTAGGCGGAGGCCCGGCGGGCGGCGTCGATCATCAACAGCAGTTCCAGCAGGTTCTCCGCAGGAGCGCAGGTGCTCTGAACCAGGAAGACCATATCGCCGCGGATGCTTTCATTGAAAATGGGTTGAATTTCGCCGTCGCTGAAGTGCTGGATGGTAATTTTTCCGGAGGGGGTACCGAATTGCTGAGCTATCTTCTCGGCAAGGTACTGGGAGCCCGTGCCGGAAAAAATCTTGGCTATATGATCCATGTGTGAATAGATATGTGAGGCGAAGATACAGTAAGGGAATAATATTAGAGTGCCCAGTTTTTGGGGTGGGTCGTCGACAATAAAAGGCCTGTCCCGCGGATGGCGGGCCCAGGCCTTTGGCTAGTATTTTAATGGCATGCTCCGATTAGCGGTTGACGGCTACCATCTGTTGTTTTGCTGTGGTAACCATGGCCGTTCTTTCGGCTGCTTTAGCCGAAGATTTGGCGTTGAACGCGTAAAAGATCGAGGAACAAACGAAAATCGAAAAGAAAAGGGCTACGATGTACATTCCTGCACAGAACAGGAAGGGCTGCCAGCCGCCGATGGCGTTAAAAGTGGATCGCTTCATTGGATTTTAACATTAGTTTTCAATAGATATACGGTTTCCGAACCCCCATATAACGCAACAAGCCGAAGCTTATTTTGGGTTTGGAAATGATTTTACAAAATAGGGAAAAAGGGGGAATTTTGCAAGAGGGGGAGGGAAAATATATGGAGGTCAGGGAGGCCCCGAAAAGGCCTATTAAAGATTGGTCGCCGGAGGACCAGCCAAGGGAGCGGTTGGCAACACATAAAGCGTCGTCCATGAGCCAGGTTGAATTGCTGGCCATCATTATCAGAACCGGCAATCGCCGCCATAGCGCTGTGGAGCTGGCCAGGATGGTGCTGGACCGTTTTGGAGACCTGCATATGCTTTACAAATGCACAGTCGGGGATATGATGAAGATCCCGGGGATCGGAAAAGCCAAGGCTACCATCATCATTGCGGCACTGGAACTGGGGCGCAGGCTTCGCGAGGAGGCGCCGCCGGACAGGCAGTACATTCGAACAAGCCGGGATAGCGCAGATTACGTTCGTCCTCATCTGGCGCATCTCGATACCGAGTCCTTTGCTGTGATGTATCTAACCCAGGCTGGCTGGGTCAAATGTTTTGAAGTCCTGACCAAAGGCGGCATATCGAGCACGGCAGTGGATCCGCGTAAAGTGTTGAGGAGAGCGTTGGAAGAAGACGCCGTTAGCTTCATTGTATTTCACAATCATCCGTCGGGAAGTCTGAAGCCAAGCAAATCGGACGAGCTGCTTACCCAAAAGCTGAGCCAGGCGGCGCGGACGATGGACATCAAGTTACTGGATCATGTGATCATCGGGGAGGGTGGACATTTCAGTTTTGCCGATGAGGGTCTGTTGAGCTAGCCGATCATGCGGATCGGGATGCGGCTGACGGCGGGGATTATGCCTGGGCCGTGGGTCCGCCGAAGTTCATCGGTACCTGTACTTCTTCCAGGTCCTGGATCTTTCCGTTCGCGGCCTCGAAGCGGACCACATTTTCGGAGAGGGCTTTCATGAAACGTTTAGCGTGCTGGGGGGTGAGGATAAGCCGGGATTTCACTTTGCTTTTGGGTGTTCCGGGCATGACATTGACAAAGTCGATGACGAATTCTGCGTGGGAATGGGTAATGATCACGAGGTTGGCATACTGGCCTTCCGCTACTTCTTCACTGATCTCGATGTTCAATTGACCCGCGGGTATTTGCTGCTCGGCCATAATCCAGGTTTTTAGTTGGTGATTTTCGGTAAAAATACAAAAGGACGTCTTTCGACGTCCTTTTATTTATACAGGTCGATCAAATCGTTACGGCATCCAGAAGAGCTTTGCGGAAACGACGTCCTTGCCGCCGGGCAGTGCCTGAGCGGCGGCATTCCAGTTCACCGAGTTCGAGGTTTGCTCGTTGGTGGGATAGGTAAATCGCAGCGGCAGGTTTCCTTGCGCGCCCACGGGAGGATTGATCACATCGAGGTTGGGATAGCCCAGCCGGCGGATCTCCGTCCACGCATCCCAGTTGCCATTGTACAGAGAGATCCACGACTGCCAGCCGATCTTTTGCTGCCAGGTACCGCCGGCGGTTGCATAAGCTACTGTAGGCTGGGCCAGGTAGGTTTGAGCCTGCGCGGCTGTTCCGCCCCAGTATTCGATGGAAGCGGTGACGGCATTGTCGTAGTGAGTTTCGGCGCTTCCCGAGACGTTCATGCCTCTTTCGGCCGCTTCGGCCAACCAGAATTCCGTTTCGGAATAGTCGAGGATGTCTCCCGGGTAAGCCGGCTGCTGCATGGCAGGGCTAAAGTCGGAGAGAGGGCCATAGCCGTTACCATCGCCCGGTATCCCGCCGGAATAGTTGCCAGTGGGGTCTTGTGTAAAGTAAAGCGAAAGCCGGGGATCGTTTAGGCTATCCATGGTGTTAACCAGCAGGTTTGTAGGACAGAAATCATGCCGGCCGCTGTAGACCAGGGCATTCCACAAGGGATTCGAATTCAGCGGGGAGCTCTTGTCGTAGGCAAAGAGGGCGTCATCCGTATTCGATGCGAAGACGCCGGTGTTCACCGCCTCCTGCACCTTTTGGGCGGCAGTGGAGGGGTCGGTGTTTGCGATCAACAAAGCCATTTTCAATTTAAGGGACGCGGCAAACTTTAACCAGGCAGCGGTATTTCCGCCGTAGATCTGATCTGCCACGTCCATGGCTCCGGCGCTTGTATTCAGGCCGGCGATACAGGTGTCCAGACGGGAGAGGAGATCATAGTAGACCGTTTTTTGATCGTCATATTTCGGGAAGGGGATGGCGGGGTTCTCCGCCTGCGTGTACGGAATGTTCCCGTAAGTGACAACCAGCATATCGTAGGCATAGATCTCCAGCAGGTCGCAAATAATAAGGTCATTATGCAGAACCGCGGTGTCAACTTCCTGCGACGGCCAGGCTTGCTTGGCCGAATAGAGGTTATTCAGCACGCCGGTGCCGGGAGGGGTAACTCCGGGGGTATAGGCAGGGCCCGCATAGATATAGTTCCAGAAGCCATCGGGAGCCTGGTACGCCGAGAAATTATACTGGGCTTCATAAACATAGGTATTCTCGGTCCAGCTCTGTGCGACGACCCTGAAAGGGGCAACAGAGACACTGGTGGTCGTGTACACATCGACCAGGGATTTCTCCGCCAACGTTAATGAATATTCGCTATTAACAATTCATTAGGCAGCCGTTAACAAATGAGTAGGTGATGTCACATTATCACAATCGTGCATTTAAATATTTTGAGATTGCGATTGGACAGCCTTGGTGTTCTATTGTCAAATTTTTCATATTTTCATTTTTATTTATTCAATGGCAAGATTTCCGTCCGAATATCTTAGCGGGTGACCTACCTTTGCGGCATGGAATTATTAGACGGCAAGCTGGCCTCTCAGGCCATAAAAGACGAATTGAAACTCAGGGTGGCGGAATTGAAGTCGGAAGGCAAGAAAGTCCCCCATCTGGCGGCGGTCCTGGTGGGAAACAATGGCGCCAGCGAGACGTATGTGGGGGCCAAGGTAAAAGCCTGTGGGGAAATCGGTTATCGGAGCACGCTGATCCGGCTGGAGGATACAATAAGCGAGAACCGGCTGCTTACGGTGATCGACGAGCTGAACAACGATATGGATGTGGACGGTATCCTGGTGCAATTGCCGGTGCCAAAGCATATTTCCGACGAAAAAGTGATCACGGCCATTTTGCCATCCAAGGACGTGGATGGCTTCCATCCCCAGAGCGTGGGGAGGTTGGTGCTGGGGCAGCCGAGCTTTATTTCTGCCACCCCGCATGGCATTATGCTCTTGCTGGAACATTATAAAATAGACACGAGCGGGATGCATGCCGTAGTCGTGGGCCGCAGCAATATTGTTGGCCGGCCGATGAGTATCTTGTTGAGTGCCAATACCAATCCCGGTAATTGTACGGTTACTCTTTGTCATTCGCGGACGCGGGATCTGGAGGAGCTCTGCAAGCAGGCCGATATCATCGTTGCTGCGTTGGGCAAACCGGAATTCGTGCGGGCCTCCATGGTAAAAAAAGGAGCGATCGTTATCGACGTCGGGATCACCCGGGTACCCGACGCCAGCAAGAAGAGCGGTTTTGCGCTCAAAGGCGATGTGAAATTCGATGAAGTGGCGCCGCTTTGCCGCTATATTACCCCGGTGCCGGGGGGCGTGGGGCCGATGACCATTGCCGCGCTGATGAAGAATACCTACAATGCCTGCGTGGAGAGAAATGGAAACGAGTAGCATTATAGCGACCAGTGAACGAATGGGCACAGATCTGCCCGTGATGGAGTCCTTTTATACCTTGCAGGGGGAGGGTTTCCACGAGGGCAAGGCCGCCTATTTTATCCGGTTGGGTGGTTGCGATGTAGGCTGTGTGTGGTGTGACGTCAAGGAAAGCTGGGATGCGGGCCGGCATCCCAGGCGTAGGGTGGAAGAGCTGGTGGCTGAGGCCAGTGCCTATCCGGGACGGCTGGTGGTGATCACCGGCGGGGAACCGCTGATGCATGATTGCAGTGAATTGACCGCGGCTCTGCGCCGGGCGGGATTCGCGACGCATATCGAGACCTCGGGGGCGTGGCCGTTCAGCGGCCAGTGGGACTGGATCTGTTTTTCGCCGAAAAAGTTCAAGGCGCCGGTGCCGGAGATCCCGCCCAGGGCAGATGAGCTAAAGGTCGTAATCTTCAATAAAAGCGATTTCGCCTGGGCCGAGCAATGGGCCGAACGGGTGTCGCCCGGGTGCCGGCTCTACCTGCAGCCGGAATGGAGCAAGTTCGCGCAGGTAACCCCGCTGATCGTGGAATACATCAAGGCGAACCCGAAATGGGCGTTCTCCCTGCAACTCCACAAGTATATTCATGTGCCGTAACCCTTTGTCCCGGCAGAATTTTGTATATTGATCCCATATGAAACGCGAAGCGTTCATGAACGCCATTGAAAAATCATTAATATCCGTGAATAATAACCATCGAATCCTGTTCGTTGCGCTTTTTTTACTGTGTCTTGTCCGGGTACAGGCCCAATTCCATTATGATCCCGACAAAGTCCCCAAAAAAGCGGGTGGGCTCTATTCGAAGGCGCTGGAGCGGGCGCAAAATGATGATTTCAAAGGAGGGATCGCCGTCCTGCAGCAGGCCGTCCAGGTGGACCCGCAATTCGAAGACGCCTATCTTTCGATAGCGGGCATGTACGGAGAGCTCAAAGATTACCAGGCCGCCATCGACAATTACGAAAAGGCCAAGGCCATCGACAGCGCATATTTTATGGATTATAACCTCCCCTATTCCATCAACCTGGCGGGAAAGGGGGCCTTTGACCAGGCGCTCACAGCCGTGAATGTGTTTCTTACCATTCCCAATCTCAATGAGACCAGTAAGAAGGCCGGGCAATACCGGCAGGGATGTTATCGGTTTGCGCTGGACTATGCGGCGAGCCATTCCGCGACCGGTTATAGTTTTAATCCAAAGAATCTGGGTGACAGCATCAACAGCGAGGTCTCCGAGTATTATCCGACGATCACAATCGATGACAATAAGCTGATCTATACCCGGCGTGTCAACAATTTCAACGAAGACTTTTATGAGTCGGACAAGGTGAACGGCGTATGGCAAAAATCCATAAGCCTGCCCGGGAATATCAACACCAATCAGAACGAGGGGGCCTCGAACATTTCGCAGGACGGTCAGTGGCTGATCTTTACAGGTTGTAATTTCCCCGACGGGCATGGCAGCTGTGACCTCTATATCTCTTATCTCACGGCAGACGGCTGGAGTTCGCCGGAGAACCTGGGAGATAGCATCAATACGGAGTTTTGGGAATCTGCGCCGTCGTTATCTCCCGACAAGCGGGATCTGTATTTTGCCAGCCGTCAACCGGACGGCTATGGCGGCAGTGATATCTATGTGAGCCACCGGCTGCTGAATGGCAGGTGGAGCAGCCCCGTAAATCTGGGTCCCATGATCAATACCGCAGGTGATGAGGGTACGCCTTTCATTCATGCCGATAATCAAAGTCTGTATTTCACCTCCAATGGTCATCCGGGTTATGGCGGCGACGACTTGTTCATAGGCCGGAAAGGACCGGACGGCAGCTGGGGCAAGCCCGAAAATCTGGGTTATCCCATCAATACTATCGAGAACGAGGGTAGCCTTGTGATCACGGCAGATGGCAAGACGGCTTATTATGCGAGCGACCGCGCCGATAGCAAAGGCGGGCTGGATCTGTATTCGTTCGAGATGCGGGAGGACATCCGGCCGGCGCAGACGCTTTGGGTCAAGGGTAAGGTATTTGATCGCAAGACCCGGAAGGGGTTGCCTTCCAGCGTGGTCCTCACCGACCTTTCCACGGGAAGGGTCGTCAGCGATCTTCAGACGGACGAGACCGGGAATTATCTGATCACCTTGCCGAAGGGAAAGGATTATGCCTTTAATGTGAACCGCAGGGGCTATCTGTTTTATTCGGAAAATTTTCCCTTGAGCAAAGAGCAGGGAGATACCGCTTTTCACATCGACATTCCGCTGCAGCCAATCGAGGCAAACGCAGCGATCGTGCTGAAGAATATTTTCTTCGAAACGAATCAATATGCCATCAAACCCGAATCCGGTGCCGAGCTCAACGAAGTGGTCCAACTGATGAAGGACAATCCTACTTTACAGATACAGATCAATGGGCATACCGATAACTCCGGTAAACCTGCTGAGAATAAAACGTTATCCGAGAACAGGGCGAAGGCGGTAACCAATTATTTGATCGCAAAGGGAATTGCTCCTGCGCGTTTATCATCCAGGGGATACGGAGATACACAGCCGGTGGCCGACAATGCTACACCGGAGGGGCGCGCGAAGAACAGAAGAACTGAATTGTTTGTGGTAAGGAAGTAGTAAATTTGAGGATGTGGTTGGAGGGAGCAGACGATAGTGCCATTTCCAGGGTGACCGATACGCCGGTTGATGAACGAACTATTTGGCGAATGGCGCTCACCAGGATACCTGGTATCGGTGTTGCCTACACGAAAAAATTGATAGCCGCTTTGGGTGATGCCGCCGGGATCTTCAAGGCTTCTCAAAAAGAGCTGCGGGCGGCGGGGTTACCGGAAAAATTGGCGCAGGCCGTCTTCGAATTCGATGCGTGGGTGGAATTGGAAGCCGAGGCAGCATTGCTCACTGCGAAGGGCATCCGGCTAATCTACCTTACGGACACTGATTACCCGCAACGATTACTATCAATAGCTGATGCGCCTCCACTTCTTTATTACCGGGGCAAGGCCGATCTCAATGCGAGTAAGACGGTAGCTATCGTCGGCACGCGCAAGGCCAATGACTATGGCAGGCTGGCAACTGCGCAGCTTATAGCTCAACTGCGGCCGGTTGCTCCGATGATCATAAGCGGGCTGGCGATGGGTATCGATGCCGCAGCGCATAATGCTGCCCTTTACAACGACCTGCCGACGGTGGGCGTGCTGGCGCATGGGTTGGCAACCATTTATCCAAAACAGAACAAGCAACTTGCCGGGGAGATGATGAAAAAAGGTGGTCTGTTAACATCGTACGCTTATTCCACCAGGGCCGAGCGATTTGCTTTCCCAACGCGTAACCGGCTGGTGGCTGGGTTGTGTGATGCACTCATAGTTGTGGAGTCTGGCCATGAAGGTGGGAGCATGGTTACAGTGGGACATGCGCGGAGCCTGGGGAAGCCCATTTTCGCCGTTCCGGGAAGGTTGGGCGATCTTCGGAGTCAAGGCTGCAACCGGCTGATCCAGCAGGGTGTCGCGCGGCTGCTAAGTTCGGGGGAGCAACTGGTGGCGGAGATGGGTTGGATGTGGCCGGCGGGAGGGGCGGGCGTACAGGCAGCCATCTCTTTCGAGTCTTTAGGCGCTTCCTTCGAGTCTGCAGGAGCTTCATTCGAGTCTCCGGGGACTTCTCCGCAGCCTGCCCGGAGCGACTCGCCGGAAGGCCGGCTGGTGCGGTTGATCGATGAAAAGGAAAACCCCGACATCGACGAATTGATCTCATTTAGTGGTTTGGATGCCAGCGTTGTAGCACTCGCACTTCTCCAGCTCGAGCTGCGCGGAGCAATCGCTGTTTTACCCGGTAAAAGGTATGCCCGGGTACGGCGCGCCTGACAAAAATTTGGAGCATACCTGCCTGCTGCCCTATCTTTGCACATGGCAAGAATAAATTCCTCCGCCGTTAAGGCACGACTCAATAATCCCCCAAAGACTTCGCCCTCAAAAAAAATTTTCGGAGACGGACTGACTTTTGACGATGTATTATTGCTACCCGCGTTTTCGCAGGTGTTGCCCCGTGAAGTCAGTATCCGCAGTAACCTGACGAAGGCTATCACATTGAATACTCCCATGTTATCGGCTGCTATGGACACCGTCACAGAGGCCACGCTTGCCATAGCGCTGGCGCGTGAAGGTGGTATCGGCATCCTCCACAAGAATATGAGCATCGAGAAGCAGGCGGAGCAGGTGCGAAAGGTAAAACGCAGCGAAAGCGGGTTGATCATCGATCCTGTTACGCTCAACGAGGATGCTACGATGGGCGACGCGCTGCGGCTGATGAAGGAGAACAAGATCGGTGGTATCCCGGTAACCGACAATAATATGGTGCTCGTGGGTATCATCACGAACCGCGATCTGCGTTTCGAGGACAACAAGCGTCGCAAGGTCAGCGAGATCATGACGACCAAGGATAAATTGGTTACGGCGCCCGAGGGAACCGATCTGAAAAAAGCGGAGAAGATCCTACAGAAATATAAGATCGAGAAGCTGCCTGTCGTCAACAAGCAGGGTAAGCTTATCGGTTTGATCACCTACCGGGATATCCTGCAGCTCTCGAGTTATCCCAATGCCGTTAAGGATTCTTACGGCCGGCTGCTCGTAGGCGCGGCGCTGGGTATCACCAAAGACCTTCTTGACCGGGCAAGTGCCTTGCAGCAGATCGGGGTGGATGTAGTGACGCTGGATAGCGCGCACGGGCATCATATCGGCGTCATCAATGCACTGAAGACGTTGAAGAAGAATTTCAAGAATCTGCAGGTGATCGCGGGGAATATCGGGACGGCGGCCGGAGCCAAGGCGCTTGCCGACGCGGGCGCCGACGCGGTAAAGGTAGGGATCGGGCCGGGATCTATTTGTACGACACGCATCGTTGCCGGCGCGGGTGTTCCGCAGATCACGGCGATAATGGAAGCGGCTTCCGTATTGCTTCCGAGGAATATCCCGGTGATCGCCGATGGCGGTATCCGATATACCGGCGATATGGTCAAGGCGCTGGCCGCGGGAGCGGGTGTGGTGATGATGGGTAGTGTCTTTGCGGGTGTCGACGAGAGCCCGGGTGAAACCATCATCTATGAAGGCCGGAAATTCAAGCAATATCGCGGGATGGGGTCCATCGGCGCTATGACGCAAGGCAGCAGCGACAGGTATTTCCAGGATGTTGAAGACGATATTAAGAAATTGGTTCCCGAGGGCATCGAGGGCCGGGTGGCTTTCAAAGGCAACCTGAGCGAGGTCGTACAGCAATATGTCGGCGGTCTCCGGGCAGGGATGGGTTATTGTGGAGCAAAGGATATCCGTACTTTACAGCAACAATCACAATTCATACGAATCACCAATGCCGGCATGAAGGAAAGCCATGCGCACGATATCGAGATCACCAAGGAGGCTCCGAATTACAGCCGGCAGTAAACGCACTGCCCAATTTTGAAAAACTTATCTCGTTTTCTTTTATCGGCGGCGAGCGGGTTGCTCTTGTTTGCTGCGTGGCCGGTCTCGCCGTTGACCTTTTTGATCTTTTTTGCTTTTGTACCCTTGTTGTGGATGGAGCGGCAGGGCATCCGGCGCGCGGCTTTTTTCGGGTGGGTATACCTGGCCATGCTGATCTGGAA
>Ga0134126_10012246_pt1 | contig 10830 bp, 9 predicted proteins | sample KB31752_FD_96881 | JGI IMG/M metagenome (GOLD analysis project Ga0134126, IMG submission 96881) | Terrestrial soil microbial communities with excess Nitrogen fertilizer from Kellogg Biological Station, Michigan, USA - KB3-175-2 | ecosystem: Environmental > Terrestrial > Soil > Unclassified ...
CGCGATCTTCTGGCTGCGGAATACCAGTCCCCTATCTCGCTCCATCTGGCAGCCCGTGAAGCCTGCCTTTCGCCGTTCCACTTCCATCGGCTGTTTCGCGCGACCTTTGGACAAACGCCGCATGACTTTCTTACTGCCATGCGCATGGACCGCGCACGCCGCTTGCTGGCCTCAGGCGAAATGACTGTAACTGAGGTCTGTTTTGATATTGGATACTCCAGCCTGGGATCTTTTTCTACAAAGTTTCAATCTCTGGTTGGGCGTGCGCCCAGCGAGTACCAGCGCGAAGTCCGCCGCGTTTTTGGTTTTCAAAGGCCGTGGAATATTATCCTGGTTCCCGTCTGTTATTTTTCTGCGTATGGCGGAGCATCCTAAAGAAGCGCAAGAATCAAGAAGCATAGTTCTACTTTGGTCGGCTAACATTCCTGTAACCAGCTAATGTGCTTTGCTGAAGGAGAATTCTCATGATCCAGCGCATGTCGCATTCTGCAATTTTTGTGATCGACCAGGACATAGCCAAAGATTTTTACGTTAACAAGCTCGGCTTTGAGGTAAAGATGGACGAATCAATGCCCAACGGCTTTCGCTGGCTTACCGTCTCCCCCAAGGGCCAGCCTGACCTGGAGATCATTTTGATGAAAGTTGCTCCTTCGCTATTTGAAGACGCTGGTGTGCAAAAGATCCAGATGAAAGATGTGGATATCATCCGCGAGTTGATGAAGAAAGGTGCGTTTGGCGCAGGTGTCTTCCAAACCGCCGACTGCCGTAAGACCTATGAAGAGATGAAGGCCAAGGGCGTTGAGTTTGTCTCGCCGCCTAAAGAGCAGTTTTACGGTGTGGAAGCAGTATTCAAAGACCCGTTTGGCAACTGGTTCAGCATGAGCCAGCCGAAATGATGGGCTGCAAATCGACCCCTCAGCGAACATCGATCTCCAATTCCCTTCCCACCTAAATTTGCTGCTCGCCGTTGATGCGGGCAACGACATTCCACGGCAATCTCTTTTGCCGTTCCTTGCCGTTTGAAGGCTATTCCCCACTCGCTTACGCTCACCTTGTTGCCAAGAAGTCTGAGAGAGGGTGCTGTATGTCGTCTCTGGATTGGTTTCAGATCATCGCAGGATTTCGCTATTGCCTTCGCCGGATAATCATCCTGGCATCATCTGCGTTGGGGTGTTCGCAACCTAAGCCTTTTGCTACTGACCCGGCGGAAACTGCAGACTAGCTCATACCTGAAGCGAAGCAAAGTCCCGCAGTAGGATTATGCCGCTTTACACGCGACCTTATCTTACTCATATCTCAGCGCCACAATCGGATCAACGCGTGTAGCCCGGCGGGCAGGTAGATAAGAAGCCAGCAGTCCTATGGCAAGCAGGAGCAATGCCACTCCAGCAAAGGTCAGGGGATCGGCGGCGTCCACTTCAAACAGCATTGATTGAATGAAACGCATGAGAATGAACGCGCCGATCAGGCCGAGGACCACGCCGATCATTGCAGTAGTCATGGCCTGGCGCAGTACCAACCGCAACACGTTTCCTCCGCTTGCTCCCAAGGCCATCCGCACACCCATTTCACGCGTACGCCGCGCCACTGCATAGGAGAGCACCCCGTAAATTCCAGCAGCGGCCAGCAAAAGGGCTGTTCCGGCAAAGATAATCAGCAGCACCAGATTGAACCGGCGTTGGTTGGTCGAGGCTACGAATATGGTTGAAAAGCTATTGGTGCTGGGCGGCACGTCAGGATCAAGTTCGCGCACGATCTTGCGCACTGACGAGATCACCGTTGCGGGATCTCCTGTGGCGCGAACCACCATGCTGAAACTGCCGGTGCGTTGCGGCCGCTGGCGATAGTTGACGTAGATGGTCGGCTGTGGGGGCTTCTCCAGACTGTCCTCACGGACATCTCCAACCACGCCAACAATGGTCAAGAGACGTGGATCGCCATCCATATTGCCGAACTCGATCATGCGCCCGAGCGGGTCCTGGCCCGGCCATTTTTTCCGCGCCAGCGATTCGCTGATGACAGCAACATGCGGAGCATCGGAAGAATCTCGATCATCAAACAGGCGGCCGCGAGCCAGAGGTATTCCCATGGTGTGGAAATATCCTTCGCTGGCGCAAATATAGTCGGCATACCCGGCCTGCTGGGGATCGCGGAAGAGTTGCATAAAAAAATCAGAGAGCTCTTTGGTTAGTGCGCTGTCTTGAGAAAGGTCCGTCTGTGCAGCGCGATTGATGAGTTCCTGAGTATGCGGCGAGATTTGTTGTGGATTAACCTCGGCAAACCCGCCATCGCCGGAAACTCCTGTTCCTAATGGCAGCGAGTTAGTGCCGCCCACCTCAGAGACGCCAGGTAACTCGCGCGTACGGGCAAAAAGCTGATTGAGGAAATTAACGCGTTGCTGCTTCTGCAGTGTTGAATCCACGGATGGAAGGGCCAGGTCCATGGTGACAATATGGTCTGTACGGAACCCCGGATCAACCGAGAGCACACGCATCAGGCTGCGGCCAAGGAGTCCCGCACCGATTAACAGCGTCATGGTGGTGGCAAGCTGCATGGCTACAATGCAACGCCCAATGAATTGGGTCCTGAAGCTGCCGGCGCTTCCCCTCCCGCCTTCCGCCAGCGCCGTGCGAAGGTCTTCTGAGCCGGAGCGCAATGCGGTGAATATCCCAAGCGCCAAAGCAACAGCAATGCAAAGTCCAAGCGCAAAAAGCAAAACCGGCAGGTTTACTGAGACCGAAGACACCCCCCGGATATCAGAGGGTGCCAGTCTCAGCAGCCACTGCACTCCCCAATATGCAAGAACCACTCCCACAACCCCGCCGCTCAATGAAAGCAGCAGGGTCTCGGCGATAAATTGCCGCAACATTCGGCTGCGCGATGCTCCCAGAGCGCTCCGGATCGCAAGCTCTGATTCACGCGCCGCAGACTGCGCCAGCAGAAGATTCATTACATTGGCGCAAGCCACTAATAATAGAAACGCTACCGCGCCCAGGAGAACCATCAAGGAAGGCCGCACCGTACTGCTGAGAGAGTCTTGCAGAGACATCAGGGTAACGGCGGACATGTCCACTTCATCGCCATATTGCTTTTTAATTACAGCTGCAATTGAGGAAAGGTCCTGCGTTGCCTGTTCACGGGTGACGCTGTCGCGCAAACGGGCTAATCCTTTCCAGTTATGGGCGGTGCGTGAAGGCAGAGGCGCTTCCAACTCTCGGGGCATCCATACATCAGAGTCCTCGGGAAACCTGAAGCCTGGTGGCAGCACGCCAATGACTGACACGGACTGGCTTCCAACGCGTAATTTCACCGCGGAAAGATCCTGTGTGCTGTTCAGGTACTGTTTCCAATAACTGTAACTGATGAGAGCCGCCGGACCCGCGCCCGTCTTTTGCTCTTCCGAAGCAAACTCTCTGCCAATTAGCGGTTTGATTCGCAGAATCGGGAAGAAGGCTTTGGAGACCCTCGCCACCATCAGCCGTTTTGGCTCCGATCCTCCCGCTACTGACTCCTGCCACGAGCTAAACTCAGCGAGCCCCTGTAAGGAATGGTTTTGCGCCAAGAGGTCCTGGAAGTTTCCATCGGCCAGGGATACCTGCTCGCTCTTACTAGTCTTTTCCCACACCTGAACCAGTTGATCTGAATGGTCATAGGGCAGTGGCCGCAGAAGCACGCCGTAAACAACGCTGAAAATTGCCGTGGTTGCGCTGATTCCTAAAGCAAGGGTAAAGATTGCAATCAAGCTGAAGCCCGGACTTCTGCGCAGCACGCGAATGCTGTAACGAAAGTCCTGCAATAGAGCGTTCATCCAGTTTCCTCCCCATATCTCCCGCGTGACTTCCTTGATCAGCCCTACATTGCCGAGCTCGCGATGGGCCGCATCGCTGGCCTGGTCCTGCGATTGGCCGCGTTCAACGCGCTCAAGGGCAGCCATGTGCAGATGAGTCTCGATCTCCTCATCCAATTCCCGTTCACGCTGCTCTCGATCATGAAAATTCACGCCTTCCCCTCCTCGCGGGAGGGGTTGAGAATGCCGGACATCGCTTCCATGAGCTGCTGCCAGCGAGAGCGTTCTGACGCCAGTTGTCTTCTGCCAAGCGCGGTCAACCGATACACCTTGACTCTTTGCTTATTTTCAGAGACCTTCCACTCTGACTCAATCCATCCCTGTTTTGCGAGGCGATGCAATGCGGGATAAAGCGAGCCGGTGTCAACCTGAAATGCCTCTCCGGAATTGCTGTGAATGGCCTGGCTGATGCCATATCCGTGCTGTGGTCCCCAGCGGAGCGTTTGCAAAATCAGCAGATCCAGCGTGCCCTGCAAAAGCTCGATCCGGTTTTGATAGCGTTCCTTCCTTGCCATGGAGACAGTCTACACCCATGGCAGTAGATGGTCTACAGCTATTCAACCATTTCACTTTGGAACCGCATAATTTGTCTGGAATCTACCGGCGGAGTAAACTTTTGCGCATGAGAAGAACCTTCGCAACCGCACTGGTGTTGTTATTCTGCCTCTCCTTCGGATTTTCCCAGGAGTGGGCAAAACAGAATTTGGAAAAATCACCGCGTCACAGCGAGTGGGTGCCGCTCAAGCACGGCAATCGCACGGTGCAGGCTTTTGTTGTTTACCCAGAGGTCAAACATAAAGCTCCGGTAATTATCGTGATTCATGAAATTTTTGGGCTAACGGACTGGGCACGCAGCATGGCTGACCAGCTTGCCGCCAAGGGTTATATTGCTATTGCTCCCGATCTTCTTTCCGGTATGGGACCAAAGGGTGGTGGTTCCAGCGAATTTACCAGTACTCAGGATGCAGGAAAAGCAATCTCTGCACTTGATCCTGACCAGGTAACTGCGGATCTGAATGCCGCCGCAGATTACGCCAGAACCATTCCTGCCGGCAATGGCAAGATCGCTGTCGCGGGATTCTGTTGGGGCGGCACGCAGTCCTTCCGTTTTGCGACGAATCGCAAGGACCTGAGCGCTGCATTTGTCTTCTATGGCCAAGGGCCGAAAGACGTTTCCTCCATCACCGCGCCTGTTTACGGTTTTTACGCTGGTGAAGATTCCAGAATTGGAGCGACTATCCCGGATACTGAAGCTGTGATGAAAGCCGCAGGCAAAAAATATGAGCCGGTTACCTACGCAGGCGCGGGGCACGGCTTTATGCGGGCCGGAGAAGACCCTGCCACTGAAGCGGCAATTAACGATACTGGAAGCGATCCTGATACCAAGAAGAAACACGATATGGCTGTCGCGAACAAAAAGGCCCGGACTGAAGCCTGGGCACGTTGGCTTTCGCTTTTGAAGAAAATGTAAACTCACGCCAGGACGCTCCTCGCGGGGCGTCCTAGTTTCGCTGTAGAAACTTACATCCAAGGCGATCTGCACCTACCAGCCTACAGATGATCCAATCAGCTAAAGCATTTGGTTTTCTGCTGTCTTTTTGCAAATCTTTTTTTGCGAATCTACGGGAACCTGATCGCCAGTCGTTCCGTATATACAGGCAGGAAAACGCATTTTTGCGCCTCGAGTGCAAATTGTCCTTTCGCATGGAGGAGCCGATATGAACCAGCAGACGCAACGCCTGGCCGGATGGCTCATCGCAATCGCCGGCCTGATCGCCCTGGTCACACCTAGCCTCAAGAGTCAATCTTCCGGCTCAAACCAGCAGCCTGAAAGCTTTCAGCGCAGCTTCAACATCACCCCTGGCGGAACTCTTCAGGTTGACAATTACAAAGGCACCATCCACGTCACCGGTTCAGATAGCAATCAGGTAGTGGTTGACGTTACCAAACGGTTTGAAGGCAATGACGCTGATCGCAAATGGTGGATGCAAAATGTACAAATCAATTTCCACAATAGCAACGATCGTGTTGCTGTTGAGGTGAAATACCCGCAGCAAAATTGCGTCTTCTGCTGGCCAGATCATGACTATACTGCTGCTGTTGAATTGGAAATCCGCGTGCCGCGCCAGATCAACGTAACGCTGGAGAGTTACAAGCCCGATATCAAAGTCGCCTCCGTTCAGGGCGATATCCGCATTAAAAGCTATAAGTCCCCAATCACCATTGATTCCACCACTGGATCTATCCGTGTTGACACTTACAAAGACACGGTAAAATTGAACAACGTCACGGTGCGTGGCCCGTTGGAGATCAAATCTTATAAAGCTGACGCTGAGGTCAATGCCAAGGCCTTGGGCGAAACAGCAACCCTGGAGAATGAAAAAGGCTCAATCGTGCTGCGTGTGCCTCAGAATGCCGGGCTTGATGTGGACTATGAAGGCGGACGACGCTCAGATTTTCATTGCGATTTCCCTTTGAATATGCAATCTGGCAGCGTTGATCGCAGCATTCACGGGACCGTTAACCAGGGTGGAACAAAACTTCGCTTGCGCACGGGAAAAGGATCGGTTTCACTCGAAAAGCTTTCTGGCTAGACTTGTCTGCACAAGCGTTCTTCTGCCATCCAGGTAGCAAGGCAAGAAGCCGGCTTTAAACCGTCAGAGAATCTGCACAAAAAAGCCATGCGGTTTGCCGCATGGCTTTATTTGCGCCGTCTCTATCGAGTGCCATTCACACCCTGCCTGTACGCGTAAATGACAGACTTAGCGGCGATAGTAAACGTTGGAGTTGTAACCCTGTTGATAGCCGTTGGAATACGCTTCCCGATACGCCTGCTTGTAGTAGTCCTTGTTGCCGTAATTCGGGATATATCCACGGTCGCCGTGTTTATAGCTGCTATTGTGGTTTGGGCGGAAGCTGTGGCCGGTACGCCGGTCGTAAGCGCCATCATTGAGTCCATCCTGATAGCCGTTCTGCCGCGCCGCATTCAAACCGTAGCCACCGTAACCGCGTCCGCCGTAATATCCATCACCACGATTCCCGGAAACCTCACGGAACCCGCGTTCATAACCCGCACGAAAAGCTTGCCGGTCGTCCCGCTCGCGCCAACGATTGCTGTCTGAATCAAAGCGGCGGTTGTGTTGCGCATCCCATTGCCCCTGATTGTAGCCGTCTCTAAAAGCTTGCCGATCATCGTAGTCACGCTGGTATCCCCACTGTATCGGCACCACCGCTTGTGCCGCTGCGAATGTTGCCGTCCCGGTAAGTAACGCTGCTCCTATCAGCATTGCTCGCATGTGCTTCATATTCCCTCCCGTTAAGACCTTCTCCTTATTCTGGCGTTAACGTTCAAATGTTCTGTATTGGAGCAAACACCTCTCCCAGCCAAAACACTCTCCAACTTGGGTAAAGTTCTGTTAGCTAGTGGTAAGAACAATTGGGGCAGATCTGCACTTGAATAAATTTTTAAGGTGTGACGAGTTACGATTGGTAGTAGCTGACTGGAGAGTTACCTTGTTTGCGCCAGTTCCAGTTCTTTTGTTCTCTGTGCATAACCCGCAATCGCTCGCTGAGGGGCAGTCTGATAATAGCTGACCAATTTCTTCAGGTAATCGCGCATCGGAGTGAAAGTAATTCCCAACTCTGCTTTGCTGCGGGCATTATCTAATGATGACATCCACTTGCCGCTGAACGGTGAACAATCCGGCAGCAGGCCCTGGCTTTCAAGTTCTGCTCGCGGCACTCGAACAATCTTTAACTGCCGATGCATCAATTCTGCCAGCATTTCCAGGAATTGCTCCAGCGTTATGGTTTCATCCTGGCCAATGTTGTAAGCCCTTCCTTTGCCTACATCGCTTCCCGCCAGTTTCATGATTGCCTGTGCCACGTCTTCACCATAGACATGGCGCACTGGCAAGCCGTCGCCTTCAGGTATCACGATCGGGCCACCATCCTGCAAGCGCAGAAAGTAACCATAGATGCGGTCATAATGATCTCGCTCACTGTTCACCATGGGCAGGCGCAAGCTAGTGAATGGAAATTTCTTCTCAGCCCAGGCCCGAGCAAAAGCATCTTCCGCCGCGCGCTTATCAAAGCCATAGAGCCAGTTGCTATGCGCCGACTCATCTGATTTTGGCGGCTCAGGCATGACTGGCCCACTGTAGTCATCTTCTCTGTATGGTCTTTGTGCGCCGATCCGCACCAGGTAAACCTGCCCGGTGCTCAGGAATATATATCTACCAATGCGGCCCGCGGCCATTTCAACCACAGCTTCAGCTTCTGCGCCTGTGTATAGCGCAGTGTCCACGACGAGATCAAAGTTCTTGCCAGCAAAAGCTTGCTTCAGTTGTTGAGAATCAGTACGATCTCCCCTCAGCCGTTCGACTTCTTCCGGCAGATCATCATGCGTCACACCGCGATTGAAAACGGCAACCTCATGTCCTTGCTTTAGCAGCGACTGAACAATCGCAGGGCCAAGATTACGTGTGCCGCCGATGATTAGAGAGCGCATGTCGAATATTCTAATGGCCGTTACTTCTGAGCAGCTTGGAACGCTCAGGGTTTCACGGTCGCAAAAAATGCGTTGTTGCCAGATCTCAAGTCCTTGCCATAAGAAAGCACCACGCCTACGCCCAAAACGCGCATCTTGGCTTGACCACCGGTATCGAACAACCACTTATGCGATCCTAGGGCCTCTGATGTGTCCCACGATTTGCCAACATCAAGCAGCGGTCCCAGCCTCGCTGTTAAATAGCCGTTAGAAAAAACATTCTTGTCGGTCTCCCAGCTAGCGAGAGAGTAATCACGGCCTAGAGGCGCGCTGCCCTTCTGCCCGTGCCGAGTTCCTTGATGCCCGTGCATCCAAAGATCGTTATCCTCCTGCACAGCAAGCATAAAGAGTTCATCAAACGGAAGCTCGCCGAATGTTTTTCCACCGCGCAGGCGCACAACGGTTTCTAAATCATCGCCCACCAGTCTTGGGAACCATCGGTCTTCAAGAGATACTTGAAGTTTTTCAAAAGCTTGTCCCGGTGATGACCAGATGCGTCCTGCCTGTGAGTTCACGCCGCCAGTAACGGTCACGCGTCGTTCCGGCGATCGCCAAAGCTCGTAATTGAGCACAGATATCTCTTTGATTTGGTAACCTCGCGCCAGCAATTCCGGCGTCAACGCTGTACCTGGATTTACGCTGCGAAAATCGCGATGCGAAACCTCAACGCCGGTTGACCAGTTCCAACGCACGCCCACGAGGCGCTTGATCTCTGCCGCAATTGATTCACGACGCAAATTTAGCGCTCCCAGGAAAATACTTGGGCCGGCAAAGGAACTCTGTACCGTCCAGTTTTCATTACGCAGGTCTGTGCCAAAGCGAACCCGCCATTTTGGATTTCCTTCCAATGGCGAGGAAAACCATGCGTAAGCCCGGCGTTTGTCTACATCAAGACGCAAGAAAGTGCGAATATTCGCTGCCGAGCCGTGGACGTTGTAATACTCGGGCGTAATCTCCTGAAAGAGAATGCCGCCAAACAATCGCACTAGAGCTTCAAGTTTTGTGTTACCGAAGCCGTTGAGCTCCTGGGCGCGAAAAACAGTATCGAAATTGCCGTCGCCCCGCGCATCGAGTTCAAAGCGATAGCTGGGAAAAATCTCCAGCATGTCCACTCGCTTCTGACTGGCCAAAAATTGATCGAGAGTAAGAACGCTCTCCGGCGCAAAAGCAAAGGCATGGTCCAGCAATGCAGGGCGCACGCGCAAGGACGGTTCATTGCGCACGCTAGTTATCTTTGGCTTGCCTACACGGTTCCAATACTTCAACGCAGCTTCAAGATTTCCTTGAAGGAAGTAAATCGTGGCTAGAAAGTCATTGGCGTAAGAGTCTTTCGGATCGAGGCGAAGCGCGCGGTGCAAGTTGTGCCTGGCTCGGCTGAAGTGATTCTGTTTAAAATCCACTCCCGCCAGTTCAGTAGGAAATCGTTTGTCGAGCGGAGCAAGCCGGGCGCCAGCCTGCAGGGCGCTTTTGGCTTCGGGTAGCCGCTCCAGGTGGGCAAGGGCTACGCCATAGTAATAATTTAGATCAGCGGACGTGCGCGGTGCGGACGCAAGCAGATGTGCAAGCTCCTGCCAGCGCTCCTGCTCAAAGAGTTGTTTGGCCGTGGCAGATTGGTCACTTTGTGCGTAAACCGGCAAGCAACAAAGAGTTGCTAAAGAGATGACCAACAAGTTGCGGATAAAAGTGGCGACTCGCTTACCTCGCTGTGAACTTGGCGGTAGAGACATAGCATGCCGTCTCAACGTTTTAAATCATTCAAGTTGTTTATTATTTCGGCAGCGCCAGCAGTGTCCATCTTCTTACAGCGCTCCACTGCTTTTCAAATGTTGAACGCTCCTGCTTCAGCAGCTTACGATCAGCCGCATCGTTCAGATAGACAATACCCTGCTCCGGATCGACGCCCACGACCACTACATAATGCAAAGATGTCTCCAGCGCAGAAGGCTTGAGCGCCACGATCAGCGGACGCCCTTTATCAAGATGTTGTTTCAGGTCGTCCCATTTGCCTGCGAAGACGAAGGTCTGGAAGCCGTGCTGCTGAAAATATTGTTCCATGGCAGAAGCACGGGTCCCGTGCTCTTTCTCAGAGACAAGAGTGTGCTGAATAACAAATACGTCTGCGCTTGCGTCAACTGGACGCGCCTTCTGCTTAAGCCAGTACTGCATCACCATCGCAATGCTGGCTGGACCACAACCGTCTTTCTCCTGCTTGATAAACGGCACATCAAGCCAAACTCCAGGCGTGGCAGCAAAAATACTCATGGCAAAAAGAGTTGCTGCTAAAACAAAACCGCAGAGACGCGGTAATGCTTTGGGTCTCTGCGGCATGTTTGGAACCATGAAAATTCGTTTAGCGGACTGCCACAATAATCAGGATCAGCACCGCAACACCCAGAATGATCAGAACCAAATCGCGTTCACTGAGATTGCCGGC
>Ga0134126_10012247_pt1 | contig 10829 bp, 11 predicted proteins | sample KB31752_FD_96881 | JGI IMG/M metagenome (GOLD analysis project Ga0134126, IMG submission 96881) | Terrestrial soil microbial communities with excess Nitrogen fertilizer from Kellogg Biological Station, Michigan, USA - KB3-175-2 | ecosystem: Environmental > Terrestrial > Soil > Unclassified ...
CCGCTTCGCGGGGTACCGCGGCGTCGCGTTGCGCGAGACTGCGCCAGCGATAGCGGCGGAAGCGGCTCTGGCACAAAGCGTTCCAGAGGTGCTCGCCGACCCCGATTCGCTGCGCGAGTTGGTCCACGAGATCAAGACCCCGCTGAACGCGATCATCGGTTTTGCCGAGATCATAGAGGGACAATATCTCGGGCCGGCCGACCGCGGCTATCGCGACCGGGCTGCCGAAATCGTCCGTCAGGCGCGGCTGCTGCTCACCGCCATCGACGACCTCGATTTCGCGGCTAAGATCCATTCGGCTGGAGGCGATGGGCGCGGGAGGGTCGATCTTGGCGCGCTGGTCGACCGGGCCGCCGGCGAGCTGCGCGACATCGCCGCCAAGGAGAGGGCGGCGGTCGACGTCGCACGGCCTCGAGGCGAAGTCGCAGCGGCCGTCCAGCCCGAGCTTGTCGACCGACTGCTTTTCCGGCTGTTCTGCGCTCTTGCCGAACAAGCCGGGCCCGGCGAGCGCCTGCAGGTCTCCGCCGAGATGGAAATAGACGGCGCGCGGCTATCGATCAGCCGGCCCGCCGCGCTGCGCGGATTGTCGGACGCGGAGTTGTTCGACCCCACCTTTGGCGGGAACGGCCTGCAGCGCGGGTTCCCGCTACGCCTGGCGCGCGGTCTCGTGCGGATCGCGGGAGGCGACCTGATAGCCAGCCGCGATGCGTTTTCGCTGGTTTTCCCCCGCACGTGAGGCTTGGCGTGTGCCAGCGCCCGGTCTATCCGAGCGGCGCCGGGGAGGGCCTGTAGCTCAACGGTAGAGCCGGCCGCTCATAACGGCTAGGTTGCAGGTTCGAATCCTGCCGGGCCCACCCGGGTTTCGGTCGAAGTCGTATTTTGACCGATGGGAAGAAAGGAGAGCACCCTCTTGTTTCTTCCGGGGTCGCCACGAAGTACCACTTCGCGGGTTGGTCATCGGGGAGTAGCGCAGTCTGGTAGCGCATCTGCTTTGGGAGCAGAGGGTCGCAGGTTCGAATCCTGTCTCCCCGACCATTTTTCAGGTTAGTTTCCCCTCTAGATCACAGGCCGCCGAGGCAGAGGGTCGGATTAGCCGGCCGGATCGAGATCACCTCTTCGGCTGAACCGCGGGGCCTGAGCGAGTGCCGTCGTCCTCGCCAGATCTAGACAGGTGTAGCACTGCGTGCTATATATTCGAAGTGTGAGTGTTCAAGAAGGCTGCCAGAAGATGGGCCGCTTCCGAGGGAATTGACGATAGCGCGCTGTGGACGGCTGCTGCAGAGATCGTTGCCGGACAAGTTGAGGCGGATTTGGGTGGATGTCTGTACAAGAAGCGGCTGGCGCGGGCAGGGAGGGGAAAGTCTGGCGGGTACCGGACGCTCGTCGGCTACCGCAAAGGCAATTCTGATCGGGTCGTGTTCCTCTACGGCTTTCCTAAGTCGAAGCGGTCGAACATCACCGATAAGGAAAAAGCGGCTCTAAGTTTGGCCGAAGAGAGTTTCATAGACGCGACTGACGAACGGGTCGCAAGACTGATTAAGGACGGAAGCATGTTCGAGCTGGAGGCTCCAGATGAGTGACATTCTGAAGGCTGCGCATGAGATGGCTACTGACCTTGCGCGTGTGGGCGCAATGGACGGAGTGACTATGCGTGAGATCGACTTGCTTTGCCTCCCGCCAAAGCGAAAGCTCACGGCGAAAGATGTGCAGCGCATCCGCAAAAAGACCAGGCTGAGCCAGCCCGTATTTGCTGCCGTACTTAATGTCGGCAAGAGCACAGTCGCGCAATGGGAGCAGGGCTCGAAGGCGCCGAGTGGCCCGTCTGAGCGCTTGCTCGACGTTATCGACCGCAAGGGCATCGAAGCCTTAGTTGCTTAGCAGGCCTGCTAGAGCGGCGATCGCTGAACACGGCATTGCAGACACGCTGAGCACGATGAGCACGAAAGCGGTCGTTTGCTGGCGTTCTTACATCGTACCAATTGGCAACGATGACATGTTGCCTGCCAAGGGGGCAGGGGGTCCGCAGAGGGCAAGCAGCTCTCGAGCAGCCCCTGTATCCATCCGTGTATCCAAGCCAATCAGAGCTCGACATTTGCGCATATCGGTCACGACGACATGACGCTCATGACGGCCGTTCTTCCGGCCCAAAACGCGACGCGAACCAAAAAAGATAGGTTTTCGGACCCTTCCTCACCCATTTCCTTTCCACCAAGTGGGGTCGATGTCAGGTCGTCAGATAATTTGGAAAGGGAGTTGGCGATGTACTCGCAGGCACCCCGCCGCATACGGGAGCTGACTGACAGTTTCGCTTCATCGGACGTCATGGTGCGTCATCCAATCGAGACTACCCCGCGTCATTAGTTGCCTCACGGACGAGGCCCGGCTGGAACACGAAGCGAGGCGCCGCTAGGTCCGCAGGAGCAGTAGCTTGCGGAAGCGCAGGTGAGTGAAATCAAGTATGTCTCAGCCGCGACTGGCGATGTGCGTCCGAACTTTCTCGAACGCCGCGATCAATTGCGGAATCGAGAAGGGCTTTTCGAGCATCGGGGGCGCCTGGACGGCAGTGGCGCGCGCGTTCGGGATCGCCGGTATGAAGATCACCGGGACGCTGAGCGTAGCTCGGATGCGCGGCACCGCACCTGCGCCCGAGTCGGCGATCAGGGAACCGTCCGAGGTGTCTCGCTCGAGTTAAGCCTTCCGGGGGAATTCGGGCTGGGGAGCGGGAGGGGTTCCCCCGAAAGGTGTTCCCATTGATAAAGGCGGGGTGGCTCGCGGCGACATAAGTATTGATACGGACCCTGTGTCCACGAGTGAGGTTCACGCATTGACCGAGACTTGCCGGAACCCCCAGTCGTCGTCACGCGCGGCCGTCATCTCGACCCCGCCCGGTCCGACCGTCAGAATGTCGGAATGCCCGACGCCCTTCGAGAAATCGACGATCGTGACGATGCTGCTCCAGGCGCGCATTACGGCCGAATGCGAGGGATCCGGCCGCCCGATCCTCGCCAGCCCCGGGTGGCGCTCCAGCAGCAGATCGATTGCGTGCTTGCGCTGGACCTGATCGCGCACTTCCGACGCGTTCGCGGCAATGGATAGCGCGCGGATGTCGGTCGGCTCGTCGAAGTCGCGCCCGACCGTGATCGAAACGCGGCTGTCGCGCTCGATGTTGGCGAACTTCTGGCTCATTCTCGAAATGACGAAGTAGATGAGCAGCCCGTCATTAGCATAATTGACCATGGTCGCCTGGGGCCAGCCATCGGGCCTCAAGGTCGCGATGGTCATCAGGCGGTAGCGGTCCAGGACTTCGACGGCTTTCTGTTCCATGACGGCGATCTAGGTGCGAAAACCGCGCGCGATCATTACGCAATTATCCGGACGCGTCCTGGCTAAGCGAGAAGGTCCCGACTTGTTGTCGTCACTCGCCCTTCGCGGCGAATGCTACCCTCAACGCTTCAGACAGGCTCCTGGCGCCAAGCTTGGTCATGAGATTCGCGCGGTGAATCTCGACCGTGCGCGGACTGATCCCGATGTCATAGGCTATGGTCTTGTTGGGAAGTCCTTGGGCGAGTCCGTTGAGCACATCGCGCTCGCGCGGCGTGAGCGCCTCGAGCCGGACCAAGGCATCGCGCATCCGGTCGTGTGTCGCCTCCTTGCGCGACAGTCGCTGATAAGCCTCTTCAAGTGACGCGAGGAGCGCATGCTTGTCGAACGGCTTCTCGATGAAATCGACGGCGCCGGCCTTCATTGCCCTGACCGCCAGGCTGACGTCGCCGTGGCCGGTCATGATGATCACCGGCAGGTTGACACCCTTTTCCTGAAGCACCTCCTGGACTTCCAAACCGTCCATCCCGGGCATTCGGATATCGAGAAGGATGCAGCCCTCACCGAGATGGTTGCTGTTCTTCAGGAGATCGGCCCCGGACTCATAGGCTTCGACCCGGTGCCCCGAGGTCTTGAGCATGAAACCGACAGACCGGCGGATTGCTGCATCGTCGTCGACGAGGTGCACGAGCCGTCCACCCGCCTCATTCATGATCCAAATCCCTTCTGCGAACCGTGAACCGGAAGACCGTACCGACCTCGCGGCCGGACTAAAAGCAGATCCGGCCGCCATGCGCTTCGATCATGGTCCGAAAGATTGAAGGACCGATGCCCGTTCCCGTGTGCCTGGATGTGACGCATGGCTGGAACAGGTGCGAGGCGAGCTCTCGGCGATACCCGACTCCTTATCTGGCGACGCTGACTGTCACCATCTCTTGGACCGGCGTCGGTCGCAATCGTGAGCAAGCGTGTGGGGCATTCGATCATTGCGTCGATGTCATTGCGGATGAGGTTTAACATCAGCTGCTGGATCTGGATCCCGGTCGACGAACAAGGGCATCGCTTCAAGAATCGAGTTACACTTGGACGTCAATCTGATGCTCGCGCGGGCGCTCGGCCTACGCGCATAGCCTGTTCCGTCGTGTCGCGCCTCGCCTCGCGCACCGCCGGCGAGCCCGATAAGGAGTTTCCCCTAACGACGCGGCTCAAGAGGTTTCCCAAACTTGAAAGGAAGTATTGAGGAGATGGGTCGTGATCGGCCACAAGCAGGCTGGCGAAACGCCGTTCGCGAAGTCCAAAGGCGATCCCTTTCCGGTCGACAAGGCCAATGCCGAAGCTTGCCTGAACGAGTCGCTGAGCACGCCCGAATTGGGGGCGCGTCGGTTTCCGGCCCAATGCCCGCCGCGCGGCGGCTGCTGACATGAAGAGAGGCTGGCTTCTGCTTGTTCTTGCTCAGGGGCTCGCCTGGACCTTGCCCGCGCGTGCCCAGCAGGTCGACGTCAGCACCGGCTCAGTGGCCGAGACCGTCGCCAGATTGAAGGCGGGGCAATATGTCTGGGCGCCGCAGATTGCGCCCGAAGGGCCGATGATGCTGATCGTCAATCTCAAGACTCAGCGCGCGACCCTCTATCGCAACGGGATCCCGGTCGGCGCGACGACCGTGTCGACGGGAAGGTCGGGCCATGCCACGCCGACGGGAATCTTCACCATCCTGGAGAAGCGGGTGGTTCATCATTCCTCCAAGTACGATAATGCGCCGATGCCCTACATGGAGCGTCTCACCTGGGCGGGAGTCGCGCTCCACGCTGGAAACCTCCCCGGCTATCCAGCATCCCATGGCTGCATCCGCATGCCGGCCGGATTTGCCAAGCTGCTCTATGGACTCACTGGCCTCGGCATGACGGTGGTGATCTCCGATGCACCGGCAACCCCGCGGGTCGCGCCGACTCCGTGGCTGCTTTCGAGCGACAACCCGGAGGGCGTCGAGGGGGCCATCGTCTGGTCGCCCGAGAAGAGTCCCAGCGGACCCGTGTCGGTTGTCGTCAGCGCCGCCGATCGGCGTGCGCTGGTTCTGCGTAACGGCATTGTAATCGGCTCGGCACCCATCACCGTCAGCGGTCCGGTTACCGGGACCTTCGCTTATGCGCTGAAAAGTGTGGATTCGGATGGCCAGCATTGGGTCCGAGTGAAGCTATCGCCAGCAACTGGCGAGGACTCCTCGGTGCCCAAAAGCGAGTGGCAGCGCTACAGCGTGCCGGACGCCTTTAGAAGCGCGGTTGCAGCCATCGTGGAGCCCGGCATGACGATCGTCGTCACGCCCGATTCGCTCCGCTCCGCCGCGACTCCCGCAACCGTGCTCGAATCCAGAAAATAGCTTCGAGTGCGTAACAATACGTAATGGGAAGTGACCGGCCTCGCCGCTAAAACATCCACATGAATGCGAAGGACCAGGCATATCTGCTGCGCCGGATGCTTCAGGAAGAAGAGGCGGCCGGTCAGGCCGCCTCCATCGAAGCGCGGGCCCGGCACGAGCAACTCGCGGCGGCCTATCGCGCCCGCTGTCTCGCTGACCCGGCTCAAGTGCGTGAAGGACCCTCGCAGCGGGGTTCCGGCACCACCCTCGCTGCCTGACCCGCCCTCTCGCGAGGCTTTGTGCAAGGCGACGCGGGCAGCCCTTTCCAGCGCCTCGGCGATGGGTCCGGCAACATCGAACGCGGCCATCCGGGTCGGGCACGCTGTTCGAGGTCACGAGCATGCTCGAAACATCCCTGATCGCCCGCGCGGTCCGCGCTGAGCATAGGGAGTGTACGACAAGACAATAGGCAGGAGGTGAAACGGCGGACATCCGTTCCACCGAGATCGCCCGCGGTCATTTCAGCGAGATCGGCGGCGAGGCGCCCCGGCATGGCGAAGTAAATTGCCATGGCTCGGTCTTCGATTTTGATCAGGCGCTCTGTGCGACAGGTGCTCTGGCCTCGCCGAGAAGCCGCTTCACCTCCTCGTCGCTGATTTGCGTAAAATCCTGATAATGGGCGCCGACCGCGCAAAAGGGTTGGGGTGTTGCGACGCACACAACTTCGTCGCACTCGGCGGCGAGCGAGCGCACGCTGTCGAGAGCACCAACTGGTGCCGCAAGAACGAGGCGGGCGGGCTTCTTCTGGCGGATCGCGCGCAGGGCAGCACGGACGGTTCCCCCGCTTGCGATCCCGTCATCGACGATGATCACGGTTCGTCCCTCCACCAGAATCGGCGGTCTGCCGGCAAGATAAGCCTGCCGCTGGCGTTCGAGCTCGCGCAGCTGCGTATGAGCCTCATTGCAAATGTAGCCGGTCGGGATGCCCATCGTCCTTAGCACTTGATGGTTGACGATGATCTGAGGCATGTCTCCATCGACGATTGCGCCGATACCGAACTCGGAATGATGGGGTGCGCCGAGCTCGCAGACGAGCAGCAGGTCGAGCTCGCCATTCAAGCTTTTCGCGACTTCATACGCGACCGAAACGCCGCCGCGCGGGAGCGCCAGGATCAACGGGTTAGATCCCCTGAACTTCACCAGTTGCCGGGCAAGCATCCTCCCCGCCTCGGGGCGGTTTGAAAACGGCAGCCTGACCCTCCCGGCCGTGACCGGCGCCATCATTGCCAAGCGCTGTTCGAACCATTGCGCGGCCCGGCGGGCGACGAAATCGAGTGCGCCCGACTCCTCGAACAGATGGCCAGCACCCGGGACCGCGATCAGCTCGATGACGCATTTCATTCGATCCATCGCCCGGCGATTGAGATCGAGCACTTGCGGGTCGCGCCCGCCGACCAGCAGGAGCGTCGGGGCCCGGACCAGGCCGAGCGCCGCGCCGGCGAGGTCCGGCTGACCGCTGCGTGATACGACTGCGGAGACAATCTCCGGATCCATCGCCGCCGCTGCGAGCGCCGCGCCGCCGCCCGTGCTCGCGCCGAAATAGCCGATCGGCAGGTCTGCGAGCTCGGCCTGCGCATGCGCCCACTCGGCGGCCTCGATCACGCGCGAGGCTAGGAGGTCGATGTCGAACAGGTTGGCCCGGTCGGTCTTCTCCTGGTCGCTCAGCAAGTCGAGAAGCAAGGTGGCAAGGCCGCGCTCTTGGAGCTGCCGGGCGACGAAATTGTTGCGCGGACTGAAGCGACCGTCACCGCTTCCGAGGGCGAAGATGACGAGGCCCTTCGCGCCCGCGGGAACCGTCAGCAGTCCTCCGAGCTGGTGCGGGCCGATGACAACCAGCCCCGGTTCTTCTTGTTCGATCGATATGCTTGGCGCCGCATCGAAGATGGTCGTTAGAGCATCGATCGAATCGACGGTCGGGCTCATGATTTCTCTGGCTTTCATTGTGCCTGGCTCCTGCGTCGACGCTCGCGGAACTCGCACATCGTCAGAGGGGACGGCGTTACGGAATTGTCCGTAGAAACAGCCGCCAGGAAGCCGGCTGGACGCTTACGTGAAACTCCTGATGTCGGACGATTGCCCCAATCGCGATGATCGCTTCGATCGACACATGAAGGCTCGAAGAGGAACGAACGATGGGCCCGGGCAATCTCCTGATGGAAAAGCGGACCGCAATTTCCCCGCAGGAACCGCCAGGCGGCGCAATCAAGTCCATTCTGTTCGCCGTCCATGACGACGGCGGGCTCGAGGAGCGTTTTCAGATCGCCTTGTCGCTTGCCCGCGCCTGCTCGGCGCACCTCCAGCTGCTGCACGTCGTTCCGGTCGAGGCCTATACGGCGCTCGACACCTTTGGCGGCGCGTTCGTCAGCGGCGAGCTTGTCGAAGCGCTTGAGGAAGAGGCCGAGAAGATCCGTCTGCGGCTCGAGGAGCACTTGCGCAGGGAAGACGTGAGCTGGAATTATGAGCTCACCACCTCGGTCGTCCTGGCGGAAATGATTCAGAAATCGGCGCTTGCCGACCTCGTGGTCATGGGACGCGAGCCGCGCTGGCATGAGTTCAGCCGCACCGGCCCTGGCCTTCTGGGTGCCCTCATCTGCAGCACCCAAACCCCGCTGTGCATTCCGGGCGATAAGCGCAGGACCTTCGATCCGTTCGGCAAGGCGCTGATCGCGTGGAACGGCAGCATCGAAGCGGCGAACGCCGTTCGCTCATCGATCGGGCTTCTGAAGATGGCATCTGACGTCCACGTGATCCGCTACACCGAAGACAAGGAGCTGTCGCTCGGCGACGAGCAGCTTGCAGAATATCTGTCACGCCACGGCGTTCATGCCGGGATCGAGACTGACCTCGCCCGGGATGGGGTCGCCGAGGACCTCATCGCTCGCGCGTCCAAGGCCGAATATATCGTCATGGGTGGGTACAGCCACAGCCGCGCGGGCGAATTCCTGTTCGGCGGCGTGACGCGGGCGCTGCTGCGGCAATGTCCATTGTCGCTCGTGATGGCGCACTGACGCGACCTTCAGGGAGATTCGCAATGAGGCATATCGGTCCTGCTAAGACGGCCATCGCCGTCGGCACGGTGACGGGGCTCTGGCACCTCGTTTGGGTCACGCTCGTCGGCGTCGGTTGGGCAAAGCCAGTCCTCGACTTCATCCTCGAGCTTCACTTCCTCAAGATCAGTTACGTGCTTGCGCCTTATTCGGCGGTGACTGCCGGATCCCTTGTGATCATCACCTTCGCGATCGGCGCCCTCTTCGGCCTTGTGTTTGCGCTCGTGTGGAACTGGCTGACGCTCGAAAGCGGGCCCGAATGGACGCGCGACACCCACAAATTCCCATCCAATCAGGCGGGCTGAGCGCTGCTCAACCGCGAGCAAACGGAAAGCGAGAATGAATATGATCGTTCAGTCCGACCGGATTTCGCGGATCAAGACGCGCAGCGGCCTCAAGCTCGACCTTCGGCCCGCATCGCGGGCCGATTGGAAGGACCTTCTCAAGTTCCTGGAGGTCGTTAGCCCGTCGGATCTCCGCTTCCGCTTCCTCGCGGCGGTCAGGCCGTCCGAACTGCTTGCCAGGCTGCTAGCCGACGTCGATCATCTCTCTCGGGAAGACCTGATCGCCTTCGATACGCGCGACGGCTCGATCGCGGCAACCGCGATGATCGCCGAGGGCCATGCGCCCGATTGCGCGGAGATCGCCGTGCTGGTCCGGTCCGACCTCAAGGAGCATGGCGTCGGCTGGGCAATGCTGCTCGAAGCGTGCGACTACGCCCGCGAAAAGGGCTACCGAAGCGCCGAATGCGTCGAATCAAGTTCTAACGATCGCGCTATTGCGCTGGAACGCGAGCAGGGGTTTGTCGGACGCCTTCATCCCGATGATGCCGAGCTGACCATTCTGACAAAGGAGTTGGCCTGAGCCCAAATCCAGGCTTACGGGGCTGGCAGACTTGGAGTCCGCGTGACTGCCTCATAATTTTAGGTGCGCATTGCTCGCGTCCAGTTGTTGATGCATGACCACTCGCGAGCTGGAGGGGTCAAACCATGAAGAAATTCGCATTGCTGCTTGCCGGCATGATCGTCCTGGCTTCGCCGGCTTTTGCCGACGAGGGAATGTGGACCTTCGACAATTTCCCGTCGGCAAAGGTCAAGGCGAAATATGGCGTCGACATCACCCCGGCGTGGCTTGAGCATGTCCGGGACAACGCGGTGAGGTTGTCGACCGGCTGCTCGGCGTCGATCGTCAGCGCAAACGCACTCGTCCTCACCAATAATCACTGCGTCGCTGGATGCGCGCAGGATCTCTCGTCAAAGGCGCATGATTATTACACGCACGGCTACACAGCGGTTACCGCGCCGGAGGAGCGCAAATGCGCCGGGATGCAGGCTGAGATCCTAACCTCGATCACGGACGTGACTCCGCAGATGACAGCCGCTGGGAAGGGTTTGACCGGCGATGCTCTGGTCAAGGCGCGCACGGCGGTCAGCAGCACGATCGAGAAGCAGAATTGCCCCGACACTAAGCTCTACCGCTGCCAAGTCGTGGACCTCTATCACGGCGGTCAATACAAGCTCTACAAATACCGCAAATATTCCGACGTCCGGCTGGTCTTCTCGCCCGGCGTTCAGACCGCCTTCTTCGGCGGCGACCCGGACAATTTCAACTTCCCGCGCTACGATCTCGATAGCGCGTTCGTGCGGCTGTACGAAAATGGCGCTCCGGTGAAGACACCCGATCACCTCAAGTGGAATTCGTCGCCGCCAGCGGCGGGGGAGCCTGTATTCGTTGCCGGCAACCCGGGCGGCACCGACCGGCAACTGACGATGGCCCAGCTACTGGCGCAGCGTGAGCTGACTTTGCCGGTGACGGCGCTCCGCTTCTCGGAGCTGCGCGGCCGTCTGATCCGCTTCAGTGAGGAAAGCGCCGAGAACAAGCGCATCGCCCAGGATCTGCTGTTCGGGCTCGAGAATAGCTACAAGGTCTATTATGGTCGGCTGTTCACTCTCAATGACGATGCATTCCTTGCATCCAAGGCCCGCGACGAAGCCGCGCTTCGCGCAAACCCTGCAGCTCAGCAGGCGCTTGCTGCCGCTGGAACAGCC
>Ga0134126_10012248_pt1 | contig 10828 bp, 4 predicted proteins | sample KB31752_FD_96881 | JGI IMG/M metagenome (GOLD analysis project Ga0134126, IMG submission 96881) | Terrestrial soil microbial communities with excess Nitrogen fertilizer from Kellogg Biological Station, Michigan, USA - KB3-175-2 | ecosystem: Environmental > Terrestrial > Soil > Unclassified ...
GGAATCAGCGAGGCAGATTTGCGGGAAGATGTTCGTTACCTCGTACGAACCTGGTTGGACATTCGCGCGGCAGCCGAGAAGTCAAAGCCCGCAACCCTTGTTCACAAGGATCTCGATCTAGTGCAACGAATTCTTCGCGATCAGTTGTCGGACGACTTTGCTGCGATCCGCGTCGACTCTGAAGAGGAATACGAGGCCATCGTTGAGTTTATCAATCGCATTCAGCCGCGCATGGTGAAACGCGTGAAACTCTATACGCGCGACCGGCCGATCCTCGAAAGTTACGGGGTGCAGGCCGAGATCGATAAGGCCATCAAACCACGCGTTTGGCTGAAGTCAGGCGGTTACCTGGTCATTAACCAGACAGAAGCGCTGGTCGCAATCGACGTCAACACCGGAAAATTTGTCGGCCGCGGCAGTGGGCGTCTTGAAGATACGATTACACGCACTAACATGGAGGCCGTCGACGAGATTGTGCGTCAGATTCGGCTGCGTGACCTCGGTGGGATCATCGTGCTCGATTTGATCGACATGGAAGAACGGCGAAATCGTGCGCGCGTTATGGGTGCATTACAGGATGCTCTGCGCGGCGATAAGTCTCCGACCAAGGTCCTTTCGTTTAACGACTTCGGCCTGGTTATCATGACACGAAAACGCGTCAAGCAATCGCTGGAACGCACGCTATGTGCGCCTTGTCAGTATTGCCAGGGAGCTGGACTCATCAAGTCGCCCCAGACAATTTGTTATGAATTGCTCGAGGAAGCACGGACGCTGGGCAGGGCCATGAACGGCGACAGAAAGAATCGCCAGGCGACCTTGCGTATTCATCCGGAGGTGGCAAAGGCGCTTCGCAGCACGGAACGGGATGTCCTGAATGAGATCGAGGAATACCTCGGACCCATGGATATCAACAGCAGCGATCCGACCGTGCACCAGGAACAATTCGATTTTGCGTTCATCTAAAAGTAGTTTTCGATGAGCAAACTGGGAAACATCTGGAAGACGATGCTTGCCGGTGGCGCCGGGGTGGCGGCGCTGGCCGCGCTCAACGCGGCGATTCAACGCAATGCGAGCGAGCCCGATGACAGCGCACTCGGCGGGGAGGCCCATTTCTTCCGCTGGAAACATGGCCGCGTATTTTACAAAACCTCGGGAGCGGAAAATCCCGGGCCTCCGCTTGTTTTCATTCACGGCGTGGGAGCCGGCGCCTCCAGCTTCATGTGGAGAAAAAACTTTGATGATCTGGCAAGGGACTTCCGCGTTTATGCTTTCGACCTGCTGGGATTTGGCTTTTCAGATAAACCAGCTGCCGCTTCCTACTCTGCCGATCTTTATGTCGACCTGATCACCGACTTCATTCGCGAAGTTTCCGGCTACCCCGTAAACATTATTGCCAGCTCTCTCGGCGCCGCTTACGCGATTCGAGTCGCCGACGAACATCCGGAGTTGATCAATTCTATGGTCCTCAATGGACCCGCTGGATCTGATGCGCTAAACCGGCGGCCTGGAATGGCCGGGGCTGCGTTTTATGGATTACTGCAATCGCCGGTGCTCGGTACATCATTCTACAATGTGATGGCCAGCGAGCGTAGCATTCGAGACTACGCCCGCGACCACTTGTTCTACGATCATCATCGCGTGACCGATCGGCTCGTCTCTAATCTTTATGCCACCAGTCACCAGGCGGGTGCGCAACATGCCATCGCCGCCTTCCTCGCCGGTTACCTCAACACGGATACGCAGTCTCCATTCTCACGTCTTAGTCACCCAATCCTTTTAGTTTGGGGTAAACAAGATGCTACGACGCCACTCGATAAAGCCTGGGCGCTACAGGAGTTGAATCCCAAGGCCAGACTGGAAGTTTTTGACTACTGCCGAATGATGCCCGAACAGGAACAACCTGAGAGGTTTAACTCTCTGGTTCGAGCTACCTTTCTCTCCCGGGCCGCCGCGGCTGGTTCCGATTCGTTCGGTTAGTAGCCTGCCGGGCCGAGCCCCAAATAGACCTCCGGGATCCCAAACGTCGCTAAAACGCTGAAAAAATGAGGTTTCCGGAACAACTCTATTGACGTTCCACACGAAATCAACGAGAATCAAAAGGCTTTGGATCATCAGCATCCAGAGTTTGAACCTTCAGGCCTCCAGGATTACTACCCGGTAAGTTTCCTCTCATCAACTGTGCACAACCCCGAAGCTTTCGATTAACCACGTCGAGTTTCGCAAATAATCAATAGTTAATACCGCCCCGCTCAAGTCCGGTTCCGTTAGTCACTCCCGACTATCTCGGCTAGCGAGCCTGATCTCAGAGCTAGTCCGGATTTTGAAAGACAAGGATCATCTATGGAGCAAGCTTCATCGCACCTCAACTCCGCTAACAATCCACCATCGAGCAGTGTTGATGACGTCAATACCGCTCGTCCCGGCTTCACCCCGAACGCGGCAGATTCGACCCCACAGTCGTTCATGGGCGATTTCGCTGAGGCTACTCATGATCTGCTTATGGACGATTCAGCGCCGAGGCGTGCGGCCGCGGCACATCGATTGGCAGGATTGCGGAGGCCACTGGCCTCGCCTTACCTCATCGCAGCACTTTCTGATAATTCCTGGGAAGTACGGCAAGCTGCGGTTGAGGCCCTGGGGCAAATTGGTGAATCGGAGGCAATTGCCCCGTTGCAGGATTTGCTGGACCGAGGAAATCAGGATGCTTTGTTGCAACGAGCGATCTCCCGGGCAATTCAATCCATCTCCGAGCGTATCGCGAACTGCTCTGTTGACAGGTTTACGATTGAAGCAACGCCAAATGTGATTCAACCAAACGGCGGCGCACCGAAACAATTAGCTCCTGAGGAGGAGCGGCTTCGCTCGGAAGCGGAGAAAGATCAGCGCGCAGATGACGAAAACGAACGGCTGGCCGCGATTGAGGCAAACCGGAACAGAGCTGAAGTTGAATCCCGGCAGCGAATCGAAAGAGAAAAACAGCTGGCGACTGAAATAGAGTTTCTCCGCAAGGCCGAGGCAGACCAACTAAAACGCATCCAGGAGGCTACTGCGGAGTCTCGACGGCGGTCTGAGCAGGAAGCTCGTCAGCGCACCGAAGCGGAGGCCCGCCGGCTGGCCGACTCTGAAGCTCAGGAACGAGCTGCCGCCGAGACACAACGGGTAGAGGAGTTGGAATCACTCCATCAGAAAACCGAAAAAGCGAAGCGCGAGCGAATTGAAAAGGAACGCCAGCTGGTTAACGCCATTGAGTTGCTCCGTCAAAGTGAGGCAGAACAGGTCGAACGTATTAAGAGATCGGAATCCGCTTTGGTGGGACTCGAGGGATCTCTTCAGCAGGCGAAGGCGGAAGCGATTGAGCGTGCCGAAAGAGAGCGGCAACTGCATGACGAAATTCAGAAATTGCGAGAAGTGGAAGCCGAGGAGCGGAAGCGACTAGCAGAAGCCGGCGCTAATTTCCGCGCTGAGGAGGAAGCCAAGCGCCAGGCCCAGACGGAAGCACATCGACAAAAAGAAGCGCGACTACAGAAACTCGCTGAGCTGGAGGCTAGCCGTCGTCAGGCCGAAGTTGAGACACGTGATTGCGCCACTAAGGAACAGCAACTAGTCGCGGACATTGAACGGCTGCGCAAAGTCGAAGCGGAACAACTTGAGCGCATCAAGCAAGCGGAGACCGCTCTGGCTGCGCAGGAAAAGACACAGCAACAAGCCGAAGCGCAAGCACATCGCCACCGTGACGAACATTTGAGAAGAGTTGCTGAGCTGGAAGGGGTCCGCCGCGATCTGAGTAATGCCGCGCAAAGGCAACAGGAAAAGGAGCGGCACCTTACGGCGGAGATTGAGAGTCTACGAAAGACTGAGGCGGAATACCTTAAGCGTGTTAAGGCAAGCAGTGTTTCACTTCATGAGCGCGAAGAGGCTCTTAAACAAGTTGCGGCCGAAGCGCGCCAGTCCGAAGAGAGGCTCCAGGAAGTCAGCAAACAAATGGCTCAACTCGAAGCCATTCGCAGTGCGGCAGTCAGTGAAGCGCAGTCGCGAGCAGCAGAACGAGAGCAGATTAGCCTTGAAATTAAGAATCTAAGCAACGAGGCGAACGAACATATAACTCTCATGGAAGGAGCCAAAGCTCGTCTGACGGCTTTGGAAGAGACTCGTCACCGCGCCGAAACGAAAATCCAACAACGTACCGAACGAGAGACCCGTTTGCTTGCCGAAATTGAGACCCTGCGCCAATCGGAGCAAGAGCAAATCGAACAACTCGCGCAAGTCGAAGCAGAGTCGCGCCGGTTAAGTGAGGAAGTAGCGCGTCTGCAAAGCGAGGCGGAGGCACGTCGCCAGGCAGACACGCAAGTACGCGCTCAAGCCGCGGAGAATGAGCGCCAACAGGTGGAAGAAGCGGCGCGCCGCATGGCTGCCGATGATGAAGCAAGACTAAAGAAGCTGGAAACCATTCGAGCGAAGGCGGAGACAGCCGCCCAGCAACGTGCAGTAAAAGAACAGCAGCTTAATTCTGCGCTCGAAGTCCTCAGTAAAGCCGCCGCTGAGCAACTTCAGCGCATTGCAGCAGCAGAGTTAAGTCTTCGTGAAGCTGAGGCCGCATCGCGCCGGCAGTTCGAAGAGGAGACTCGTCTACAAGCCGCTCGGGAAGCCCAGCGAAAGTCAGAGAAGGAAGCGCGTCTAAAAGCCGCTGAAGCAGAGCGTAATCAGGCGCTGGCTGAAACAAGAGGCCGCGCCCAGGAAGAACAGCAACGAATATCCCAGCTGGAAGCTGTACGAGCCCAGGCAGAACTGGACGCCCAGCAGCGAGCAGAGACAGCCGAGGAACTTAACGCCGGCATCGACCTGTTGCGCACGGCAGAAACCAGACAACGTAAGCACCTCGAGGAAATGCGCGCCGAAATACAGGAGCGTACGCAGCAGGAAGAACGACGACTCGCTGAATTAGAGACATTGCGAAACGAGGGCACGGTAGCCGCAAGCCAACGCTCCGAGAGAGAGAAAACGCTCACCGCGGAAATCGAGGCCATGCGCAAGCTCGAGGCCGAGCAGGTAGCACGCATTGCAGAAGCCGAGGCCAATCTCGTTCATCTTGAAGAGGCGCGCCACCAGGCAGAAGCGAAGGCTCGGCAAAAAACCGAAAGAGAAAATCTTCTTAACTCGGAATTGGCACAGCTTAGCGAAGCAGTAACGGCCCAAATCAAACGCATTGAAGAAGCCACAGCAGAGTCCCGCCGGCTCGCGGAACAGCAAGCTCACTTAAAGCGACAAGAAGAAGAGCGCCTAAGAGTCGAGAATGAAGAGCACCAGCGTGCGGCCGAAGAAAGGCGAGTGCAGGCTCAGGCACAGGCTCGGCGTCGTGCAGACGATGAAGAGAAACACCTGGCTGAACTCGAAGCAATCCGGATCAAGTCTGAGCGGGAGGCCCAACTTCGGAGCGAAACGGAAGAACAGCTGAATATCAACATCGAGGCGTTACGCAAACTGGAAGGCGAACAGCGCCGGCGTATTTTGACCGCCGAGGTTCAACTTCAAGAGGCGCAAACACAGGCGCGGCTGCTGGCGGAAGAACAGATTCGCTTGCGGACCGAGGCCGAGAGTCTGCAGAAAGAGCAGGCGGAAGCGCGTCAGGCCGCGGCAGAAGAAATGCGACTGCTTTTGGAAACCGAAGCGCAGCGCCGCGCTAACGAAGAGAACAAGCGACTCGAAGAGCTCGAGGCGATTCGCGTGCAGAGCGAGGCCGAGACGCGAGAGCGGGCGGAAGCCGAGCAGCAGTTGAACGAGGGACTGAAAGCACTCCGCAAGGCTAAGGCACTGCAACTCAAGCGAATCTCGGAAGCGGAAGCTGAGTCACGACGTCTGACTGAAGAAGGAATTCGGCTTCAGGCTCAAGAGCAAGCACGCCACAAAGCAGAGTCGGAAGTGCGTCAACGAGCCTTCGATGAAAAGACTCGTGTGGAGGAAGGTCGCATCCAGCAACAGGCTGCGGAAGATCGAAAGCACGCAGAGCAATTGGAAGCTATGCGCAACGCCGCTACTCACGCTGCACAACAGCGCAGTGAACAAATCGAGAATCTTCAGGAAGACATTGCGGAACTTCGTAAAGTCGAGACCGAGCAATCCAAACAGCTTGAAGAAACTGAAGGGCGCTGGGCCGTTGCCGAAGAAACCCGTCGACGTCTGGAAGCGGAAGTGAGTCAGCTCGCCGACGCTGAACAACAACTCAACTCTGAATTGGACTCGCTCCGAAAGACCGAAGCAGCGCAACGCCAACGCATGGCGGAAGCCGAAGCTGAATCAAAACGATTGGCTGAAGAGGCAATACGCCTGCAGACTGAAGAAGAAGCGCGTGCCCAACAACAAAAGCTGGAACAGCAGCGGCGCGCCGAGCAGTTGGAAATCATGCGCAGCGCCGCCCAGGTCGCGGCGCAACAGCGTAGTGAGAAAATCCAAAACCTCAACGCAAACATCGCAACTCTCAGTGAGATCGAAGCCAAGCAATCCAACCAAATTAAAGAGGCTGAACTGCGTCAGGCCGCTGCGGAAGAAACACGGCAACTTTTGGAAGCCGAGTTCACCGAACGTGTTGCTCATGAGAATCAGCAACTGGCAGAGCTGGAGGCCATTCGCAGTAAAGCTGAAACGGAAGCCCGGACACGGGCCGCGGAAGCACAAAAACTAAACGCTGAGATCGAAACGCAGCGAAAGGCCAAGGCTGAACAACTGCAACGCATTGCCGAAGCACAAGCTGAGTTGAAACGATTGGCTGAAGAGACGGTACGGCTAAATGCCGAAGAGGAAGCTCGCCTAAAGGCAGAAGCCGAGGCCAGTCAACAGAGGTTCGCGGAACAAGTTCGCCGCGAAAAAGCTCGCGCTGAACAGCAAACGCAGGAAGAGCATCGCCGCGCCGAACAACTGGAAGTCATGCGCAGTGCCGCCGAAGAGGTTTCACGAAAACGTCAGGAAGAAATCGACAGCCTCAACGCAAGCATCGCGGCTCTGCGCGAGAGCGCAGCCGGCCAGTCTAATCAGATTCAACAGGCTGAAGCACGTTTGATCGCCGCTGAAGAAAAGCGACAACAGTTGGAGGTCGAAGTTGAACGTCTGGCCGCAGAAGAAACTCAGCAGCTGGAGGAGCTCGAGGCGATTCGCAATCACACCGAGTTGGAGGTACAGCAGCGGGCAGAAGCGGAGCAGCAGCTAAATGCAGGACTGACAGCGCTGCGCAAGGCCGAGGCGAAACAACTCCAGCGCCTGGCCGAAGCAGAAGCTGAATCGAGACGTCTGAATGATGAAGCGGCTCGCCTGCAGGCAGAGGAAGAAGCTCGACTCCAGGCGGAAGTTGAGGCTCATCAACGAGCTTTCCAGGAACAGCTGCGGTTAGAAGAAACGCGCGCGCAACAGCGAGCCCATGAAGAACAGCAGCGCATTGACCAGCTGCAGGCAATGCGAAGCAATGCCGAACAGGCGGCACATCAGCGCAACGCGAGAATTGATCAACTCAACGCAGATGTCGCTGCTCTTCAGGAATTGGAAGTCCAGCAGTCTGATCAAATTCGAGAAGCCGAAGCACAGATGCGTGAGTTTGAAACTGAATGCCAGCGGTTGTCGCAGGAAGCGGCCCGTCTGGCGGCTGAAGAAAAAATTCGACGCCAGGCGCATGCAGAAGCACGTCAGAGGAGTTTCGCAGAGGCGTTGGCGGCCGCCAACGAAGAGGCGCAACGGGTCGCGCAGGAGGAAGAACAACTAACAGCGGCGTTGGCAGTCGTTCGCAATGAGTTGAGTGCGAAGTCTGAACACAGTGTGGCGCGAGAAAAAGAACTACTAAGAGAAATTGAAGCTCTGGAAAAGGTCGAGGCAGAACGTCTCAAGCGCATTGAAGAGACTAAGGCGTCGATCCTCGTCCGCGAAAACACGCTGCGGGCCGCGGAAGCAGAGGCGGGTCGCCTTGCCGCTGAGGAACAACAGCAGCTTATCCAACTTGAGAATCTGCGCAAGGATGCCGAAGCAGAATCTCAACTCAAGGCGATCGCCGCCAAACAACTCAAAGCCGAGCTTGAAATCGCACAAAACGCGCGGGCGAAAAAGCTCAAAGAGATCGAAAACCTCGAAGCCCAGCGAATCAGGTTGGAAGCGGCAGCCCGAGAGCACGCGGAGCTTGAAGCGGGGCTGCTGTCCGAACTCGAATGCTTACGGGCGCGAGTGGAACAACACGAGCAGGCTTGGCCAGAACGAGAACTGAACCTTAAGTCTGAAATCGAAGTGCTCGGCAAGGTTGATACTACTAACCTCAAACGCACCGAGAAGGTTGCAGCGGGTCTTCACGATGACACGAAAGGTGCTCAGGCGGTCGCAACCAGGACCAAGAGGCGCGGCGCAAAAGCGGTCTCTAAGTCGACGACCAAAAAGACCAGGACCGTGCGCCCCGTCGAGCCTAAGACGCAACAAGAAGTGAAGGAAGCCTCAACACCCGCGCCGGCTGAGGAAACACGACTGAATCAGTCCGCTGCAGTCGAAGTGGAAACGCTTCACCCGCTTGAAACCTGGCAGTTTCCTCTGTCTGACGAGCTGGCCGCCGTTAATAGCTTGGAACCGTCTTCGCAGCCGCTCGACGTGGTCGCGGAGATTGTTCCTCAAGCTTCACAGCCAAGCGATGAAACAAGTCTTGAACTTGAACTCCAGGCTGAACTTTCGCGATTGGAAGCGGAGGCCTCGCTGTCACCAAGCGCCAGGGAAGATGAAGCCGATTCAACGGATCTGGTTCCAACCGAAAGGGTCTCAGCAGACGAGTCGAAGATTTCAGTCCTGGTTGAAAAACTGAAGAGTAACGATCCAGCTAAGCGCACCAAAGCTATTCAGAAACTCGCTCAATTGGACGAAGACGAAGCCTTTAATTTGATTGCAGATTTATTTGACGACGCTTCAACCGGTGTGAGAAATGCAGCGGCTCTCGCGCTCTATGAGATTAAGCCTGATCGTGCGGCGTCGTTTACGCGCGCCTTTCGCGAGGCTTCAGCCGAGCGGCGAGCTCACATTGCCTCAGCCCTTAACGGCTCCGGCTTGGCTGCGCAGGCGATACAAAGCTTGACCGGCACAGACCGCGAAAAAACTTACGATGCATTTTCAATTCTGTTCTTGATGGCGAAGGCCGGAGAAGTGGACATCCTCTTGCAGACAATCGAGAAACATCCGGACGCGAGCGTGCAGTTGTCCGTAGTTAAACTCCTTACTTTCTGTAACCAGCCCGAAATCATTCCGGCATTTCGCAGCCTGGCTATTAGAGGAGCGTTGCCGACCGAGGTTCGTTCAGCAGTAATGGAAGCAATCTACCAAATCAGCAGCAACGCGCGCGAAAACTCGCTATCGGTCGCGTAGGGTGTTGAGTTCGACTCCTCGTTAATCTGCGACCCACTTCCAACTAAAGACTTCTAACGCTGAAAGTATCGCCCTGGCGCAAGTCACCAGTCTCCAGCCCTTTTCGAAACCAGCGAATCCTCTGTTCTGAAGTTCCGTGAGTAAACGAGTCAGGGATGACGTAACCCTGACCTTCGCGCTGCAGCCGGTCGTCTCCGACTGCGCTTGCTGCCCCCAGCGCTTCTTCAATATCGCCGGCTTCGAGAATTCCCTTCTGCTGTGCGTGGTGTGCCCAAACCCCAGCCAGAAAATCAGCCTGGAGTTCGAGTCGGACTGAAAGTTGGTTAGCCTCTGCTTCACTCATTCGTCCGCGCACTGAATCAACCTTGTCCATCGTTCCCAGCAAGTTTTGCACGTGATGGCCAACCTCGTGAGCGATTACGTAGGCTTGAGCAAAGTCTCCGGGAGCGCGAAATCTTGTCTGCAGGTCATGGAAAAACCCCAGGTCGAGGTAAAGCTTTTGATCGCCGGGACAATAGAAAGGTCCAACAGCAGCCCCTGCCTCACCGCAGGCTGAACGCACTGCCTCAGTAAATAACACCAGCGTCGGTTTGCTATAGGTCTTGCCTTGTTGTCGGAAAATGTCTGACCAAACATCTTCAGTACTCGCAAGCACCGTCGCTGAAAATTGTTTTAACTCGTCTTCCTGGGGATTGATGGGGCGAGAAGTGGTAGTGCCGGTGGATGGGTCGACTCCGCGCGACTGTTCCAACAACTGTCTCGGATCAGCGCCGAGCAACAAAGCAATTACCAGTAGCACGATCCCGCCGAGACCGCCCCCAATCGCCATTCCTCCGCCTGACATTCCACGCCGATCTTCGACGTTATCGCTCTGGCGTTGACCTTTCCACAGCATTGCAGAACCCTCCCTGGTTGATCCTTTGGACTATTTAATTCCGGGGGCTTGCTGGAACAGGGGGGGTCGATCTCAAAAATGGTGCAGTAGCTCGGAGAGAGATTCTATCAGAATGTCAGGCTTCTGGCTTTTCAATTTCCAACTCGTCGGATAATCACTGCGCACTCCCACGGTAAGCATCCCGGCGCGCTTACCCATTTCAATGTCCTCAGGACTGTCGCCGACATAGCAGGCCGCCTCGCTCGAGCATCCGAGCGAACGCATCGCAGTTTCCAAACCTTCGGGGTGAGGCTTTTTGTTCTCCATCTGTTCATTGCAGACTACGGTATCAAAAAAACTTTCCAGGCCTAACTCACGTATCTCGCGCCCAACGCGACATTCACTACCGCTGCTGACGACGCCTAGTCGATAACCTCGCTGCTTCAAACCGCTGATCGTCTCTTGTGCGCCCGAAACGGGTTGGGCTGTTTGTTCGCCGTAATGCTGAACCCAAAGATCGTCAGCAAGTTGCCACTTCTCTTTCGGCAGGCCCATCGCTTCATAAACGGAATACCAGTTTGGCGA
>Ga0134126_10012249_pt1 | contig 10828 bp, 8 predicted proteins | sample KB31752_FD_96881 | JGI IMG/M metagenome (GOLD analysis project Ga0134126, IMG submission 96881) | Terrestrial soil microbial communities with excess Nitrogen fertilizer from Kellogg Biological Station, Michigan, USA - KB3-175-2 | ecosystem: Environmental > Terrestrial > Soil > Unclassified ...
CGAGTTCGACCTGCGGGTCGGCCAGGCGTTCGCCAGCCGCACGTACGCGGAACTGGCCGCCGTCACCCGCGACCTCCCCGCGCCGCTCCCAGATCCGGCGGTCCCAGTTCCGGCGGTCCCGGACGAAGGCTGGCTGACGCTACAGCGCGCCGTTGCCATCAGCGCGTGCCTGCTTGTCCCGACGGCGCTCGCGACCGCGCTCGGCGCCCCGTTCGCCGACCGCTATGACAACACTGCCTTCATCGTCCTGCCGTTCCTGGCCTTGTTCCTCGCGAGCCTGATCAGCGTCCCCCTCATTACCGAGGCACTGCACCGCCGCCGCTCCCGGCCCCAGCCGCCCAAGGCACCCGGGCATGACGCGGGCAGCAAAGCTGTCAAGGAATCCAGCCGGCCGCGGCGTTCCCCCGGCGAGCACGGCCTTACGCTGGCCGTTCTCGCCTGACCACATAATTCCCTTTCATAAGGGAATTATATGTGGATTGACATGTCTGATTGTTGATTCCCGTGCCATTATTCCTGTTATATAGCTGAGACTATTTTTTAACAGGAAGCTAACCACTTCGCCGGCGAAATGGTCGCTATACTGCAGGAAATATTGACCAATGCCATTTTCCGGTGGGGGAATTCATGGCTGTCAGATTCTCGCCGCTTGACCAGTCGGATCCCGCGGAGATCGCCGGATACCAGCTACGTGCCCGGCTCGGCTCCGGCGGAATGGGAAATGTTTATCTTTCGTTCACCAGGGGCGGCCGTCCGGTCGCACTTAAAGTCGTCCGCAAAGAATTCGCCGACGACCCAGAGTTCCGCCGCCGCTTCCGCATGGAAGTCGCCGCCGCCCAGCGGGTCCAGGGGATTTACACCGCGCCGGTGGTCGACGCCGACCCGGACGCGCCCGTGCCGTGGCTGGCCACGGCCTACATCGCAGGCCCCTCGCTCAGCCACGCGGTGGTCGAGCACGGCCCGCTCCCCGAGCCGTCGGTCTACCGCCTGCTCGCCGGCGTCGCGGAAGGCCTCGGCGCGGTCCACGCGGCCGGGCTCGTGCACCGCGACCTGAAGCCCGCCAACGTGCTGCTCGCCGCCGACGGTCCGCGCGTCATCGACTTCGGGATCGCGCGCGCCGCCGACGCCACGTCGCTCACCGGCACGGGCGCGGTGCTTGGCACTCCCGCTTTCATGACCCCCGAGCAGGTGGCCGGCCGTCCGGTGTCCCCGGCGACCGACGTGTTCGCCCTCGCGCACCTGGTCGTGTACGCGGCGACCGGGCACGCCGTCTTCGGCGACGGCCACTACGCCACCCTCGTCTACCGGATCGCCCAGGAAGAACCCGACCTCAGCGGCTGCCCGGACGGCCTGCGCGAGTTCGCCGGCCGGTGCCTGGCGAAGGACCCGGCGCAGCGGCCGGACCTCGGCGAGATCGTGCTGTTCGCCAAGGACGGCCTCACCGGGCAGGCAGACGATGCAGCTGGCCAACGGGTCCTGGCTGCCGGGCCCGGTGGCCGGCACCCTCGCGGCCTACGACACCCAAGCGGTGCCACCGCCCGCACCCCCATCGCACCAGGCCACCGTGGCGGCCGGATCGAGCGCCGCCACCGTGCCCGGCACGGCCGGGGGCGGCGGCCTGCCAACCGCCGGGCAGCAGGCTGCCCCGCCCGAGCGGCCGCGCCGCCGGGGACTGCGGCGGCCCAAGGTCATCGTGCCGGCCGTCCTTGTCGTGCTCCTGGCGGCGGTCGGCGGCGGCGCCTACCTTGGCTTCAACGCCAAGGGCGGCGGCAACTCGCCGCAGCAGCAGGCCGGGGCCGGCACTAGCCCGACCCTGGCGGCGTCCTCGGCCGCCGTGAGCTCGCCGGCGGCCTCCGCGTCGACGTCGGCTGCGGCGCCTGCGTCCGCGCTGGCCTCCCCGTCGGACTCCGCGTCGACGGCGCTCGTGCCGGTCGTCGGCAGCAGCACGGAGTTCTCGACACCAGACCCCTTCCCATTGTGCGATCCCACCGGGGGCAGTGGCTCCTGGTCAACCTGACTCCGCAGTCAGGCGGGTGCGGGCCGAACATGCAGGCCGTGACCAACAGCCACGGCTACAGCTTCGGGACGGTGACCGCTTTCCCACATGGCGTCCCACAGCTGACCGCGAGCAACACCGTGACGGTCAGCGGTGAGATCTCCAACAACGGGCAACCCCAGTGCCTGGGCCCGGCCGAGGGCAGTTCGACGGGCGGCTACATGGGCCTGCTCTGCAACAACGGGCAGTGGTACATCGACGCGGTCGCCAACCTGGGCAACAACAGCGTGGTCGTCGGCAAGCAGCTGGCCACGGGCTCCTACCCGTACAACTCGAGCACCACGTACGTCATCTCGCTCACGTTCGGGTCGGGCAGCGGCAAGCTCGGGGTCACCTTCAGCCAGGGGTCCGCGAGCCCGCTGTCTGAGACGTTTAGCACCGGGCAGTTCACGCCCGACGCTGTCGGCTACGCCCTGAACAACCCCTACGACAACAACGCCCCCGCCACGATCGACGGCTTCACCTACGAAGTCGGCTCGTAAGCGTCGGCCCTGACCTGCGGTCCGGCCAAAAAGCTTGTAGACATACAATTGATATATGTCTATAAGCAATCGGCGGCCGTGGCTGATCCTGGTCATCTGCTGCATGAGCCTGCTGATCGTGGGCATCGACGTCACGATCGTCAACGTGGCGCTGCCCGCGATCGGGCGGGGGCTGCATGCTTCCCTCAGCGACCTGCAGTGGTCGGTCGACGCCTACACGCTGGTGCTCGCCAGCCTGCTGATGGCGTCCGGGTCGACCGCTGACCGGTTCGGCCGCCGACGGGTCTTCCAGATCGGCCTGGTGCTGTTCACGCTGGGGTCGCTGGCGTGCAGCCTGGCGACGAGCGTCAGCGCGCTCGTCTTGTTCCGCTGCCTGCAGGCGCTCGGCGGGTCGATGCTGAACCCGGTCGCGCTGTCGATCATCAGCAACACGTTCACCGAGCCGCGGGCGCGGGCCAGGGCGATGGGCGTCTGGGGAGCGGTGTTCGGGATGAGCCTCGCGCTCGGCCCTGTCCTCGGCGGCCTGCTCGTTACCGGCCTCACCTGGCGGGCGATCTTCTGGATCAACATCCCCGTCGGCGTCGCCGCCATCGTCCTGACGCAGATGTTCGTGCCCGAGTCCAAGGCAGGCACCGCGCGCCGCTTCGACCCGCTGGGCCAGCTGCTCGTCATCGTCATGCTGGTCACGCTGACGTACAGCGTCATCGAGGGGCCGTCCAGAGGCTGGGGGTCACCGCTCATCGTGACGACGTTCGCGGTCGCCGCGATCGCGGCCGTCGCCCTCGTCCGGGTGGAGTCACGCCGCGAGCAGCCGCTGCTTGAGGTGCGCTTCTTCCGCAGCGTGCCGTTCAGCGGGGCCAGCCTGATCGCGGTCTTGGCGTTCGGCATCCTGTCGGGATTCCTGTTCCTCAACACGCTCTACCTGCAAGAAGGTCGCGGCTACAGCGCTATGCACGCCGGGCTGCTGACGCTGCCGATGGCCGCGATGATCTGCCTCTTCGCGCCGGTCTCAGGACGGCTCATCGCCAGCAGGGGGTCTCGGCTGCCGCTGGTCCTGGCGGGCCTGGCCGAGGCGGTCAGCCTCGCGCTGCTGACTCAGCTGAGCGACCGGACGTCGCTGCTCTACCTGCTGCTCTCCTACGTGGTGTTCGGGATCGCGTGCGGCCTCGTGAACGCCCCGATTTCGAACACGGCCGTGTCCGGCATGCCGAACAGCCAGGCCGGCGTCGCCGCCTCCGTCGCATCAGCCAGCCGGCAAACCGGATCGGTCCTAGGCGTGGCCATCACCGGGTCGATCGTCGCCGGCGCGCCCGCCGCGGGCCTCGCGTCCGCCAGCCACACCGCGTGGGCGGTGCTCGCCGTCTGCGGGCTCGCCGTCGCGGCAATCGGGTTCGCGTCGACCACCCGGCGCGCACTGGGGACCGCACGCGGCGTTCGTGAGATGCTGACGGACGAGGCACCGGGCACAGCCGCCGCCCCGGCGGCCTCGCGCAGGGAGGTGCACGTCCATGACGGAGTCGACGGCACGTGACGAGCAGGCCGCGCGCGTCTGGACGGCAATGCGCGAGCTGACCGACGGCTACCCTACGAAGGCCGCGCTGCGCGGCGCCCTCAACCTCGGGCGCGGCAGCGGCCGCGTCAAGGCGCTGCTCTGGCTCGCCGAGGGGCCGCTGTCACTGAGCGGCATCGCCGAGGCAGTCGGCGTCGACGCCCCTTACGCGACCCTCATCGTGGACACGCTCGAGGAGCGGTGCCTGGTGGAGCGGCGGCCGGATCCCGCCGACCGCCGCCGCAAGCTGGTCAGCCTCACTCCCGCGGGCAAGGAAGCGGTCGCTCGCGTGATCCGGATCCAGCGGCAGCCCCCGCCCGGGTTCGCCAACCTCACCGCCGCCGAGCTCGACACGCTGGAAGAGCTCATGCGCCGCGTCACGGCCGACGCCCGGGCGCTCGCCGACTAGATTTCCCGCGCGCCAGCTTCGCTAGCCGGCGCAAGGGGACGCAGGACCGGAACCAGTCACCCAGCCCGGCAGGACGCGCGGGTCGGGGCGCGGGGCGAAGCCGTCCGCCGCGTCCGCGTACCTCCACGAGGGGCCGTGCGCGCGGAGCGCGGCCAGGGCGTCCACCAGGCGGTCGACATCGGCGGCGCGGCTGCCGAGGCCGAGGCTGGCGCGGAGCGCCGCGCCGTCGGTAGTGAGCCGGGCGAGCAGCGGATGGGCGCAGAAGCGGCCGTCGCGCACGCCGATGCCGTGCTCAGCCGACAGGTACTGCGCGACGTGCTGCGCGGGCCAGCCGTCGACGGTGAACGTGACAACCCCGATGCGATCCGCACCGTCAGGGCCGGGCCAGAGCCGCAGCGTACGGATTCCGTCGAGCGCAGCGAGCCCGGCAGCGAGCCGGTCCACCAGGAAGCCCTCGTGCGCTTCCACCGCGCCGGCGGGCAGCGAGTCGACAAAGCGACATGCGGCGGCGAGGGCCACCGCGCCGAGCACGTTCGGGGTGCCGCCCTCGTGCCGCGCGGGCGACGGCGCCCAGTCGGTGGACGCCAGGCGGACCTCGCGGACCGCGCCGCCGCCCGCGAGGTGCGGCGGGGCGGCGTCCAGCCAGTCGCGCCGCCCGATGAGGACCCCGGTGCCGAAGGGCGCGTAGAGCTTGTGCCCGGAGAACGCGAGGTAGTCGATCCCCGTCGCGGCGAGGTCCACGCGGCGGTGCGGGACGAGCTGCGCGCCGTCCACGGCGATCCGCGCGCCGTGCGCGTGCGCGAGGTCAGCCAGCTCGGCCAGCGGCAGGCACTCCCCCGTCACGTTGGACGCGCCGGTGACGGCGAGAAGCGCGGTCGGCGCGGCGGCGAGCTCGTCGCGGACCGCCGCCAGCGTCTCCGCCAGGGTGAACCCGGCCGCCACGACCCGGGAGCCGCGCGCCCGCCAGGGCAGCAGGTTCGCGTGGTGCTCGATGTCCAGGTGCACGACCTGCCCCGGCACGGCGGCCGCGAGGAGGTTGAGTGCGTCGGTGGTGTTCCGCGTGAAGATCACGACGTCGTCGGCGCGGGCCCCGGTGAACGACGCGACAGTCTCCCTGGCGGTCTCATACGCGCTGGTGCAGACGGCGGAGGCGTACCCCGCGCCCCGGTGCACGCTTGAGTACAGCGGCAGCAGCCCGGTGACCTGGTCGGCGACGGCGACGAGCGCCGGGGCGCTGGCCGCGTAGTCCAGGTTGACGTAGCGGACGGCGCCGCCGGTGACGAGCGGCACCTGCAGTCCCGCCCCGACGACGTCGGCGAGCGGGCCGGATTCGGTCAGTGCAGACAACGGGGATTCCGACAAAAGGGTCATCGCAGCGCCTCCAGCGCTCCCGGGGACCCGGTCCCGGGTCCGCGCTTGCCCGTCCCAGCCGGGAACGGGCCGCGTCTTCACCCGGGGCACCCCACCGCGGTAGGAGGGTTGCCGGCCAGCGAGCCGGGGCTTTGCGCTAGCACTCTTGACGCTGGGCAGGAAGCTATCACATGCGCGCTCGCGCTGCGCCACCCGCCTGGGTGCGGAGCATGGCCGGCGACGGGAAGCCAGCGGCCGTTCTGCGGGCTACTGACGATCAGCCGACGGACCTGGGTCAGCGGGCGGCGGAACCGATTCCCGCGCAATCCAGGCGCGCAGGCTGGCCGCTTCCGCGGCTGGCATGCCGTCGAGGATGGCCTCGGCGTCCGCGCGGCGCCGCCGTGCGGACGCCATGTCGCCAGCGGCTTCCCGGGCTCCCGCGACCAGCGACAGCGCGGTCGCGTGGTCGGGCAGGTAGCCGAGCTCGCGGTACGTCTCCGCCGCCTGCTCGTAGCACGCCGCCGCGACGGCGTAGTCACCCGTCCCGAAGTGGGCGAGCCCGAGGTAGTACAGCGCCCCGCCCTGCGAGAGGCGCAAGCCGGCCGCTTCGCTCATGCGCAGTGCCCGCTGGCAGTGCTCGATCGCCTCGGAGTACAAGCCGAGGCGGGCGCAGATCGACCCGAGGGTGTTCTCCGTGGTGGCCACCGCGGCCGACGAAGCGTGCTCCGCGCGCAGCAGGAGCGCCTCGCGGGCGGCGGGCAGCGCTTCCGCGTGCCGGCCCTGCTGCTGCAACGCCCGGGCCCGGCCGTACAGGGCGAGCCCCTGGCCGGCCCGGTCACCTGTGGCCTTGAATGCCTCCAGGGACTGGCGCAGGTGGGCCGCGGCGGCCTCGCCTTCGCCCGCGACATCGAGGGCGTGGGCCAGGTGGTAGTGGACATGGCCCTGGCCGCGCAGGTCGCCGGCCCGCTCGGTGACGGCGAGCGCCACCCGCAGGGTCGCGGCGGAGTCGGCCCAGCGGGCCTGGCTGAACAGGTACGGGGCGAGGGCCCAGGGCAGCTGCCAGCTGTGCGCCGCGAGGCTGCGGTCGGCCGCGCGGGCGCAAGCGGCGAGCAGCGCCCGCGACTCGGCCGCGAACCAGGCCATCGCCGCCGCTGCCGTGCCCGGCGGCTCGAACGTCACGCCCGCCGCGGGCGCGCCAAGGTCACCGAAGTCGGTCGCCGGCATGAGCAGCAGCGCGGCGGCGTGCCCGGTGTGCCGGTAGTGGTCAAGCAGCCGCAGTTCCGCCGCGCGCATGGCGTCCTGCCCGTCGGCGGCGGCCGCCAGCTCGGCGGCGTAGGCGCGCAGCAGGTCGTGCATGGCGAACCGGCCGGGCACGTGCTCTTGGGTCAGGTGGGCGCGGGCAAGCTCGCGCAGCGCTATGTGCGCCTGCCTGACGGGCAGGGCCGCCAGGCTGGCGGCCGCCGGGACGCTGGTGTCCGGCCCCGGGTCGACGCCGAACAGGCGGAACATCCGCTTACCCGCGTCCGAGAGTGCATCGTAGGACCAGGAGAACACCGCCCGCGGCGAGGTTTCCCTGTCCCCGGTCTCCAGCTGGTCGAGCCCCCGGCGGCGCAGCTCGCCGGCCAGGGCGGCCAGCGGGAAGCCGGGATGGGCGGCGGCGTGCGCCGCGGCCACGCTCATCGCCAGCGGCAGCCCGGCGCAGCGCGCGGTGAGCTCCGCGGCCGCCGCCGGCTCCCCCTCGATGCGGGCGGCGCCTAGGCGGCGGACGAGGAACTCCCGCGCGTCGTCGCTGGTGAACGGGGCGAGGGTGAGGGCCCTGGCGCCCTGCGCGGTCAGCCCGGCGAGCGCGTTCCGGCTGGTGACAACCACCAGGCAGCCGGGGCTGCCAGGGATCAGCGGCCGCACTTGCTCCGCCTCGCGCGCGTTGTCGACCGCGATCAGGAGCCGCCGGTCAGCGGTCAGGGTCCGGTACAGCGCGGCCTGAGCATCGAGATCATCCCGAACGGCCGCTGGTTTCACCCCCAGGGCCAGCAGGAAACCCCGCAGGGCGGCGGACGGGTCGAGCGGCTGCCCGCCAGGGTCGAAGCCGCGCATGTTGACGTACAGCTGCCCGTCAGGGAACCGGGGCGCGACGCGCTGGCAGAAGTTGTTCGCGAGCGTCGTCTTCCCCACCCCTGCGGTCCCCGCGATGATGACGACGCCGACCCCGACCCCGTTGCCCGCCTCGTCCGCCAGCTGGTCCAGCTCGGCGAGCTCGCGGGCCCGGCCCGTGAAGTCAGGCGTCAGCGACGGCACCTGGCGCGGCGGCGGTACCAGGTCAGCGTGCTCGCCGCTTGCCCGCTGGGCGGGGATGGCGGTCAGCTCGTACAGGGTGAGCAGCCGCCCGGGGGCGAGGCCTTCCGCCCGGAGCAGGTCGGCCAGGCGCTGGACGGCCTGCCGAGGCGGCACCGCCTGCCCGTTCAGCCACCGGCCCCACTGGGACTTGCTGTAAAGGACGGGGGCGACCGTGCCCATGCGAACCGTGGAGGTTCGTCGCTCCAGCTCACGCGTGGTGAGGCCGGCCGTGTCCACTACCCGCCGCAGTTCCGTGAAGAAGTCCCGCTGTCCCGGCCGCAGCCCCTCGGCAAGGGGCCGTCGCTGGCCTCGACCATTCATTCGAAACCTTAATTACCGCAGTAAGCCAATGTCTATTCCGGGGCGGGTGTTCGTACCGGGGCGATCAGGTGTCCCCGCTTGTCCCAAGGTAGCTGATCAAGTCCGCCGGATGCCGTGCGATGAAAGCATTTCGCAGTGGGCCCGTGCCGGGGTGGCCGCGCGGGGATCCGCTATCACGGATGCGGCCAGCACGGGCCCACTTTTAACACTTCTCCGCGGCTTCCTGAGGTGCACTTATAGAAATCTTTACATTTTCATATTCGTCGAATGTCAGATTCCGTGACCGAAAGGTCAGCCTCTGCTGCGCCGGCATGGGACGATCAATGCGGGGTGCCGGTGAACGGACGGGGGAATCGCTCGTGAGCTACCTGAATCCGCTCCGCCTGCATTTCGCCGGGTCGTTCGAGGCTGCCGTCTCGACGGTGAACAACGACCCAGTGCACTTCGACAACACCCGTTTCAAGCCGTCTTATGCGGAGCCCGCGACCGGCACCGCGCTGAACGGGTCGTTCAACCCCCGTGGCAGCGGGGACTGGCGGCTGCACGACTGCCAGGTGACCTCGGCGTTCCTCGCCGACGGGTCGCCGGCCTCAGGTACCGACCCGGTGCTGGCCTGCGCGGTGGCCGACTCCGATGACCGCGCCCCCGCGAAGCTCGTCGACCTGGACCCCGAGCAGCAGCTCGTCTCGCAGATCTTCGCGTTCGAACTGCGGATCGCCGCGGCCTCCGGCACGACGCTGCTGCGGGGCGAGTTCGCCCCCGCGGCGTTCATGGACCTGTGGGACAGGGCGCGGACCGTTCCGGTCTCCGGCCCGGGCAGCGGCGACGTGGCCGCGGGGGCGATGTACCAGTCGGTACTGACGCGCGTGCGGTGGGGGGACGTCAGCGGCTCGCCGTTCCTGCGGGCGCTGCGGCGCGCTTCGGGTGCGCGGCTCTCCGTGAAGTTCAACGTCGACGGGTTCGGCAAGGCGCCGGGGGACGACTTCCTCCGGGGCCGGGTCGTCGGGACGATCGGGCCGGCCGCGCCCGGCGAGCCACGGCATTTCGTCGCCGGCCGGCAGTTCATGGCGGCACCGGGGGCCGGCGGCCACTTCTTCGTCCCCGCCGGCGGGGTGAACTTCTGCGCCGCCGCCGTCGACCACGCCGCGCGGCGGGTGTACCTGGACCTCGGCAACGCCCTCCCGACGGGGGTGCCCGGCGGTGCCCCGGCCGACCTCGGCGACCTGTCCCTGCACGCCGCAGCGCCAGGGGACGGCACTACCGCACCGCTCGGTGCCCTCCCCGCCGCCCGCTACACCGACCCGGCCTGGTATCCCGCTACCGCCGGGGTCGCCGTCTTCCCGCCGGACCGGCCGCTCACCGACGCCGAGCTTGCCACCGTGTCCGCCGGGCCGCTCGCGCTGGCCGCCGCGTCATCGGATCAGGGGAACACCGTGCTCAGCGAGCCGGACGGCGGCCTGTTCGTCCGGGCCGACCAGTTCGTTTACCGGCTCAACCCCGGCGCGTCGGCTGAGGTGACGCTGTTCGCGACCCGGTTCGGGCAGCCGTACGCGGAGGCTGGCGTGCTCACCGTTCCGGTCCCGGAGCAGCTGCAGCCGAACAGCCCGCTCGCGCCCGGCCAGGCGCCGCCGGTCGCCGTCCCGGCGGACGCCCTCCGCTACCCGGCCCGCGTGGTGACCGATTCGCGCGGCCGGGCGCGGCTGCGGCTGCGGGCCGCCGACCCGGGCCGGCCGAGGAACTACATCGACGGGCAGGTGTACGCGCTGTGCCCGGTGCTTGAGTCTGTCGTCGTGTCTCCCGGCGACCCCTACCCGTTCAACCAGTGGAACTTCGTCAGCGTGCTGGTGTGGAGCGGCTTCGCGCCCGACGAGCCGCCGACCTGGCACGGCTGCATCGAGCCGGTGCTGCGGCAGTACGGCAACCTGTACCCGGTCATGCGGGACTTCCTCGACCTCGGCGACTACGAGCAGGTGTGCGCGCACGCACAGCGGCTGGCCGACCAGTTCAGCCGCGGCATCGACGACCCCGGCGCGATGCCGGTCACCAGGGACCTGTCCGCCGCCAAGCGGGAGGCGCTCGTGCGCTGGCTCACCAAGCCAGGCGACGACGGGAAGCCGCTGCTCGGCGAGCCACGTCAGCCAGCCGCCCCGGCACCGCCGCTGCCGGAACCACCGCTTCCGGAACCGGGCGGCCAGGTCCAGGTCCAGGTTCAGGGCAAGGCGGCCGCGGCGAGTCGGCGCCCCGCGGCGCAGCGGCGCACCCGGCTGACCGGAGGAACCAAATGATCCTGATTCACCCCAAGGTCAGCGGCCTGCTCGCGCGCGGCG
>Ga0134126_10012250_pt1 | contig 10828 bp, 11 predicted proteins | sample KB31752_FD_96881 | JGI IMG/M metagenome (GOLD analysis project Ga0134126, IMG submission 96881) | Terrestrial soil microbial communities with excess Nitrogen fertilizer from Kellogg Biological Station, Michigan, USA - KB3-175-2 | ecosystem: Environmental > Terrestrial > Soil > Unclassified ...
AAGCTGGGACGAATGTCGTAGTAAAGCGTTGCATAGATGATCTTGAATGGACGATGGGGCGCCGCTGTCTCGCCCGCACCTCCCGAAAACTCGCCATATGCAGCTCCGGGGGCACCCTTCGACGAGCTCAGGGCAGGCTCTTCAGTCGTGCCGCGAGGAGTCCTAGTACTTGCGGCTTTAGCCGCCGAGGGCTCTTGTCTCTCTCCGGCAACTACACTCGCGACCGCCGAAGCGATTTGGCTGAATGCTGATTGTTGAGTGCTAAGGGCTCGGTCGACGTCCAACTTTGCCAATCCCGCTAGAAAGCACGCCTCATATCCCAATTTCGACGCCGTGTAGTGGTCTGGATGGCGGCCCTTCCAATATGGAAGAATGACCACCCGCGGCCGCGTCTGCCGGATTACTCGGGCAACTTTTAGGCGATTCTCCCATGTGTTCTCAACCCGGCCATCGGGAATGTCGAGCGCCTCGCGCCACGAGACTTGCAGGATTCTGGCTGCCGCAGCAGCCTCGGCCGCCCGATCTTCTGCGGATCCGCGCGTGCCCATCTCCCCGCGAGTGAGGTCGAGAATGCCGGTTCGCTTGCCTTGCTCGGCCATCTTGAGCAGCGTGCCGCCGCAAGTCTGCTCTACGTCGTCACGATGCGCGGCAATGGCCAGGATGTCGAGCTCGGGCGTTGCCATCAGTCCAGGTTCCCCTGCTCCAGCACGACATTCTCGCGAACAATCAACCGATGTGCCGCCATTTCTTTGAGCTTCGGGAGCACGCGGCGGACGTGCTCATCGGTATCGACGAAAATGACGATCACCGGCAGTTTGCCGCCGGCATCAACCAAATGGCTGGTCTTCACCCGCATGCGCCCCAGAAATCCGGCGACCGCGTGCAGCACGCACGCTGCAAAGACATTTTCTTCGCGCAAGTAATTGAGCACGGCGAGGTGCAGTGGCCGGCCGTGCCACTTGTCGGATTCGTTCAAATACATCGTGACTTGAACTGCCATCGCGTTCTGCATTCTACTTCAGCGCGGAATCAAATTCCTGTTTGAGAATCGAATACACCTCGATGTCGACGAACTCGTCCCACTTCACGATGTTCTGCCGCATGCAGCCTTCGTACTTCATGCCAATCTTGGCCAACACTCGTCCTGAAGCTGGATTGTGTTTGAAGTGCCCGGCGAAAATACGGTTGAGGCCGCATTTCTCAAACCCGTATTTCACCACGGCGCGGCCTGCTTCGGTCGCGTAACCGCGTCCCCAATACGGCACGCCAAGCCAGTAGCCAAGTTCGGCGCGTTTGTGTTCGGGGTAAGGATGCAGGCCCATGCCGCCGATGAATGTGTTGTCATTGCGCAGTCTGATCCCGAGCCGCAGTTCATTCTCTTTAGCCGCACTACCGAGGAAGTCACGTGCATCTTGCTCGTGAAACGGATGCGGTATCCGCAGCGTCGTCGCCGCTACTCGACGATCTCCGATGAGCGGAACCAACTCGGGGATATCGGCTTCGCTTAAGGGCCGCAGGATCAAGCGCTCGGTTTCGATCAGCAGTGGTTCCATGGAGTTGCTGAGTAGCAAGTAGCTAGTTGCTAGTGTCAGTTCTAGTACAGCCGCCAGAAATGGAACTCGCCACTGACAACTAGCTACTAGCAACTAACAACTTCTACATCGCTCGTGCCAGTGCCATCCCGCCCAGCGCGGCAATCAGGCAAAGCAGGTTGTTGGAAACGAAGTTGGTCATCATCAGCGCCCACTGTCCCTGCTGGAAGTAGGCCATGGTTTCAAAGGCGAAACTGGAAAAGGTTGTGAATGCGCCGCAGAAACCAACCACGATCAGCAGTCGCCATCGCGGATCGAGCAGCACCCGTTCGCTCGCCCAGATCATGAAAAATCCGACAATGAAGCTGCCCGCCACGTTGATGACCAGCGTTCCGTAGGGGAATACCGGCCCGATTACTTTTGCCAGATATCGGCTGATCACCCAGCGCGCGTTGGCGCCGAAGATGGCACCGAGAGAAATAACGAGTATGTCTTTTATGCTTTCGAACACGATGGAGTCTCCGCCACTCAAGTGGTAGGAGTTATCAGCCTGTGCCGATCATTAAAGCACAAGCGGTTATGGCGAACTCCATCGCCGTCAGTCATTATGTATCACAATTGCGGGTGGGGAAACTAGAGTGGAGGTTCGAAGGGTGTCTCACGTGAAATCTTTTCAGCTGGCGTCATCCCAAACGTTGGCGTACTTCAGAAACGGAGTGATCTCGCGAAGATCAGGTTAGGTGCCTCCACACGCAAGATCCCTCTAGCTCGCCCTGAGTAAGTGACGGCGAAGCCGGAGCGCATCGAATGGGTTCCCGCTGGTGAAAGCGCAGGGATGACGCATTGACGGGCAACGGACCGGGTCCGCCAAGGACTAACGACCAAGGACGGGTTTACTGCACCCTCTGCAGCCTGCTGATCAGCTTCTGGGCCAGGTTCTCGTCGGATTCCGACCACAGCAGACGCGTCTCCGCCCCGACACTCTTCTCTACATGCGTGATGTAGTCGACCAGCAGTTGAACATTCGCGCGCACTCGTGACTCGAGCTCCGAAGTCAATTTCAGTTCCTCGTGCAGGAACGGCGTATCCAGGCCGAAGTCGACCTGGATCTCGCCTTGCGCTTCCGCCTCGCCTTCTTCGAACTCCTGTGCCCTGGCGATGAACTTCATGGGCGTGGGCCGCTTGTGCCATTCACCATCCGCCGACTCCGGGGTCCACAGATCCCAGTTCGCTTCGAAGACGTAGGCGTAATCCTCATGCAACAGATCGGCGGCCGCGAGCACCGCCTCTTCCGGCCTGATTCCCGGCTGGTAGCGCTGCTCGAGAATTGTGGCCTCGTTCCACGACACCGGGTGAACCGAAACTCCTGCAATTCCGGGCGCCCCTTTGGAATAAGGGAACTGTTGCATGGCACGAAGCGCGTGCGGAAGCAGGTCTTCCAGTTCCGAGTCGCGAAACCAGAGGCTGAGATAAAGGGTATCGGCCATAATGACGTTCACCACGGAGCCACGGAGACACGGAGAACGCCAATTCTAGAAATTCTGTGTCAACCGACTCTGCGACGGCTCAATCCTATTTTAGAACGGCGTGCCGCCTGATACTGAGTTTCGCGCCACTCCGGGGATCTGCGCCGCGGCGGCCCCGGTTTCGAGCCACTCACGATTGTTTTCTCCGTGTCTCCGGGTCTCCGTGGTGAGTACCCTGAGTTGCCGCGGATTTGTATCTCCGCTATCGTTCATGCCGATGAGAAAACTGCGGGTTCCACGTGGGTGGGTTGTCTTCTTTATTTCGATCATCACTTTCGCTGCTGCGAATTCCGCAGCTCAGAACACGAATTCCGCGCAACCCCAGGCCAGCACCTCGCGCAACAATGAATTCAACATCGTCGATTTTGGCGCGCGAGCCGACGGCAAAACGCTAAACACATCGGCGATCAATGCGGCTGTCTTGGCCGCCGCCAAGGTCGGCGGAGGCACAATCACATTTCCTGCCGGCCGCTACCGAACCGGTACTTTTCGCCTGGTCAGCAACATTACTCTGCAACTACAGGCGGGAGCGGTGTTAGAAGGCAGCAAAGAACTCTCGGATTACGGCGACATCACGGACTACGGACTCGGGCGCGTTTATGGCACAAACAGCTCCGGCGAGGGCACCAAGGTTGGGATCGTCTTTGCCCACAACGTGGAGAATGTCTCGATCATTGGGCCCGGCATCATCGACGGCAGCGGCGACTCTTTCTTCGATCCCAGCACGCCGCACTTTTCTATGGACTTCGATCCCAGCGTCACCCGCCAGGGGCAACGTTCTCTCGATGCCGTGCACATGACCGCCGATGGTCCCATTGCGGCAAAGCCTTCTGGACGCCCGGGAACGATGATCGTTTGTTTCGACTGTAAGAATGTTGTCATTCGCGACGTCACTTTTCGCAATGCGCCCAACTGGACAGCGCATTTCCAAAACGTCGAGCGCGCTGTGATCAGCGGCCTGCACGTACTTAACAATCCCCTGATTCCGAACAACGACGGCTTCGATTGCTTCGGCTGCAAGGACGTTCACTTCTCCGACTGCGACATTCACACCGGCGACGACGATTTCGCCATTGTGAACAGCGTCGACGTAACGGTTGCGGATTGCACGCTTTCATCGCGCTCGTCGGGCATTCGGCTCGAAGCCAGCCAGTTCAACATGTTCGAGAATCTGACGATCCATTCGAACAGGGGCATCGCGGTTTACGAACGCGGATTCGGCAAGACCGACCATATCTCGTTCGCGAATATCCGCATCGAGACGCAGCTCTTCACCGGCCACTGGTGGGGAAAAGGCGAGCCAATCTACATCGCCGTCGGCAAGCCGCAGAATGGCGCTGGGTCGGGCGAGATCAGCAACCTGACCTTCTCAAATGTGAGCGGCGACGCGGAGAGCAGCATCGTTTTGTATGGCCATCCTGACGCCTGGTTGCACAACATCATTCTCGACAACGTGCATTTCACGCTTCGAGCCACGCGTAAAGACGTCAGCGATCTGGTCGGCGGCAATTTTGATTTCCGCTGGACCGCCACCGATCTCAAGAATGCGGTGTTCAAGCGCGACATTCCCGGCATCTATGCACGGTATATCGACGGCCTGCACATTCAGAATTCTTCGATCGCGTGGGGGAAGCCGGCGGCGAATTTCTTTTCCAGCGGAGTTGAGCTGGAGGATTTCAAGAATCTCGACGTGAGTGAATTTAGAGGGTCGAATGCTCCCGGTGCGAAGGCCGCGACATTTCTTCTGCGGAACGGCACAGGTGTGGTTATCCGTGATAGCACCGCATCGGTCGGCACGGATGTGTTTGTCGACGCCCAACGCATTTCCGGCAAGCGCCTGTTGATGAACAATGATTTCGCGAACGCGGCAACCGCGTTAAAGGACGATGCGGTGCAGTTCACCCAGCGCGGGAATTATATCGGCGGCAACACGCGGCCAGTGCGGCGGGACAGTGATCCTCGGTAGCCAAGCGTCGCTTCAACGCATACCGCAACCACAGGGGCAAGACAAACACTCACGGCATTCTTCGGTCTACTTGAAGCTCAGCCGCGGAGCGGGCGCCAGAATGAAGCCCAGGGCGTCAGCCCCGGGTAGTCGGACGAAAAAGTGAGCCCGGTGGGGGCGAAAGATACCTCGGCCCTACGTAATCTGTGGCGCATCCTGCTGTGCCGCCAGGAATGCGTCATACAGCGCCTTCGGATCGTCCGCATAAAATTCCACGTATCCGCACGACGAACAAACAAATGCATGCACGCCGCAGCGGCTAGATTTTTTAAAAACCAATGCCTCAGGATTGGCGTCAACCCTCAGTTGCAGAGCCAACTCTCCTGAGTCAGTCCTGTCGACAACCATGGCCCTTTGAGCAATCGCGCCCGAGCCGCACTTGGTGCACTTGTCGACTGCGCGCATGCGCGCCTCCCAACTATGCTGCCTGGCCCTTCACTTCCACGCCGGCCCATTTCTCGAGCAACATCAGCGTGGCAGCAAAATCGAGATCCGCGTGGCCATCTTCGACCGCCATTTCATAGATCTCTTCCACCGTCTCGCCGCCTGGCAGCTTGACCCGCGCCTCTTTGGCGGCTTCTAACGCCAGACGTATGTCCTTCCGCATCAGCTTAAGCGGGAAATTCGCCGTGAAATCACGCTGCAAAACAAAAGGCGCCTTGTACTCCACCACCCCCGACTTGACCATCGAGGCATTGATGAGTGGAACCAGCGTTGCCGGTTCGACGCCCAGTTTCGCTGCCAGAGTGAGTCCTTCCGCGAAGCCTTCATAGATCATTGCGATCTGCAGGTTCATCGCGATCTTGGCCGATTGGCCTTTGCCAGTCTCGCCCATCCGGAAAATCTTTTTGCCCATGGCTGCGTACAGCGGCTTCAATCTTTCGATCGCCTCTTCGCTTCCGCCAACGATAAACAGCAGCGTACCGGCTTCAGCGCCAACTTTCGATCCTGTCACCGGCGAATCCACGTACTGCACGCCCTTATTCGCCACGCGTTCGGCAAACCTTCGCGTCGCGGCAGGCGAAATCGTGCTGGAGTCGGCTATGATCATGCCATCTGTTAACGACTGTTCGATACCATTGGGTCCAAACAAAACCTGCTCGACCGCCGCGGTATCCGACACGCAGATCCATACGACTTCCGCGCCCTTTGCAGCATCGGCCGGAGAGGATGCTACGCGCGCTCCCTCAACTTCCTTGCCTGCGCTGCGGTTCCAGACACTGACTTCATGTCCAGCTTTTGCCAGATTAGCGGCCATAGGCCGCCCCATTATGCCCAAACCCACAAATGCAACTCGCATCTAAAGTCTCCTAGGAAAGAACACTGTGAATTAGAAATGACGCGCTGTGGTGGGTCAAGCTCATTGCTGCAGTTGTAGAATGCACGAGTAGGCAGGTGTCAGCTCTTTTGAACTCGAAGACTGATGAGCAGAAGTAACAGGGAATCGCCGGCGGTCCGGCAAACAGGAACTCAGGCATGCCATGCTGAAAAACGCGCTTAAGAATAAGGCGCTGCGCAAGCGGGCCAAGCAGTTTGGCAAGCTGATCCGGCACTCTGCCATGACGCCGCGCACGGGCGAGACCCACAAGCCCGTGCTCGTCTCCAACGTCCAGATGGGCGTCACGTTTATCGGCCACGCCAGCTTCTTTCTGCAGATTGGGGGCGAAAACGTGGTCGTCGACCCCAACTTCGCCCGCTGGCTTTTTGTCCTCAAACGGCTTCGCAAGCCCGGCGTGCGCATCCCTGACCTGCCTCCGATCGATGTCGTGCTCATCACGCATGCGCACTTTGACCACTTGCACCGGCCCTCGTTACGAGCCATCGTGCATCACACCAAGCAGTATCGCGGATCAGGCCCGACTGCGGTGGTCCCGGAACATGTGTTTGATCTTGTGTCCGATCTTGGTTTCCGCGATGTCGTTGAATTGAATTGGTGGCGCAGCTACCGCCATCGCGATGTAACCATCACGCACGTACCATCCCGCCACTGGGGTGCGCGCATTTTGCGGGATGCGCACCGCGGATACGGTGGCTACGTCCTGCGCGGCGGCAAGCACTCCATTTATCACGCCGGCGATACTGCGTATTTTTCCGGTTTTCGCGAGATCGGCACTCGTCTCTGCCCGCAGGTCGCGCTCTTGCCAATTGGCGCCTACAATCCGCCGCAGTTCCGCAATGTTCACACCAGCCCCGGTGACGCCACGCGCGCCTTCCTCGATCTGAATTCTCGATGGATGGTTCCCATGCATTACGGAACCTTCCGCCTCTCGCATGAACCCATGGAAGAACCTTTGCAACTGCTTGAACAGGAGGCGGCTGCGGCTGGGGTCAGTGACCGCGTCCTGGTGTTGCCGGAAGGCGTTACCAAGCTGTTCTAAGCTTCAGGCCTGTTAGATTCAGCCTTTCTCGATTTTTCCAACAATTGACATATTTCAACAGTCTGAAGGACTAGAATGCTGCCCCTGAGGAGGTTTTATGTCACAAACAGCCAAAGCAGTTCCTCAAGGATTTCACACTCTTACTCCACACCTGGTTGTCCGCAACGCCGACCAGGCAATCGAGTTCTACAAGAAAGCGTTCGGTGCAGAAGTCATCGGGGACGTTGCACGAATGCCGAATGGAAAGGTCATGCACGCCTTGTTGCGCATCGGGGATTCAAACCTGATGCTCAACGATGAAATGCCGGAGATGGGCGCGCTGGCGCCGGTTTCGGGCAGTTCTTCTGTGACCATTCACATATATACGCCCGATGTGGATGCGGCTTTCAACCGGGCAACGTCCGCAGGCGCGCAGGTGAGGATGCCTCTTGCAGATCAGTTCTGGGGCGACCGGTATGGAGTTGTGACTGATCCATCCGGGCGCAGTTGGTCTCTTGCGGCACACGTGAAGGACCTCTCTCCGGAAGAAATGAGGCGCTCGATGAACGATGCCATGGCGAACATGCCCCCGCGGCAAGCGGAGAGGAAAAGCGCCTAATCCGACCAAACACACATCCGGGAGGCATGACTTCTGGGTTGTGCCTGCCCGGTTATTTCCCCTCACGGCGCTTTCAAAAACGGCGTTTGCTCGTGTCAGGTAAAAAGCAAAATTCGTAAGTCTCGTAAATTATTGCCAGTCGGTCCGATTGTGATTGTATCTCCAAGCGTTTCAAACAGCGGATGAGCATTGAACGTCTTGAGGTGAGAGGCAAGGTCCAATCCTTCGGCTCTCGCGCGCACTTTGGTCATCCCGTCTGCAATGGCGCCCGCCGCGGGACTATTGCCGTCAATACCGTCAGAGCCAGCACTCAAGGCGCAAATCGTCTCGCCTGCAATCTTCTCCGCACAATGCAGGGCGAACTGCTGATTGCGGCCACCAACACCACCGTTCTCGACTCGCACCGTTAGTTCGCCGCCGCTGAGCAGGCACACACGGTCATTCGCTTTTCGCAACTCGCGAAGACGCGCCAGAAGGTGATCCGCGGCCCGCGCGTAGTCCCAATCGTCGCAGCTATTGTCTACCTCGACCGTAAACCCCTGCCGCTCGGCTTCGCTCTTTGCGGCGTTCAGCATCACGGCATTAGAAAGCACCGTCCACCAGCGCGCACGGATAAACGCCGGATCATCCGACTTGGGTGTTTCCTCCAGGGCACGCCGCTCGAACAGTTCGACAACGCTGCGCGGGAAGGCACCTTCCGGTCCCAGCAACTTGTACTTGAGCGCGATCGAGGAGCAGTCTGCGACTGTGCTGGAGTCCGGCATCGTCGGCCCGGACGCGAGCGCATCCGGCGTGTTGTCGGGTACGTCAGAGATCAGAATTGAAACCTGTTGCGCCGGATACGCCGCTTGGGCGAGTCGCCCGCCTTTGATCGCGGACAGGTGCTTTCGAATGGCATTGATTTCGCCGATCGGCGCTCCGCAATTCACCAGCGTTCGGTAAGTCGCGACCAGATCCTCGAGCGAGATTTCATCGTCAATCGGTTTCTCCGCGCATGCAGACCCGCCTCCACTGATCAGAAAAATCGCCAGGCACGACTCATTCAGAGTGTTCAGCGACTTCAGCATCGCTTCTGCCGCGTGGATTGAATCTGCATTCGGCAGAGGATGTCCACCCTGGAAATAGCGAAAGCCGCGAACCTGGAACTCTGGGGCAATGGGGCTTGCAACGATACCTTCGAAACGTTCGCCTGTCTGCTCATGAAGCGCAGTAAGCATCGTGTGCGCAGCCTTGCCCAGCGAAATGACGAACACTCGGCTGTAGGAGTTCAGGTCGTAGAGGTCTTCGCAAATGCGCAGCACGCCGCGCTCGCACGAAACGTTTCGCGCAAATGCCTCGCCCACACTACTCTCCCGCAACGCATGGTCGAAGATGTGCCGCGCGATCTCTTTCATGGCTGGGTTGATATCATCCGATGCGGATGTCTCGAATCCATGTCTCGACCGCCTCGCGCATCTCGCGTAGTCTGCCCTCAAAAAAATGATCCGCGCTCTCGATGATCACCAGTTTCTTCGGATCCGGCAACGAATCAACGAATGTCTGCAGCTTCTCTTGCGGCCCGAACTGATCGCGGCTTCCGCTGACGAACAGTTTTGGCTTTGAATACGACTTCAAGCAGGACAAATCGTAGGTGCGCTCCTCGACAGGCTGTACCGGAACTCCTAATCCGATGGGTGCGACAACGCGATCGTCGTTACAAACGGCTTGCAGTCCCACGGCTGCCCCAAACGAGAATCCCGCGAAGACAATCGGCAAATGGAACTCGCGATCCAGCCAATCGAGTGCGGTGCGAACATCCTCGATCTCGCCTTGACCATAGTCGTGGTCGCCATGACTCAACCCCGCGCCGCGAAAATTGAATCGCAAGGCGGGAAAGCCGAATCCATTCAGCGCCTTCATTGCATGGAACACGACCTTGTTGTGCAGCGTGCCGCCGTACACCGGATGAGGATGGCACACCAGCGCGGTGTGCGTGGCACTCTCCGCACCGAGGTTCAGAATGGCCTCAAGCTGCCCGGCTGGTCCGTCAAGAAACAGCGAGCGAATGGCTCCAGCACCCGTATGCATCGCGAACTAGATTACCCCATGGAACCCCATTTCACCGCCGAGCACGCAGAGATCGCAGAGAAAGACTCCTTTTCGTTTTTAGAGGAGTGACAGGTCCTGTCGAAGATTTTATGTTTTCTATCCGCGTGAATCCGTGGCAAGTGAATTTCTTTGCTCGGCGATCTCGGCGTACTCGGCGGTGAATGTCTTCCACGAATAGCTCCCATCCAAATCCTGAGTTCGCCCAATTCGCAGCCCCTAAGGTATTCTCGAAGCGCATGGACGTTGTCTCCTTCACGCGTCAACTGATCGATATCGAGTCGACCACCGGCAACGAGGGCCCGGTCGGCAAATTCCTCGCTCAGGAACTGCTCCGCCTGGGATATGAAGTGAAGGTGACTATCGCTGAAGGGGAGCGCGCTAATATTTTTGCGACCTCGTCACAAGAGCCGAATCCTGCGGTGGTCTTCTCCACGCACATGGACACGGTTCCGCCCTTCATCCTTTCCTCCGAGGATGCCGACCGCGTTTACGGTCGCGGCGCCTGCGATGCGAAGGGCATCATTGCGGCTCAGATCGCGGCAGCGGAGAAATTGAAGCAAGAAGGAATTTACGTCGGTCTGCTCTTCCTGGTCGGCGAGGAGCGCGATAGCCTAGGCGCGAAAGTCGCGAATGAACAGCCGAACAGCTGCAAGTTTCTCATCAATGGCGAGCCCACCGGGAACCGCGTTGCCACGGCTTCT
>Ga0134126_10012251_pt1 | contig 10827 bp, 8 predicted proteins | sample KB31752_FD_96881 | JGI IMG/M metagenome (GOLD analysis project Ga0134126, IMG submission 96881) | Terrestrial soil microbial communities with excess Nitrogen fertilizer from Kellogg Biological Station, Michigan, USA - KB3-175-2 | ecosystem: Environmental > Terrestrial > Soil > Unclassified ...
AAAGCACAAAGCAAAAAGCACAACGCAAAAAGCATAAGGCAAAAAGCATAAGGCAATATGAAAAAAGCAAAGTTTTAATCGGCATTTGCCTTCTTGCCTTAGGCATTAAGCATTACGCCTTAAGCCTTAGGCATTAAGCATTAAGCGGCATTAATCATTAAGCGTTTTTAAAAACAAAAAACATGACTCTATTCGACGTTTACCCCATCAACAACATCAACATTGTAAAAGCCAGTGGTTCCTATGTTTGGGACGATAACGGCACCGAATACCTTGATATGTACGGCGGGCATGCAGTAATCAGTATTGGCCACACCAATCCACATTGGGTAAAAAAGATAGAAGGGCAATTGGAAAAGATTGCCTTCTATTCCAACTCCATAAAAATTCCATTGCAACAGGAACTGGCAGATAAATTAGGGCAGGTTTCCGGTAAAAATAATTACCAATTATTCCTTTGTAATTCCGGGGCTGAAGCCAATGAAAATGCTTTGAAGCTAGCGTCGTTTCATAATGGAAGAAAAAAAATAATTGCTTTTACAAAAGCCTTTCACGGGCGTACATCGCTCGCGGTTTCCGCGACCGATAACCCTTCAATTATTGCGCCGGTTAATGAAACGGATAATGTTGTTTTTCTTCCTTTTAATGATGAAGGTGCCTTAAAAGAATATTTTGAAAAAGACGGTAAAGAAGTTTGTGCCGTAATTGTGGAAGGCATCCAGGGCGTAGGCGGAATAAGGGTTGCCTCGCAATCTTTTTTACAATTGATCCGTAGTTTGTGTACAGAATATGGTGCTGTTTTTATTGCAGATGCGGTACAGTGCGGTTATGGAAGAACGGGTAAATTTTATTCTCATGATTTTGCAGGCGTTGATGCTGATATTTATTCTATGGCAAAAGGAATGGGCAATGGCTTCCCGATTGGAGCGATATCTATTTCCCCTGAAATAGCACCAAAACATTTTATGTTAGGCACTACTTTCGGTGGCAATCACCTGGCGTGTGCCGCTGCCATAGCCGTGTTGGAAGTAATTGAAAAAGAGAACCTGTTGAAGAATGCAGAAGAGGTTGGAAATTATTTGATGGAAGAAATCGGAAAAATTCCTTCTCTCCAAAATTTACGTGGCAAGGGGTTGATGATTGGTTTTGACGTTCCCGAAGAACTGAAAGATTTAAGAGGCAGTCTTTTAAACAAACATAAAATTTTCACGGGTATGGCTAAACCAAATGTGATAAGATTATTACCTTCACTTGCTTTGACAAAAAAAGATGCGGAAAAATTTTTAGATGCATTGAAAGAAGAAGTTGGATTTCTTATTTCACAAAAGGAAAATGTTTCGGCTTCGGTTAATGCGTAAGTACATTGGCGCCGGTTGGTGGGGACACCAACTCGTGCGCCATGGTTCGTGTCCCCACGAACCACTGTAAGGGTAATTTTGAATGGAAATGTTTTTATATAGTTAACACGTAATTAAATATTCACCGTGCACCATGGTTCGTGTCCCCACGAACCACTGTAAGGTCAATTTTGAATGGAAATGTTTTTATATAGTTAACACGTAATTAAATATTCACTAAAATCAATTTTTAAAAATATTGAAAAACTTTCTTTCAGTTAATGATGCGGGCAACATTGATGAAATTATAAAAGCTGCGCCATGGTTCGTGTCCCCACGAACCTCGGTAAGGGGTTTAAAAAAAAATCCTTTAGCAAATTCATCTTTGGGAAAAGGAAAACGTATGGGGCTTTTATTTCTCGTGCGCCATGGTTCGTGTCCCCACGAACCACTGTAAGGGGAAATGTTTTTATATAGTTAACACGTAATTAAATATTCACTAAAACCAATTTTTAAAAATATTGAAAAAATTTCTTTCAGTTAATGATGCAGGTAATATAGATGAGTTAGTAAAAAGCGCCCTCAGTTTTAAAAAAAATCCTTTAGCAAATTCATCTTTGGGAAAAGGAAAACGTATGGGGCTTTTATTTCTGAATCCGAGTATGCGCACCCGCTTGAGCACACAAATAGCCGCCCAAAACCTGGGCATGGAAACCATTGTTTTTAATGCATCACAGGAAGGCTGGGCGTTTGAATTTGAAGAAGGCGCTGTTATGAATGGAACAACCGCAGAACATGTAAAAGATGCTGCGCCCATTCTTGGGAAATATTTTGATATTCTCGGTATCCGGACTTTCCCAACTCTAAAAAACCGGGAAGCAGATTATGCTGAAACAATTTTGCAACAATTTGTAAAGTATTGTGGCATTCCGGTTGTTAGTTTGGAAAGTGCCACGCTTCATCCGTTGCAAAGCCTCACCGATATCATCACTATTTCAGAGCGGCTTCCGGTAAAAGATAAAACAAAACCGAAAGTGGTTTTAACCTGGGCACCTCATGTAAAGCCTTTGCCACAGTGCGTTGCCAATAGTTTTTCGGAATGGGTGAATGCCTGGGGGCAAGCTGATTTTGTGATTGCGCACCCTCCGGGTTATCATTTAGATGCCCGGTTTACGAATGGCGCCGGGCTTACTAACGATCAGGCGTATGCGCTAAAAGATGCGGATTTTGTGTATGTAAAAAACTGGAGCAGTTATGAAGATTATGGCAAAATTATTCCTGTAGAAAACGATTGGTTACTGAATAACAAGAAACTGGAGATTACCAATCATGCAAAAGTGATGCATTGCCTTCCGGTAAGAAGAAATGTAGAATTAAGCGATGAAATTTTGGACAGCAATAATAGTATCATCACCGAAGAAGCCGGTAACCGTGTATGGGCTGCGCAGGCGGTACTAAATGAGATTCTTTGTAATATGCATGACTGATAAAAGAGTGTTATGTGATAGCTTAAAAAATTAAAATGATTTCGATTATTAGTATTAGGAGGAATGTTCGCAAATAATGATTTTTTCAATTGTTCCGGGTTTCAACCCGGGGCAATTGATAAAGTTTTTTATGGGCTTTAGCCAAAAACTTTATTTAGAATTTTGGCTAAAGCCAGAAAGCTTTAATAAATATTGCCCTAATCCTGTCGGTTATTATAAAATCGGAGATTGAAGAAAATAAAATGAAGGCATTAATTCACTTTTTAAAATCATCTAAAATTGAAACGGAAATAATAAAGTTGCCGGAGATTAAAATTAACAAAGAAGCAGGCTTTTGATTGTCTACAGATATTTGGAAGGATTATAAAATAGAAGCTAACAAATTTCGCCGGGAAGAGTGTAACATAAAATAAAATTTCATTAATAAACTTTGGAAAAACTATTCATCATAAAAATTGGCGGAAACGTAATTGACAATGAAGCCAACCTTGCTTCGTTCTTAAAAGATTTTGCAAATATCCAGGCTAAAAAAATCCTGGTACACGGTGGTGGAAAAATCGCAACTTCCATCGGCAATAAATTAAACATTCCATCCAAATATATAGACGGCAGAAGAATAACTGATGATGAAACCATTGATTTGGTTACGATGGTTTATGGCGGGTTAGTAAACAAACAAATAGTGGCAAAATTGCAATCGCTTTATTGCAATGCCATTGGAGTTACCGGCGCTGATGCCAATTTGTTACCTGCCAAAAAACGGGAAGTGAAGGAAATTAATTATGGTTGGGTAGGGGATATTGAAACTGAGAAAGTGAATGCTGCGAACTGGAACCTGTTTTTAGAAAACGGCTTAACCCCTGTCGTAGCTTCACTTACGCACGATGAAAAAGGGAATATGCTCAACACCAATGCTGACACGATTGCTTCAGTAATTGCTGTTAGCTTATCAAAATATTTTGAAGTAGGTTTAATCTTTTGCTTTGAAAAAAATGGCGTAATGCTGGATATTAATGATGAGAATTCTGTGATACCTGAAATGGATCAAGATAAATATATAAGCTTAAAAAATTCGGGTAAACTATTCGCGGGTATTTTACCCAAGATTGACAATTCATTTGACGCAGTTAATAAAGGAGTAAAAGAAGTAGTGATAGGAAATTCATCGCAACTTTCTTCTTTAATTAATGGAACGGGCGGCACCAAACTTTTTTAGCATGAGCAGTAAACCAACAAATATTGACGATTTATATTCTGGCGCCATTGATTTATTAAAACAATTAATTGCCATTCCTTCTTTCAGCAAAGAGGAAGATAAAACTGCCGCTTGCCTGGAAAGTTTTTTTCAGCAAAAAAATATAAAAACCAACCGTTATCTAAATAATGTTTGGGCAACCAATAAATACTTTGACAGCAGTAAACCAACCATTTTACTGAATTCCCATCACGACACGGTGAAACCTAACAAGGGTTATACGTTAAACCCTTTTGAGCCCATAGAAAAAGAAGGAAAATTATATGGCCTGGGTTCTAATGACGCAGGCGGCCCGTTGGTTTCGTTGCTGGCCACATTTGCCCTTTTTTATGAAGAAGATATACCCTTTAATATCATTGTTGCCGCCACGGCAGAAGAGGAAATCTCAGGAAAAAACGGAATTGAAATTTTGCTCCCACAATTGCCAAAGATTGATTGCGCCATCGTGGGCGAGCCGACATTAATGAATATGGCTGTTGCTGAAAAAGGCTTGCTGGTCCTCGATTGCACTGCCCACGGAACCGCAGGGCACGCCGCGCGCAATGAAGGTGTGAATGCTTTGTATACCGCGGTAAAAGACATTGAATGGCTCAGCACGTACCAGTTCCCAAAAGTTTCTTCCCTTTTAGGCCCGGTGCATATCGCCGTTACTTCCATCCATACAGAAAATAAAACCCATAATATTGTCCCTTCGGAATGCAGTTTTTTAGTAGATATAAGAGTGAATGAATTGTATTCTTTTGAAGAAATTATTTCGGTTATTAAAGAAAATATCAAGAGTGAAATCCACCCACGTTCTATCCGCCTTAAATCTTCTTTTATAAATCAAGATCACCCTTTGGTGAAATCAGGAGCCCAATTAGGGGTTTCCAGCTATGGCTCGCCCACCTGTTCTGATATGGCTTTGATGCCATTTCCTTCTTTAAAAATTGGCCCCGGCGATTCTGCCCGCAGCCACAGCGCTGATGAATTTATTTATGTAGATGAAATTAAAGAAGGAATAAATACTTATGTGGAGCTCCTGAAAAAGCTTTTTCTGCCCGGACGATGATTTTTACTATTTAATGATTCTTATGATCGAATAGCCACGAATCTAAAGGCCAATATTATTGATCAGATAACTTTTTATTAAACTGAAAGCAATGATTAATTAAGAATATAAATATTAGCTCTCACTTGGAAGGCAATTTTTTCTTTTCAAAAGAGTTATAGACTGGAACACCAATAACTTCTGCAATGATAATATCTAACGAGGGTACTATTGATCAAAAAATAGCTGTTGATGCTACGCCCTGTAAGCCCAGGTTTACCGGGCGCGAAATTGAAATAATGATACTTCTCTGTAAGGAAAACTCTACCAAGCAAATTGCAGGCCAGCTCCACATCAGCCCCCATACCGTTGAATCTTACAAGAAATCCCTTAAAACAAAAACAGGCTCTTTTACCCAGGTCGGAATTGTGGTTTATGCTGTTAAGAACAACCTTTTCCTGTTAGCCTCTTTTATTTCATTTTCTGACTTTCCTGTTTAAAATCCACTTTCTTGCCTCATTGCGGTAAGCTGCCGAAATGGCCATCATTTGGGCTGTTCTTATAGGCGGCAGGGTTATACCAGTTTGAGTTATAAATTAGTCCAAAAACTTTCGGTATTATGTGCCCATTTCCTTTGCCCCCTTAGGCTGGCGGAGGGTGAAATGTGACAACAAAAAAAAATGACTGCGGCCTGCAGTCATTTTAAAAGATCCATTAAAACCCTTGAAGTTACTGGGCTACTCTGCACACCGCATCGCTAAATACCATTTGGTTGTAAGGCCCAACCACCGCCACGCGGCACCAATACTTTTTTGCAGGCTGCAAATTAGTAAAGGTGTACTTGCTTGTAGAAGTCATAAAAGCCTTCCAGTCGCTGTCGGGGGCTAACGGGTCAGGGGTGTACTGCGGCACATAGCCGGTAGCGCCCTTTATCCGGGGAACCTTTACGACCAGCTCGCCGGCATTCTGGCCATCAGCCACGTAAATACTTGACGGTTTCACGATCGGCGTATTTTCCCCCTCGCTTGCCCGGTCGAAGCCGCTGCTCACCAGCATCGTACGGTTGCCGTTAGCGGTGGTAATCACCGAGTTAGCCAACTGAATTAAAATACCTGCCAGTTCTGCCCTGGCTTGTTTCTTAACCGCCACTGCGTCTTTGCCTTTTGATTGGGCTGCGGTAAGTGCTGTTGCATAGCTAACAATCGCAGCATCCAAAACGGGTAAAGCAGGCGTTGGGTTTGGGAAAAAAGGGTTTCCCGTCATACCAGCCTGGATGACGGTGGATTTTGTGAGGAAGGGCGCATCCGCCAAATACTCGAGGTTGGTCCTTAATCGCGGCATTTTCATAAAAAATGGTTTTTGTAAAAAAATTCCTGTCTGGCAGGGTTAACGGAGGCAAAGCAATCACAAATGCTTCACCTGTGCAATCCCTATATTTAGGGAGTTGCAACTTTCAAAAACATTGTTTTTATTACCCTTTTTTTAATACGTAAGCCCTCCTTTAAAGAAGCCCGAAAAATCAAAAAAAAACACCAAAATATTTTTAAAATGTGGAAAATACTGGCAAAAAAGCAAGTGCAAATACCCTATTTTTTGATTTACCGGGTTTTAGGGCCGCGGCAAAAAGCCAAAAAGTGGTTGACAAAATCATGATTGTATCGGGCACTTTTTCAAAATTGCCTGAAGAAAAGCGAAAAGTGGGGGATGAAATCACAAAAACGTTTGCTGAATTCCCGAAAACGGTTGACGTTTTTCCAATTTCGTTTGACAAAATATAAATGCTATCCGATGAAATTTAAAAAATGCCCGGCACTTTTGTGTTTTTGACTGCTGAAACCACAAAAGTGGAGGATACTATCGCGATTGTGTAGAAAACAATTGCGGGGAGCTGTTATAAACATTTTCGGTTTTGCAAAATCTCATTTTTACCGTCATTGCGGGGAGGCTGTATACACATCGCCGGTTTTGTAAAAACATATGCGCCCGAAAGCATTCGGGGGCAATCTGTTCTTTATGCCAATAGCCTTAATTGGCAGATTGCCGCGGCACAACAAACATTCTTCTTCAGCACGTAATCAATTATGTGCCTCGCAATGACGTACCGGTGGAGAGCGGCATATTAACCGCACACACCCTACGCCGTAAACCGGCGCAGCCTTCTCCCCGTTAAATATTTCCTCACAGGGATATCAATATATTTCATCACCAGCCAGGCAAATAAAACCAATAAAACCACCCCACAAATTACGATTAGCGCCAGGCCCTTAACCCCCGGGTGGTATTGCGTAAAATAATTGCCGAATATCCAAATGGCCGCATAGTGCGTCATATATAAGGGGTACGAAATTTCGCCCGCCAGTTTACAAGCCGGCAGCATGCGGGCCGGCAGTGTTGAACCTGCGCCAAGGCACACCAATAAGGGAAAGTAAACCATCACCACGAGGGTTTCTGCTAACCCGTTAAAAGAAAAATGAGGCATCAAAAAAGCCAAAGCCAGCAGCCCGCCGAGGCCAATAAAGCCAATCCTGTTTTTAATAATAAAATTATAGCGGTAGATAATTAAGCCAGCCGTAAAAGAATACCAGATGCGGATGCCCCCATCCCAAAAAGTTGCTCCATTCCAGCCGCCGAGGAGGTTCCCTTCGTGCTGGCCCGTGTAGATCAGCGCAATGGCCGCAGGAACGAGCAACAGCCATAACAGCCGCCGCTGAAGCTTATACAGGATGAGTGCATAAAAAATATTGGCTACATACTCCCAAAACAAAGACCAGGCAGGCGCATTAAGGCTGAAGAGGTTAAAGGAGCGCTCCGGCATTACCGGAAAAGGAATTAAAAAGAGGGAACACAAAAAGATAATAATGATCCGCCCACTGGAATATACGAACTGGTAGGTAGCAAAAGGGTCTAATAAAAATGCAATTAAACCGAGCACGCTGCCGAGCACTACCATTGGCTGAAGCCTGATCAGCCTCGATTTAAAAAATTGGTTAAGGCCGATTAATTTTATGCGGCTATCATAGGCATAACCAATGACAAAGCCCGAAAGGCAGAAAAAGAAATCAACGGCTAAAAACCCGTGGCCGATAAAGTTGGCAGCGGGCTCATAAACCCATTCCATAAAATGAAAGATGACAATACCCAACGCCGCTATCCCCCTTAATCCATCCAAAATCTGGAAATGGGGTTTTATAGTTAAGCTGCCAGCCTTGTTCACTGTGTTTGTCATCAGGCGTAAATGTAGTTTTAATTGTTTAAAATGTGACGGGTTTTAAGGTGCAGCGAGGGAACACTTGCCCCAAACCCGTGCCTCACGGATTAACTCCCTGCACGTTGCGATGATCCTTTGCAAACATTTTCGGTTCTGTAAGCCATCCTGATTCATAAGGGCTTCCAACCTTTGGAAGGTTGGCAACCCTGTAATAATAGTAAACAAACTTATAATGAGGAATCTCATTTTTCCCGTCATTGCGAGGAGCCTGTCAAAACAATTTCGGTTTTGTAAAATCTCATTTTTTCCGTCATTGCGAGGAGCCCTTGAAATCTTTATCGGTTTTGTGAAAACTTAAGGCCCCGAAAGCATTCGGGGTAATCTGTTTATTATGTGATCGATTTTGAAAGGAGTGATTACCCAATGATAAAATTGCCGTCACGAAAAAGGGACAACTAAAATTTATATTTCCCAATGATGATTTTTCTATGCTTCCCGCAATGACGATTAAAAATAAGTGTTGCCAACCTTTTGAAGGTTGGCAACCCTGAAAACACAAAAATCCTCTTTTCTATTATTTTAAATATTACCTTTAATTCTACTCGGTAAAAATAACGCTTCACTACCTGCTGACACTTGCTGTTTTACAAAAATGTATTGGGTTCTGAAGGCAGATTGTTTGCTGGGTTTTTAATTTATTTAATTTTTAGTCTTTAATGGGGAATCAAACTCCTGAACAGCTTGCACGTGATAAAATTGACGTAATGCTTCATGCATCGGGATGGATTGTACAGCCTAAGAATAAAATTAATTTGAATGCAGGTTTGGGAGTAGCGGTTATGGAATACCAGACTGATGTAGGCCCCGCTGATTATGTACTTTTTGTTGATAAAAAACCCGTAGGTGTTATTGAGGCAAAACGGGAAGAAGAGGGCGTACACCTTATCATGCACGAAGAACAATCAGAAGGTTATGCTTCCGCTAAACTTAAATTACTTGATAACGAGAAACTTCCTTTTGTTTATGAAAGCACTGGTGAAGTAACGCGGTTCACTGATTTTCGAGATCCTAAGCCAAGGTCAAGGCCGGTATTTACTTTTCATCGCCCTGAAACTTTTAATGAATGGCTCAAACAGGGTAAATCCTTAAGAGGAAGATTGCTGGATATTCCTGCGTTGCCTGAAGAAGGACTGAGGGATTGCCAAATAAAAGCGATTCATAAACTGGAAGATTCCTTCAAACATTTCCATCCAAAGGCTTTGATACAAATGGCCACGGGCTCCGGAAAAACTTACACCGCCATTACTTTTATCTATCGCCTGTTAAAATATGCAAAAGCAAAACGCATTTTATTTTTGGTAGATACAAAAAACCTGGGAGAGCAGGCAGAACAGGAACTCATGGCTTATGTACCTAATGATGATAACCGTAAGTTTACCGAACTGTATGCAGTAACAAGATTAAAAAGCAGTTTTATTCCTGATGACAGCCAGGTGTATATTTCTACCATTCAAAGAATGTATTCCATTTTACAGGGAAAGGAAATGGATGAAAGCGCGGAAGAAACCAATCCCAATGAATTTCGTGTAGGGACAGGTCGCGACCTGTCCGTAAGATACAATCAAAAAGTACCCATTGAATTTTTTGATTTTATTGTCATTGATGAATGCCACCGAAGCATATATAATTTATGGAAACAGGTACTCGATTATTTTGATGTTTTCCAAATTGGATTGACGGCAACGCCTGATAACAGGACATTTGGGTATTTTAATCAAAACCTCGTGAGTGACTATGGATATGAAAAAGCCGTGATTGATGGCGTACTCGTTCCTTACAATGTATTTACGATTGATACAAAAATTACAAAGGACGGCGGTAAAATATCAGTGGGTGAAAAAGTAGATAAACGCGAACGGCTGACCCGGAGGAAATTTTGGGAATCTGTTGATGAAGATATTGAATACAGTGGCAAACAATTAGACAAAGACATTGTAAACCCCAGCACCATTAGAACGATCATCCGTGGTATAAGAGATAATATCCCTTCCATGTTTCCTGACAGGTACGATAAAGATGGTAAATTTGAAATTCCTAAAACACTCATCTTCGCCAAGACCGATTCTCATGCTGAAGATATTATTGAAATGGTGAGAGATGAATTTGGAGAAGGAAATAATTTCTGCAAAAAGATAACTTATAAAAGTACCGAAGACCCTAAGACAGTACTAAGCCAGTTTCGGAATGATTATTATCCACGTATCGCCGTTACCGTTGACATGATCGCGACGGGCACCGACATACGCCCGCTGGAAGTTTTGGTATTTATGCGCGATGTAAAAAGCCGTAGTTATTACGAGCAGATGAAAGGCCGTGGCACCCGCACTTGTTCATTGGAAGATTTAAAAGCCAAAGGAACTCCTTCTGCAAAATTTACCAAAGACCATTTTGTAATTATTGATGCCATTGGTGTAGAGAGTTCTCAAAAAACAGATAGCCGCCCTTTGGAG